>Ga0208269_100236_pt1 | contig 34826 bp, 30 predicted proteins | sample LakWasMe88_LOW11_2_FD_183912 | JGI IMG/M metagenome (GOLD analysis project Ga0208269, IMG submission 183912) | Freshwater sediment methanotrophic microbial communities from Lake Washington under simulated oxygen tension - Sediment Metagenome... | ecosystem: Environmental > Aquatic > Freshwater >...
GGGGCCGAGGCGGGCGGCTTTGTGCGCAGCGCGCCCCAGCTTGAGCGGCCCGATCTGCAGCTGCATTTTTGTGTGAGCAATGTGGACGACCACGGCCGGCGCAAGCACCTGGCCACCGGGGTGGCGCTGCATGTGTGTGCGCTGCGCCCGCACAGCCGTGGCTCGGTGCGCCTGGCCAGCGCCAACCCGGCCGACATGCCCTTGATCGACCCGGCCTTTTTGTCGCACCCCGACGACCTGCCGCTGCTGACCCAGGGCGTGCGCCTGGCGCGGCGCATTCTGCGCAGCCCACCCTTCGCCAGCCTGGGCGGGCGGCCCATCTATGGCACGCTGGACGACGAGAGCGACGACGCACTGGCGGCCCTGATCCGGGCGCAGTCCGACACCATCTACCACCCAGTAGGAACCTGCCGCATGGGCTCCGACCCTGCCTCGGTGCTGGACCCGGCCCTGCGGGTGCGCGGCGTGAGCGGCCTGCGCGTGGCCGACGCCTCCATCATGCCCACCCTGGTCAGCGGCAACACCCAGGCGCCCAGCGCCATGATCGGCGAACGCGCCGCTGCCCTGATCCTGAAAGGCCAGGCATGACCCTGAACGACCTGTTTGCGCGCCAGCACGAGGCCTCGCGGCGCCTCCCGGCCCCTGACCTGCAGGCCCGGCGCGCCTCGCTGCTGCGGTTGGAGCAGATGGTGAGCCGCAACGCCGAGGCGCTGATCAGCGCCATCGACCATGATTTTGGGGGCCGCTCCCGCACCGAGACCGAGCTGCTTGAGATGCTGCCCACGCTGCGCGCACTGCGCCATGCCCGCGCCCATGTGGGCGGCTGGATGCGCCCCCGGCGCCAGGCGGTGGAGTGGCTGTTCATGCCCGGGCGCAACCAGTTGCGCCACGAGCCGCTGGGCGTGATCGGCATCATGGCGCCCTGGAACTACCCCTTGCTGCTGACGCTGGGGCCGTTGTGCGACGCGCTGGCGGCGGGCAACCGGGCCTTGCTCAAACCCTCGGAGCTGACGCCGGCGTGTTCCGACCTGCTGCAGCGGCTGATCGCCGAGGCATTTGACCCGGCCGAGGTGGCCGTGGCCACCGGCGGGGTGGAGGTGGGCCAGGCCTTTGCCAGCCTGCCGTTCGATCACCTGGTGTTCACCGGCTCAACCGCGGTGGGCCGCAAGGTGATGCAGGCCGCCGCCGCCAACCTGACCCCCGTGACGCTGGAGCTGGGCGGCAAGTCGCCCGCCATCGTGGCGCCCGACCACGCGATCGACGCCGCGGCGCGCTCGATCGCCTTCGGCAAGTTCGTCAACGCGGGGCAGACCTGCATCGCCCCCGACTACGCCCTGGTGCCGGCCCACCAGCTGGAGGCCTTTGCCAACGCCGTGCTGCAGCACGCCCGCCGCACCCTGCCCAACCCGGGCCACAACCCCGACTACAGCGCCATCATCAGCCCGGCCCACCGCGCCCGCCTGCATGCCCTGCTGGACGAAGCCCGCGCCAGCGGCGCCCGCGTGCTGAGCAGCGCCGAGCTGCCGCCTGACGACCCGCATGTGGCCCCCACCGTGGTGCTGGCCCCCGGGCAGCACCTGCGGCTGATGCAGGAGGAGATCTTTGGCCCCATCCTGCCCATCGTGCCCTACCAGACCCTGGACGAGGCCCTGGCCCTGGTGGCCCGCCACGAACGCCCGCTGGCCCTGTACCTGTTCACCCACCAGGGCAGCACGCGCCAGCAGGTGCTGGCCGCGGCCCCCTCGGGCGGTGTGACCCTGAACGGCACCTTGCTGCACATTGCCCAGCACAGCCTGCCCTTTGGCGGCATCGGCCCCAGCGGCACCGGGGCTTACCACGGGCACGCCGGCTTTCTGCGCTTCAGCCACGCGCGTGGTGTGCACCAGGTGGGCCCCATCAACCCCTTCGAAACCCTGGGGCCGCCCTGGGGGCGCCTGGCACGATGGATGGGGCGCTGGATGGGCCGCTGGCAGCGGGGTGGGTGACGGGCACCGACGCGCCCAGCGCCAGGTCCCGCGCTGATCAACCCAGCACAAAGCGCTCCAGCAGCGCGGCAAAGGCCTGCGGCTGCTCCACGGCACTCAGGTGGGCGGCATTCAGGCTTTGCAGCTGCGCCCCCGGAATGGCTTGCGCGATGGCCTCGGACAAGGCCGGGGGCGTGGCCTCATCGCGCTCGCCCGCGATGACGAGGGCGGGGCAGGTGATGGTGCGATTGCCTGCGTCCAAGGCGATGTGGGCCACGGCCAGGCAGGCTTCGGCATACGGGCCGGGCTCGGTACCGACCAGCACCTGGCGCAGGGCCGCCACCCGTTCGCGCCCCAGGCTGTCGGCGCGGAACTCGGGCGTGAACCAGCGCTGCAGGGCGCCGTCGGCAATCGCTTCCATGCCGCGTGCCCGCACGGTGTCGACCCGGGTCAGCCACAGGGCTCTGGCCGCCTCACCGTACTGGCTGGCCGAGTTTGCAACGCAGACCGAACGCACCGCGCCGGGGTGGCGCGCGGCCAGGGCCTGCGCCGTCATGCCCCCCATCGAGAGGCCGACAAAATGCACCGGCCCGCTGGCGTGCTGCGCGATGAACTGCGCCGCATCATCGGCCAGATCGTCCATGCTGAAAGGCCCCGGCAGGGCCGGCGAGCGCCCGTGCCCACGGTGGTCATAGCGCAGCACGGTGAAGCGCTGTTGCAGGCATTGGGCCAGCTCGTCCCACATCGTCAGGTCGCAACCCAGCGCATGGCTCAGCACAATTTCGGGGCCGCGGCCCTGGCGGACAAAGTGAATGGAAGGCATCAAGGAGTGACTGAAGAAAAAAGGGGGGGAGGGGTCATCGGCAAACGAAGCCGACCATAGCGCCCCTGCGCTGCCGCGACCAATGAAATTTGTTGGATCCATTGTTCGAAGCGGTCGCTTGATGCCGCAGCCCCTTGGGGGGCGCCGCTTCAGGCGATCAGGGCGGCCCGCAACAGGGTGGCAAACTCCCGCGCGGCCACGCTGCGCGAGGCCGAGCGCCGCCACAGCAGGCCGGCGTGGCGCACCACCTCAGGTGCAGTGAGTGCCATCGCATGCAGATCAGGCATCTGCTGGGCGGCCCGCTCGGGCACGATGGTGGCCAGGGGGCCGTGCCGGCACACGCCGAGCAAGGCCTCGACCGACTCCATTTCGACCCGCACCTGGGGTTCGGCCCCGGCCTGCCGAAATTTCTCGTCGAGCATGCGCCGCGTGGCAAAACTGCGCGGCAGCAGGGCCATGGGCAATTGGGCCGCCCGCTTCAGGGTGATGTGCTGGCCCCTGGCTTGCGGGTCGGTCTTGCGCAGCACCACCATCATGCGTTCTTCGAACAGCGGCTCGGTTTCGATCTCGCCGTGGCGGGTGGGGTGAAAAGCGATGCCCAGATCCAGCTCGCCGCTCATCAATTGGTCCTCGATCGGGCCGGCGCGCAGATCCCGCACCTCCAGCTGCACCTTGGGGTAGCGCTCGCAGAAAGCGGCCACGGTGGCCGGCAGCACGGTGTTGAGGAAGGTGGGGATGGCGCCAATGGTCAGGCGACCCGACTGCAGGCCGCTCAGGTCGGCCAGGGCCATGCGGCCGGCCTCGATCTCTTTGAGGGCGCGCGTGGCATAGGCCCTGAACTCTGCCCCCGCCTGCGACAGCTTCAGGCCCCGCCCGAGCCGGTCGAACAAGGCGGTGTCCAGCTCTTCCTCGAGCTGCCTCAAGCCGTGCGACAGCGTGGACTGGGTGACGAACAGGTTCTGCGCCGACTGCGTCAGGTGCTCGGTCTGCGCGATGTCGAGAAAGTAGCGAAGCTGCCGGATTTCCATGCCTGAGCCCCAGGTCAATCATTCGATGAGATCGAACATTTGAACATAAATACTTCATTGGAATGCGGTGGGGCTTCCTCGTAACCTTGGCTCATTCATTGCACAGAAGCACAGAAAAAAGGTCATTCATGTCGAGTCGTTTCGTGGTTGAGCGCATTGAGGCGAGGATTCTGGACATCCCCACCATCCGGCCGCACAAGCTGGCATTCGGTGCCATCAACCGCCAGAGCCCGGTGGTGGTGCAGCTGTGGCTGCGCAACGGGGCCTGCGGCTTCGGCGAGGCCGCCACCATTGGCGGGCCGTCGTGGAACGAAGAGTCGCCGGAGAGCATCCGACACGCCATCGAGGCCTACCTGACGCCCTGCCTGCTGGGGCAGGACGGCGCCGCCTTCGGCCACGCACTGGCCCGCATGGACACCTTCTGCCGCGGCAATGCCTTTGCCAAGAGCGCCGTCGAGATGGCGCTGATCGACGCCGTCAGCCGCAGCCTGGCCCTGCCGGCCTACCAATTGCTGGGGGGCAAGCGCCACGCCAGCCTGCCCCTGGCCTGGACGCTGGCCAGCGGCGATGTGCGCAAGGACCTGGAAGAGGCCCAGCTGCGCCTGGAGCAACGGCGCCACCGCATCTTCAAGATGAAGATCGGGGCGCGCAGCCCGGCGGACGATGTGGCCCACGTGAGCCAGATCGCCCGCGGCCTGGAAGGCCAGGCCACGCTGACGGTCGACGTCAACCAGGCCTGGGACGGCAGCACGGCCAGGCGCTTCCTGCCGCAGCTGATCGACGCCGGTGTCACGCTGATCGAGCAGCCCGTGGCCAAGTGGAACCGGGAAGCCCTCAAGGTGTTGAGCGCCACGCTGGGTTCGCGGGCCTGCATCATGGCCGACGAATCGGTGTGCACCCCCCAGGATGCGATGGCGCTGGCCCGCGATCAGGCCAGCCAGGTGTTCTCGCTGAAGGTGGCCAAGCATGGCGGGCTGTTGCGCACGCTGCAGGTGGCCGCAGTCGCCGAGGCCGCCGACATCGGCTGGTATGGCGGCACCATGCTAGAGACCTCGATCGGCAGCGCCGCCTCCGCCCATGTCTTTGCCACCCTCGGAGACCAGCACCATGGCTGCGAGCTGTTCGGCCCTCAATTGCTGGTGGACGACATCGTGACCGAACGCATGCCCATCATCGACTTTGAACTGCAACTGCCCGACGGGCCCGGCTTCGGCGTCGAAGTCGACCTGGGCCAACTCGACCGATTCGACCGGGCCCGCACGGGCCTGAATGCCGTGCACATCGACCTGGGCCAACGCCCCCACCCTTGAGGAGACAAGACATGCTGTACCTGGTCCGCATGGACGTGAACCTGCCCGCCGACCTGCCCCCTGCGCAGGCCGAGGACATCAAGACCCGAGAGAAGGCCTACTCGCAAGAGCTGCAGCGCGATGGGCGCTGGCGTCATCTCTGGCGCGTGGTGGGCGAGTATGCAAACTACAGCGTCTTTGACGTGGCGTCCAACGACGAACTGCACACCCTGCTGTCGCAACTGCCGCTGTTCCCGTACATGAAGATTTCGGTCACCCCACTGGCGCAACACCCCTCGGCCATCGCCTGAGCCCTGGCCTGCAACCCCTTTCCCCCAACCTTCGGAGACAAAAATGAGCACCTCAAAAAATGAATTCACCCAACAAAGCCTGCTGGAGCGCGTCAACAGCGTGAAGATGGCCGAGGGCAACCCGCGCACCCGCGCCATCGTGGCCCGCATCGTGAGCGACCTGTTCAAGACCATTGACGAGCTGGACGTGTCGCCCGACGAGTTCTGGGCCGCCGCCGATTGGCTGAGCCGCCTGGGGGCCTCAGGCCAGATCGGTCTGATCACCGCCGGCCTGGGCTTTGACCGCCTGCTGGACATCCGCATGGACGAGGCCGATGCCAAAGCCGGCATCGCGGCCGGCACGCCGCGCGCCATCGAGGGGCCGCTGTACGTTGCCGGCGCCCCGCTGTTCCAGGGCGAAGCCGTGCTCGACGACGACAGCGACACCCGTGGCACCGGCAAGGTGCTGGTCATGGAGGGCCGGGTGCTGGACCACGCCGGTCAGCCGGTGGCCAATGCCATCATGGATGCCTGGCATGCCAACAAGAGCGGTGGTTACTCGCACTTCTTCCCGGGCCTCAAAGAGTTCGAACTGCGTCGCAAGATCGAAACCGATGCCCAAGGCAACTACCGCTTCCGCACCACGCTGCCGCCGGGCTATGCGATCCCGCCGAACAGCCCGACCTCCGAGCTGTTCCAGGCGCTGGGCCGCCATGGCCACCGCCCGGCCCACATCCACTTCCACATCGTCAAGGAAGGGCATCGCACCCTGACGACCCAGATCAACATCCCGGGCGACACCTACCTCGACGACGACTTTGCCTTTGCCACCCGCGATGGCCTGGTGCTGAAGATCGAACACGACGTTGCCCCGGCCGGCTACGAATCCCTGGGGGTGGACGCTCCGTTTGAGCGTGCCCGCTTCGACTTCGTGATGCAGCAAGCCGTCACGGAACGCGACACCGATCCGCGCACCCGGATCGCCCGCGCTGTCGGCGTCTGATCTCAGGGCTTGAAGGGAACGGCCTCTTCAAGCCCTGCCCCCCACACCAGGGCGGCCACGCAATCACTGCGTGGCCGCCCTTTTTCCATTGCGCACGCCCCAGGGCCCGGGGCTGATCGACACGGTGCCAGGCCTGACGAGGTGCTGCGAGCGTCCATCTGATCGCCAGACCCGTCGCGCGCAAGTAGCAACTGGATAAAGAACGCGCGAAATGTGGATAGCCGTTTGTGGGGGGCCTGGGCCTAATCGAGTTCATCGATCCACCCCACAGGAATTGCCCATGAATACCTCACGCAGCCCCCAGCAATGGCGCGACTTCATCGACGGCTGTCTGGACTTCAGACCCGAAGACGAGGTCTATCGCGTCCGTCGCTCCATGTTCACCGAGCCCGAGCTGTTCGATCTCGAAATGGAGTTGATCTTCGAGAAGACCTGGATCTACGCCTGCCACGAAAGCGAGATCAGCCAGCCCAATGACTTCATCACCCTGAACGCGGGCCGCCAACCCCTGATCGTGACCCGCGACGCACAGGGCGAGCTGCACGCCCTGGTCAACGCCTGCGCGCATCGCGGCACCACGCTGACACGGGTGTGCAAGGGTCGGCAAGCCGCCTTCACCTGCCCCTTCCACGCCTGGACCTACAAGCCCGACGGGCGCCTGATCAAGGTGAAGGCGCCAGGCGAATACGGCCCGGGCTTCGACCTGCATCAGCATGGCCTGAAGAAGGCCAAAGTGGCGAGCTACAAGGGCTTTGTGTTCATCAACCTCGATCTGACCACCCCGCTGAGCCTGGAAGACTACCTGGGCGACGCCAAGGTGTTTCTGGACCTGATGGTGGAGCAGTCTCCGACCGGCGAGCTCGAAGTGCTGCCCGGGCGCTCCACCTACACCTTTGACGGCAACTGGAAGCTGCAGAACGAGAACGGCCTGGACGGCTACCACGTCAGCACCGTGCACTACAACTACGTGGCCACGGTGGTGCACAGGCATGAGCTCGACAGCGCTCAGGGCAGCACCGACTTCAAGACCCTGGACTACCGCAAGCTCGGGGCCGGCGACGCCACCACCGACGACGGCTGGTTCTCGTTCAAACACGGCCACTCCGTGCTCTTCAGCGAAATGCCCAACCCCGAAGTGCGCCCTGGCTACGCCAGCGTGATGCCCCGGGCGCAGGCCGAATACGGCACTGAAAGAGCGCACTGGATGATGCACCGCCTGCGCAACCTCAACCTGTACCCCAGCCTGTTCTTCATGGACCAGATCAGTTCGCAGCTGCGCATCATCCGCCCGGTGGCCTGGAACAAGACGGAAATCGTCAGCCAGTGCATTGGCGTGAAGGGCGAGTCGGCCGCGGATCGCGAAAACCGCATCCGCCAGTTCGAAGACTTCTTCAACGTCAGCGGCATGGGCACGCCCGATGACCTGGTCGAGTTCCGCGAAGCGCAACGCGGCTTCCAGGGCCGTGCCGAGCCCTGGAACGACATTTCTCGGGGCTGCCAGGCCTGGACCCGCGAACAGACCGGCAACGCCAAAAGCCTGGGCATCCAGCCCGTGCTAACCGGCACGGAAATCACGCACGAGGGCTTGTTCGTGAACCAGCACAGCGCCTGGCGCCAGCTGATGCTGGACGGACTGGCCAAGCAAGCCTCCACCCAGAAGGAGGTGCAAGCATGAACACCCTTGAGCTGCAACACGCCGTCGAACAATTCCTGTATGCCCAGGCGGAGCTGTGCGATCGCCAGCAGTGGGATGAGTACCTGGCCTGCTTCGACCCGACGGCCGAATTCCATGTGCCGCAGTGGGACTCGGAGCACGTGGCCACCACCGATCCGAAGCGCGAGATGTCGATGATCTACTACGCCAACCGGGGCGGCCTGGAAGACCGCATCTTCCGTCTGCGCACCGGCAAATCGGCCGCCAGCCACCCCATGCCGCGCACGCTTCACCAGGTCAGCAATGTGCGCATTCAGGACCGCGGCCAGGGGCTGCTTCAGGTCGGCGCCAAATGGAACACGCATTACACCCGCCACGGCCAGGCCGACTGCTACTTCGGTGAGGTGAGCTACGAACTGCGTCAAGTTGACGGTGGCTTCAGCATCCTGCGCAAGCATGTGCTGCTGCTCAATGATCGGATCAATGCGGTGCTGGACTTCTACCACCTGTGATCAAGGGCGAGACCATGGAACATCAGATTGGCCTTCGCTTTGAAGACGGTGCCACACGCTTCATCCAGGTGCGCTCCGGCGAGACCCTGGCGGACGCCTCGATCCGCCAGGGGGTGCGCTTTCCGGTGGACTGCCGGGAGGGTGCCTGTGGCACCTGCCGCTGCCAGGTGGAATCGGGCAGCTACGACCCGGGTGACTGCGCCGAAGACGCGCTGAGTGCGGAAGACGCCCGACTCGGCTGGGCCCTGGGTTGCCAGATGCGCCCGCGCTCCAGCGGTGTGGTGCACGTGCAGATCGACGCATCGGCCTGCCTGCACAAGCCGCTTGAACAGGCCGTGCAAATCGGGGCGCTGAGGCGCCTGGGCCCGCGCATGGTCTCGTTGACGCTGGAGCACCCGGGTCTGATGGCCTTGCGCTTTCTGCCCGGCCAGTACCTGCGCCTGTGGCTGCCCGACGGCAGCGCCAGCCGCGCCTACTCCTTCAGCTCGCTGGTGCGCGAACCCGGCCAGGTCGACCTGCTGGTGCGCCTGCTGCCGGACGGGCGCATGAGCCAGTGGCTGAGCAACGCGGCCCAGGTGGGCGACACGCTGAAGCTGACCGCGCCCTATGGCGGCTTCTACCTGCGCCCCGCGCAGCGGCCCTTGCTGATGCTGGCCGGTGGCACGGGCCTGGGCCCGATGCTGGCCATGCTGGAGCTGCTGGCCCAGGCGCCGGACCAGGCGCCGCCCTGCCACCTGGTGCTGGGCCTGGCCGACGACCAGGACCTGCCCGTGCTGGACCTGCTGACCCCCTTGAAAGCGCGGCTGCCGCAACTGACGCTCACCGTGTGCGTGTCGGATCCGCAATCCACCCAGGCCCTGCGCGGGCATCTGGTCACGCATCTGCAGCCGGCCATGCTGAACCAGGGCGATGTGGACCTGTATGTCTGTGGCCCGCCACCCATGGTGCAGGCCCTGAACGACTGGCTGGCCGCCGCACCCTGCCAACCGGCCGGCTTTCACATCGAACGCTTCACCCCGGGCGCCTGAGCCCCAGACGCCCTGGCGCCCTTCATTACACGGAGGCTTGTTTGCCCTCTATAGTGAAAGCGCCAGGCGACGCCTGGCGCGGACGGTCCGTCAACCGGTATGTTCTGCATGAACCCCATGGCTGCAAAAGAAAAATCCGGCGGCACCGACCTGGCCAAGAATGCGCCCAGCCTGATGGCCACGGTCGAGGAGTTGCTGCTGCTGGTCGAAGTGGTGGAGTCCGGCGGTTACCGGGCCGCCAGCGAGCGCACCGGCATCCCGCTGTCCAGCATGAGCCGGCGCGTGGCGGCCCTGGAAGATCGCCTGGGCGTGTGCGTGATCATGCGCAATTCGCGGCGCTTCGAAGTGACCGACATGGGGCGCCAGTTGTTCGAGCAGGGCATCAAGATCCGCGAGGCGGCCCATGCAGCGGTCTCGGTGGCGCAGGACAACGCCAAGGAGCCGGCTGGGGATCTGCGCATCGCCTGCCCCATGGCGCTGTCGACGCTGCTGGTGTGTTCGGTGGCCGTCAGGTTCGGGCGCCAGTACCCGCGCGTGCGCCTGTTCCTGAGCACCACCCGGGGCACGCCCGAGGCCTTGGCGCAGAACTTCGACATCGTGATCCACCCCAGCTCCCAGGCGCTGCCCGACTCGGATGTGGTGGCCCAGCAATTGGTCCAGGCGCCCTATGGCCTGTATGCCTCGCCGCAGCTGCTGCAGGGCCGGGAAACCAGCGATGAGCCCTCGGCCTTGGCCGGGCTGGAGTCGATCGGCTGGAACTCGGGCGAATCCCAGACTTGCTGGACCTTGCAAGACCCGCAAGGCCGCACCGAGGAACTGCGGCTGTCCGTGCGCTTCGTGACCGACAACCTGCTGGCCGTCAAGGAAGCGGCCGTCGCCGGCCTGGGCATCACCCGGCTGCCGACGGCCCTCGCAGCCCCGTGCGTGGCGGAGGGCAGCCTATGCCGGGTGTTGCCACGCTGGTCACTGGCGCCCATGACCATCTATGCGCTGTACCCCTCGCGGCGCCGGCTCAGCCTGGCGGGGCAAGAGTTTCTGCAGTGGGCCAAGCCGGCCTTGCAGGCCCTGGTGGACGGCAACACCGACGCCCTGAGTTGAGCTGGGCCAGGCCTCAGGACTTGGCCCGGTGCCGCTCTGCCGTGGCCGATGGCGACTCGCCAAAAGCCTCCCGGTAGGCCTCGGCAAAGCGGCCCAGGTGGCTGAAGCCCCAGGCCAGCGCAATTTCTGAGATGTAACGCGTGGAGGCGTTGCGGACGATGTCGAGGCGCGCCTGCTGCAGGCGGTGTTGGCGCAGGAACTGCATTGGCGTCAGGCCCAGGTGGGTGCGGAAGTCGGCCACCATGCGCCGTGGGCTGAGCCCCTGGGCAGACACCAGGGCGTCGACATCCACCTCTTCGCGGGCGCGCGCCATCAACGCGCTCTTCAGGTTCTCGACATGCCGGGGCAGCTCTGGCGAACCCTGGCGGGCCAGTTCGGCCGAGTAGTTGTGCGGCTGAAAGCTCAGCAGACCGCGGATCAAGGAGGTTTCGACCCCTTGGGCCAGACCGTTGTAGTGCATGAGGTTGCCGTTGTGCCCCATGTCCTCCCACAGCAATCTCACCCAGCGCCACCAGGTCAGTGCCGCCCCCTGGTCGAGCGCCATGCTGGGCTCGAAGGTGATGGGGGAATGCACCGGCCGGCCCAGCATCTGCTCCAGGGCCGTGCGCATGGCACCGCGATCGATGGCCACCAGCAGCTTGCGGCAATCGCCGCTGATCGAAAGCTCCTGGTAGGCAGAGGGGTCGATGATCAGGCCGTGCTCGGGGTCGGAGCCGAACACGGCACTGCCCAGGCGCAGCTCCTGATCGCCCATCAAGGGCAGGCTGATGCTGTAGCTGTCCAGGGGCCGGCTGTCATTGATGCCGATGCGCACATCGGCCCCGTATTCGATGCAGCCAATGGCCGTGGACAGGGCGCCCAGGCGATCTCCCGCATGGACAAACCGCAGGGAACGCCCTGGCTGCACCATCAGCTCATGCGGGCCACAGACCCGCCGCATCCAATCCTGGGCGCCGGACACATCGGTGAATGCCCCACACAGGCGGTGATGCAGCACGGAATTTTGCTCATTCATGTACGGTAAATTCCAATAAGAGCATTTTCAAAATCGGGTTCTATGAGGTGAACGGGAATATCCCGCCCCATTCAAAGAAACCCAGCCAAATTCGTGCCACCAGAAAATCCATCCAACCAGACGGAAATCGCCAAAATCACTCAATTGCCGCACCAACTCAGCGCAGAGTTATTATTTTAATTAGCACCAAAATCCAAAACTGTGCATCCCGCGCCCCAATATGTGGCATTCACCGGCAGGTAGACACAGTGCACGCACCACGATCCGGGGCGCTTAACCCCAGCCGCACCAGGGCATTGAAACGCTGCAGACCCACAAACTGGGGATGACCCGGATTTGCAGGCTGGCAAAGGTCTGGTTCACAGGCCAATACCCGTCAATGTCAGATCTGGCGCGGCTTTCGGGGCCGCTGCCGAGCGTACACCAGACTGCCCAGAAAAGAACTTCCAGGGCGGCAAATTCCGTGAAAACCCCAATACGAAAGCCCCAACCGGCGCGGTGCGCTCATGCCAGATAAACAGCCCAACATCACAGATAAATGACAGTTTTGTTTTGGGACGGAGCGTTCCACGAAACCCCATCGACGCTCGGTAATTACTGAAACTATATTCAGCCGTCATCCCCACCCACAAAACAAACCATGAAATACCCTCTGAAAAAACTGACACTGGTAATCATGAGCGGCACAGCTCTTGGCGGATTATTCAGCCCGGCCCAGGCGCAATCTCAGGCGCAAATATATGGCCTGCTGGATGTCAGCGCGGGCAGCACGCAATTGGCGGGGGCCGCCAAGACGGCCGGTGTGTTCAATGGCTCCATGACCACCTCGTTCTGGGGCATCAAGACCCAGGAGGATCTGGGCGGCGGCTGGGGTGCCCTCTCGCAGATGGAGTCGTTCATGCAGGTGAACAACGGCTCGGCGGGGCGCAGCAGCGCAGACCCTTACTGGGCCCGCACCGCCTGGGTGGGGCTCTCCAACCCCTGGGGCGTGCTCCAGCTGGGGCGCGCCGTGACGCCGGGCTTTCTGATGGCCATCCGACTGAACCCCTTTGGTTCGGCGTCAGGCCTGGGGCCGTTCATCATGCACACCTACCTGCCGAGCGTGACCCAGCCCTTCATGACCAGTGAAGGCGCCAGCGATTCGGCCTGGTCCAACAGCGCGGCCTTCACGAGCACCGACATGGGCGGCTGGCGCTTCACCGTTCAAAGCGCCTTGGCCCAGGGCGGCACCACGGGCAAGCGCAACACGGCGGGCCTGAACTACACCCACGGGGCGTTCTACGGCGGGCTGGTCTACGAGAAGATGGACCAGATGAGCATGAACTGGGGCGCCCCCGTGGCCCCGCTGGCCACCGCGGCACGCCCCTTGATCACAGCCAGCAGCGTGCAGAACCTCCAGACCGGGGCCAGCTACGACCTGGGACCGGCCAAGCTGTATGCCCAGAACCTGAAGTCACGCATCGACGCGGTCAGCGGGGCCGAAGCCCGCTTGAACACCTCGCAGCTCGGCACCTCGGTGGTCGCAGGCCCCGGGCGGGTTCTGTTCTCCGTGGCACACACCGCCCAGACACAAAGCGCCAAAGCCAGCCAAGACCGCACCACGGTGTCGTTGGGCTATGACCAGTGGCTGTCAAAGCGCACCGACGTCTATGTGGCGCTGCTGCGGGACCGGGTCACGGGCATCAACCCCGGCACCTCGGTGCTGGTCGGCCTGCGCCACACCTTCTGATCGCTCTGCACCCGGCCCCTGCGGGGCCAGCCGGTTTCTCCATCACACACCACCCCCCCCTGTACCCATGTCCACTGTTGACCATCCCATTGCCCACGCCCCTTGCGGTCGCTTTGAAGGCCTGGCCCTGGAGGGCGTTCAGGCCTTCCGCGGCCTGCCCTACGCCCAAGCCCCCGTGGGCGCACTGCGCTTTCAACCGCCCGCACCTCTGCCGGCACCGATGCCGACAGATGCCCCGCCCGCACAGGCCCGCGCAGCGGGCGCCGTCTCGCTGCAAGCGCCCTCCCGCCTCAGCCGGGTCATGGGGGACTCTCAGAGCCCGGCCTCCGAAGACTGTCTGCGCCTGAGCGTGTGGACCCCGGCGGCCGATGGCCAACGGCGCCCGGTGATGATCTGGCTGCATGGCGGCGCCTTCATGACGGGTGCAGGCGACCTGCCCTGGTACGACGGCGCGCGGCTGGCCCGCGAAGGCAACATCGTGGTGGTGGGTGTGAACTACCGCCTGGGCGCCCTGGGCTTTCTGTGCGGCCCCGGCGTCTCGCCCGGCAACCTTGGCCTGATGGACCAGGCCCTGGCGGTGACGTGGGTGAAGGACAACATCGCAGCATTTGGCGGCAACCCGGAACAGCTGACGCTGATGGGGCAATCGGCTGGCGGGCTCTCCATCGCGCTGCTGTTGTGTGCCTGCCCCCAGTTGCCGATACAGCGCGCCATCATGATGAGTGCCCCCCTGGGCCTGGAACTGGGCACGCCCCAGGACGCAGCCCCCATGGCCGCGGCCTACGCGCGCGCGCTGGAGCCCTTCCAGCTGCAGTCGGCCTTGCTGCCCGGCCAGTTGATGGCGGCGCAGGGCGCTGCAGCCAAATTCTTCATCGAGAACCAGGCCAAGGCGGGCGACGTGGCGCCACCGTTTGTTCCGGTGGCCGATGGCGCCTTTCTGCCTGCACCGTCCGGCTTCCAGGCCGCGCTGGCGCAAGCAGCCACCCGGGTCGACGTGATGATCGGCACCACACGCGATGAATCGACCGCGTTCTTTGCGCGTGGCCCATACGATGCCATGACCCAGAATGTGTTTGAAACGCCGTCCCTGCTGTGGGCGCGCCAGGCGGCCGCTGCCGGGCGTGGCGCCTACGTCTACCGCTTTGACCACACGCCCGGAGGTGAAGAATTGGGCGCCACGCATTGCATCGAACTGCCGTTTGTGTTCGGCAACCGCGAGGCCTTTGCGACGGCACCGATGCTCGGGGGCCTGGATGAAGAGGCGTTCGAGCAGATCTCCCGCCCCATGCGCCAGGCCTTTCTGGGCTTCATCCGCGAGGGGCGCCCTGATGCCGAGACCCTGCCCGACTGGCCCGCGGTGCAAGCGGATCGGCCGATCCAGCGCCTGCACTTCGCACCACGCACGGCGCTGCAGCAGTTGGCAGACACACCCTGATCACGGCACCGCCCCGCCCTGACCTCTGAACCCCATCCCCTTCTGCGGAGTACCCCATGCGCAAGATCAGCTTGCTAGCCTTCCTGACCATTCTGGTCGATGGCTTCGACACGACCTCGATGGGCTTTGTCGTCCCGACCCTGGCAGCCCAGTGGCAGCTTCCGCTGTCGGCCTTCACCCCGGTCTTCGTGGCCACCAGCCTAGGTGCAGCCCTGGGCTATGCCCTCAGCGGCCGCCTGGCCGCGAGCCTGCAGCGGCGTGACATTGTGCTGGGCTCGGTGTTTCTGTTTGCGCTGGGCTCGTGCCTGGGCGCGCTGGCCGGGTCGGTGCCCGTTCTGGCGGCCATCCGCCTGCTGTCCGGGATCGGCCTGGGCGCGGCCATCCCGGCGGTCGTGTCGCTGGCCGTGGAAGGCACGGCGCCGGAGCGCAGAGAATCCGTGACGGTGGGTGTGACGTCGGGCCTGTCCCTGGGCGCCGCGCTGGGGGGCGCCATCGGCGGCAAGCTGATCCTGAGCTGGGGTTGGGGCTCGGTGTTCCTGCTGGGCGGCATCGCCCCCTTGCTGCTGCTGCCAGCACTCTGGGCGCACCTGCCCGCCGATGCCCCGGCACCGGCGGGCCTGGGGGCCGCAGGCACGGCGGAGCGCCCCCACGCCGCGCGGGTCAGCGCACTGTTCGGTGCGGGCCTGGCACCCCAGACGCTGCTGCTGTGGGCGTTTTCCTTTTTGATTTTCACGGCGGTCTATGCACTGACGTTCTGGGTACCGTCCATGCTCCATCGCTTGGGCTTTGACACCTCTGGCGTGGCCTTCGGCTCGGCGGCCATGGGCATCGGTGGCGTGGTGGCCGCGCTGGCGTTGATCCCGCTGAGCTATCGCTTCCATGTGCGCAAGATCCTGCTGGCCTGCTCGCTGCTGGGCGCCGTCGCCTTGGTGCTGGGCTGGTCTCTGGCCGCGACACCAGGCCTGCTGCTGGCCTTGATCGTGGTGGTGGGTGCCTGCCTGATCGCGGGCACCATCGGGCAGGTTGCGCTGGCGGTGAGCCTGTACCCCCCGGCCCTGCGCACGGCAGGGATTGGCTGGAGCGCCGCCATCGGCCGCCTGGGATCGGTGCTGGGCCCGGGCCTGATGGGCGCCTTTGTGGCCAGCGAACTGCCCGCCCCGCAGTGGTTGCTGCTGCCGGTGGCCCCGATTCTGCTGGCCGCCGTGGCCCTCTGGGTGGCGCAAAGAATGACCTCCCGCACGTCAGTCGGTCTTGGCCGGGGCTGAGTGAAACGCAAGCGCCCTACCGCACCCTCCCGCCCCCTCACCATGGCCGCCTTGCCATTCGTTCACGCCCACAGGTGCTGACATGAGCCTCACCATCCGAGCCAAGATCGTCCTCACCTTCGGGCTGTTGATCGTGACGCAGGTCGCCGGCCTGTTGGCGGACCTGCTGGCGAACACCACGACCGCCTCCACCAACGGGGCGTTCATGGGCACCTTCAACCGCGCCCAGCAAGGGGTCTCGGTCCTGATCTGCCTGGTGGCGGGCCACCACTTCTACCAGGTCATCTGTGGCGGACTGAACCGGCAGGGCCTCAAGTTCAAGGCCCTGACCGAGTCGCTGGACCTGAGCATGCGCGCCAACAGCCCACGGCCGGATGAGTTCGGCACCTCGGCCAAAGCCTTCGACAGGCTTCTGGACAGCCTGGAACAAGCCCTGGCGAGCATCCGGACAGCCACCGAATGCGTGAGCCTTGCGACACAGGAGATCTCGGCCGGCAACCTGGACCTCTCGGCCCGCACAGAGCAGCAGGCCGCGGCCCTGGAGCAGACCTCGGCCAGCATGAGCCATGTTGCCGAGGCCGTGAAAACGAATGCCGGTCGGGCCCAGGAGGTTTGTGGCTTGGCAGAGGCTTCCCAGCTCATCACGCAACAGGGCTGGGCGGCCGCCCACCAGATGAGGAACACGCTGGACAGCCTGAGTGGCAATTCAGAGAAGATCACGGAGATCACCAGCGTGATCGAAGGCATCGCCTTCCAGACCAACATCCTGGCCTTGAACGCGGCCGTCGAAGCCGCCCGCGCCGGAGAGCAGGGGCGGGGCTTCGCGGTGGTGGCGGCAGAGGTGCGCAACCTGGCCCAGCGCTCGGCCAGCGCAGCCCAGGACATCAAGAACGTCATCGCCTCGTCGGTGTCCGATATCCGGGACGGGGCGCAGCAGGCGCAACAGGTCCAGACCCTGGTTGAGAAAATCCAGGCCTCTGTGAAACAGGTGACCGAGCTCACGGCGCACATTGCCAGCTCCTCATCCGAGCAAAGCCTGAACATCGATCAGATCCATGAAGCGATCCGGTTGCTGGACCAGACCACGCAGCAGAACTCGGCCTTTGTGGAAGAGTTCGCTGCAGCCGCCAGCTCCCTGGACGCGCAATCGAAAAGCCTGTTGCACACCGTGGGCATCTTCAAGCTGCGCGCCACCGTGCCAACCCCTGGGGGCCCGGCCACCCGCCCGCCGGGATCTTTGAGGCAGCTTCAAAGCGTCGTGGCCGCATGAATGACGGTACCGATTGAGCCAAAGAAAGTCTGTGACAGATCTTCATGGGCCTTGAACACCCCTGGAACGCAGACGTTCAACATCGCTCAGGTGGCTGCGACGCAACTGTCAGCACCCTCGCGGTGATGAACCTGCAGGGGAGCCATGGCCTGGCGTTTCGAGTGGCGGCCGGACAGGGCACCTTGGGCCGTGCGGGGTGCCTGAGGCCTGCAAGACGGCGGCTTTGCAGGGCGCGCACCTTGGCGATTTCAGGCCGAATGGCCCCAATCCAGTGCGTTTTCGTCTTTTTCCATCCACAAACCCTGTTGAAAATCAGGGAATGAAAAAAAAAGAGGTGTGCGACCCCAAGTTCATGGTTTTTAGGGGCCGTATGCGCGTTTAATCGGTTGGCGCGGATTTTTTATCCAAGCAGCTTGCGGTGAATGGCCAGGTTTTCGTCTGATGTGTGCGTTTTTCAGGACTCCATCGCTTTGTCAATGTGTTTTTTAGGAGTCCCAAAATGGGCAACAAACTCTATGTCGGCAACCTGCCTTATCAGGTTCGTGACAACGATCTGGAACAAGCTTTCAGCGAATTCGGCACTGTCACCAGCGCCAAGGTCATGATGGAACGTGACACCGGCCGCTCGAAGGGTTTCGGCTTTGTCGAAATGGGCAGCGACGCTGAAGCGCAAGCCGCCATCAACGGCATGAACGAACAATCCCTGGGTGGCCGCAGCATCACTGTGAACGAAGCCCGCCCGATGGAACCCCGCCCGCCCCGTAGCGGTGGCTTTGGCGGCGGTGGTGGTGGCGGCGGCTACGGCGGTGGCCGCAGCGGTGGTGGCGGCGGCTACGGTGGTGGCGGCGGCGGCGGTTACGGCGGTGGCCGTAGCGGTGGCGGCGGCGGCTACGGCGGCGGCAACAGCTATTGATTCTCAACAGGCCTTAGGCCTGTGAATTGAAAAGATACCCCTCTTGCAGGGGTATTTTTTCGTCTGTGCTTTTCTGCGCTCGTCAAAAATCAGCCGCCAGCACCCGCGCGACCAGGCCCTGCACCGACCCATCGTGCACAAAGCCTGCGGCTTCGGCCAGCGGCGTGAGCAGCGGCGGCTGGCGGCCGAACAAGGCTTCGATGCGGCTGTCGGGGCGGTGCTGGATCAGCGCAGCGGCCGGGCGACCCAGGTGCTGGGCGGTGGCCTCGATGACGCTGGCCACCGGCAGGCACAGCACCGGCAACTGCCAGCAGCGCGAAGCCGGCATGGCCGAAGCACTGAGGCTGGCCGCGTGCAGCAGGTTGTCGAGACAGGCATCCAGCGACATCCACCAGGCGCTGGCCTCGGGCGACACGGGGCACTCATAGGGGTGGCCCTCGCGCAGGGCATGGAAGATCTGGCTCATGAAGGCCGAGCCGTGCCCGCTCTCGGTGGCCGGGCGGGCCACGATGCCGGGCAGGCGCAGGCTGCAGCCGTCCAGCTCGCCACGGCGGCTGAAATCGGCCAGCAGCAGCTCGCTCATCCACTTGTGGGCGCCGTAGCTGAGCTCGGGCTGGGGCAATTGCTGCTCGGTGACGGGCTCGGGCCCGAGGGCACCGTAGACGGCCACCGAGCTGGCCAGCACCACGCGGGGTGGCGAGGTACGCCCCTGGCGCCCCTGACGTGTCAGGCCGGCCAGGTGCTCCAGCAGCTGCACGGTGGCCAGCAGGTTGGCCTGCAGGCCGGCCTCGGGCTCACGCTCGGCCAGTGCGCCGGGCATGCTGGCGAGGTGGAACACCTGTTGCGGCGGGTCGTCCGACAGGCTTTGCAGCAAGGCCGGGTCGGCAAAGCTGCCGGTGTAGTGGCGGTGCCCAGGCCCGGGCGGGCCTTGGCGGAAATGGCGGTCGACCAAGGTGAGGCGTATGTCACCCGGCCCTGCCCCACCCTGCCCTGCCCCTGTGGGCGGCACCTGCAACAGGCGCCGCACCAGCGCAGCGCCCACAAAACCATCCGCCCCGGTGATCAGCACATGCATCAGGCGGCTCCTGCAGCATGGGGCGCGCGGCTTGCCAGGCTGCGCGCGATGCCGGGGTCGTATTGCCCGTCCACCAGCACAAACAGCATGCGGCAAGGCCGGCCCGAGCGGTTGGCCCAGGCGTGGTTGGTGCCGCGCTGCACCACCACGCTGCCTGGGCGCAGCAGCACCTCGGAGTCGTCGAGCACCAGGGTCATTTCGCCTTCGATGACCACGCCGTAGTCCACCGACTCGGTGCGGTGCATCAGGGGGTGGGGCGAGTCGGCAGCCACGGTGGAGGCGCCGGCGTCGCCAATCTGGGTGAAGGCCTCTTTCATGCGGCCGGCCCCGGTGGCCAGGTAGTCGGCGGTGTCGGGCGGGATGTCGACGAAACGAAAGCGCGTGCCTGCGGCCGGGGGCGGCAGGCGCAGGGCGCCCAGGGTGGGGTCGGCGCCGTTGTCCACGCGGGCGGGGCTGGCCTCGGTGCTCCAGACCTCGTGGAAGACGGTGCCCGGAATGGCCTCGATGGCCACCACGGTGGGCAGCGGGCCCTGGCTGCTGATGATGGCCCGGCCCTGCTCGTCGTGGCCGGTGACCACGCGGTGGATGGGCGGGAAAGTGGAGGTGGAGGGGCTGGTGTTCATGGTGTTTTGGCGCTGGGGTCGTGGCTAGGGTCGTGGCAGGGGTGGTGGGCTGAAGTCGTGTGGAAGGAGTGCCGCAGCTCAGGCCGGGTCGAAGATGGCCACGGCCCGGGTCCAGCCGGCCGAGGCGCCGCGGATCTTGTGCGGAAAGCAGCTGATGGTGAAGCCGTGCGGGGGCAGCGCCTCCAGTTGGTGCAGCTTTTCGAGGTGGCAGTAGCCGATGTCGCGCCCGGCCTTGTGGCCCTCCCAGATCAGGCCCTTGTTGCCGGTTTCGGCGATGCGCTGGGCGGTGTACGAAAAGGGGGCGTCCCAGCTCCAGGCGTCGGTGCCGGTCAGGCGCACGCCGCGCTCGAGCAGGTACATGGTGGCCTCGTAGCCCATGCCACAGCCGGCGTTCAGGTAGTCGCTGTGGCCGTAGCGCTCGCCGGCGCGGGTGTTGACCAACACGATGTCGAGCGGCTGCAGGCTGTAGCCGATGCGGGCCAGCTCGGCCTCGACATCGGCGGCGGTGGCCACGTAGCCGTCCGGAAAATGCCGGAAGTCGAGCTTCACGCCGGGCTGGAAACACCACTCCAGCGGCACCTGGTCGATGGTGATGGCGGGCCGGGCCTCGCCCAGGCGCGCGTCCATGGTGGCGTGGAAGTGGTAGGGCGCGTCGAGGTGGGTGCCGTTGTGGGTGGTCAGGGTGACCCACTCGGCTGCGGCGGCCTGGCCGTCGGGGTAGTCGGCCGGCACGGTGCCCGGCAGCATGTGCATGAACTCGGGCAGGGTGTCGGCGTGGGTCTGGTAGGTGATGCGTGGCGCCAGCGGCGGCGGGTCGGACAGCACATCGTTTTCGAGGTAGATCGACAGGTCGACCAGGCGGCGGGTGGGTTTGGTACTCATGGGTAGCTTGGTAAGTTCTTGACAGGATGCGCGCTCAGACAGGCTGCGCTGGATGGGCTGCCGTGCGCTGGCGAGCCTGTGAAAAGCAAGCCACGGCACAGGCCGCCGTGAGCACGGCCGCCACGGCCAGGCTTTCGTAGCCGGCCCACTTGACCAGGGTGCCGCCCAGCACGGGGCCCAGGGCGGCGCCGGCCATCATCATGGCCGGGGTGGCGGCCAGGGCCCGGCCGCTGGGGTCGAGCCGGGCCAGCAGGCCGAAGGCAAAGGTGTGGGTGAAGATCATCACCGCGGCAAACACCGAGGCGGCGGCGGCATAGGGGGCAAACTGCTGGCTTTGGGTGATCACCAGCACCAGCACAGCCTGGGCCAGCGGACCGCACAGCACCACGCGCTCGGCCGGCCAGCGCCGTTGCAGCAGCGCGGCCGGCGGGCAGCAGGTTGACCAGGCCCAGCGCCACCAGCACCGCATTGACGGCCTGCAGGCCAAAGCCCCGGTCCATGCCGATGCGCTCCAGAAAGCTGAACATCATGGCCTGCACCACCGCCATGCAGCTGACCCCCAAGGCCCCCAGCCAGACGGCTCGGCCCAGGGCCACACGGGGGACTGCGGCCGGGCTGCCCTGCCCTGCCACCGGCACCTGGCCCCGCACGACCTGTGGAAACGCCAGCGCGGTGGCCACGCAGGCCACGGCCATGACGCCGGCAAACACCTGGAACAGCAGAGCCCCGCCCAGCTGGGCCAACAGGGGCGGCACCGCCGCAAAGAACAGCACGGCAAACACCCCCAGCGCGATGCCGACAAAGGCAAACAGCCGGTGCGGGTTGGCGCTGCGCGCAATGGTGCCGTGGGTGCAGCTGAGGGCCGCGGCGGAGGTGACGCCGGCCAGGGCATGCAGCACCGCCATGGTGGTGTAGTCGGTGGTCTGCGCCACACCGGCAAAGGCCAGCGCGGCCAGGCCAAAGCCCAGCGCGGCCACCAGCCGCCCCGGCAGGCGGTGCAGGCGTGGCGCCACGGCCAGGCTGCTGAACACCGCCCCCACCAGGAACAGGGTGGCCAGGCCCCCGGCCTGCTGCGGGTCCAGGTGGTAGGCCGAGACCAGGGTGCCCACCCAGACCGGCAGGGCCACCAGGTCGAGCATGCCGGCGCAGTGCGCCAGCATCAGCGCCAGCCGGGCCGGCCAGCGCTCAGTGTCGGCCCGCTGAACAGGCGCGGCGGCGGCAACAGAGGGCTGTGCTGAGCGGGCTGCTGAGGAATGGGGCTGGCTCATACCGGCTCCGCCAGGCGCATCATCGACTCGCGCATGATGCGCGCGTGTTCGGCCTTGTCGCCGCCCGTGATCTCGATCTCGCCCAGGCGGCCCGAATTCTCGACCACCATGCGGCAGCGCTCCCAGCGCCGGTTCTCAAAGCGTTGCAAGGCGGTATCGAGCTCGCTGCCGGGCGCCAGCTCCTGGGCCAGCACCAGGGCGTCTTCGATGCCGATGCAAGCGCCCGAGGCCAGGTGCGGCGTGGTGGCATGCACGGTGTCGCCGATCAGCACCACCCGGCCCTGGTGCCAGGGGCACGGCATGAGCAGGCCTTCGAGGGGGCGGAACACGATCTGCGACTCTGGCGTGAGCAGGCCGCGCAACTGCTGCACCAGAGGGGCACTGAAGGGGGCCAGCAAGGCGTCGAGCAGGCGATGGAAGTCGGCCGGCGGCACGTGGGTGTTGTGCTCGCGGTCTTCGGTCACGAACAGGTACATCTCGGTCTGGGAGACCGGATTGACACCCACCTTGATCTTGGGGCCCACCCACATGATGGCGCCGCCCACGCTGTCGGGGCGGGGCAGCACGGCGCGCCACACGGCCTGGCCGCTGTAGCGCGGGGCCGGGGCCTGCGGGAACACGGCCTGCCGCACCTTGGAGTACAGGCCGTCGGCCCCGATGACCAGGTCGTAGCGGCGCTGGCTTCCGTCGGTGAAGCGCACGTCCACGCCTTCAGCGTCTTGCCGGATCTCGGTGAAGGTGCTGCCCAGAAACACCTGGGTGCCCGAGGCCCGGGTGGCCTCGGCCAGCAGCCGCGCCAGCACGGGGCGCATGATGGCGCCACCGCCCGGTACATCGGCCCCGGCGATGCGGGGCGTGGGCAGCTGGGCCAGCGTGGTGCCGTTGGGGGCCTGCAGCTCAACACCATCCGAGGCATGGCCGACTTGCAGGAACTGGTCCAGGATGCCCAGCTGCCGGAAGGCCCGCAGGGTGGCGCCGCCCAGGCTGATGCCCGCGCCATAAGAGCGCCAGCCGGGGTCGATCTCGACCAGGTCGACGACGTGGCCGCGCTTGCGCAGCTCGATGGCGGCCGACATGCCGGAGAACCCGCCGCCGATGATCAGGATCTTGTGTTGCTGGGAATGAGGTTGTTGGTGGGGTTGGCTCATGGGATGTCTCCGTTTTCTTGAATCAGTTGTGGGCGGTACAGGCTCAGCTCGCCCTGGGGGCTTTGCGCCAGGTCCAGGCGCGCCAGGGCCTGCCCCAGGCAGGGGCCCAGGGTGCATTGCCCGGTGGTGATGTCGAACTGCGCGCCATGGGCGTGGCAGACGATGCGGTCGCCGGCCGCGTTGAGGTAGGCGTCTTTGCGCCAGGCCATGGGCGTGCCGCCGTGGTGGGGGCAGGCGTCGCGGTAGGCGTGGACCTGGCCCTGGCGGCGCACCAGCAGCACCGAGTCCTGCCCCTGCTGCAGGGGGTCGAAGCCGCGCGAACTGCCCTCGGGCAGCTCGTCCAGGTGGCACAGGCGGATCCAGGCTGACACGGTGGGCCTCGCCTCAGTGTTGTGCCTGGGCTGCACCGGGGGGCGGGCCCGAGGGGGCCCACTTCTCGCGGTGCTGAAACAGGAACAGCTGCGAAGCATCGGCGCCCATGGGGGTCTCGCGGGCCTGCCATTGGTCGTCGTGCAGATCCATGTCGGCGTCGTACTCGACATGGCAGCCCAGGGGGCTGTTGAAGTACCAGAACCAGTTGGAGCCGAAGCGGTGTCGCCCCGGGCCCCAGAACGACTGGTAGCCCTGGTTGACGAAGCGCGTGCCGGCCTGCATCAGCTCGGACGGGCCGCCCAGATGAAAGGTGAAGTGCTCCACGCCCTTCATGAAAGGCGGGGTCTGGATCAGAAACAAGGTGTGGTGGTCCAGCGTGCCGGCGGGGCGCAGAAAGGGGCCCACGCCGGTGAAGCGGTCGGTGCAGCGAAAGCCCAGGCGCTGCACGTAGAAGGCCTCGGCCCGGGCCGCATCGGGCACAAAGTACACCACGTGCGACAGGGTGCGCGGGCGGATCGGGGTATCGTCGCTGGCCGCCACCTGGTTGGCCGGGCGCTGCGCCGATGCACCGGGGGCGTTGACGGTTTCGGCCGGCAGATTGAGGGGGCGGCGCACGCTGAGCTGGAAGCCCAGGGCAAAGCCCATGTCGTCCTGGGTTTCGAGCGAGCCGTCGGGCAGGCGGCGCACCTCGCGGTCGCGGCCCAGTTCGGCGGCGATGGCGTCCAGGGTGGCGGCATCGGCCACGCCGTAGACGGTTTTGCGCAGCTGGCTGGCCGTGCCCAGGGAGGCGGGCAGGCTGGGGTCGTCACGGCGGGCCAGCACGATGGCGGTGCCGTCCAGGGCTTCAAAGCGGCCGCCGTCGGCGTTCAGCGCGACCGGCTGCAGGCCGTAGTCGGTGAGGTAGCGGCTGCAGGCGGCGAGGTCGTCCACGCCAAAGACCAGGGCATCGGGTCCGATGATGTTCATGCAAAGTCTCCAGAAAAGGGGGCGGTTGAATCAGAGGGGGTTGCCCTGCGCGGTGCGCCCGCCCAGGGTTTCGGCCACCCAGTCGGCGATGTAGGCGCCGGCGTTGGCCGAGTTGTCGAAGCTCGAGTGCTGCACGCCGCCTTCGCGGTCGGTGAACACCTTGAGCTCGCGTTTGGGGCTGTTCACCAGTTGCTCGTAGGTGCGGTGGGCCCAGTGCAGTGGGATCTGCGAATCTTTCTCGCCGTGGGTGACCAGGAAGGGCACGCGGATGCGGTCAAGCACGCCGTCCAGGTGCACGTTCTCGGCGATGCGCATGAAGTCGTCCTGATCCTTGGCGCCCCAGACCCAGCGCACGTGCTCCCAGTAGTGGGGCACGGGCAGGCTGCCCTCGCGGGCCAGGCGTTTTTTCTGCACATCGCGCCAGTCGTGGTTGGCGCCCCAGACCACGCCGCAGGCAAAGCGCGGCTCGAAGGCCACCGCACGCGGGCAGTAGTAGCCCCCCAGCGACACGCCTTCCAGGCCGATGCGCCGGGGATCGATGTCGTTGCGGGTTTCCAGCCAGTCCACCACGCGGCTGGCCCAGTGCTCGCTGTCGTAGCGGGCGCTGAGGCCCTGCAGGCGCAGGGCCTCGCCGGTGCCGGGCTGATCGATGATCAGCGAGGCCACCCCGCGTTGCGCCAGCCAGGCCGGCAGGCCCACGCGGTATTTCATCTCCTTGGTCGAGTCCAGGCCGTTGACCTGGACCAGGATGGGCGCCGGCCCGGTGACGCCGTGGGCGCGCACGAACAGGCCCGACAGGTGTTGGCCCTCGTAGGGGATGCGCACGAACTCGCAGTTCTCGCCGGTCAGCTCGACGCCGCGGCGGAAGGTCTGCAGAAACTGCTGGTACAGGGCCAGCCGACCCTCGCTGCCGTGTGCCAGCAGGCGCTCGGCCGTGATCAGGTAGGTGGCGGCACGGTTGAGCTTGTCGCCGGCCGAGATCAGCCGGCCACGGGCCTCGTCTTCGGCGGCCAGCTCGCTGAGCTGGTTGGCCATGCGCACCCAGGTCTCGCGAAAGGCGGCGGTGCCCGCCGCGTCGGGCTGCTTGGCGGCCTCGGTCAGGGGGGCACACATGGCCTGGATCTCACCCATGCGGGCGCCCATCTCGATGGCCAGGTTGATGGACAGGTCCCAGACGTAGTTGGTGGGAAAGAAACGAAACATGCAAAGTCCTCTTCAAAAATGCGGTGGGTGAGCTACCGGGCTCAGTGCGCGCCGGGCCCGATGCCCAGGCTGGCAAAGAAGCGGCGGGTGGACTCGTCAGCAAAGTCGGGCACGAAGCGGAAGGCCACGATGCGGCCCTGGCGCACGCGCACCTCGTCGGTGCCCAGCGCCCGCTCCACCCCGGCGCGGCGGGTCAGGGCGCTGCGCAGCTCCAGCGTGGCGCGCACGGTGTCGCCCTCGACCTGGGTGCGCAGCAGGGTGATCTCGCCGGCCTGGCTGAGCACGGTGGCGTCGATGTACAGCGAGAGGCACTGCTTGTTGCTCATCTCGGGGCGGCAGGCCGGGAAGTCGGAGCGCGCTACGTCGTCCGCAATCAGCGCCTCGACGGCCGCCTTGTCATGGGCCTTGACGGCGGCCAGGTACTGCTGGAACACCTGGTCGGGGGCGGTCTGGGCATGGGCAGCCACGGTAAGGCCGCTCATCAGGGCGGTGGCGAGCAAGGCACGCAGGGGGCGGCGGCCAAAGAGCAGCTTGATCAGCTTCATGGGGTCCTTCTTTCGGGTTCAGGCGGTTTGGGGTGGATTCACGGCGGGGCCGGTGCCGCGCGCGGCGGGGCGCAGCAGAAAGTGGGCAAGTGCGGGCAGCAGCACCAGGGCGCCGAGCATGTTCCAGAGGAACATGAAGGCCAGCAGCAGGCCCATGTCGGCCTGGAACTTGATGGGGCTGAACACCCAGGTGACCACCCCGATGGCCAGGGTGACGCCGGTCAGCATGACCACCTTGCCGGTGAACAGCAGGGCCTGGTAATAGGCCTGCGACAGCGTGGCACCGGCACGCAGCCGGGCCAGGGTGATGCTGAGGATGTACAGCGCGTAGTCCACCCCGATGCCCACGCCCAGGGCGATCACGGGCAGAGTGGCCACTTTCACGCCCATGCCCAGCCCCACCATCAGGGCCTCGGCCAGCACCGAGGTCAGCATCAGGGGCAGCACGGCCACCAGCACGGCGCGCCAGGAGCGGAAGGTGATGAAGCACAGCAGCACCACCGCGGCATAGACCATGAGCAACATGTCGTGCCAGGCGCTCTTGACCACGATGTTGGTGGCGGCCTCGATGCCGGCCGAACCTGCGGCCAGCAAAAACTCACCCTGCGGGCCGTTGTTGTCGCGGGCAAAGGCCTCGACCTGGGCCACCACGCGGTTCAAGGTGTCGGCCTTGTGGTCGCGCAGGTACACATACACCGTGAGCAGGCTGCAGGCATCGTTGTAGAGGCCGCGCGGCGCGCCTGCGGTGACGGTGTTGAGCATGTCCTGGTTGGGCAGGAACTCATACCACTTGGGGCTGCCCTCGTTGAGGCCCGACAGCACGCGGCGGTTCAGCAGCGACAAGGTGTTGGTGGCTTCCACGCCGTCGATCTGGCGCAGCTGCCACTCCAGCGCGTCCACCCGGTTGAGCACGGCGTAGTTGGCGCACTGGCCCTCGGGGGTTTTGACCATCACGGCCAGCACATCGCTGGAGGCGCCATAGCCCGCGTTGACGTAGGCCACGTCGCGGTTGTAGCGGCTGTCGGCCCGCAGCTCGGGGGCGCCGGGGTCGAGGTCGCCGATCTGCAGCCGGGTGCTCCACTGGTAGCCGACCGCAGCCAGGGCCGCGGCCACGGCCAGGGCCGCCAGGGCCCAGCGGCGCTGGGTGAAGCGGTCCAGCAGGGCCCAGGCCGGGTGGCGGGCGGCCCCTGCGGCATCGGCCAGCTCGCTGCGCAGGCTGCGCTCGGCCGCGGCCTGGCTGACGCCGGTGTAGCTGAGCAGGATGGGCAGCAGGATCAGGTTGGTGAAGATCAGCAGGGCCACGCCCAGCGAGGCAGCGATGGCCAGCTCGCGGATCACCTGGATGTCGATGACCAGCAGCACGGCAAAGCCCACGGCGTCGGCCAGCAAGGCGGTGAGGCCGGCGAGGAACAGCCTGCGGAAGGTGTAGCGGGCGGCCACCAGCGGGGGGATGCCGCGCCCGATGTCCTGCATGATGCCGTTCATCTTCTGGGCGCCGTGGCTCATGCCGATGGCGAACACCAGAAAGGGCACCAGGATGGAGTACGGGTCCAGCGCATAGCCCAGGGTGGGCAGCAGGCCCAGCTGCCACACCACGGCCACCAGCGAGGCCAGCACCACCAGGGCGGTGGAGCGCACGCAGCGGGTGAAGCCATACACCATGCCCGCAGCAATGAGCACGGCCAGGGCAAAGAAGACCAGCACCATGCGCACCCCGGCAATGAGGTCGCCGACGATCTTGGCAAAGCCGGTGATGTGCAGCGTGACGCCACGGCCCTCGTACTTGGTGCGCAAGGCCTCCAGGCGCTCGGAGAGCGCGGTGTAGTCGAGGCGGCGGCCGTCGGGGTCGCGCTCCAGCAGGGGCACGTACAGGGCGGTGGAGCGGCCATCCAGCGCCACCACCTGGCCCTGCTCGCCCGAGCGGGCGATGTTGGCCGCCAGTTGCTGCAGGCTGGCGGGCGAGCCGTCGTAGCCGTCGGGGATCACCGGGCCGCCTTCCAGCCCGTCTTCGGTCACGCCGACCCAGCGGGTGCTGGGGGTCCAGAGTGACTTCATCTGGGTGCGGGCCACGCCGGGGATCAGGAACACCTCGTCGCTGATCTGGCGCAGAGTCTCCAGGTAGGCGGGGTCGTACAGGCTGCTGCCGCGCTCGTTGGCCACGACGATGCGCACCGCATTGCCCAGGCCGCTGAGCTCACCCTGGTGCTGCAGGTAGTTCTGCACATAGGGGTGGCTGGCGGGAATGGTCTTTTCGAAACTGGCATTGAGCTGCAGGCGCGTGGCCTGCCAGCCCAGCACCAAGGTGGCCAGCGCACAGAGCAGGACCACCCACAGGCGGTTGTTGAACAGCAGGCGCTCGATGGCCGAGCCCGAGCGGGCATCGAAATCGGTCTGGGCCGGCGGGCGGGCCTGAGACAGGGAAGGGGCGATGGCGCTCATGGCTGGGATCCGGCAGAGGGGGAGGACGTGGCGCGGGCGGTGGCCACGGAGGCCGACGCAGCTTGGGTCGAAGGCGCGGTGGAAGGTTGAGTCGCAGGCTGTTTGGCAGGCGGGTTGGCAGGCTGTTTGGCAGGTTCACTGACGGGCCTGGGCAAAGCCGAGCCATCAGGCGCCAGCACTTGGGCGCCCTGAAAGCCGAGCGTGAGCCAGCGACCGCCGGCCAGGGGCAGCACGCCGCTCAGCGGGGCCAGGGGTTTGGCGTTGACGGGCTGCAGGGCCCCGTTGCGCAGCTGCAGCAGCAGGCCGGCCTGGTTGACCCACCCCAGTTGGCCGTCAGCGCCCTGGGCCGAGCCGGTGATGCTGGCGGGCACCGGGTTGGCGATGGGCTGCCAGTGCTGGCCGGCATCACGGGTGTGCCAGATCTGGCCACGCAGGCCGGCCACCACGAACTCGGTGGGGCTCAGCATCTCGGCCGTGAAAAAGCTGCCGGCGTAGGGGCTGGGCAGGCGCTGAAAATGGGCGCCCTCGTCGCTGGAGTACAGCAGCAGGCCTTGTTCACCGGCGAGCAGGATGGCGCCGCCCTGGTGGCGCACGGCATACAGGTGCAGGCCCTTGGGGTTGTCCAGCCGGGCCGACCAGGGGGCCCAGTGCTGGCCACCGTCGTCGCTGGCCATGGCCAGGCCATAGGCGCCCACGGCAAGCGCCCGGCGTGGCGACAGCAGGGCCACGTCGAGCAGGGGCTTGTCGGCGCCGTCTTGAACCAGGCGCTCGGCCTGGGCCAGCAGCTGGGGTTGCGGGCGGCTCTGTTGGCTGGCCCGGGCGCCATCGAGCAGGGCCTGGGCGATCTGGCGGCCATTGAGGCGCTGCTGCCAGCTTTGGCCGCCGTCGTCGGTGCTCAGCACCACGCCGGCATGGCCCACGGCGATGCCGTGGCGCTCGTCGGCAAAGCGCACGGCCGTCAGGGTGACGCTGACCGGCACCTGGGCCTGGCGCCAGCTGCGGGCCGGGTCGGCGCTGAGCAGCACCAGCCCACGCTCGCCCACCGCCACGGTGGTCGGGCCGGCCTGGGCCGCAGCCAGCAGCACCGAGGCAGGCCCCAGGCGGGTGGCGAGCGCGGGCCGGTCCAGGCTGTCGCCCACGGGGGCGGCCTGGGCCTGGCTGAACAGGCCCGACAGCAGGGCCCCGAACAGCAGGGCGACGGCACCCGAGGTGGCGGCCCCCCGGTGGGACGACCGATGGGAAGTCGGGTGGGCCTTAGAGTGGGCAGGCGGAAGGAGCTTGCCCCGCCCGTGTGGGGCGGCGCCAGGGGATGGACGCCAGCCCTCCAGGGCGGTCGGGGCGTCAGCTTGCGCGGTCATGGCTGGTCTCTTTTTGCAGATGCGGGCCGCGGGACGGGCACAGCGTGCCCGCCGCAGACCTGGGAAGGTGTGGGATGCAGGGTTGGGGCACGGGTGGGGTCAGCGGATGCCCTCACCGGCCATGGCGTCGGGGGTGAACACGGTGTCGGGCAGGCGTGGCTTGATGGCGTACTGCACCGACTTGGTGTTGTAGAGGTTGGCCACGTAGGCCTGGCCGGTGAGCAGGTCGTTCACGCCCATGGCACCGATCACCGTGCCCGGCAGATCGGGCGCCACGAAGGTCTGCGACCACAGGGTGCGCCAGAGCTGGCCGTTGGCGTCCCAGCGGTCGCCGAGCACGCAGTTCCAGGTGTCTTCGTCGCAGTAGTAGCGGCTGCGCACCGCCTGGTGGCGCTGGCCCTGGCGCAGCTTGGCCTCGATCACCCAGACGCGGTGCAGCTCCCAGCGCACGTGGTCGGGGTTGAGGTGGTGGGCGCCCAGCACTTCGGCGTCGGTCTTGGGCTGCAGCAGCTTGTTGCCGTTGTAGGGGATGACCATCTCCTGCTTGCCGACCAGGGTCCAGTCGAAGCGGTCGATGCGGCCAGCCCAGGTCTCCAGCTCGTCAAAGCTCATCACACCGGCGGTGGCGGGCGCCGGGGTGTCGCAGCAGGGGTTGGGCAGCTTGCGCACGCGGCGCTGGCCGGTGAGGTAGACCCAGGCCTGGTCTTTGCTGCCGTCCACCTGGTTGCGGCCCACGATGGCCTCGCCGGCGCGGATGGGTGGGCCGGTGTTGATGAGGCGGATCAGCCAGAACTCGTTCTTCTTGGCGAACTGCTCGGGGCTGCCGTCTTCAAAGTAGTAGGGCATCTGCTGGTCGGCCTGGCCCTCGGTGGTCAGCACCGCCTTGCCGTCGGCGGTGAGCTGGTACTGGGTGGCCTGCCACTGCCAGGTGGTGCCACGCCAGCGCAGGCTGTGGTTGCTGATGGCCTCGGCACCGCTCTTGGGAATGGGGAAGGGGATGCCGCCGTAGGCGCCTTCGATCACGTCGTTGTTGAGCCGGGCGCGGGTGGCGTTCTTGAAGGTGTTGTCGTACACCCACTGCGGGGCAGCGGCCGTGCGGTGGCTGGGGTACACATCGACCCGGAAGCTGTCGGGGTACTTCTTGAGCATGGCCCGGGTGCCGTCGCTGAGCCGGGCGGCGTGCTGCTCGGCATTCTTGGCCGTGATCGAGTACAGGGGCTTCTCGTCCTTGAAGGGGTCGCCGCGGCGGCCGCCGGGTTTGTCACCGGGGATGGGCTGGGTGTGGCCCCCGGTCCAGGCCGGGATGCTGCCGTCGGCATTGCCGGCCTTCTGGCCCCCGAAGGGGGTCAGCTCGGACTTGAGCTTTGCAGCCTCATCGGCACTCACCGCCGCCACTGCGGGCACCATCCCTGAAACCGCAGCAGCGGCGGTCAGCATCGAAATCAGCATTGTCTTGTTCACGCTTGTCTCCAGTCGAAATCAGAAGGTCCGGCGGACCGACAGCGAGACAAAGTCGCGGTCGCCCAAGGGGTTGCCGGTGGTGTAGGTGGCGGTGCCGCCGGTGAGCAGCGGCGTGTAGTTGACGAAGGGCGCGGCGCCCCCCAGGAAGCGGGTGTAGTTGAGCGCGAACTGCCATACCCCCTGGTAGGTTCCTTCCAGCCCCAGGGTGGCCGAGCCCGTGCCCTTGGGGCCCCAGGCCAAGCCGGTGACCGAGGAGTTGCCGTCCAGCACATAGCGCAGGCCCACCGGCACGCTGAGGTCCAGGCCCGGCAGCACCTGGCGGTAGCTGGGGCTGAAGACCATCTGCAGCGCGGTGGCGTCACGGCTGCGCAGCGGATCGAGGTGGCCCTCGGGGTCGTTCTTGCTCAGCACGCGGTTCCAGGCGATCTCGCCCAGGAAGTTGGCCTCGCGGGCCAGGAAGCTGGGGCCCAGCGAGCTGATCCACGACAGGTTGAGGTGGGCCGTCTTGCCCGTGGCCAGGGTGCCCGCAGGGGCCACATTGGCATAGACGATGTTGCTGTTGACCAGCGGCATGTTGGTGCGCAGCGAGGTCTCGATCGAAACATTGGTGTTGCCCAGCGAGCGGCTGGCACTGGCGCCCACGGTTTTCACGGCGTCCGGGAAGACGTAGTACCAATTGCCCTGCCCGCCCGTCACATTGAGCTGCGAGTAGAGCTGGCCAGCCTTGTCGTGGTAGCGCGCGGCGTAGAAGCCGAGATCGGTCTCTTCGAGGCGCCACTTGAGCTGGGCGCCGAACTGGCCGCTGTTGGGCGGGCGCACATCCGAGCCGGGCCGCAACACGCTGGTGCCGACCACTTCATTCAGGCCCGAGCCCCCCCAGGCGTTGTTGACGCTGCTGAAGTAGCTGCCGGCCGGCGCCATGCGATCGGCCTCCCAGCGGAACTGGTAGTAGCCACCCACCGACACATCGGACGACAGCGGCACCTGGGCCGAGACCTGGGGTACGGGGCGGACGATCTCCTTGAACTGGGCGTTGGGCGAGGACATCAGCTTCCAGATGTCGATCGGGCCCTGGGCGCGGGCAATGCCGTTGTCGCCGAAGAACAGGCTTTCGCCGTACTGCAAGGCATGGCGGCCCAGGCGGCCGGTGGCCTTGTTGCCGTTGTCCAGCGGCAGTGCGCCGAAGATGAAGGCGTCCAGCACCTCGGCCTTGCGGCCGGCCAGGTCGCGGGTGGCGCTGGAGAACTGGTTGTAGACGGCCTGGCCATTGGCCACATCGGTGGCTGCGGTGCTGCCGCTGTAGGCGGCGTCGTACCAGGCCGCGGCACTGACGCGCAGACCCAGGTCTTTGCGGTACACCACGTCGAGTTCGCTCAACAGATCCAGGCGCTTGGAGACGATGCCCTTGTTGCGGAAGTTGTCGTCACCGGCGTTGAAGTTCAGCGCCTGGGGGAAGGCCGAAGCAGCCACGCCCGGCACCAGTTGGCGGGTGCTGTTGACCAGGGCCGGGCTGGCGTCTTGCAGGCGGTATTGGGTGCTGGCTTTGACGGTGTTGTCGAAGCGGATCTTGAGGTCGTCGTTGCCGGTGTCGAGCTCGAGGGCGTGCGCGCCTTGGGCCAGCAACATCGGCAGGGCCACCAAGGGCAGTCGCGTACGCAGCTGAGAACGCAGTTGAGAACGCAGCTGGAGGGCCAGCTGGAAGGGCAGTCGCGTCGATGCCGTGCGCAAGCGCAGGCGCTGAGGTCTGATGTGCATCGTGTTTGTCTCCGTGGGTTTCAGGGGCCTTCTTGCTGAGGCTTTGACCGGCTTCACCGATCGCTGACACGAAGGTTACGAACACGAGACACATTCGTAAAATGGTTTCAATCCATCTAAGATATCGATTTCATGAATACCTAAGGGGTTAACACTGAGGTGCAGCCCCGGCCCACGCGATGCGTTTCAACAAACTGGATCTGAACCTGCTGGTGGCCCTGGACGCGATGCTGAGCACCTGCAGCATCAGCCGGGCCGCCGAACGCCAGCACCTGAGCCAATCGGCCATGAGCAATGCCCTGGCCCGGCTGCGCGAGTACTTTGACGACGATCTGCTGGTGCAGGTGGGGCGGCGCATGGAGCTGACGCCGCGCGCCGAGGTGCTGAAGGAAGCGGTGCGCGATGTGCTGATGCGGGTGGACACCACCATCACGGCCCAGCCCGAGTTCGACCCCATGCGCTCGGAGCGCGAGTTCCGCATCTTTGTGTCGGACTACTCGCTGAGCACCCTGATGCCCCACCTGATGGTGCTGGCCCATGAGCAGGCCCGGCGGGTGCGTTTTCACCTGATGCCGCAGGTGGAGCAGCCGCAGCGCGCGCTGGAACAGGGCGAGGCCGACCTGCTGGTGATTCCGAAAGAGTTCTGCTCGCCCGACCACCCGACCGACACCGTGTTTCTCGATGATTTTGTGTGCGCGGTGTGCAACCAGGGCCGCTTCCGCGACCGCGAGCTGACCCTGGACTCGTACCTGGCCGCGGGCCACGTGATCATGCAGCCGCCGGCGGGCGGGCAATCGCTGGAGTCCGATTTCATGCGGCGCCACGGGGTGGAACGGCGGGTGGAGGTGTCGACCTTCAGCTTCATGACCGCACCCCACCTGGTGGTGGGCACGGACCGCATCGCCACGCTGCACCGGCGCCTGGCCCTGCAGGCCAGTCGCCACCTGCCGATTAGGCTGCTGGCCCCTCCCCTGCCGATCCCGCCCATGGTGCAGGTGATGCAATGGCACAAGCACCGCTCCAAGGACCCGGGCCTGCTGTGGCTGCGCCAGACACTGAAGGCGGCGGCGGTCCGCATGGATCTGGGCCCAGGGGCTTGAGCGCCTGGTCAGGGACTGGCCAGGGCCATGCGGGTTTGGCGCCGGGCTGGGCGCCGCAGATCAATCGAGGCGGATGTTGGCCGCCTTGACCACCTGGCCGTAGCGCGCCAGGTCGCGGCGCATCTGTTCGGCGAACTGCTCGGGCGTGCCCGGACTGGCATCGATGCCCATGGCCAGCAACTTGTCCTTGACCACCGGGTCATTGAGCACCGCCTGCAACTCGGTGTTCAGGCGTTGCAGCACAGGCGCCGGGGTGCGGGCCGGGGTCAGCAGGCCGACCCAGGAGGTGACCGTGAAATCAGGCACCCCCGATTC
>Ga0208269_100238_pt1 | contig 34765 bp, 37 predicted proteins | sample LakWasMe88_LOW11_2_FD_183912 | JGI IMG/M metagenome (GOLD analysis project Ga0208269, IMG submission 183912) | Freshwater sediment methanotrophic microbial communities from Lake Washington under simulated oxygen tension - Sediment Metagenome... | ecosystem: Environmental > Aquatic > Freshwater >...
GTGGGCGTGGGCGTGGGCGTTGGCGTGGGTGCAGGGGCCGGACCATTCGGCATCACAGGGACCGGGTTAGGGTCAGACGTACAGGTTTCGCCAGTCTGAAAACCATCAGCCGCTGAAATCATGTCGTAATACCCCGAGCCGCCCTGATCCAAGACAACCTGCAATTGATCACGCTGAACCGAATACGAGCAGCCAGATTGACACCAAGAAGTGGGCGAAGCCGCGCTACCTGATGCTATCGAATAAACGTCGCCGGACGACGATTGAAAATCACCGCTTGGGTTTTTGTAAAGATAACCAATTGTGATATTGGCTGACCCGGTTTTACCCTTGGTGCAATTGCTTGGGACGCATTGACCACCCTGCTCCATAAATCCAGCAGAGCAGGTACAAGCGCCCCCGATATCAGTGGAATTAGCAGGGCATACACCCGGGGTGCCGGCAATTTGGGAAGGAACGTACCACATCCCATCTTTCATTAGCTGACACCAAGGGCCAGGATATCCGTTATATGTATCAAGAACCTGAAAACCTGCAAATCCCTTGGCAGCATTAAAAGCAGCACAAGCAGATGCAGGCGAATCCGACCATGGACCATCACCCGCCCGATAAGATCCACCAGACGTATATGGGACACTTGCCTCAGCAACAATAGGGACTATCGCAAAAGCAAATATGAATGCAAAAATAATGCGCCCAAGATAGGATTTTCTCAAATCGAATATAGGAAACATGCGAACGGGATTAAATACCGTGCATGCCTGCATGATCAGTATGAGCAGGTATTTAATCATTTGCGCCTCATTTTTTATTCAGATTGACGCTATTTGTTTTTGCAGTCTGATTGGTGGCTTTTTGATTGGCAGTTTTGGGTGATTTTGACCCATGCTTACCCACAAATGTGAGGCCAGACATTCTTCTATTATCGGATTTGGCGTCGCGAACATCAGCCGCAAATGCACCGCGAAGAAACAAAAAAGGCAGCAGAGCCGCCATAAGGTATTTGGATTTATACACCTCTTAACCCCTGAATAAATGCACCAGCAGAAAGGGCGCCGATGAGGGCCACCCCGACCCAGAAAACAAGAAGGAATGGACCACTCATCAGCTTCACCCGGCCTTAGGCCTTCTTCACAGCACGCTTGCCCAGGTCGATGCCCTTGAAGGCCATCACGATGCCGATGATCAGGATGCCCAGGGCCGCAACGGCAGGAGCGACGTTGGTGAGGTCGATCGAGGTGAGCGCGGCGGTGAAGGGATCATTGCCGGCAGCGTGGGCACCGGTAGCAGCCACTGCGGCAGGGATCAGGGCCAGGCGGGCCATCTTTTGACGGAAGTTCATGGATATTCTCCAAAAAGGTTGATTTGAAAGGTGCGAGATTGCACCGGAGAGGGTTAGCCCCTCTGCGCTGGAATCTCACATTTTCTTGATGGTGGCAATAATGGCGCCGCAGGTGAAACCAATAGCCCATAGCATCAAGATCGCGCCAAAGCCCCACGAATAGACCGCGAGGACGGCATCAGGCGTAACACCCCAGGACGCCGGGTCCATCGATTCAAAAGCGGTTTGAGATTCTGGAGGGCACGGAAATACCGCGACTGAACATTGAAAAACATTCATTTAGTCCCCGGACAGATGTGCACCACATTCGGGGCAATACAAATCAGTCGGGTCGTAAGGTGTATTGCAATCATCAATACCGCCAGTCCAACCGCAATCCTCACATTCAATTTCGATATCGTCATCCATAGATAAAGCCCTCAGTTAAGCCAAGAATTTGTGTTATGAGTCAGACATAAGGCCGCTCACGGATCCACTTGGTCGCAACGAACTTTTCCCCGCGGACGACAGGCGCACCGCCGTGCAGCGACAGCGAATCAGGCGACGGGTCTGGGTAGGAAAAATAGAGCGCACCGCCCCTCAATGGCTGAACCTTCAAGCCGAGGTCAGGGAAGACGGTTTCGCCGCCTTCATCAGGCTGATTCAGGTACAGCAGCACCGTTGCGATGCGGTTGCCACCGCTTTTGGTGTGCTGGGCCGTGCCGGGCAGAGCCGGGTCGAAATAGTCGTAATGGGGCTTGTACTCAGCGCCTTCTGCGTAGTGCAGAACCTGGAAGCCCTCACCGTTGACAACGGGGTGCCCAAAGGTTTCTTCAATGCGCTTTTCAATGCGATCAACGATAGGCAGCTGAGCACGCTGAAAGTACATACCCCGACTGGTGCGGGCTGCATGGGCTTCAAGCGAACCGTCATCACAAACGACGGTCGAGCGCTTCAGGCTGGGGGCGGCAAGGCGGACGAGTGCATCACACTCAGCATGAGAGAGGAAGTCCTCGATCAACAGAATGCGAGGTTCCTCAGAAACGGTATATACGGTTTTATGAGGGGTGGCGGTGGTCATATCAGGAGATAGCCTCAACAAGCAGGCGGTTAACAAAAGAGACCGCCAAAGGTGAAAAAGCGACGATCAACACAGCCGCACCGATGATGAAAACGTGGGTCATATCGGGTAGTCGTTCGCCGTACCAAGACGGTCCAGGTCAATGACCTGGGGACGGTCTTCGGGGTCGCAGTGGTCTTCGACCAACTGAAATGCCGCGTCCATGTCGCCCACCACGCCGCCACCGGCTTCACGCAGGGAGGCGACCCATTCGGGCTGGCCGTCATCGAGCGACGGGGCCAGGAAGCGGCCTGTTGCAAGCGACTGGACGAGCAGGCGCATATCAGGCCTTCACGGGGGCTTGCTGGGGCGCTGCAGCGCGGGCCACCGGCTTGATGGAGACCAGCTTGAGGCTGGTGCCGTCTTCGCGGGCGGCAGTCATCTCGAACACGGCATCGGCCTGGATCGGCAGCGAACCGCCCAGGTGCGCCCACTTGTCGAATTCCTTGTGATCGCCCAGCTTGAAAGGACGGGTCACGCGGCCAATGGAGCGGCCTGCACCGTTTTCTTTCAGGTCGACTTCGCAATGGAAGGTGGTGGACGAGAAGGCGCGGCCTTCCATCTCGCCAACGGATTCCTTGACGGCGTGGACGATCACTTGAGAGTTGAATTGCATAAGTACCTCTGTGCCCCTTGTGGACGGTCAAGCGAAGGCATGGGCGTAGCCCTCGACCGGTTGAAGAATGGAAACCTTGGGGAAGGCAGCGACGCAGGCGCGGCGGATTTCTGCCGTGTTGAACGCCTTGAGGCGGCCTGGTGTGCGCGGACCAGTGACGAACTGCAGGAACTCATCGCCCAGGGTGTGGAAGGCCAGGGCCACGGTCGGCGCGGCAACGTTCATGAACCACTTGAGGTTGCGGTACACCTCGGCCTCGACCGTCTCCAGGGCGCGGCGCGGAGTGCAGCGCACGGGCTCAGGCAATGCACGCTGATCGGCCTGGGCCAAGACCAGGGCATGCCATTCAGAGGCCCCAGCGAAGAAGTCAGCAGGACGGCGCAGCATCTCGCTTGAGAGCACGCGCAGCTTGTTGCCGTAGCGCAGTTCAAAGCGCATCCAGGCCGAGCCGGCTTCGACGCCGAAGAGCTGGTCGCCCTTCTCGTAGACGTTGGTTTGCTTGCCGGCTTCCTTGCTGCCGATGTAGAAGGATCGCGCCTGGCCGTTGCACCAGTCGCCCACCAGGTTGCACTTGAGCCGCTTGCCGCCTGAGTCGCACAGGCCGCTTTCGTAATCGGTCTTGATGCGCTCCATGCCGCCGCTGTAGCCGTCGAAGAAATCGAGCGCTAGGTCACAGCGGGTGATATCGGCCTCATGTGCGTCCACGAGCTGGGCCATGCGCAGGTTCCAGCCGTGCGCGGCGAAGGTGCAGGCGTAGCCGTAGAGGTTGACGTGCAGGGTGCGGGCCTGGGCCTTTTGGCGCGGGCCATCACTGGAGGCCAGGAAGCCCACCCAGCCGCACTCTTGATCGTTACGCACGATGCTCCAGCGGTGCTTGTAGAAGTCGTGGCCTTTGCGCAGTTCGGGGTGCAGGCTGAACTCTTCGCCGAGCGCCTGGCAGACTTCGCGGCCCAGCTCCAGGGCCTGGGCTGCGGGGGCGAAATCCTCATCCGGGATCATCGAGAGCACCTGGCGGATCTGGGCCATCGCATAGGCCGAGTCGTAGATGCTGGTGGTCTTTGGCTTGGGGAACAGGTCATCGACCGATGGAGCCGGGGCGTTGCGCAGCTGGCAGGTGAAGCGCAGCCAATCGACGTGCACGACGCTGCCGCTGGCCGTGCGCTCGGCCTCAAGGCGCACCTTGATTTCGTTCCCGTCGAGGACGAGGGAATTCTTTTTTGCGCGAGCCGGGCGGGTCATGGCTGGACTCCGTTGTTATCCCCGTGATTACCATCGGGGGTGCTACGCACCAGCTCCGCGCCCAGCACCTCCCCGCAAGCGGGGGCCCCTCCGGGCGCTGCGCTGGAGCTGCGCACGAGGTGAGCCGCTGCATCCAACACATGAATCCAGGAGGACCGAGTGCGAAAATTTCCGCTTTTCAGCGGAGGAACTTCAATGCAATCGGCACTCGGAGTAATGGCCATCTCATGGCTAGCGTTCACCCTCATCGGGGCTATCTGTACCTGCTGGGCGACATACGCACTGTTGAGGGCCGCTATCAGGGACGGCATGCTGCAGTACGACGAACGACGGAGAAAGCCTGCCTTGTCCAAATCGGTCACTGCGCCGATGAACCCAGGAGCGCCACCGACCGGCTTCAAGTGGGTGCTTATTCCAGACGAAGCACTTCCGCATTCCGCGATGCCCATGGACATGAAGGCTGATTGACGGGTGCACCCCTGCCCGGTCAGCGCGACCGAGGCACCAGCCGAACTGACCGTTTGATTGGCAGGGGTGCGAAAAAAGGATTGCATGAGTGCCTTCATGTGGTGGGAAAATGTCCACATAAGGTATTTGTCCATATGTGGTAACAATGGCCCAGATTTTAGCCACATATGGACAATTCAAGTCAAGCCCTATGGAGTGTCGTATGTCATTGAAAAATACTATTGAGAAGGCTGCCGCAATAGCGGGCAGTCAGACTGCGCTAGCTGAACTGGTCGGCGAGACGCCGAGCCACATCAGCGCATTCAAGAAGGGAACCCGGTATTGCGGGTACAAGAAGCGAGCTGCCATTGCGGCAATCGCTGGCGAGAACGTGGCACGCGCCATGATCGAAGCCATCGCGGAAGACCTGGACGACCAGGTGCCGCACGAAGCAGAGGCCAAGGCTGCATTCATGGCCATCCTGCGCGCGTTCCCCATCGAGACCGACGAAGAATTCACCGCACAAAAGAAAAACGGACCCGAAGGTCCGTCTTTGAAAGTTGCTGGCGGAAACGGAGGGATTCGAACCCTCGATGAGGCTCTACACCCCATACTCCCTTAGCAGGGGAGCACCTTCGGCCACTCGGTCACGTTTCCAGCAATTCCGCTATTCTAGCCTAGTTTTTGGCCTGTTTCAGGAAACCGGCTGGTCCAGATCGAATGCCTTGTGCAGGGCGCGCACGGCGAGTTCCATGTACTTTTCGTCGATCACGACCGAGGTCTTGATTTCGGAGGTGGAGATCATCTGGATGTTGATGCCTTCTTCCGACAGGCTGCGGAACATCTTGCTGGCCACGCCCACATGGCTGCGCATGCCGATGCCGACGATGCTGACCTTGCAGATCTTGGTGTCGCCCACCACTTCGGCGGCGCCCAGGGTGGGCAGCACCTTGGTGTTCAGCAGTTCGACGGTGCGGGCGTATTCGCCGCGGTGCACGGTGAAGCTGAAGTCGGTCTTGCCGTCTTTGCTGAGGTTCTGGATGATCACGTCGACTTCGATGTTGGCATCGGCGACAGCGCCCAGGATGTGGTACGCGATACCGGGCTTGTCGGGCACGCCCAGCACGGAAACCTTGGCTTCGTCACGGTTGAACGCGATGCCGGATACGACGGCTTGTTCCATTTTTTCGTCTTCCTCAAAAGTGATCAACGTGCCGGACTTGGCTTCTTCGTTGATGTCAATGTCCCACGGGGTGAAGCTGGACAGCACGCGCAGCGGCACCTTGTACTTGCCGGCAAATTCGACCGAGCGGATCTGCAGCACCTTGGAGCCCAGCGAGGCCATTTCGAGCATTTCTTCAAAGCTCACGGTCTGCAGGCGGCGGGCTTCGGCCACCACGCGCGGGTCGGTGGTGTAGACGCCGTCCACGTCGGTGTAGATCAGGCACTCGGCAGCCTTCATGGCGGCGGCCACGGCCACGGCCGAGGTGTCGCTGCCGCCACGGCCCAGCGTGGTGATGTTGGCCTCTTCGTCCACACCCTGGAAGCCGGTGATGACCACCACCTTGCCAGCGGCCAGGTCGGCACGCACGCGGTCGTCATCGATGGATTCGATGCGGGCCTTGGTGAAGGCGCTGTTGGTCTTGATGGGCACCTGCCAGCCAGCGTAGCTGACCGACTCCATGCCCTCTGCCTGCAGTGCGATGGCCAGCAAAGCCGACGAAGCCTGCTCGCCAGTGGCGGCCAGCATGTCGAGCTCGCGGTTGTAGGCGGCCGAAGACTTGGACGGTGCCAGCTCCTTGGCCAGACCCAGCAGGCGGTTGGTTTCGCCGCTCATGGCGCTCGGAACCACCACCATCTGGTGACCTGCGCGAGCCCATTTGGCGACGCGCTTGGCCACGTTGCGGATGCGCTCGGGCGAGCCCATCGACGTGCCGCCGTATTTGTGAACGATCAATGCCATTGGTGTGTCGGGGTACGAAACTCGGAAATCAGCGGCGCAGGTTGCAAAGTCGTTTTGGTGCGCCGCCCGTTTTCGTGCAAAAAGTGGGGACCAAAACCCGCTAATTGTACCAACCGAGCACCGCCCCCCTGCGCTGCACGTAACCAAGTCCTACTTTGAGGCGGATCTGGTGCCCGCGGGTGGTGCAGCTTTGCAGCTGGCGCAGCAGCTCATTGAGTTGCGCGGCGCTGGGCGTGGTGTCGTGCACCGACAGCAACCAGTGGCGCAGCACATTGGCCTGGCGCTCGGGGGCCAGGGCGCGCAGCGCGGCAATCACCGGGGGGTTGCCCACCTGCTGCAGGTCATCGCGGGCCAATTGTTGCAACAGGGTCTGGGCCTGGGCGGCGTGCGCGGCGCTGCGGGCCAGGGTGTCGCGAAAGGCCGGGAACACGGCCTGCAGGGCCGGCAGCAGCTCGTGCCGGATGCGGTTGCGGGTGTAGCGCAGATCGGTGTTGCTGGGGTCGTCAACCCAGCCCTCGCCCTGGGCCTGCAGCCAGTCGCGCAAGGCCTGGCCGGGCACGCCCAGCAGGGGCCGGGCAAAGTCGATGCCACCGCGCTGCCAATGGGCCGGCATGGCGGCCAGGCCGGGCAGGCCGGCGCCACGCGAGAGCGCCAGCAAAAGGGTTTCGACCTGGTCATCGGCGTGCTGGGCCAGGGCCACGGTGCGCACGCCGGCCTCGCGCCACTCGTTTTGCAGCACCTCGTCAAACACCTGGTAGCGGCCACGGCGAGCCGCGTCTTCAGGGCTTTGACCGGGGGCGTGGCGGGCATCGATGTGGCGCACCACCAAGGGCAGTTGCCAGCGCGCGCAGGTGGCACGGCAGTGGGCCTCGAAGGCGTCGCCCGCGGCCTGCAGGCCGTGGTGGATGTGCAGGGCATGCACCTGACCCGGCCAGCGGCGCGCGCAGGCCAGCAGCAAGGCGCTGGAGTCGGCGCCGCCGCTGTAGGCCACGCCCAAGGGCAAGAGGGGTTCAAAAGACGCCAGGGCGGCGTCGAACGAGGTGCTCATACAAGGGGCGTGGGGGCGGTCACGCGGCGGTCCTCAGGCACCTGCCAGAACGGGCCAGCAGGCCCGGGCTTTGTCAGCGGCTGTCGGCCTTGGTGTCGGTGTAACGGCCGTAGCTTTGCAGGCGGTCGTAGCGGCGGTCGACCAGTTCCTTGGTCTTGAGGTCGGCCACCTGGCGCCAGGCATCGTTGAGGGCGCGCTTCAGGAAGGCGGCCATCTGCTTGGGGTCGCGGTGGGCGCCGCCCACGGGTTCGTTGACGATCTTGTCGACCAGGCCCAGGGCCTTCAGGCGGTGGGCCGTGATGCCCAGGGCATCGGCCGCATCCTGGGCGCGGTCGCTGGTCTTCCAGAGGATGGAGGCGCAGCCCTCGGGGCTGATCACCGAGTACACCGAGTACTGCAGCATCAGCACCTGGTCGGCCACCGAAATGGCCAGGGCGCCGCCCGAGCCGCCTTCACCGATGATGGTGGTGATGATGGGCACCTCGAGCTGGGCCATCTCGAAGATGTTGCGGCCGATGGCCTCGGACTGGCCGCGCTCTTCAGCGTCGATGCCCGGGTAGGCGCCCGGGGTGTCGACAAAGGTGAACACCGGCAGCTTGAACTTCTCGGCCGTCTTCATCAGGCGCAGCGCCTTGCGGTAGCCCTCGGGCTTGCTCATGCCGAAGTTGCGCAGGGCGCGCTCCTTGGTGTCGCGGCCCTTTTGCTGGCCCAGCACCATGCAGGCATGCCCATTGAAGCGGGCCAGGCCGCCGACGATGCTCAGGTCGTCCGAAAAGTGGCGGTCGCCATGCAGTTCGATGAAGTCGGTGAACAGCTCGCGCACGTAATCGAGCGTGTAGGGGCGCTCGGGGTGACGGGCGATCTTGGTGATCTGCCAGGGCGACAGGTCGCTGTAGATGTCTTTGGTGAGCTGCTGGCTCTTTTTGCTGAGCTGGTCGATCTCTTCGGAGATGTCGACTGCAGACTCGTTTTGCACGTAGCGCAGTTCTTCGATTTTGGTTTCGAGTTCGGCAATCGGCTGCTCGAAATCAAGAAAGGTTTTTTTCGCCAACGTCATTCTCCTGTTGTTTCCACCGGCCGACCCCTTCGGTCTGGCCGGCATGGCGCACCGCCCGCAGGCAGCACGCAAGACCCGTGCACGATGCCGTCAAACGGCGACCGGCAGGGGATCCAGCGAGCGCCAAATATACCAAGTCGCCACGCTGCGGTAAGGCTCCCAGGCGGCAGCCACCTCGCGGGCATCGCTGCGGCTCACAGGATCGCCCGAAAAATAGTTGTCGCTGATGCCTTTGATCAAACCCACGTCATCCAGCGGCAGCACATTGGGCCGCATGAGGTGAAAGATCAAGAACATCTCGGCGGTCCAGCGGCCGATGCCACGGATGGCCACCAGCTCGGCAATGATGGATTCGTCGTCCATCGACTCCCAGGACTTGACGTGCACCGAGCCGGTGTCGAAATTGAGCGCCAGGTCGACCAGGTACTCCACCTTGCGCGCGCTCAGGCCGGCCGCGCGCATGTCGTCGACCTTGAGCTTGAGCACGCTGGCCGGGGTCATGCTTTGCGACAGGGCCGAAAACTTGCGCCACACCGACTGGGCCGATTTGACCGAGATCTGCTGCCCCACCACCGAGCGGGCCAGGGTGGTGAAGGCATCGCCCCGGATCTGCAGGCAGGCATTGCCGAACTGCGGGATCAGGCGCTTCATGACCCGGTCTTTTTTGACCAGGTGCTTGCAGGCGTCCTGCCAGTAGGCCGGCGTGAGCACCTTGTCGGCACGGCTCTCATCGGGGCCGGAGGCCGGTGAATCGAGCGTCACCGCCTCAAAAGCCGCGGGCTGCTTGCTGACCGCCATCATGCGTCAGCCCCCACCACACTGCGACACGGCGCCCCTTGGGCGCAGAGCTGACAAGCGCTCACTGGGCCGCCTCCCAGGTGGTCCCGGCGGCGGAATCCTTGAGCACGATGCCCTGTGCCAGCAGCTCCTGGCGGATGCGATCGGCCTCGGCAAAGTTCTTCGCCTTCTTGGCCTCGGCGCGCTGCGCGATCAGCACCTGGATGGCGGCTTCGTCGAGGCTGGAGCCGGCCTGCAAAAAGGCCTTGGGGTCGCCCTGCAGCAAGCCCAGGCAGGCGCCCAGGGCCTTGAGTTGCGCGGCCAGTTCGGTCGAACGGGTCTTGTTCACCTCGGTCGCCAGATCGAACAGCACGGCCACCGCTTCGGGGGTGCCGAAGTCTTCATCCATCACGGCCTTGAAACGGGCTGCATGGGGGGTCGACCAGTCGATGTCGGCCAGACCTTCACCCGGCGCGACCGCATCGAGGGCGGTGTACAGGCGGCGCAGCGCGTTGCGGGCATCCTGCAGGTGGGCGTCGCTGTAGTTCAGGGGGCTGCGGTAGTGGGCACGCACCACAAAGAAGCGGATGGTCTCGGCATCGAACACCTTGAGCACTTCACGGATGGTGAAGAAGTTGCCCAGGCTCTTGGACATTTTTTCGTTGTCCACGTTGATGAAGCCGTTGTGCATCCAGGTGCGGGCAAAGGTCTGGCCGGTGGCGCCTTCGCTCTGGGCGATCTCGGTCTCGTGGTGCGGAAACTGCAGATCCGCCCCGCCGCCGTGGATGTCCAGGGTCTCGCCCAGCAGCGAGCAGGCCATGGCCGAGCACTCGATGTGCCAGCCCGGGCGGCCCGGGCCGAACTCACTGTCCCACTTGGCGTCGGCGGGCTCGGTGGGCTTGGCGCTTTTCCACAGCACCGGGTCGAGCGGATCGTCCTTGCCGTCGTTGACGGCCACACGCTCACCCGAGCGCAGCTCGTCGAGCGACTTGCCACTCAACTGGCCGTAGTTCGGAAACTTGCGCACGGCGTAGTTCACATCGCCGCTGGCTGCGCGGTAGGCCAGGCCCTTTTGCTCCAGGGTGCTGATCATGCTCAGCATCTGGGGCACGTAGTCGGTGGCACGGGGCTCGTGGGTGGGGCGTTGCACGCCCAGGGCGTCGGCGTCCTGGTGCAGGGCGTCGACCATGCGGTCGGTCAGCGAACGGATCGACTCGCCGTTTTCCACGGCGCGGCGAATGATCTTGTCGTCGATGTCTGTGATATTTCGCACATAAGTGACCGAAAAACCCGAGGCCCGCAACCAGCGCTGCACCACGTCAAAAGCCACCATCGAACGCGCATGGCCCAGATGACACAGGTCGTACACGGTCATACCGCACACATACATGCGCACGTGACCGGGCTCGATGGGGGAAAAGGCTTGCAGATCACGCGTCAGCGTGTTGTAGATGCGCAGGCTCATGGATAAATTGGGCAGACAGCGATTCCGCAGCCAGATGCTGGCCGGAAATCATCGAAAAATCAGGAGGATGGGAGTGTTGCAGCGCCACGGCGTACGGTGCAAAGCACCTCAACCCCTCGGCTACAATCCGCCCCAGTATAAGCGCCCCGGTTGGCGCTTGCCATCGCGCAAACCCCACGAGGCTCCATGACCCAAGCTCGCTGCACTGTTCCCGCCCGCCTTCGCATGTTGGCACTGGCCGCCCTGATGGGGGCCTCGTTCGGAGTCCACGCCGACGACTACGGCGATGTGACCCAGCTGCTTCGACAGGGCAAGACCAGCGAAGCCCTGAGCAAAGCCGACCAGTACCTGGCCGGCAAGCCCAAAGACCCCCAGATGCGCTTCATCAAGGGCGTCATCCAGTCTGAGGCGGGCAAGCCGAACGATGCGATCGCCACCTTTGTGGCCCTCACCCAGGAGTACCCCGAGCTGCCCGAGCCGTACAACAACCTGGCGGTGCTCTACGCCAGCCAGAACCAGTACGACAAGGCCCGCACGGCGCTCGAGATGGCCATCCGGACCAACCCCAGCTACGCCACCGCCCACGAGAACCTGGGTGACGTCTATGCCAAGCTGGCCAGCCAGGCCTACAGCAAGGCCTTGCAACTGGACAACACCAACCCGGCCATCCAGCCCAAGCTGGCCCTGATCCGCGACCTCTTCACCACCAACGGCAAGCCAGGCGCCGCAAGCAAGCCGACCGCTGCACCCACGCCCGCGCCGGCCCCTGCACCAGCCCCCGTGGCTGCCGCGCCCAAGGCAGCTCCGGCACCCTCGCCCGCACCGGCGCCCAGCCCGGCCCCCGCGCCAGCGCCCGCCCCGGTGGCAGCACCGGCCACCGCTGCGGCACCGGCCGCAGCCCCGGCTCCGGCACCCGCCCCTGCGCCCGCCGCAGCAGCCGCTGCAGCCGGCCCCGAAAAAGACGTGGAAGCCGCCGTGCGCCACTGGGCCACCGTGTGGTCGGCCCGTGACGTGTCGGGCTATCTGGCCGCCTACGGCAAAGAGTTCGACCCCCCTGGCAAGATGAACCGCAAGGCCTGGGAAGAAGAGCGCCGCTCGCGCATCCTGGGCAAGGCGCGCATTGCGGTGAAACTGCATGACCTGGCCATCAACGTCAACGGCAGCAAGGCCACGGCCCGCTTCCGCCAGGACTACAGCGCCGACACGCTCAATGTCTCCAGCCGCAAGACGCTGGACCTGGTCAAGGCCGGCGACCGCTGGCTGATCGTTCGCGAGTCCACGGGCGGCTGATCGTCCCGGGCAGGCCCGCCAACCTGAACGCTGCCCTGCGCGGGCGGCGTGTACCGGGTTTGGCGGCCTTGCCACGTTTGCGACCATGATTCGATTCGCCTCTGTCTCCCTTTTTCTGCAGCGCTTCGGCGCTGCGGGTTTGTTGCTGGCCGTCGGCATGTTGGCCGGTACCGCCGCGCATGCCGCCAAGCGCCAGGCCCACCCTGCGCCGGCCCCGGCAGCTCCGGTGTTGCGCGACGGTCAGGCCGAGGCCCGGCTGATCGAGATCTACCGCCTGATCGGCGCGGCCCGCACCCGCGATGCACTGCGCCTGGCCGAGGGCCTGGTGCGTGACCACCCCGGTTTTCAGTTGGCGCAGCTGGTCTATGGCGATCTGCTGGCCGCCCAGGTGCGGCCGTTGCGCACCGCCGGCGACGTGCCCGACACCGTGGCGCGTGCGGCGGCCCCCCAGCTGAAGGATCTGCGTGACGAGGCCGCCCTGCGGCTGAAAGCCCTCAGCGAGCGCCCCCCCGCCCAGACCGTGCCGGACCAGTTCGTCGCCCTGACCAGCCGGCACCGCCATGCCATCGCGGTGGACACCTCGCGCGCCCGCCTTTACCTGTTCGAGAACAACGGCAGCGGCCCCCGCCTGGTGGCCGATTACTACATTTCGGTGGGCAAGCTGGGGGTCGACAAAGGCAGTGAAGGCGATCAGCGCACCCCGCTGGGCGTGTACTTCATCACCAGCAACCTCGACCCGCGCACCTTGAAAGACTTCTATGGTGCCGGTGCCCTGCCCATCAACTACCCCAACCCCTACGATGCGCGCCGCGGCAAGACCGGCAGCGGCATCTGGCTGCACGGCACCCCTTCGAGCCAGTTCGCCCGTCCGCCGCAATCGACCGACGGCTGCGTGGTGATGGCCAACCCCGATCTGGAGCGCCTGTTGTCCACGGTCGAGGTGCGCAGCACCCCGGTGGTGATCGCCACCTCGCTGAACTGGGTGCCCCAGGCCCAGGCACGCCAGGCCGGGCGCAGCTTTGAAGACGCCTTCAACGCCTGGCGAGCCGCCAAGAACGCCGGCGATGTGCCGCGCCTGCTGGGCTACTACACCAACGACTTCAACAGCTACGGCAAAAGCCTGAACGACTGGACCCCGTCGCTGCAGCAAGAGATCAGCAAGGCGGGTGGCCGCGGCTTCGAGATCAAGGATCTGTCCATGCTGCGCTGGACAGACAGCACCGAAACCATGGTGGTAACCTTCGGCGAACTTGTCGCCGGCACCAACCGCGGCAGCACCAAGCGCCAGTACTGGATGCGCCAGGGGCAGCAATGGAAAATCTTTTTTGAAGGAGTCATCGGATGATGAATGTGAGCTCAATCCTGAGCAGCCGTCGCGCGCTGCTGGCCGTCGCGGCCGCCGGCCTGATGGGCCTGGGCAGCATGGCCATGGCCCAGACCGCCCCCCAGGTCAAGCTGAGCACCAGCCAGGGCGACATCGTGCTGGAGCTGTACCCCGCCAAAGCCCCCAAGACGGTCGAGAACTTTCTGCAATACGTGAAAGACAAGCACTATGACGGCACGGTGTTCCACCGCGTCATGGACGGCTTCATGATCCAGGGCGGCGGCTTCACCGCCGACATGACCCAAAAAGCCACCCGCGCTCCGATCGCCCTCGAAACCTCGGGTGGCCTGACCAACGACCGTGGCACCATCGCCATGGCGCGCACGGCCAACCCGAACTCGGCCACAGCCCAGTTTTTCATCAACGTGGTCGACAACCGCATGCTGAACGCGCCCAACCCCGATGGCTACGGCTACGCGGTCTTTGGCAAGGTCATCAGCGGCATGGACGTGGTCGATAAGATCAAGCTCGTGCCCACCACCAACAAGGGCCCGCACCAGAACGTGCCGGCCACCCCGGTGACCATCAACTCGGTCACCCAGATCAAGTAACCCCCACAGACCAGCCCTGAGGAAACACCCATGAGCAACCCCCAAGTCGAACTGCACATCCTGGACTACGGCGTCATCACGCTGGAACTGGATGCCGAAAAAGCCCCCAAGTCGGTGGAAAACTTCCTGAGCTACGTGAAGAAGGGCCACTACGACAAGACCATCTTCCACCGCGTGATCCCGGGCTTCATGGTCCAGGGCGGCGGCTTTGCCCCCGGCATGGAGCAAAAGCCCACCGATGCCCCGATCGACAACGAAGCCAACAACGGCCTGAAGAACAACAACTACACCGTGGCCATGGCGCGCACCAACGCCCCCCACTCGGCCACGGCCCAGTTCTTCATCAACGTAGCTGACAACAGCTTCCTGAACCACACCGCCCCCACCGCCTCGGGCTGGGGCTATGCCGTGTTCGGCAAGGTGGTGTCGGGCAACGACGTGGTCGACAAGATCAAGGCCGTCAAGACCGGCCGCAAGGGCTTCCATGACGACGTGCCGAAGGAAGACGTGGTGATCGAGAAGGCTGTGGCGCTGTAAGCGTCGCAGGCACTCACGACCATGCCCCCGACCGTGCCCCGGATCGCCGAGCTCAAGGCTGCGGCGGCCTGGCGCACGGTCGATTTCATTTCCGACCTGCACCTGCACGAGGCCGAGCCCGCCACCTTTGAGGCCTGGCGCCAGCATCTGCTGAATACGCCGGCCGACGCGGTGTTCCTGCTGGGCGACATCTTCGAGGTCTGGGTGGGTGACGACGCGGTGCAGCCCGGCAGCTTTGAGGCCGCCTGCCAGCAGGTGCTGCAGCAGGCCAGCCAGCGCCGCGCCCTGTTCTTCATGGCCGGCAACCGCGACTTTCTGCTGGGCCCGCGCTTTGCCCAGGCCTGCGGCATGACCCTGCTGGCCGACCCTTGCGTGCTGGTGTTCGAAGGCCAACGCTGGCTGCTCAGCCATGGCGATGCCCTGTGCCTGGACGACCACGACTACATGCGGTTTCGGGCCGAGGTGCGCAGCCCCGCCTGGCAGCAGGCCTTTCTGGCCCGGCCCCTGGCCGAACGCCTGGCGCTGGCGCGCCAGTTGCGCGCCCAGAGCGAAGCCCGCAAACGCAGTGGCGAACCCTATGCCGACCTCGACCCGGCCGCCACCCTGGCCTGGCTGCAGGCCGGCAACGCCGCCACCCTGATCCACGGGCACACCCACCGCCCGGCCCGGCACCTGCTGGGCCCCGGCCTGAGCCGCGAAGTGCTCAGCGACTGGGATCTGCACGCGCCCCAGCCGCGCGCCGAGGTGCTGCGCCTGGAGGCCGGCGGCCTGCGTCGCGTGGCGCCCTCCCTCACTTGAACACCGCCCGTGAACACCGCCCTGCCCCGCCCGAGCGGCCTTTGGCAACGGCTGCGCCATTGGCTGGGCAGCCGGGCCGTCACCCAGGCACGCCCTGTTCCCGAAGACCTGTGGCAGGCCACGCTGGCCGCCCACCCCTTTCTGGCCGCCCTGAGGCCTGACGAACAGGCCGGCCTGCGCCGCTTGTGCGCGCACTTTCTGGCGCGCAAAGAGTTCCACGGCGCGCACGGGCTGCAAGTGAGCGACGCCATGGCCCTGGCCGTGGCGGCCCAGGCCTGCCTGCCCCTGCTGCACCTGGCGCCCGGCGCAGAGGCGCCTGGCGACCCGCGCGCGCTGGCCTGGTATGACGACTTTGTGGGCATCGTGCTGCACCCGGGCCTGGCCCTGGCGCGCCGCGACTTCACCGACGACGACGGCATCGTCCACCAATGGCAGGAAGAACTGGCCGGCGAGGCCATGCCCGGCGGGCCGGTGATGCTGTCCTGGCCCGACGTGGCCGCGGCGGGCGAGTCAGCGGCCCAGGGCTACAACGTGGTCATCCATGAATTCATCCACAAGATGGACTTGCGCGACGGCGCGGCCGACGCCTGCCCGCCCCTGCCACCGGGCTTTCTGGGCCAGCAGGGCGTGCGTGCGGCACGCCAGGCCTGGCTGGCCGTGCTGACCCCCGCCTGGGAAGATTTTTGCGAACAGGTGATCCGCGCCGAGCGCTTCGGCCAGGCCGAGCCCTGGCTGGACGCCTACGGGGCCCAGTCGCTGGACGAGTTTCTGGCCGTGGCCTGCGAGGCCTACTTTGTGAACCGGGCGGCGTTCGGGCAGCACTTTCCCACCCTGCTCACCCTGTTCGACGCCTTCTTCAGACCAGCGCGCTGAGCCAGGCCGACAGCTCGTCCAGCTCCTGCCGGCCCAAGGTGTGGCCGCCCGGGAAGCCCGCGCTGTGCACCTGCAGCGGCAAAGTCGCGGCGTGGGCCACGATGCGCTCGCTGTGCGAGGCCGGCAGCACAGCGTCTTCGGTGCCATGGCTCACCCACAGGCTGCGGCCCTGCAGGGCCTCGGCCGGGGCCTGTTCGGGCAGCACCTCGGGCAGCAGGCGGCTGTGCAGCGACAGGGCCGCGCGCAGGCTCTGGGGCCGGGTCAGCAGCAGGCTCAGGCCCATGATGCCGCCCTGGCTGAAGCCCCCCACCACCACGCGCGAGGCAGGCACGCCCAGCTGGGTCGCGGCCCGGCTGACGGCCTGTTCGACCAGGGCCCGGCTGTGCTTCTCCTGGGCGGGGTTGATGATGCGCGAGCCATCGGCTGCCACCCCGAACTGAAACCAGGCCCAGGCGTTCGGGCCCATGGGGTGCGGCGCCCGCAGGCTCAGCAGGTGGTAGCGTGCCGGCACCCAGGGGGCGATGCCCATCAGGTCCTGCTCGTTGCTGCCCACGCCGTGCATCAGCACCAGCAGCCAGGGCTCGGCCGTGCCCGGCTCGGCGGGGCGAAATTGAGCCTGCAGGCCCAGGTCATGGGGCGGGGTGACTGACGGGTTCATGGTCGTGGCGTTCAAGGCAGTGTTCTCAGGCATGTTGGGGTTCTTCGAGGGTCAGGGCGTCCATGGCGAGCATGCTGTGCATGACCTCACGGCTCACATAGTGGGGGCGGCTGGCTGCGGCGCCCCCCGCGCCCAGGGCAAAGAACAGCGGCAGAAAGTGGTCTTCGGTGGGGTGGGCCCGTTGCGCATGCGGGGCCTGGCGCCGGTAGTCCAGCAAGGCCGGAAGGTCGCCGCGCTCAAGAGCCGCCTCCACCCAGCGCGAGAAGGCGCCCACATAAGGCGCGGGCTCGCGCTCGCCACCAAAAAACTCGCTCAGATTGTGCGTCATGCTGCCCGAGCCCAGCAGCAGCACGCCCTGGTCGCGCAGTGGCGCCAGCGCCTGCCCCAGGGCCAGCACCTCGGCCGGCCCGGCCGTGGCCGGCAGCGACAACTGCACCACCGGCACATCGGCCTGCGGAAACAGGTGCATCAAGGGCACCCAGGCGCCGTGGTCGTAGGGGCGCTGTGCATCGGCCTGGGCCGGCAGGCCGGCGGCCTGCAGCAGCTGCAGCACCTCATCTGCCAGGGCCGGGTCACCGGGCGCCGGGTACTGCAAGGCATACAGCGGGCGCGGGAAGCCACCGAAGTCGTGCCAGGTGGCGGGCTGGCCGCCCGTCATCACTCGCAGCCCTTGCGACATCCAGTGGGGCGACAGCACCACCACCCCACGCAGGGGCTGGTGGCTGCGCAATTCAGCGCCCAGCCGGCTCAAAGCCGGGCCGGTGTCACCCGGCGCCAGGGCAAACAGCGGGGCACCGTGGGAAACAAACAGGGCCGGCAAACGTGTGCGAACGGCATCGCTTGCTTGTTGGTCGGTATTGGCAAGTTGGGTGATCATGGTGTTAACGCTCCGGGAACTACTGTAGGCGTCGACCCATCACAGACAAATCAGCAGCCCGGCAATTGATTGTTGCGCTGACATTGACAATCCCTACCCTACCCACCCACAAGCCCACCATGGACCAACTCCGTCAGATCGAAGCCTTCACCGCCGTCGTGCAACATGGCAGTTTCGTCAAAGCCGCCGACCGGCTGGAATTGTCCAAGGCCGTGGTCTCGCGCCTGGTGCTGGAGCTCGAAGCCCGCCTGGGTACGCGGTTGCTCAACCGCACCACCCGCAGGCTGTCACTCACCGACTCGGGGGCGGCCTACCACGAGCGCTGCAAGCAGATCCTGGACGACCTGGCCGAGGCCAATGCCGAGGCCAGCGCCACCGCAGCCCGCCCCACGGGCAAGCTGCGCATCAACGCCCCCCTGAGCTTTGGCAACCTGCACCTGGCGCCGCTATGGGGAGAGTTCCTCAAGCTGTACCCCGAAGTGGAGCTGGACATCACCTTGAGCGACCGGGTGGTCGACCTGGTGGAAGAAGGCTTTGACCTGGGGGTGCGCATCGGCCGCCTGCAGGCCACCTCGCTGGTGGCCAGGCGCCTGGCCAGCGACCGCATGGTGCTGTGCGCCTCGCCGGGCTACCTGGCCACGCACAGCCCGATCCAGACGTTGCAAGACCTCAGCGAACACAGCGTGATCGCCTACTCGTACTCCTCACTGGGCGCCACCTGGACCTTTGACGACGCCGACGGCAAGCCCGAATCGGTCACCGTGCACCCCCGCCTGTGGGCCAACAGTGGCGACACCTGCCGCGCCGCTGCCCTGGCCGACCAGGGCGTGATCATGCAGCCCGCCTTTTTGGTGGGCGAAGACGTGCGCCTGGGCCAGCTGGTCGAGCTGTTGCCCCACTACCACCGCCCGTTGCTCGACATCCACGCCGTCTACCCCAGCCGCAAGCACTTGTCGGGCAAGGTGCGCGCCATGGTCGATTTTCTGGCTCAGGCCTTCATGCAGCCCGGCTGGGCCTGACAAACGCAGAGGGACCCGAAAACGGTCAGCCCAGGGCGCTCATCAAGGCCGCATGGAAGGCCTCGGGGCGCTCGAACTGCACCCAGTGGCCGGCCTCGGGGATCAGGGTCATGCCCCGGAAATCCCGGGCGCTGGCGGCAAAAGCGGCTTCCAGCTGGTGGATCCAGCTTTTGTACAAGGCGTCAAAGGCCCCGTAGATGGCGTACACAGGGCAGCTCAGGGCCGGCAGCGAGCGCGCCAGGATGTCGGTGTGCGCCAGGCGGCGGCGCGGCAGGCGGTCGCGCATCACATTGGCCACGTGCAGTTGCAGGGCCAGCCCCTCCTGCGCGTCGATCAAGGCGGTGTCGTGCAGCATCAGCGCGGCCAGGTTGTAGCGGTGGATGTCGGCCTGGGCGGCCGCATCGGGCAGGTGGCGCCAGGCCTTGAGTTCGAACTGACGCTGCGGCACCACGCCCATGGCGGGTGCCCCCACCAGCACCAGGCGCGAGGCCGCATCGGGGTGGGCCGCCAGCAGCAGGCCGGCCGTCATGCCGCCAAAAGAAAAACCAATTAGCTCGCAAACCCGGTCGCCCAGCAGGCTGCGCAGGCCCTGGTACAGCGGCTCGACCATGCCGTCGGCATCGCCGCCAAAAGGTGACACGGCCGAGTCGCCAAAGCCCGGCAGGTCAGGCACCCACAACTCGCGCCCGGCCCGCACCAGGGGCTCGATGTTGCGCACAAAGTGGGTCCAGCTGCCGCTGCCGCCATGGAACAGCACCAGGGGTGCTACGCCCTCTCGGGCCTGCCCCCAGACATGCCAGACCAGATCGCCCTGACCGCAGGGCGTGACGCAGCGGCGCGCCTGGGCCCCCAGGCGCTGCACCAACTCGGGCAAAGGTGGAGCGGGTTGGGAGGCAGTAGGGAACAGTTGGTCCATCATCGGGGGCTCGCAAAAACAGATTCGGGGGCCACCACACACGGCGCCCCCGTCGGATCACCTATTTTGCCGGGCTTTGCCCCTGGGTCGGTCTCAACCCGGGCAAGCCCCCGAACGGCCCTGGCTCAACGCCAGCCGTGGTGATGGTGAAAGTGCCCCCAGCCGCCGCCATACACCACGGGCGGCATGTAGACCGGTGCCGGACGGTAGTAATTGCTGCTGTAGTAGACCGGAGCCGGGGCGTAGGTCACAGGGGGCGGGGCATAAGCCACGGGCGGGGGGGCGTACACCACCGGCGGCGCGGCATAGGCCACCGGTGCAGCATAGACCGGCTGGGCCCCCACATACAGCGCCCCACCATTGGAGACCCCGACACTCACGCCGGGAACCCCCACGCCCACCGCCCAGTTGACACCATGGGCCTGGGCCGGCGTGGCCATCGCCAGGAAAGCCAGGGCGGCCAGGCTGCAGCCCCCTGCCAGAACGCGCGCGCAGCGGCTGAAGTGGCGCGTCAGCGAGCGGGCATCCGGGCGGACATTGAGGTTTGTCATGGCAGTCTCTCCTTCAGATCAAACAGCGATTCGGGGCGACCAAAGGCAGCCCTGGAACCACAACGCGGTATGTTGCCGCTTGGTTGTCTGCCTGCCTGGCTTTATTTGTTTCCAGGCGTTAACCAAGGCCTGTGGGCGCGCCCGCCTAAAATGGACGGATGAGTTCGAACACCCCCACCTCCGATTCCCAAGAGTCCGCCAAGCCCAGCAATTTCCTGCGCCAGATCATCGAACACGACCTGGCCCAAAAAACCTATGCCCAGCGTCATTGGGGCGGCACGCCAGGTGACGGGGCGCACCACGCCGCCGGCCCGCTGGACCCGTCGCCGGTGCGGCTGCGCTTCCCGCCCGAGCCCAATGGCTACCTGCACGTGGGCCACGCCAAGAGCATCTGCCTGAATTTCGGCCTGGCGCGCGACTACGGTGGCGTGTGCCACATGCGCTTTGACGACACCAATCCCGAGAAGGAAGACCAGGAGTACGTCGACTCCATCCTGGACGCCGTGCAGTGGCTGGGCTTCAACTGGAACAGCAGCGCCGACGGCCAGACCACCTCGCACCTGTACCAGGCCAGTGACTACTTCGGCTTCATGTACCGTGCCGCCGAAGCGCTGATCGAGGCAGGCCACGCCTATGTGGACGAGCAAAGCGCCGAAGACATGCGTGCCAACCGCGGCGACTTCAGCAAGCCCGGCGTCGACAGCCCCTTCCGCAGCCGCACCCCGGCCGAGAACCTGGCGCGCTTTCGCGACATGCGTGACGGCAAGCTGCCCGACGGCGCCGCCGTGCTGCGCGCCAAGATCAGCATGGCCTCGCCCAACATCAACCTGCGCGACCCGGCCATCTACCGCATCAAACACGCCGAACACCACAACACCGGCAACACCTGGTGCATCTACCCGATGTACACCTTTGCGCACCCGATCGAGGACGCACTGGAAAACATCACCCACAGCATCTGCACACTCGAGTTCGAAGACCAGCGCCCCTTCTACGACTGGTTGATGGAGCGCCTGATCGAAAGCGGCCTGCTGAGCTCGCCGCCGCCGCGCCAGTACGAGTTCTCGCGCCTGAACCTGACCTATGTGATCACCAGCAAGCGCAAGCTGGCCCAGCTGGTCAACGAGCACCATGTCAGCGGCTGGGACGACCCGCGCATGCCCACCATCGTGGGCCTGCGCCGCCGCGGCTACACGCCCGAGGCCATCCAGCTGTTCTGCGAACGCATCGGCGTGACCAAGGACTACAGTTGGATCGACTACAGCACGCTCGAAGGCGCGCTGCGTGACGACCTGGACCACAAGGCCGCCCGCGCCATGGCCGTGCTCGACCCGGTGAAGTTGGTCATCACCAACTGGGACACCCTGATGGGTGCCGGCACGCTGGACGCCTGCAGCGCACCCGTCCACCCCCACCACCCCGAGCTGGGCCGGCGCGAATTCAAGTTCGGCCGTGAGCTCTGGATCGAGCGTGGCGACTACGAAGACACCCCGCCCAAGGGCTACCACCGCCTGTATCCGGGCAACAAGGTGCGCCTGAAGTACGGCCATGTGATCGAGTGCAAGGGCGCGCTGCGCGACGCCGAAGGCCGCCTCACCGAAGTGCAGGCCGAACTGGTGCCCGACACCAAGAGCGGCACACCCGGCGCCGACGCGATCAAGGTCAAGGGCGTGATCACCTGGGTGGGAGCGGCCGATGGTGTGGCAGCGGAAATCCGCCTGTACGACCGCCTGTTCAGCGAAGCCCAGCCCGATGCCGGCGGCAAGGATTTCCTGGCCAGCCTCAACCCCAACAGCCTGAGCTTGGTGCAGGGCTTTGTGGAGCCCGCCCTGGCCAGCAGCGCCGCCGGCACGCAGTTCCAGTTCGAGCGCCATGGCTACTTTGTGGCCGACCGCGTGGACCACCAGGCCGGCAAGCCGGTGTTCAACCGCGCTGTGGGCCTGAAAGACAGCTGGGGCAAGTGAGCACCTTGCGGCTTGTCCGTTTTTCCCGACACTCTTGAGTCAGGTCAATGGACAGGCCCAGGTTTGCCCTGGATGATTCGGTTTGTAAATTTTTGTTACCACCCTGATCATGATTTCCACTTTCAAATCCCTCGCCCTGTCTGCTCTGTTGTTTGCTGGCGCCACCGCCTCGGTGACCGCCCACGCGGGGGCCGCCGACTTCACGCTGGTCAACCGCACCGGCTACGCCATCTCCGAGGTCTACATCTCGCCCGCCAACAAGGACGCCTGGGGCAAGGATCGCCTCGGCGACGGCACGCTGGACAACAGCAAGACCAAGCTGTTCCGCTTCTCGGACGCCGCCAACTGCGTGCAGGACATCAAGGTGGTGTTCGAGGACGACAGCTCTGAAGTGGTGTGGGAAGACATCGACCTGTGCGAAGTGCACAAGATCACCCTGCGCTACAACCGCAAGACCCGCGTGGTCTCGGCCGAAACCGAATAAGCCGGATTTCGCAGGCGGGGCTAGAACAGCCCCGCCGCGATGTTGATCATCATCGCCAGCACGGTGGTGTTGAACAGAAAAGACAGAATGCAGTGCACCGTGCCGATGCGACGCATGGCGCGGGAGTTGAAAGCCACGTCAGCCGTCTGACCAGACGTGCCAATGACCGCTGCGAAATAAAAGAAATCACCATAGGCCGGGGTCTCATCCCCCGGAAACAGCAGCCCTGGCGGATCGCCCCGCCCCTGGGCCGCATGGAACTGGTGCGCATAGTGCAGCGCAAACATGGTCTGGGTGAACAGCCAGGTGCTCAGAATCGTCAGCACCGACAAGCCGATGTGCCAGGCCCGGTTAGCCCCCTCCAGCCCCTTGGCTACCGACAGCTCGGCCACGATCGACAGCAAGCACACCACCGCCGACAGCACCACCAGGGCCAGGATGGTCATCTCGCCTTCGTCCTGGCGCAGGGCCCGGTGGCGGATCTGCTCTGGCTGGGCCCCTCGCATCATGTGCAAGGCCAGCAGCAGGTACAGAAAGGCGCCCGCGTTCCAGCCGATCACGCAGGCCGTCAGGGTGCGCATGGGCATGGAACAGGCCAGCACCGCAGCCACCACCAAGCCCAGCCCGATCGAGCCGAACAGCCTGGGGCGCACCCGCACCATCAGCCATAGCCGCGCCCAGGGACGACGGCGCGGGGGGGTGGACGGAGTGATGTTCATGGTGGGATCGGAGACGCTGACGCCCGATCATGCCCCAATCCCAGCGCACGCCCCCTGGCCTGATCCTTCGCAAACAAGGGCCAAATGACGCCCCCACGGGGCGAATGCCCTTTCGCCATGCCTTACCATGCAGCCTCAGGTGTCACCCCGATGCCTGCCACGGAGGCACCATGGCCAAAGGCGAGCAACGCAGCAACAAGATGCCGAAGAAGCCCAAGAAGGACTCTTCGACCACCAGCAAACCCTCGGTCTCCGACCGGCCCATGCCCCCGGTCACCACCGTGATCCCGCGCGGCAAGATCAAGGACAAATAAGGCGTTCACGGCGCCCCTCAGACGATGTACCCCGGAGAACGCCTCAACAGCAGCACCCACCTGATCGGCACCTTGCTGGCCGTGGCCGGCCTGGTGGTGTTGGTGGTCATGGCCACCCTGCAGGCCGACCCCTGGAAGATCGTCAGCTTCAGCCTGTACGGCGCCACCCTGGTGCTGCTGTACGGCGTGTCCACCCTGTACCACAGCGTGCGCGGGCGGGCCAAGGCCTGGCTGCAGAAATGCGACCACTCGGCCATCTACCTGCTGATTGCGGGCAGCTACACACCGTTCTCGCTGGTCACCCTGCGCGGGCCCTGGGGCTGGAGCCTGTTTGGCGTCAGCTGGGGCCTGGCGTTGTTCGGCATCGTGCAAGAGCTCACCCTGGGCCGACGCACCCGGGTGCTGTCCATGCTGCTGTACGTGGTGATGGGCTGGCTGGTGCTGGTGGCGGCCCAGCCTCTGGTGGCCGCCCTGCCCTTGGGCGGGCTGATCTGGCTGGGCCTGGGGGGTGTCTGCTACAGCGTGGGCATCTACTGGTTCATCCACGACGAGAAGATCCGGCACGGCCACGGCATCTGGCACCTGTTCGTGCTGGCCGGCAGTGTCTGCCAGTTCATCAGCGTGGCGGCCTACGTGGCCTGATTCTTGAAACACCGCCGGGTGCCTGCCGCCCTCCTTGCAGCGGGCTGAGCCCTGGATGCCTGTTGTGACCCCGAAAACCCCCTCCCCCCTGAGCCTGCCCGTGCTGCTGCTGATGTCGGTGGCCGCGGGGCTGTGCGCTGGCGGCAACTACTTCAACCAGCCCCTGCTGCATTCGATTGCGGTCGGGCTGCAGGTGAGCGAGGCCCAGGCCGCCCTCACCGTGACCCTGGCCCAGGTGTCTTATGCGCTCGGCCTGTTGCTGCTGGTGCCCCTGGGCGACATGCTGGAGCGCCGACGCCTGGCCGTCACGCTGATGCTGCTGGCGGCGGCGGGCCAGTTCATCAGCGGCTGGGCGCCCAGCCTGGCCTGGCTGGCCGCAGGCACGGTGATGGCCGGCCTGTTTTCGGTGGCGGCCCAGGTGCTGGTGCCCATGGCGGCCACCCTGGCCGCGCCCGGGCGCAGCGGCTGGGCCGTGGGCGTGGTCATGAGCGGCCTGCTCACGGGCATCCTGGGGGCGCGCAGCGCGGCCGGACTGCTGTCGGCCCTGGGGGGCTGGAGCACGGTCTACAAGGTGGCCGGGGTGCTGATGGTGGGCGTGGCGCTGGCGCTTTGGCGGCAGCTGCCGCCCTCGCGCAACGAGGGGCAGGTCAGCTATGCCCAGGTGCTGCGCTCGCTGGGCACTTTGCTGGTGCGCCACCCGCGCCTGCGCAGCCGCTCGTTGATCGGCGGCCTGGCCTTCGCCTCGGTCAGCGTGCTGTTTTCGACCATGGCGCTGCTGCTGTCGGGCCCGGCCCAGGGCCTGAGCGACAGCGCCATCGGACTGTGCGGCCTGGTGGCCGTGGCGGGCGCCCTGATGGCCAGCGTGGTGGGCAAGCTGTCAGACCGCGGCTGGGCGCAGGCCACCACGGCCGCAGCGGCCGCGCTGTTGCTGCTGGGCTGGGGCTGCCTGTGGCTGGGTGAAGCCAGCCTGCCCTGGTTTCTGGCCGGCCTGCTGCTGGTGGACCTGGCGCTGCAGGGCATGCACATCAGCAACCAGAACGTGGTGTACAGCCTGGAGCCGCCGTCGCGCTCGCGCCTGAACGCGGTCTACATGACCAGCTACTTCATCGGGGCGGCCTCGGGCTCGGCCCTGGGCTCGCTGGCCTGGCAGCACGGTGGGTGGCACAGCACCTGCACCTTGGGCGCCCTACTGGCCCTGAGCACCTGGGCTGCGCTGGCCCTGGACCAGCGCCTGGCACGGGCCCGCTGAGGCACCTGGGCCAACGAGCCCACGCCCGGGTGGGCGCTCACCAGCGCTGCTGACGGGTCTTGCGCCCAGGCGCCTTGCGGGCCACGTCGAAGGCCTCTTTGCGGGCCGTGCGCTCGGCATCGAGCTGCTTGCCCTCGGCCAGCCAGCGGGCAAATTCTTCAGGGCTTTCGAGGCTGATGCGGCCCAGGGTGCCGGTGCGGAAGTCGGTGATCACGATCTCGGCCGCCTTTTGCTCGTTGATGCGCCCGCCCGCCAACAAGGCGCCACGCTTGCGCCCGATGGCCGCCAGCAGGTCTTCGTCCGACATCTCGGCCACGCTGCCGGGCGGCAGGCCCAGTTGGTAGCGCGCCTCGAGTGCGGGCACGTAGTGCTGCTTGAGGTAGCTCAGCAACTCCAGCGCCACTTCGGCATCGTCAAAGGCATTGCGCCCCACGGCGCCGCTGGCTGCCAGGTTGTAGCCGCTCTGGGCCACGATGATGCGCGGCCACAGCACGCCCGGGGTGTCGTACAGGTAGAAGCCGTCTTCAAGCACGTAACGCTGCTCGGTCTTGGTGACGCCGGCCTCGTCAGCCGCCTTGGCCGACTTCTTGCCCACCAGGGTGTTGATCAGGGTCGATTTGCCCACATTGGGGATGCCGCAGATCAGCACCCGCATCGGCTTGGCCAGGCTGATGCCCCGGGTGGGCGCCAGCACGCGGCAGGCCTCGACCAGCGCGCGCGCCGGGGCCGAGTTTTGCTTGTCCAGGGCGATGGCGCGGGTGCCGGGCTGGGCGTTGTAATGGGCCAGCCAGGCCTCGGTGTGCACCGGGTCGGCCAGATCGGCCTTGTTGAGCACCTTGAGCGCGGGCTTCACCGCCGTCAGCCCGACCAGCATGGGGTTGGCGCTGGAGCCCGGCAGGCGCGCGTCCAGCATCTCGATCACCACATCGATTTCCTTGATGCGCTCCCCAATCGCCTTGCGCGTGAGGTGCATGTGACCGGGAAACCACTGGATGGCCATGAGAGGGCTTTCTTGTTGTGCGAACGTGACGGACGGGGGCGCAATTCTACCCAAGCCCCTGCTCAGGCCCTATCCAAGCCAGCGCCCCAGGCGGGCTACCCCAGCACCGCCGCGGCCGGCAGTTGCAAGCCCAGGCGATCGGGCGACACATACTGCTCACGGTAGGCCTCGAAGCTCAGCACATCGGCCGCCTCGATGGCGCGCTGATCGGCCACCGACTTCTGGCTCAGCGCCATGAAGCGGGCCTGCTGCTCAAACGACCAGGGCTGGGCCAGCAGCGTGTCGCGGGTGGCCTGCGAGCGCTCGCGCACAAAGCGCACAAAGCTGTTGTCGCAGCCGGCCATGCTCTGCAGCACGCGGGCCGAAGGGGTTTGCGTGGGGTCGGCCAGCAGGGCGTGCGCGGCGGCCACGGCCTGGCTGTAATCGGTGCTGCGGTGGGCCGCGTCCAGGGCGGCGGCAATCGGCTCGCACTGGGCCAGGATCTCGCGCCCCCAGTCGGTCAGCGCCTGCTCGCCACCGGCGCGGCGCAGGGTCAGCCCGGGCTCACGGCCCCGGGCGGCCGTGTGGTGCTGGTTGTGCTTGAGTTCGGCGATCTCGGCCGGGGTATCGGGCGGGCTGTCGGCCAGCAGGCATTGCAGCAGGAACACATCCAGGAAGCGCATGGTCTGGGCCGTGATGCCGACCGGCACAAAGGGATCGAGGTCCATCAGGCGCACTTCCACGTACTCCACCCCCCGCTCACGCAAGGCATGCAGCGGGCGCTCACCCGGGAAGATGGTGCGCTTGGGTCGGATGGTGCCGTAGAACTCGTTTTCGATCTGCAGCAAGGTGGTCGAGAGCTGGTTGTAATCGCCCCCTGGGTTGCGGATCCCCACGGTCTCATAGGCTGGGTAAGGGCGGGTGAGTGCCTCGTGCAGCGAGGCGGCATAGCCCTCCAGGCTGTTGTAGCTCACGGCCAGGGTGGACTGGGCATCGCTTTGGTAGCCCAGGCGGCCCATGCGCAGCGAGGTGCCATGCGGCATGTACAGCGCACAGTCGCTGAGCGTCTGCAACTCGTGCTCGCGCCCGCTCACAAAGGTGGGGCACAGCGCCGGCGAGGCCCCGAACAGGTACAGCAGCAAAAAGGCCTGGCGGCGGAAATTGCGGATCAGGCCGAAATACTGCTCGCTGCTCACGCCGGGCAGCGACCAGTTGTAGTGGATGCCCGAGATGGTCTGCATGCGCCGCCCATAGCGGTGGCCCAGGCCCATGCGGTACACGCTCTTGGCGCGGCCCACGTTCGACGAGCCGTAGCGCGCCAGCGGAATGGTCTCATCGGTGGGCAGGCCGCAGGGCATGCTGGAAACCCACAGCATCTCGTCGCCCTGCTCGCGCAGCACGCGGTACACAAACTGGTGCACCTGGGTGAGTTCATCGAGGCAGTCTTCCACCCGGGCGTGCGCACTGGTGATCAACTCAACCTGCGATTCGCTGTAGTCGGTGGTGATGGACGGGTGGGTGAGCGCCGAGCCCAGGGCCCGGGGGTGTGGCGTGAGTGCCAGCCCGCCTTCGGGCAAAGCCCGCAGGCTTTCTTTTTCAATGCCACGGCGGATGCCACCCAGTCGTGCGGGGGTCAGGGCGTTGAGGCGGGCCTGCAATGAGCTCATGTCGGGGGACCTTGTCTTTGTGTTGCGGCGGAACTTATCACGGTCTGCTGACAGTTGCAGCCACATGGCGCAAGCCAGCCCACGCTGCGGGGCAAAAATGGGGCGGCCTGCAGAAAAGCCGATTCTGGGCTGGCACGGGATCGTGCCAAGCGTCATGCAACTTGGTTACCATCGCGGCGCGCGCGGGGCACGGAGCCCCATGCCGAGGCCCGACCGGGCCGATATGCCCCACCCAACTGGAGATCTGGCCATGGCCATGGACGTCATCGATTACGAAATTCGCGGCGCTGAAATGCAGTTTGTCGAGGTCGAGCTCGACCCCGGCGAGGCCGCCATCGGCGAAGCGGGCAGCATGATGTTCATGGACGCCGGCATCTCCATGGACACGGTGTTCGGCGACGGCAGCGCGCAGCAAAGCGGCTTTTTCGGCAAGCTGCTGGGCGCCGGCAAGCGCCTGGTCACGGGCGAATCGCTGTTCACCACCATCTACACCAACCAGGCCACGCAAAAGCTGCGCGTGGCCTTTGCCGCGCCCTACCCCGGCAAGATCTTGCCGATGGACCTGCGCCAGCTGGGCGGCACGCTGATCTGCCAGAAGGACGCGTTTCTGTGCGCGGCACGCGGCGTGTCGCTGGGCATTGCCGTGCAGCAGAAGCTGAGCACGGGCTTTTTTGGCGGCGAAGGCTTCATCATGCAAAGGCTGGACGGCGACGGCCTGGCCTTTGTGCACGCCGGCGGCACCGTGGTGCGGCGCGAGCTGCAGGCCGGCCAGACCCTGCTGGTGGACACCGGCTGTGTGGTGGCCTACACGCCCAGCGTGGCGTTTGAGATCCAGTATGTGGGCAAGATCAAGACGGCGCTGTTCGGCGGCGAAGGGCTGTTCCTGGCCAAGATGACCGGCCCCGGGACCGTGTGGCTGCAAAGCCTGCCCTTCTCCCGCCTGGCCTCGCGGATCTTTGCCGCAGCGCCCCAGCGCGGGGGCTCCAAGGAGGAAGGCTCGCTGCTGGGTGGCCTGGCCGGCGGCAGCCTGCTGGGTGGCATCCTTGGTGGCGGTGATGAGGATTGATGGGGCCCCCACGGTCGTGCACTTCGTGTCACTCCCTGCCCCCCAAGGGGGCCGCAGACCGCCTTGGGGCGGCCCGGCGCCGGCCTGACCGCTTCGTTTTAGACTTTGCCGAATCCTAGAAGGGGACCTGACGGTCCCCATCGACGCTGTACTTGGAGGCTCTTGGGCTGAGTCTGCCCTGCGCAGGCAGGCCTGGAGCTGCGGGGCTCAGCGTTGGGCGGCGAGGGCTTTGCCGACCTCGTTGGTGCCTTGAGCGGCGCCGCTTTGGGGAACTTGCTCACCGTGGCGGTCGGTCACTTCGGCCAGGCGGGCGGCGAGGCGTTCGGGGGTGTCTTCGGTCAGGCCCAGGTGCACGCCTTCGGTCAGGGTGATGTGGGCAGCTTCGTAGGTGCCGGCGCCGGCGCACAGGATGGTGCGGGTGGGCGCGCTCTCGGCGGCCAGCACCAGCATGGCGGGCACCACGGCCTCGGGCTTGAGGGCGGCCAGCACTTCGGGGGGCATCAGACCCTCGGTCATGCGGGTGGCGGCGGTGGGAGCCAGGCAATTGACGTGGATGTTGTTCTTGGCGCCTTCCAGGCTCAGGGTCTGCATCAGGCCCACCAGGGCCAGCTTGGCGGCGCCGTAGTTGCTCTGGCCGAAGTTACCGTACAGGCCGCTGGACGAGGTGGTCATCACGATGCGGCCGTACTTCTGGGCGTTCATGTGCGGCCAGACGGCCTTGGTGCAGTTCACGGCACCCATCAGATGCACATCGACCACCAGGCGGAAATCGGCCAGCTCCATCTTGGAGAAGCTCTTGTCGCGCAGGATGCCCGCGTTGTTGACCAGGATGTCGACCCGGCCCCAGGCATCGATGGCCTGCTGCACCATGGCCTCGACCGCTGCGAAATCGGTCACCGACGCGCCGTTGGCGATGGCCTCACCGCCTGCGGCGCGGATCTCGTCCACCACGGCCTGGGCGGCCGTCACCGAGCCACCGGCGCCATCCACAGCGCCCCCCAGGTCGTTGACCACCACCTTGGCGCCGCGCCGGGCCAGCGCCAGGGCGTGCTGTTTGCCCAGGCCGCCACCGGCGCCGGTCACGATGGCCACGCGGCCGGTGAAATCGAGCTTGCTCATGAGATGTCTTCCTTGTCTTGGAGTGGATGGGCAAAAATCTGCAATCGGGCAGTTTAAGAGCCCCCCGGGGCAGCGTCGTGCACGTGGGTGACAAAGCCGGCGACCTGTTCGCCAGCGTCAGAATTGGCGCGCACAATGTCGCCCGCCATGTCCAAGAAATCCAAGCCCCCTGCCCGCGCCACACCGGCGCCCGCCACCTCGCCGCTGCGCCGCCAGCCAGGCGCCAACAAGCTGCTGCTGCACAAAGGCATCATGTGCGCCTTGATCGGCCTGGCCGTGCTGATCTCGCCGCATTTCATCCAGTCTCCGGCCCTGCAACAGGCCGTCGGCGGCTCCTCCCTGGTGGGCTGGTTCAGCCTGGTGCTGGGCCTGGCCTTTGTGGGCCAGTACCTCTGGCAGCGCCGGAGCCGGGGGCGCTGAAACGCCACGAGAGCCCTCTAGAATGCACCATCTTGATGCATTCATGTCGCCAAATAAATCAGCCACGCGCCGACAACCGCACCTCAAGCGCTGTTCACGAGCAATCCTATCAATTTAACCATTTATACAAAGAAAGACGGTAAACTTGATGGATATGAAAACCCCGCCTGGCCTGGCGCGGTTTTCGCTGGCATTGCCGTCATGGCCTCGTTCACCTCATGCGATTCCTGAACCAATCGATCATCGCCTTTCTGATGGTCACGGCTGCGTCCATCGCCGCCGTGCTCCTGTTCACGACCTGGCGGGCCAATCGTCACATGGCCGGGGTGCGGTGGTTTGCAGGCGCGGGAGCCACGGGCGCCGTCGGTTTCTTTCTGGCCACCCTGCCACCGCCCCGCACAGACGGCCCCGACTGGCCTATGTTGATCAACGGTGGCTTTGTATTTGCGGCCCTGCTGATGGTGCTGGAGGGTTCGCTGCGCTTCATGCAACGGCCTTCCAAACTGCGTTGGCAAGCCGGTCTGGTCCTGGTGCCCGTGTTCGTGCTGCTGAACTGGTGGTACGAAGATGAGATGCTGGCTCAGCGCATCTTCCACGATGCGGCCTATTCCGTGGTCGTGATGGTCGCGGCCTTCACCATGTTGCGGCCGGTGAAGGGCGATGACCGGATGATCAACAGCCTGGTTGCGTTCTTCCTGATGGGGATTGCCGGCGCCATGGCGGCCCGCAGCCTGGTGGCCGGGCAGGTTTCCAGCCCCGAGGCCTTGCAGAACCACCCGATCCACTCCCTCACGCTGGCCGTGGTGGTCCTGAGCATCATGGGCTGGACTTACAGCGTCCACATGGCGTGCTATGTGCGCTCCCAAGCCTCGCTGCGACTGCTGCTGCAGAGGGACCCTGTCACCGGCTTGAGCGGCCGCCAGCGCATGGTCGAGGTCATGCAACGCGAGATCGCCCGATGCGAGCGATCAGGCGTCCGCTTCAGCTACCTGCTTGTCGATCTGAATGAATTTCACCGCTCTGGCGGCCAGCACGACAGCAAGCTGCGCGACGAGGTACTGGCCGCCTTGAATCAACGCCTGAACGAGTACGCCCGCGAGGCAGACTTTGCCAGCCCGGTAGGTGAGGACCTGTTCGGGGTGGTCCTGCACCACACGCCCACGCAGGAGCACCTGAGAGGCGCTGTGGCCCGACTGCGCAGCCTGCTGGCACAGCCCATAGAGGTTCGCGATATGCCCGTACAGCTCGACATCAGCCTGGGCATGGCGATGTGGCCTACCGACGGTCAGACGATGGAGGCTTTGGAGAACATCGCGACCCAGCGGATGCAAGCCGAGAAGTTCTCGATGTTCAAGCCTTACGTGCAAAGCGACGGCCTGCGCACCGGCTGAAGCGGTCCGCGCCCAGGCCGGGCACTCAGCCTTCACCCGATCCCGTGAAGACCGCTTGCGGTCGCTCGCCCGCCAAGGCCTGCAGCAAATTGCTGGTGGCCAACACCGCCATGGCGTGCCGCGTCTCCAGCGTGGCCGAGCCGATGTGGGGCAAGGCAGTGATGCGCGGGTGGCCGCGCAGGGGCGAATCCAGCGGCAGCGGCTCGGTGGCGAACACATCCAGGCCGGCAGCCCACAAAGGGCCAGAGGCCAGGGCCTGCAACAGCGCCGCCTCTTGCACGATGGCACCGCGTGCGCCATTGATGAAGATGGAACCCGGCTTCATCAGACCGAATTCACGCGGGCCCATCAGGCCCCGGGTCTCATCGCTCAAGGGCAGCACCACCGCCACCACATCCGAGCCGGCCAGCACCTCATCGAGCGGCGCATGGCGCACCCGGCCCTGCAACTCGGGTGCCTGCACCGACAGGTCCACGGCGCGCCGGGCGTGGTAGAGCACCGGCATGCCAAAGCCCAGCGCGGCACGGCGGGCCAAGGCCTGGCCGATGCGGCCAAAACCCAGGATCCCGAGGGTCTTGCCATGCACGTCGCGCCCGAACAGTTCTTCACCGATGTTGCGCTGCCAACGCCCTTCACGCACATGGTTGGCCAGCTCGACCAGGCGCCGGCTGGTGGCCAGGATCAGCGCAAAAATCGTGTCGGCCGTGGTTTCAGTCAACACCCCGGGGGTGTGACACAGCAGGATGCCACGCTGTTCCAGCGCCGCCAAAGGGTAGTTGTCCACGCCCACCGAGATGCTCGAGATCACCTTCAGACGTGGCGCCCGCGTCAGCAAGTCGGGGGTGATGGGGTAGCTGGAACCGATCAGGCCATCGGCCTGGGCCAGGGCGGCCTCGAAGGCCTGGACCTGCCCCGGCTGGCGCGGGTCGGCCACCGTGACCTCGTGGGCCGCCTGGAGCCGGGCCAACTGATCGGGTGGCAAGGCACGGAACACCAACACCCGCTGGCGCCCCGCTCCCAACTCGGCGGCTGCGTTCACAAGCCAGCCTCGTTCAACTGGGCCCGGGTCGGAAGCCCTTCGGTATCGCCCAGCACCTGCACCGCGCGGGCGCCGATCCAGGCGCCGCGGCGCACCGCCTCGGCCACGCTGCACCCCTCCAGCAAGGCACTGACCACGCCCACCGCAAAACCATCACCGGCGCCCACGGTGTCCACCACCTCGGCCACCGGAAAGCCCGCCACCCGCCCCTGCACGGATTGGCCCGCGTGGCGCCCTTCGTAGTAAGCGCCTTGGGCCCCGAGCTTGACCACCACCAACTGGGCGCCCTGATCAAGGTAGAAGCGGGCCATGCCCTCGGGCGTGTCGTGGCCGGTCAGCAGCCGGCCCTCCTCGATGCCGGGCAGCACCCAGTCGGCCAGGCTGGCGAGTTGATTGACCTCACGCCGCATCACCTCGGTCGAGGGCCACAGCGTGGGGCGCAGGTTGGTGTCAAAAGAGATGCTGCGGCCCGCCGCCCGCATCTGCAGCAAGGTCTCGCGGGTCAGCGCCAGGGTGCTGGGCGAGACGGCGGCAAACACGCCTGTGGCATGCAGGTGGCGCGCCGCCGTGAGCCAGGGCCCGTCGAGGTCGGCCGGGCCCATCTGGCTGGCGGCCGAGCCCTTGCGGTGGTATTCGATCGGAGGGTCGCTGCCATCGTCCACCCGGCCCTTGATCAGAAAGCCGGTGCGTTGGCTGGCGTCACACACCACATGCGAGCAATCGATGCCCTCGCGCTGCATCTCGGCCAGCAGGTAGCGGCCCATCGAGTCGGTGCCCAGGCGGCTGGCCCAGCCCACCCGCAGGCCCAGGCGGGCCAAGCCGATGGCGGCATTGGTCTCGGCCCCCGCGGTGCGCTTGTGAAAGCCGCTCACGGCCTCCAGCGGGCCGGGGCTGTCGGCCACCAGCATCATCATGGCCTCGCCAAAGGTGATCACGTCCAGTGCTTGGGCGGCTGTGGGGTTCAGGGAATCAGTCATGGCATTGCGGAAAATGTCGCAGTCAGGTCAAAAAGGGGCTTGTCAGGCCAGCGCGTGCGCCCGTTCAGCACGGGCTTCGCGCAGGCGCAGGGCTTCGCGGCGCAGCAGGGCCAGTTCGGCCCGCACGGTGGCGATCAGGTCAGCGCCCTGCAAGGGGTATTCAATGGCCCAGGGCACATCGGCCGGCAGCTGGCCCAGCAGCGTGCGCCACGGGGCTTGCGACTGGGC
>Ga0208269_100239_pt1 | contig 34553 bp, 34 predicted proteins | sample LakWasMe88_LOW11_2_FD_183912 | JGI IMG/M metagenome (GOLD analysis project Ga0208269, IMG submission 183912) | Freshwater sediment methanotrophic microbial communities from Lake Washington under simulated oxygen tension - Sediment Metagenome... | ecosystem: Environmental > Aquatic > Freshwater >...
AATCATGGACTTGAAATGGAAAGAATATCTAACATTAACTTTCACTTTCGTTTGTTACAAATTAATTATGAAATTATCGTTTCTGCTACTGATGACAGGGGCAAAGAGCATAAGGTGTTTGTAAATGAATAACCTATCATTCAAGCGGGACTGGCTAAAGTCAGCCCCTTAATTCACACGTTAGAGCTTAAAAATATATGCTAATCATAGACGATGGTCCAACAGGAATTTGGGATAGGATAATTGGAGCTTTGTTAGCTTTTGTTTTAGTCGCACTTACGCTATCACTTTTACCTATAGCACTTATTTTTAAAACCCACTCTTCTCACCCCTATTTTTTATTTAAATTTAGTAGGCATCTTTACTCAATTGTATTTTTTGTCTGGGTTGGTTTTGTTTCGCTCCTGTCACTTTTGTATGGTGCATTATTTGGCACTACCTCTGTCATATCCATGCTAAGTCACTTATGGGGTACATCTTCAGATTGTGCGCAAACCTATCGCGTTTGGGCTATAGCTATTATTTGTGGCTTAATTACACTTAGTTTCTTTGTGAATTGGGAGTATTTATTATCTTAGCTTACCATTTACTTTTGTTCGTAAGTGCCTGCTCTAACCAATCATTCAAGCGGGACGCCTAACGGCGCCCCTTAATTCAAACGTTAGAAGGCAAAAGCAATGTACCTAGCCCGAGCAGTTTTACTTATGTCATTATTATTTAATTTAGGGGTTGTTGGCATTGCAATTTACTCTGAGTCCTCGGTAAAGAGTGAGTTCCAGAATTATGGCCCCGGCGAATGGGTGCAGGCATTGCTCATGGTTGCACTAATACTAAGCATACCCTGCTTGCCTTGGCTAAAAGCATTTCGTCTTACAGTGACGCAAACTGGTCAGTTTGGTGCCATCATATTTTCGGTGCTTACAAGCGTGTCTTGCGCATTTATTTTTCTTCCCAAACCCAGTGGTCCATCTGAAGCACTTGGGGTTTACGTTATTATTCAAATATTGGTGGTCTGGTTCTGCTATTTCGTTTCATTATCATCTGGCAAATCAAACAATGCATCTTAAGCCTTCTAACCCATCATTCAAGCGGGACGCCTAACGGCGCCCCTTAATTCAAACGTTAGGCGTTAAACCTTGAAAATAGTTGTTTACAATACATCTGACCAATATGCACTCTCTCGAAAGGAAGTGGGAATGTTGGAAACTGTCTTACCAAAAGAGTATTGGGTAAAAATCAGTGAGTTCCATCTAGCTCATTCTCATCCTAAAAAAGCCGAGGTTTTTGAGTTTGATGAAACAACTAATATTGGCTATTTTGTAATGCCAGTCAAAGAAAAAAATCCAGAGCTAAGAAGTGTCGCTATTCGTGAACTGCTTCTTGGTCTTGCTCGCATTCGTGCTAAATCTCGCTTTTTTCACCCTCTGAAGCCCATAGAACGTCAAGACTATGAAGCGTTTATTTCAGAGTGGTTACCTCGTTGCGAAGCAGCATTGGGGTAACAGTGATTTCGCCTAACCCATCATTCAAGCGGGACTGGCTAAAGCCAGCCCCTTAATTCAAACGTTAGGCAAAAAACCAATGATTTGGAATGTATTTAAAAGCTTAATAACAACGGTATGTTTATTATTTGCAACACTAATTGTGGTTACTATTCCTTTTAATTTTGGTACTTCTGCTTTTGCTTGTTTTTTGGTTTTTATGGGTGTTGCTCTCTGGATTGATTATACAAAACCGCTAAGCGTTCAAAACTTAAGCCTTGTACAACGCAATCTGGCTAGGGCGGCTATTTGGGGTCTAATAATATTATTCGTCAGTATGTTTGTTTATAGTGTTTTTATTGGTGAATCTAACTTTAGTGGTAGAGGTTTTGTTCAACTAATTACGGCTCTTCTAAAGGCTCTGTAATGTCAAAGCCTAACCTATCATTCAAGCGGGACGCCTAGCGGCGCCCCTTAATTCAAACGTTAGGCCTAGCATGATCCGTTTATTTATCTTGATTACTCTTTTGTGGACTTCCTCAGTTCTCGCTGACGAGTCCAAACAAATTGCTGTTTATGATCCCTTACCATTTTTTGAATCTCCAAAACAAATAAACGGCGCTAAACCCCATTATCCTAAAGTAGCACTCATTCGCGGGCTTTGCGGTGAAGTTGATATTGCCCTCTCTATCGCAGCCAACGGTGAAGTATCAAACAAAAAAATCATCTACTCTGACCCGCATGGAGTCTTCGATAGTGAAGTCGAGAAAGTTATTGACTCATGGCAATTTGAAAAGAAATTTGACAACAAAATTGCCATCCCATATCAAACAGTAGTCTCACAGAAATTTCTACTTGGGCCAGACGACTGCCAGCCTAACCCATCATTCAAGCGGGACTGGCTAAAGCCAGCCCCTTAATTCAAACGTTAGAAATTGAAAAGCATGTCAAACAGTGAATGGGTTGACCTCGTTATAATCGCGTTAGCCACTATTGGTTTTATAGCTTATTTAATAAACTGCTCTCCGCAGGAGAGGCGCAATATTGCATTTCTCACATTCCCTTTTTGGGGCACAATTGTCTTTACGTTACTAACTTGTGTCACAAAGCTCGACGGGTTTATGTTTGTTGGGTTAATAATGGTCGCGTTTAGTGCCTTGCCAATTTTCGAATCTAAAGATTACACTCCCCTAACAAAAATAATATATACATTGATGTATTACGCCATTAGCTCAATAGTAATATTTACGGTCGGATGGGGTTCTTTATTGTCGGTGGGTAAGTCATGTTCGTAATTTCTAACCCATCATTCAAGCGGGAAGCGCTAAAGCGCGCCCCTTAATTCAAACGTTAGAGCAAAACACCATGGGATTAAGACAAGAGTTTAGTTTTAAGTATGATTCTTCCACCGAAGTCTATGGTTTCCTCCAGAGCCTAAGTTATGCTGCAAACGTTAACTTTAATTCTAATTTTTTTATTTTTTCTAATTTAGCTGGTGAACCAGAGTTTACATTTGACGGTGAGGTTACCTCTTCGGGGCTAACTACAGATAGAGCTGGAAATTATTTTCCTTTCTTAGGCTTATTTATCGAAGCTATTACTGGCCAATTTGGTAAAGTTGAGATTCAAGATATATGAGCTCTAACCCATCATTCAAGCGGGACACCTAACGGCGTCCCTTAATTCAAACGTTAGAGCTAAAGGCAAAATTTTGACTAATGTTGGTTATGTACATTTCACCCTTTATGGTGATAACTTTAACCCCGATGATTTAACCAAGTTCATCGGCGTTCAACCAACATCAACGAAAGTTAAAGGTAGCCCAACACCAAAAAAATCAATGTGGGAGTACTCTACAGATAAGATTGAAAACGACATTATCGATATATATGAAATGTCATCATTTGTTGTTTCTCAACTTGCGCCTTACACAAACAACATCCGCAAGGCAATTGAGGCTTTTAATTTAGAGGCTACACTCTCTGTTGCACTCTGGCTAACTAGCGCGATGAGGCGAAATCAACACCAGCTATAGGTTTTGATAGTAATGTAATATCTTTTCTTCATGAGGTTGGGGCAACGATTGATGTTGATACTTACATTGTTTAGCTCTAACCTCTCATTCAAGCGAGACCTGCTAAAGCAGGCCCCTTAATTCAAACGTTAGGCTTAAAGACCACCTATGAAATGTCCTTCTTGTGAACACGAATTCAGACTTAGTTGGCTAATGTATTGGAAGTCGCCATTTGGTCGTCACTCTTGTCCGAAGTGCCAGTCAAAATTGAGAATGCGCCATACTTTTCGCTACTACTTGTCATTAGTTGTGCTGGCAATTCTCTTTGCCTTTATTCCATCAGTTGTAGCAAGCGAACTAGGGGTAAATGGGATTGCTGTATTACTCATCTATATTGGTGGTATTGCAGTGGTATTTTATTTTGACAAACTTATTGATGATACTTGGCGAGGAACAGTTGAAAGAAAGTAATGTTGAATATCATCTGTTTCAGCCTAACTCATCATTCAAGCGGGACGCCTAACGGCGCCCCTTAATTCAAACGTTAGGTATGAAATTACAACATTTTAATATTTATAAAAAATTGCCTCGATTAGATTCAAGAATAATTCTGATATCAGAGTTATGCGAATCAGTTGATGATGAAATTTTTATAGATAGCATTGCACAAAAAGTTATTAGTAAGTATGGATGTGATATTCATACTACTGATGATTTAATTCTTATAGATAAATTATTAATTGAGGATTTGAAGCCCACGGATAATTACTTAATATTTTTAGCTTCAAATCGATCTGAACAAGATATAAATGATAGTTACTGGGATAGTGAGTTGGAACTGAAAGACCTCATATTTCTTGGCTGGACAATCAACAGTAGTATTGATGGTGAAGGAGATGACGCTGCGACTGATGGTATTTTCCCAGTTATATTTAATGACCTTCTAGCTGATGAAACTCAAATGTTGAAAATAATAGATGAGGGTTCGTTAAACGAATGGGGTTTAATCAAAGATGAACTTATCTGTAATAAATATCTTGAAACTAACAATAACGAGGTAAAGCACTTTATTGCTAAAGGCGATGGGACTCATCAGGAATTAAATATAGATTGGTATGCTTTAGGAGTTTATTGCGATAAATATACTTACGATAAACTGAGAACTCTGAAGGTTAGGTTTTAAAAGGAAACTATGCTCTATAAATACATATTGGCCTATGGCTACTACTTGCTCGTACTAATTCCAATAGTAAGTGCTGGTATTTTATTTTTCAAAACAAAAACCAAGGCAACAGCTGCATTTTTCTTTGGGTTACTTTTTGCATTAGTTAGCGCTCCCGTTTGGCTTTATCTAAGTACTAAAATCGGATTACCACAGTCCAAGTACCCAGCAGTTATAGCACTTGTAACTGTGGCATCTTTTGTATCATCTATTGGTTTTTTATTTTATGTTTTGTCATTACCAAAACACTCAAATACCTAACCCATCATTCAAGCCGGACTGGCTAAAGCCAGCCCCTTAACTCAAACGTTAGGCCTAAAATGAAAAATCAGAGGCAAGGGCTAGTTGTGGCTGGAGTTCTATTCTGGCTAGGCATGTTTTCTGTGATCTTGTATCAAGAAAAAGGCCCAATGTCTCCGCTGTTAATTACTGCAGCATTTGTTATCTGTTTTATCGGGGGCGTATTTTTTTTCGTTACTCATGTCACTTTTTCTAAAGTTTGCTATCCAGTATTCTGGCACCAATACTGTCCAGCCAAAGCAACGCACAAAAGTGGAACGCGCAATTAGTTTGTCGTCTCTACCATTTGCGGCTGGGCCCATCTTCTATGCACTATTCGTAGAAGAAGGTTTATTTTGGTCAATAATTGCCTCATCTGTTCCGGCTTTTTTACTTTTTTCACCACTACTATCAAAACCTCCTGGTGTGGACCGATTATTAGTTCGTTCGCTAGCGAGCTTTGGGGGTGGTGTATTTATCTTTTGGTTCGTGTATCAGTATTTCATTGTTGGGGTGTTAAGTTTTCCTAGTACTCACACTTTGTTTGTTTCAGTAGGTAGTTCACTGTCATGGTGTGTCAGCTACTTACTATCTTTGCATGCCAACCGGCCTAACCCATCATTCAAACGGGACTTGCTAAAGCAAGCCCCTTAATTCAAACGTTAGAGCTAAAAACATGAAATACACAGTTAACCTTGTTCCTGTCATGAGCGACACAAAATGGGATGAATTGCGCTTGGCTATGTATGAACTTGAACCAACGCCATCTTGGCGCACAAAATGCTGGGAAAATGGCCACGTTTCAGAATGGGACAAAGAGTGGTTTTACCATTTCAGTGTGGGAGGCTACGAACTCATGGAATGGGTAGAAATTCGTATCGAGTCGAAAGAACAAAAACATAAGGTTCTTTCAGAGCTTGCTAGGGTTCATGTCCCCACAGAAGAAATATCGGAGGGTTTTCGTGTGTATGGGTATATTAAGCTAGGCCAGTCTATTCAATATGCTAAGCTCTAACCCATCATTCAAGCGGGACTGGCTAAAGCCAGCCCCTTAATTCAAACGTTAAGGTGATATCCGCTCATTAACGTCTTGAGTAATAGATGTGTCCGAAGATGTTTTTGTGCCGCGCTAAGCATGTGACTTCAGATGACGCCTATGCCAGACCTCATTTCCATCCAAAGATTAAAATATTAAATTTTTATGACAGTGTCGTATTTTCTTAATATACGCCTGATTTAACCGATAATCGCCACAGGAGCTCAGGCGGTGTCGATATTGCTGAATGCTAGATAAATTCAAAGTGTTTTATGCAAGGGGGATATAATGGTTTCATTCTTAATGAACTTAAGTGTTAGGTCTCGGTTGGGCTTGAGTTACCTAATCATAATTGGTTTGTCAGTGGTAATTTCTATACTTTCGTACCAAGGTTTCAATAGGGTGCAGTCTACCTGGTCTGATTTTGAATCTATTACCTTACAAAAGCGTGCTTATATCGAAGACGCTTCCAATGCTCTGGGTAATGGTGTGCATTATTTCAAGAACTACGTACTGCGTGGTGGTGATTACTCGCAAAAGTTTGCCCAGAACATGGATGCCATCAATGACTCGGTGAGTAAATATAAAGCCTTAGGTCATTTAAGTGATGAAGAGCTTAAGCACTTAGATAATATTTCTAACGGGGCTGTTGCCTACCAAGAGGCGCTTAATAAAGCAGTAGCGCTTAAAGATGAGGGTAAATCCATTGTTGAGATTGATTCTTCAATCAAAGGTGCAGATAAACCTTTGGGTTTAGCGTTAAAAGAATTAATGAAACTCAATAATGACAGTACCAAGGCTTCTTCTGCTGCGCTGTCGAAGATTGTGAACAATACCATCAATGAAATTGGCATCATTGCCTTATTGGCGGTGCTGGTAGGTATTGCCACTGCGTTTTTTATTACTTATTCCATCACTGAGCCATTGAGAAAGGCATTGAAGATTTCTCAGAATATTGCCAAAGGTAATTTGGAATCATCTGCTGATCATTTTTATAAAGATGAAACAGGAAAGCTGCTTGCAGAGATGCAGCATATGAGCGGTGTGATCAAGGCAATCGTGAATGAACTCAATGAAATGTCTAAAAAGCACGACGAAGGGGAAATTGATCATGTGCTGAAGGTGGAGAAATTTGAAGGCTCATTCAATACCTTAGTGATTGGCATCAACTCTATGGTGAGTGGCCATATTGATATGAATAAGAAAGCTTTGGCGGTAGTGAAGGCTTTTGGTGAAGGGGATTTTAATGCGCCGTTAGAGGACTTTCCCGGTAAGAATGTGTTTATCAATCATACGGTAGAGCAGGTAAGAGCCAATTTAAAGAGCCTGATTGTGGATGTGAACCTGTTGTCACAAGCAGCCTTAGCCGGAAACTTGCATACGCGCGCTGATGTGACGGCGCATCAGGGAGATTTTCGTAAGATTGTTGAAGGGTTTAACGCTACGCTTGATGCAGTGGTGGGGCCGATTAGTATTGCGGCGGAGTATGTTAAACATTTTGCCGATGGGGATATTCCGGAGTTAATCACTGAAAACTTTAACGGTGATTTTAATGTACTTAAAGACAATTTAAACGCTTGCGTAAAGGCGTTAAAAGCACTGGTGAATGATGCTCAGCTACTGGCGAATGCTGCTGCTGAGGGGCAGTTATCTGCGCGCGCGGATACTACTCAGCATTGGGGTGATTATAAGAAGATTGTTGAAGGTGTGAATAATACTTTGGATTCGGTAATCAGTCCTTTGAATGTAGCAGCGCAATGCATGGAAAGTATTGCTCATGGCAATATACCTCAGCCGATAAGCGCTCAATATCAGGGTGACTTCATTACTATCAAGAATAACCTGAATACTTGTATTTATGCTGTTAATTTACTGGTTAAGGATACGAGCGCGTTAGCTGATGCTGCGAAAAATGGGCATATCTATCAACGTGCCGATGCCAGTGTGCATCAGGGGGATTTCCGTAAAATTGTTGACGGTGTTAATCAAACACTAGCGTTAATTACCGAGCCTATTATTACTATCAAGGAGGCTGCAGAAACGATTAATACGGCTGCTCAGGAAATTGCTTCTGGCAATAACTCCTTGTCGCAACGCACTGAGGAGCAGGCGTCTTCGCTAGAGGAAACCGCATCCAGCATGGAGGAATTGGCCTCTACCGTTAAACAAAATGCGGAGAATGCAAAGCAGGCGAATCAGCTTGCATCAGCGGCTTCTATGATTGCAGTAAAAGGCGGAGAAGTGGTGAAAGAAGTGATTGATAGCATGAGTGCAATCAATGATAGTGCGAAGAAAATTGAAGATATTATTTCCGTGATTGATGGCATTGCCTTCCAAACCAATATTCTTGCATTGAATGCAGCGGTTGAAGCAGCAAGAGCAGGCGAGCAGGGGCGTGGTTTTGCGGTAGTGGCCGCTGAAGTGCGTAACTTGGCACAGCGTTCTGCGGGTGCTGCCAAAGAAATTAAAGGGTTGATTGCGGATTCTGTGATGAAAACGTCAGAAGGTAGCAAACAAGTGGAATCGGCAGCGAATACGATGGATGAGATCGTTACGTCTGTAAAACGTGTTTCGGATATTATTAGTGAAATCAGTGCTGCGTCACAAGAGCAAAGTTCAGGTATTGATCAAGTCAATGAGGCCATTACCAGCATGGATGAAACTACCCAACAAAATGCTGCATTGGTAGAAGAGGCTGCCGCAGCAGCTGAATCGCTAATGGAGCAGGCGCATCAAATGGTAGAAGCTGTGAATGGATTCAAAACCTCGGCTAATGATCTTGGTCAAGCTAAAGTAATTGCGAGGTCTCCAGTTGTGGCTCAACCAAAACACATCGCGCCCAAGAAAGCTGTAAGCTCCCGAGTGCAGAAGACTGAAACAAATGATGGGGAGTGGGAGGCGTTTTAATAGTGAGTCGCCACTAGTTTACTAGATGGCATTGAGACGTAATAATGGGAGCCATAGAAAGTCGATAAGTGTTGTCAAATCTAAAAGTCCGCTTTGGACCGAATCAAGACATTAATTTTTTAATTCTTGCTCTTAAAGTTTATGTTTGCATTTATTAAAGATACTGATACTCCAGAAATATCCAATATTCATTAATAGGATTGCGACAAAATTTTCTTAGTAGTATCAAAAAAGGCTCTTACTAAGAGCCTTTTTAGTTTCAATACTCAACAGACTTTATTTTTTCCAATCATCATAGTTAGTAAAGTCTATCTGCACGGAGAATACAAAAAGCCCTGATTTTTCAGGGCTTTTTTGTTGGGGTGTTGTTCTATCTAACTTTAATTTTCCCATACCTCAAGAAAATACTCGGTAGCAAAATAAGGTTCAGTAATGTAGAAGTAAGCAATCCGCTTACTACAACTATTGCTAGTGGGTATTCTATTTCATACCCAGAGATTGGGCCTTTGAAGATGATTGGGATTAATGCCAATGAGGTGGCCAACGCGGTCATGATAATTGGTACCAAGCGTTCTTGCGAGCCACGTTTTACAACATCCAGCCTGTGGTCATAACCCTCATTCATCATCAGGTGCCTGTAGTGGCTAATTAGCAGAATACCGTTTCTAGCGGCAATTCCCAGCACCGCAACAAAGCCCACCATGGAACCAAGCGAGACAACGCCGCCAGATAAAAATACTCCAATCACGCCACCCATGAGTGCAAATGGCAATGAAGCTAAAAATATAAGTGTGTGTTGGTAGGATTTGAAATCTACATACACGATCAAGACTATTGCTAATATCATCAGCATAGTGAGGCCAAGCAGTTTTTGGGTGGCGGCTTTCTGCGCAGTATGTTCACCTAAAAACTGTGGGTAATATCCAACCTGGAAAGTCATTGCAGATACTTTACTTTCCACCTCAGCCGCTACTGAGCCTAAGTCGCGATTTTTGGCATTTGCAACAATATCGATGCGTCTGGAAACAGCTTCGCGCTTTATTTCATTTGGCATACCTACAAAGTAAACATCTGCTACATCTTTGATTCTAAGCTGTGGCCCAAAAGCAGAGTCTATCGGCAGTTGTTGAATTGCATGTAAATCCAACTTACTTTTTTGACTGCCAATGACGACTACATCCACTCTTTGCTGTGCTTTATATACTTCACCGACTTTGGTGCCTTTAAGTACCGTACTTGTCACTTTGCGTATGTCGTTGGTATTGATGCCATAACGTTGTGCAGCCTCTGGTTTAAGGCGAATTTCAATTTGAGGAATAAGTACTTGTGGCTCCACTTTTAAATCTGCGATGCCCTGTACTGACTGCATAGTATTTTTAATCGCTTCAGCTTGTTCCCTTAGCACAGCTAGGTCTGGGCCAAAAAGTCGTACTACTATGCTAGAGCTTGTGCCTGACAATACTTCTTTACTGCGTTCTTTTAAGTAGGTTTGCACATCAGTAAAAATGCCTGAGTAGCCTTGCATCGTCTGTTTAATTGCTGAGACTGTTTGCTCATAATTCACGTTAGGGTCTACGCTTACCCATAACTCGGTAAAGTTAGGGCCAACGACTTCATCGGCAGCTTCTGCGCGGCCAATATGTGCGCCAAAATTTCTTACACCAGGAATTGCTAGTAAGTCATGGCTTGCGCGCATACTCATTTTTTTCATTTGCTCAATTGAGGAGCCTGGGCGCTCTAGAAAGTGCATTAAAAAATCTGTCTCTTTAAACTCTGGTAAAAATTCAGAGCCTAAAAAAAGTGCGCCTGTACTTGTAGCCATAAATGCCATGGCAGCTGCAACAAAAACCTTTTTTGGTTTGGCTACTATGGCATCTAATAACTTTGCATACTTATTGTGTAACCAGCTGACGATAGCGATATCATGTTCTGCATGTTTTGTATCTAGTAATAGGAAAGACAATGCAGGCGTTACCACTAGCGCTACAATCAAAGACGCTAAAATGGCGAGCAAATATGCCATGGCTAAAGGTTTAAAGAACGCACCTGCAATACCATCTAAGAACAGCACTGGCAGAAAAACCACCATGACAATCATCGTGGCATAGACCACGGCACTACGCACCTCTAGTGATGCGTTCACGATGACGCTGAGTTTGGACTTTGGTGAATCTAATAGTTGGTTTAATTTTAAACGTCTGATGATGTTTTCTACATCAATAATCGCATCATCCACTACCTCACCAAGTGCAATGACTAAGCCCGCGATGACCATGGTGTTCATGCTCACGTTCAATGCGGTTAGCACTAAAACAGCACTGATGAGTGATAGTGGAATCGCGCAGATGCTAATCAGCGCAGCGCGTTTGTTGCGTAAAAACACCATGAGAATCAGCATTACCAGCAATGCACCTAGTAACAGTGCATTTTTTAAATTATCTATCGCACGCTCAATAAAAGTAGCAGGTCTAAAAATGGTGGAATCAATCTCTAGCTCTTTGAGCGCAGGCTTGAGTTCGGCGATAGCATCCTCTACATTTTTGGTAACTTCAATGGTATTGGCATTAGGGTGCTTTTCTACAATCAGTAACAAGCCATCACCGTGGTTGATAACTGCATCGCCAATAGCTGGTGGTGTACCAATCACAATGTCTGCAACATCTCCTAAGCGAATCGGCGCGCCATTTTTAAAATCTACAACTGTGTTTGCTAACTCTTCTGGCTTCGTGCTTAAGTTTTTATGGCGTATGGCAATACGCTGATTAGGTGAATCCACAAACCCACCAGACTCAATGCTGGCCGCATTGCCTGAGGCTGTGATGACTTGTTGTAGTGTGACGCTTGCTGCACGCAAACGGTCTGGGTTGACGATAATTTGCAACTGTTGATCGCGTTGCCCCCATACTGCCACGTTTGCCACGCCTGGAACAGACATCAAGCGTGGGCGTATAGTCCACATGGTTAATGTGCTCATATCCATTTGCGAGAGTGTTTTGGAGGAAACTCCGATTTTTAACACACGCGATAGAGAGGATAGTGGCGGCATCATGACGGGTGGTTTTGCCACTTGTGGTAAGCGGCTAGCAGCTAAACTTAAGCGCTCTTGCACAAACTGCCTTGCTTGAAAGATATCGGTCCCTTCTTTAAACAGCATGACAACTGAGGATAGGCCTAATACGGACTTGGAACGTAGCGTTTTAAGGTTAGGCGTGCCATTGAGCGCTTGCTCTAATGGCATGCTAATCAGTTGCTCCGTCTCCTCAGTTGACAGGCCAGGGGCCTCAGTTTGGATTTCCACTTTAATCGGTGCAAATTCAGGAAACACATCTAATGGTACTTGCCTCATGGTGTTTAACCCAAGCATCATGATGACTAGTGAGATGAACAACACAACAACACGGCCGTTTACAGCTGAGTAAATCAGTTTTTTTAACATATAGAGACCTAATGTGGTTTAGTGGGCGAAGCCAGTTTCAACACCGAATAGCTCTAGCGCGCCATTCACTACAATCTTAGAACCGTCAGGAGGGCCTTCGCTGATGATGGCTTGATTGCCACTTACGTGATCTAGAAACACTCTTTTACGTTCATAGGCATGGTTAGATTGCTGCGTGTAGACCCAACTTCCGCCATATATATCGAACACAACCGCTGACCACGGAAGCGTTAAAGCGCTGCTGGATTTACCATGCGTATTGAGGGTGACCGATACTCGTTGCATAGGTCTAAAAACTTGTTGGTCATTTTGTATCGCAAAGTAAAGATGTGTGGAGTTTGTGAGCGGGTCTGCCGTTGGCGGCGCGTTAATCGGCTTTGCCACTAGGCTTGATGCACCCGGTGATAGCTGGATTTTGGCATCAGCTTGCTGATCAATCGTATTTAGATCACCTGTTGGAATAGGTACCCGTACCCATAGTGAATTAAGTGCTGAAAGCTCAATGATAGGGTTGCCGGCAGACACCAGTTGATCGGTTGCTGCAAATATATTGCTGACAATGCCTGCTTGTGGTGCTTTGATGTCAATTGGTTCAACAGACCCTAGCGTTACTACGCGATGTAATGCATTTCTTTTAACATGCGCAGCTTCTAGGTTTCTAAGTGCAATTTCATGCGCAGCATTGGCTTCATCTGCATTACGCTGACTGCCGACTAAGTCCTGTAATAATTTTTTTGCACGATTGAGCGTAATTTCCGTTGCATCTACCTGCGATTTAGCAACGTTTACCAAACTTTCTGCATCAGCCAAGGCATTGACTAAATTGGCGCGTGCATCTGCAGTAATGATAGGCTGTATGCGATAAAGTAACTGGCCTGATTTTATTTGTGCCCCCGGCTTTAAATGCGTTTTCTCAAGAGAGAGTAACTTGCCAGATACAGGCGCTGTAATGCTAGTGGTTCCGCCGGCCGGCATCACAAATTCTCCGCCATAGACTTTGTTGGCGGTTATTGTTTCGCGCTTGATAGCGGCTAACTGGATTCCTAGTTTTTTGTATGAGTCATTGTCTAGATAAACAGTATTGAGTGTGCTTTCGGGCACTTTAGCCTGCTTAGGTGTAGGTGGCGTTTGAGCAGTGGCATCTTGCACTGCAAGATACTTAAATGAAATAAACAAGATAGATAGCGTAATCACGCCTACTACTATCAATTTTTTTTGCTGTGCCATACTGGTTCCCAATTGTTTGATATTTAGTTTATGCAAATTCATTTACTTGCCATCCGCTCTGTTGCTGATATTGCGCATCAATTCAGCGTATTTGCCAATGAGTTCGGCTTTCAATTGCACCTCTCTCATTTGCGTATCCATAAACTGGCGGTTAGCTTCCAGAGTTTGTAAGTAAGAAATGTCGCCTTTTTGATATGCATGCTCTGTCAGTTGAATCGATTTTTGTGCGGTAGGTATCAGCGTATCTTCAAGCACTTGCCAGTCGTGACAGGATTGTTGGTATTGCAGGTGCGTAGTTTTTATTTCCAGCAGTGCCTGTTGCTTCAATGTCTCAAAATTTAACTCAGCTTTCTCAAGCTCTGCTTCAGATCGACTAATCATGCCTTGATTCTGATTGGCAATAGGGATGGTTGTGCGGATAGATGGTCCAAGTGTGTGCCCATTTGCCGCACCGCTGGTTGCATCTGCAGTGCCGGTAAACTTGAGCCAGTTCAATTTAGTCAGTTTGATTTTTTCTCTGGCCGCATTAATTGAATATTGGGCAGATAAAATATCAGGGCGTTGCTGTATAGACTGAGTTAGCAAGCTATCAACCTCATCTATATTGCAGGCCGGGATTACATTGGGTGATAGCACAAGGTGATGCTGTTGTTGTGCAATGCCTAGCAGGTATAAGAGTGCCTGCATTTTTATGTCTATGTCGTATTGCGCAAGCTCCCAATCGCGCTTTGCAATAGCGGCATCGTTCTGTGCAAGCAGGATATCTTTACCATTAATGTCGCCTGCTTCAAGCCGCTTCAGGGATAAAGCATAAATATTTTCACGCAATTGATAGGATGATTCTGCTACCTTTAAGCGCTCTTTTGCCAGAACAGCTTGGGCATATGCAATACGTACATCTTTAATGAGGTTTAGACCTAACTGCGTCAGGCGATAACTTGTTGCATCAGCCTCATGCTGCATTGTGCGTAATCTGATTGGGCGTAACCAAAGTGCCTCTATTGGTAAATCAATCGCATAACGGTAAGGTTTATCGGCCACCGCAAAGGAAAAAAGTAATTCAGGGTTAGGTAGTAAGCCAGCATTCACTAAATCGGCTTTTGCTAGTTTTAAATCAACTAATGACGTTTTAAACGCTGCATTATTACTTAATGCGTAGAGCACAGCATCAGACTCGGTAAGCGTACTTTTCTCTAGGAGTTTGGCTTCTATTCGTTGAGCATTATCAGATGTGTTGCCAGCCAGTTTCTGGTCGTAAGCGACCACATTTTGAATGACTTGTTCTTTATTCTTGGTGTTAGGTAGGGATTGGCAACCACTACTGCATATAGTAATGGCCAATAAAATCAGCTGATGATAGATGTTTCTAGTAAACTTAAATGGCATATTCATTACAGATTTAATTGAAGTTGTACGCACTGTAATGATTAAAACTTAATGGAAACTTAACAGACTTAATAATTTCCTTAAGTTTCCATTAAGTAATGCATGGCAATATCAACCTATAAAGTGAGGTGCTGATTGGCTGTGCTAGTGAGGTATTAGGAGTGGATTGTGCGAATATTATTAGTTGAGGATGATGTGATGATTGGCCAAAGCCTACAAAAGGCTTTGAAGAGTCATGTGGTAAATTGGGTAAAAGACACCTTTGCCGCAGAGCATACATTAAGCCTAGAAGCCTATGATTTAATCCTGTTGGATATTGGCTTGCCAAAACGATCCGGGCTCGACTACCTAACTCAGTTGCGTGCAAGCAATCATATGGTTCCTGTCTTGATTATCACGGCACGCGATAGTGTGGAGGATCGTGTAAAAGGCCTGGACTGTGGTGCAGATGATTATCTTTTAAAGCCGTTTGCTATAGAGGAGCTAGAGGCAAGGATACGCGCACTTACCAGACGTAAAAGCGAGCGCACTAATCCACTCATCAGCTATGGCGATGCAACGCTAAACCCAGCTAGCTATACATTGAGTTATCGAGGTGTTACTGAGCGACTCTCGTCAAAAGCATTTAACATCATGCAAACGCTGCTAGAGAATCCAGGCGTGATTTACTCAAGAAGCCAATTAGAGGAAAAAATTTACGGCTGGGATGAGGAGTTGGAAAGTAACGCTGTAGAGGTGCATATTCACACGATCAGACGAAAATTTGGCACAGAGATTATTTTAAATGTGAGAGGGGTCGGCTATACCTTTCCTAAAGTGAAAGCAAATGCATGAGTTACTCTATTAAACGTTTCCTGCTGATATACATCTCGTTGGCAATTTTGGTGATTTACATCCTAATCAGTCTGGTTTCTTATTGGGTGAGTAAAGAAGAGCTGGATGAGCTATATGATGCCAACTTACAGCAGGTGGCCAGCGCAATTGCTGCACAGCATCTTGCGATTAACGATATCACTCACCTGTACAGCAATAATCAGGTTGGGGTGGGTGCACTTATAGAGGGCGAAGAGGAGTTTTACGTTCGCGTGTTAGCAAATGACAGCACGGTGCTTTATGTATCACACCCCAAAGCTAGCGTTCCATTTCCGGCTACACTAGGTCTTTCTACGCAAAAAACTCGCAATAAACAATGGCGTTTTTTCTCGGTAAAGGCTAATCAAGAAACAATTCAAGTGGCGCAGTCTTTAAAGTTAAGAAAAAAAACAATTAAAGAAACAGCATTCAGTTTGATAGTTTCTCAATTGTTATTTATTCCTGTTTTAGTGCTCTTGATATTCTTTGCAATTAGAAAGTCGCTTTCCCCATTATCAGCGTTATCAAGTCAAATTAAACACCGAGAAAGCTCAGATCTAAAACCCTTTACTGATAGTGAAGTGCCAACAGAGATTAAACCATTAGTGCAATCACTAAATACGTTTATGGGCAAAGTCTCAGGCATGGTAGGGGTGTTAAAGCGATTTACATCGGATGCGGCACATGAGTTGCGCACACCAATTACTGCGCTAAGGTTGCAGCTTAGTTTAGTTGAGCAGGCACAATCAAAGCCAGAGCGCGAGGCGGCAATTCAGCACTTGAAAGCTGGGATTGTTAGGTCAGAGCAACTGGTTAGTCAGCTACTCACCTTGGCACGTATTGAACCTAACAACCACACTAGAGAGGTCAAACCAGTCAACTTGCTGTGTTTGGTAAAAGAGTCGATAGCAGACCTGCTGCCGCTAGCTCAGGATAAATCGATTGATTTAGGCTTAAGTACGTCGACTGAGTTTGTAGTAAGTGGCGTTAGCCATGAACTCAAAGTGCTGATTAACAATATTGTAGATAACGCTATCCGCTACACCCCAAATCATGGAGTGGTAGATATTTCTTTGTTCTCTAATTCAAACAATATTATCTTAGATGTAAATGATACAGGGCCGGGCGTTTCAAATGATGATTTGGAGCGTGTGTTTGAAAGGTTTTATCGCGGTGAAAACACCGGTGTCAGTGGTTCAGGCCTAGGGCTTTCAATCGTAAAAGAGATTGCTACACAACATGGTGCGCACGTTGAGCTATCAAACCTTAGCCAAGGGCTTTCTGTTAAGGTCTACTTCGCTAAATAAGGATTCACTATCGCAAGTTGACTAGTAAAAAAGCTCGACTATTCGGGCTTTTTTATTTTAGGCGTTTATATGCTTATTTAGGTTAATGCTACATGAGTTTTCTATGCAGCTGTTATGCTTTTGCGTGTTGCCTCGGCGATTGCAGTGTGCCCGTGGCGCTCTAGTTCTGCTGCTAGGTTGGTTCTGTCTTGCACATGCTTGTTTTGGCTGAGCTTTGATTTACCTATCATTTTGGTGATACTAACTTCAATGCCAACAATGGCTTTTAACATGTCATCTATATAGTCTGGCGGGGCATCAGACATGCGCCAGGGAGATTCTGGCTGTACTTTATGTTCGTGCGTATGGGTGAGGCGTTCAAGCATTGTGCGCAATTGGTGCGCATCTTCTATAAATCTGATTTTTCCATACACATGCACTGCCTGGTAGTTCCATGTGGGCACTTGCTGGTGAGTTTCTTGTTTGCTTGGGTACCAGTTAGGCGATACATATGCATCTAAGCCTTTAAATATTACCAGTACCTCATCGTTGTTAGCGGATTCTCTCCAAATTGGATTAGCTTTTGCTGCATGCGCGCGCAGTGTGCCGAACTCTCCCGTGTCTTTATCCAGCTCAAATGGAAAGTGGTTGGCATCCAGGCCGTTAGCGCCTTGGGTTACTAGCGTACCAAGTGGGTGGGATGCAATGATGTCACAAAGTGCTTGCGGGCGATTTTCTGCAAAATGTGGCGGAATATACATAGCTAAGGTTTGCTGGGTATTTAAAGTGTTGGTTTGTAAGCAATGGCTGTTTAATTTTCAGGAATAGCGACCGAGCGCACTAATACAAAGCGCTTTTTATTAGAGGTGTTAGGCTCGCATCCGGCGAGTCCGCCAGCGAAGTTGGTCAGACATGCTTTCTCATCTTTAGCTGTTAGTAGGGAATGTGCGGCTGTATTGGTTGAGCTGCTTGTTTGCTCCACTTTGGATTGGCATCCGGTTATAGCTAATAAAATTAAGATGGCTGCTAGCAGAATGCGTTTCATGATGAGGTTATTCCGTGTATCGACTGGCAACACTATAACTTTCTATACCGTGACACTACATGTACAATTTGTTATTCACTAGATATAACTGTACAGGTCAAAACACCATGCCAGATGCATCACCTTTGCTTGCATTAAACCCTGAAGACTCCGTGCCACTGGTGGAGCAGATTGTTGCAGGTATTAGGCGCCTGACTGAAGAGCGGGTGCTGCGGACTGGCACGCGCTTGCCCTCTATACGTAACTTTGCCACCCAGCATAATGTCAGCCGATTTACGGTGGTTGACGCTTACGATAGGTTGGTTGCATTAGGGTATTTGGCGTCACGTCGTGGCTCTGGCTTTTATGTTGCGGCGCGGCAGCAGGTTGAAATTTCCACCGCTAGCACTTGCCGCCTAGAGCAGGCCGATGATGTGTTATGGCTGTTGCATAATACCTTTCAGGATATATCGGGTGCAGTAAGGCCCGGTTGTGGATGGCTGCCTAGTGATTGGTTAAGCGCGAATGTGATACAGAAAAGTTTGCATGAGCTATCACGCAAGCCGGGTGAATTTTTAACGGGATATGGTGATGTAAGTGGCTACCTGCCGTTACGCCAGCATCTGTTGCAAAAGCATCTGTCTGATATAGGTATTAGTGCCGAAGTGAATCAAGTCATCATGACCAACGGCGCTACGCATGGCCTAGACTTGGCAGCGCGTCTATTGATTAGGCCCGGTGATGCTGTTCTGATTGATGACCCCGGCTATTACACACTGTTTGGCTATTTGAAAACACTGGGTGCCAAGTTAATCGGCGTTCCTCGCAATATAGACGGGCCCGATGTTGCGCGCATGGAACAACTGATTCAGGAGTTTCATCCAAAATTATTTTTTACCAATACCGTTCTGCATAACCCAACCGGTACCAGCACCAGTCTGGCAGTGGCGCATCAAATTTTACAGTTAGCAGAAAAGCACCAACTGTACATTGTGGAGGACGATATCTATGGCGATTTGCACCCAAGTAACGCACCTAGACTGGCAACCTTGGATCAGCTTAAACGCGTCATCTATATAAGCAGTTTTTCCAAGACTATCTCGGCTAGCCTGCGCGTAGGCTTTATCGCCTGTGCTCCAGAGCTGGCTGCTAGATTGTTGGATTTAAAGCTGCTTTCAGGGCTGACTACCTCTGAAATTAATCAGAGGATTATGTACCAGATATTAATAGAGGGGCGTTATCGCAAACATGTAGAGCGTGTACGCTCGCGCTTGCAGGAGGTGCGCGGTCAGGTAATTGGACAGTTAGAGCAAAGCGGCCTGACATTACACGCAGACCCTGTTGGTGGCATGTTCGTGTGGGCAGAGCTACCGGCGGGGAAAAATGCTGCAGAGGTTGCCACTTTGGCAACACGAGAAAATATCATGCTGGCGCCGGGAAACTTGTTCCGCCCTTATCAGGAACCGTCATCATGGCTACGCTTTAATGTGGCACATTGCAATGATGATAGGATTTTTGATTTCCTCAAACGGCAGATAAGTTGAAAGCGATAAGCTAGCACTATGTTATTGGCGCTGCCTATGTTGCCGGATGTACATGGTTATTTTTAAAACCAGCAGGGTGGCTATGTTAGAATCCAAGCATGATTTTTAATTTATTGATGGCTTAGTATGGCGCGTTTTCACATTATTATCCCCGCAGCAGGCATTGGTAATCGGATGGAAACTGCTATTCCCAAACAGTATTTGCCGCTGTCTGGCAAGCCGATGATTTCTTACAGCATCCAAACGTTTTTCGCCTGCCCACGCATCGCCAGTATTAATTTAGCATTAAGCCCAGAGGATTACTTCTGGCGTAATCTCGAGCTGGATGCCAATAGCAGGCTACAACTACATTACACCGGTGGAGAAACGCGCGCGCAGACGGTGTTAAACACCTTGTTGGCTTTGCAGTCGCAGATAGATGCGGATGACTGGATATTGGTGCATGATGCTGCGCGTCCAGGGTTGACATTGGCTCTACTCAATAGCTTGTTAGATAGCCTGGAGCATGATGTAGTTGGCGGGTTGCTGGCGCTACCGTTGGCAGATACCTTAAAGCAGTCCAATGCGGATTCTCGCGTTAAAACTACGATTCCACGCGATGGCCTGTGGCAAGCGCAAACCCCGCAAATGTTCCGTTATAGCCTGCTGAAACGCGCTTTAGAGAGTTTTGACGGCGCGCCTACGGATGAGGCACAGGCCATTGAAGCACTCGGTTTGGAACCAAAGTTGGTGGTGGGCTCACTAAGAAACATGAAAATTACCTACCCACAAGATATGGCATTGATGGAAGTGCTAATACAAAAGGAAATCGCATAATGAGAATTGGTCATGGCTTTGATGTGCATGCTTTAGTGGTTGGTCGCAAGTGCATTATTGGCGGGGTGGATATTCCGTACGACAAAGGGTTGGATGGTCATTCAGATGCAGATGTATTGCTGCACGCAATTTGTGACGCATTGCTGGGCGCGGTGGCGCAAGGTGATATCGGTAAACATTTCCCTCCAAGCGATATGCGCTACAAAGGTATAGATTCTCGTCAGTTGCTACGGCATGTGGTGAATTTGGTACGAGAGCATGGCTATGTTGTGGGCAATATTGATGCCACCGTGATGTGCGAAGCGCCTAAATTAGGGCCGCATACGGCTGCCATGTGCGTACATATCGCGGCAGATTGTGGTGTTGAGGTCACGCAAATCAACGTGAAAGCAACCACCACTGAGAAGCTTGGCTTTACCGGCCGGGGTGAAGGTATTGCAGCAGAAGCTGTATGCTTGTTGCAACCTATCTAATCACATCTACCAAAGGCCACTATGCTGCGCTGGTTTGAAAACCTTTTAAATCCTTTTCCTGCAAAAGAAATTGCTCCTCCTCCTAATACGTTATGGCCATTTTTATGGTCCTGCACCAAAGGTTCACGCCTGTTTATTTTGGTGATGACATTTTTTACCGCCATGATTGGCGGGTTTGAAGCCATGTTGTTTGCAGTGATGGGCAAGGTGGTGGATTGGCTAAGTAAAACCTCACCGGCACTGCTATGGCAAACAGAAAAAAATCATTTGCTGATGTTAGCTGGGTTGCTGATTTTCAGTGGTATTTTGATTGCGGTGCAAACCTTGATTAAGCATCAAACCTTGGCGGGTAATTTTCCCATGCGTTTACGCTGGAACTTTCATCGCTTAATGCTCGGGCAAAGCATGAGCTTTTATCAGGATGAGTTTGCCGGGCGCGTTTCTGCAAAGGTAATGCAAACAGCGCTAGCCGTGCGTGATGTGTGGTTTATTGTGGCGGATATCTTGGTGTTTGTGGTGATCTACTTCGTCACCATGGTAGCTGTGGTCGGGCATTTTAATGCCATGGTGGTCGTGCCTTTCTTGGTGTGGGTTGTATGTTATGTGATTTCACTCAGTTACTTTGTACCAAGGCTGGCTAAGGTTTCGCAAAACCAGGCAGATGCCCGCTCGTTAATGACTGGGCGCATTACAGATGCCTATACCAATATCAGCACGGTGAAATTGTTTTCGCATGCGGGTCGTGAAGCCTATTATGCGAAGTCAGCGATGAGTGAGTTTTTAGGCACTGTGCATAAGCAAATGCGTTATGTGTCTGGCGTAGAGTTTACCAATCACATTCTTAATATGCTGCTGGTGATTGCAACCTCTGGTGTTGCGCTGTGGTTGTGGACGCATAATGAGGTGAGTGTCGGCGGTGTAGCTGCCGCCACCGCCATGGCGCTGCGTCTTAATGGTATTTCACATTGGGTGATGTGGGAGCTTACCTCGCTTTATGAGCATATAGGCACCGCGCAAGATGGGGTAAATACGCTTTCTCTAACCCAGCAGATTATCGACAAACCTGACGCACCAGCATTAAAAATCAGCACCGGTGAAATCATATTTGATCAGGTAGATTTTGCTTACGGCATGCAGACGTCTGTCTTAAGGGCCTTGAGTTTAAATATCCGGCCAGGTGAAAAAGTTGGCTTGGTAGGGCGCTCTGGCGCTGGAAAATCCACCATTGTGAATTTGCTACTACGTTTTTACGATGTAGAGAGCGGCCGTGTGTTAATCGATGGCCAAGATGTACGCGATGTGACACAAAACAGTTTACGCAGCCAGATTGCAATGGTGACACAAGATACGTCGTTGCTGCACCGCAGCGTACGCGACAATATTCTGTACGGGCGGCCAAGCGCCACAGAGCAAGAGATGATTGATGCGGCAAAGCGTGCTGAAGCCCATGAGTTTATTTTAGGCTTGCGTGATGCCAAAGGCCGTACCGGTTATGATGCACATGTGGGCGAACGTGGCGTGAAATTGTCTGGCGGTCAGCGTCAGCGAATTGCGATTGCGCGTGTTATTTTAAAAGACGCGCCCATTTTACTGCTAGATGAAGCCACCAGCGCGCTGGATTCAGAAGTGGAGCAAGCGATACAAGCTAGCCTATATGATTTGATGCAGGGTAAAACCGTGGTGGCAATTGCACACAGGCTATCTACTATTGCCGCGATGGATCGCTTAATCGTGCTGGATGATGGCCGGATTGTGGAGGAGGGTGACCACCAAGCCCTGATTAAACAAGGCGGCATATACGCAACGTTATGGGCGCACCAAAGCGGCGGCTTTTTGGGGGAATAGCGTTACTAGTTTTTTCTTGGGTTTGTCAGTTAAATATGTTCATATTTTAGGAGTGAAGAAATGTCTGCAGCCAATGAAGTAAAGCCACCGTTACCACCCTTTACACGTGAAACTGCTGTGCAGAAAGTGCGCATGGCTGAAGATGGCTGGAATAGCCGAGACCCGCAGCGTGTATCACTTGTATATACGCCGGATAGCCAGTGGCGTAATCGTGCAGAGTTTTTAACCGGGCGTGAGCAAATTGTTGCGTTCTTAACCCGTAAATGGGCGCGTGAGTTAGAGTATCGCTTAATCAAAGAGCTGTGGGCGCATGACCACAACCGTATTGCGGTGCGCTTTGCCTATGAGTGGCATGATGACTCTGGGCAGTGGTACCGTTCTTATGGCAATGAGAACTGGCAGTTTGATGCCAATGGTTTAATGGAGTTACGTTATGCCAGTATTAACGACTTACCAATCAAAGAGACCGAGCGTAAGTTTTTATGGCCGATAGGGCGCAGACCTGACGACTACGCCAGTTTGAGCGAGTTAGGTTTGTAGGGTTTGGGCGTTACCCGCTTGGGCGCTTGATGCGCTGGTTTAGGCTTGGTATTGGGGTGAAATACTTCGGGTGAAGCATTTGCGGCAACATGAAAACCGCAAATGCTTATTTCGTAGGTGATGCAGCTAAAGTAGTTTTAGCCGATAAGAAGCAGCCTGATTAAGCGCGTTCTCTTACCACTAGGCCTTGTAGTCTACCCAGTGTTTTTGAAAAGGCTAACACCTCTTCATTAGGAATTTGCCTGATAGTTTTTTGCGTTGCCGTATCGATGACTTTTACAATCATGCGCCCAGCTTCTTCATCCATCGAGAACTGTACTGTTTGCAGCGCAGGCGCTACCAACTCATTTAGTTTATTGACGGCAGCCGTTAACATGTCTTTATTGGCTTCAGTTGATGTTCTATTGTCAGACGTATCCACTGACTTTAAAGCAGCGCGATTCGCGCTATTAGCTTGGGCAGTAGCTTTCGCGTCTGTAGTTTGTTGCGTGCTGATTGGCATTTTTATGCCGCCGTAACCATCTATTGAAGAATTAAACATGTTAGCCCTTAAAATCGTGTCTTAAATTGTTATTAGGTTGATAAATTAAGTTTAAATTTTGCCGTATCTTATGACTCTTTAACGGCAGCAAATTTAGATTATTTAGGGTAAAAGCAAAAAATATTTAAAATAATTTCAATATTTATTTAATTGTTAATATATTCATATGGTTACAAGTTAAATTATTTTATGGTTTGCACCTATTTTTACGTTTTTTCTGCTATTTATCTATAAAAAATTTAGTGATTCAGTATGGTTTTGACATTGTTTAGGGCTAGAAACCAGCATTGGTTTTTATAAAACCATGCTTATCGAGCTTGGTTTGTTTAGCTGGTTTTTATATAAGACAGTGCCATGACTTAAGTAGTAATTTCTGGCATATAAGGTAGCATGCCATTTGTACACACTTAATATCACAGGAAAGCTATGAAGCTTTACGAGCAGCTTGCTAATTCTATTGCCCAGTCTATTCAAGAAGGGGTTTTATGCCGTGGAGACAAGCTGCCTTCTGTACGTCAAGCCAGTGTTAGCCGTGATGTAAGCGCCGCTACTGTATTAGAGGCATATTACCTGCTGGAAGCGCGGGGCCTGATTACCGCGCGTGAGCGCTCTGGTTATTTTGTGACTGGCGGTGCGGTGAATATGCCATCTTCGCCTGCGCCTGTTATTGATAGCCAATTAGAGTCTACACAGGTAGATGTGAGTGAGCTGGTGTTTGAGGTGCTGGAGTCGATTCGGCTTAAAAGCGTGGTGCCTTTAGGCTCGGCGTTTCCCAGCCCTCTGTTGTTTCCGCGGGCGAATCTAGCCAAGACCATGGCGTCTAGCGTGCAGATTATGGACCCTTGGGCCAGTGTAGATAACCTAAGCGCAGGGGACATTAACCTTAGGCGCCAGATTGCCTTACGTTACATGATTGATGGGTTACATGTGACGGCAGATGAAATTGTGGTGACCAATGGTGCCTTAGAAGCATTGAATTTATGCCTGATGGCAGTTGCACGCCCTGGGGATACTGTACTTATCGAGTCACCAACCTTTTATGCGGCATTACAATCCATAGAGCGCATTGGTTTACGAGCGGTTGAGATTCCTAGCCACCCTAAAGACGGGATAGACTTAGCGGCAATGGAGCGTGCCATTGTGCAGCATCAGCCTAAAGCCTGCTGGTTAATGACTAACTTTCAGAATCCTTTGGGTAGCCTGCTTTCAAACGAGAAGAAGCAAGCGTTAGTGGCACTCATTACCAAGTATCAACTACCGTTGATTGAAGACGATGTTTACGGTGAATTGTATTTTGGTGATAAGCGCCCAGTGCCAGCCAAGGCCTTTGATACAGAAGGCTTGGTGATGCATTGCTCGTCATTTTCTAAATGCCTTGCCCCTGGCTACCGCGTGGGCTGGGTGGCACCTGGGCGATTTGCAAAAGCAGTAGCGAGGCTGAAGTTAACCACCACAATTTCTGCATCGGTACCGGCACAGGTGGCTATTGCCAAGTATCTGCAAAAAGGCGGTTATGACAAGCATTTGCGCAATTTGCGCCATGCCTTGCTGGTGAATCAAATTAAGTTCGTAGAAGCCATTGAGCGCTATTTCCCTGCTGGCACTTGTTTAACCTTACCGCAAGGCGGCTACTTTTTATGGGTTAAATTGCCCGATGGCGTCAATGCCCTTGAGCTACATAAACTTGCACTCAATAATGGCATTAGCATTGCGCCTGGCCCGATATTTTCTGCGCAGCGCCACTTCACTAGCTATGTTCGTTTGAACTACGGACATATTTGGGATGCACGCATAGAGGCAGCACTGGCAACACTGGGTACGCTAGTATTGGGGTTAATGCCACAGCCGTTACCGTAAGGTTTTTCTCATCTGTTATGCTTTTTTTGTAAGCATCTGTCTCTGTTATTCATTAGCACCAAGCTTTAAGCTTTAGTCACTGTAAAAAATAACTTGGCTGTTGTATCAACGCCAATTTTTAAGGTGATTAAATGTATATCTATGATGAAATAGATCAGAAGTTGGTGGAGCAGCGGGTTGCTCAATTCAGAGGGCAGACGCAGCGCTTTCTCAACGGTCAGCTCTCTGAAGATGATTTTCGGGTACTGCGCTTGCAAAATGGATTGTATATTCAACGGCATGCCCCAATGCTGCGCGTGGCAATCCCTTACGGGATGTTAACTTCTAATCAGCTGCGTACTTTAGCTTATGTTGCGCGGCGTTGGGATAAAGGCTACGCCCATCTTACCACTAGGCAAAATATTCAGTTTAATTGGCCGCGCTTGGAAGATGCGCCAGATATTTTAGCTAAGCTTGCTACTGTGCAAATGCATGCGATTCAAACCAGTGGTAATTGTATCCGTAACACCACCACGGACCATTTTGCCGGAGTGGCGCACGATGAAATCATTAACCCCTTGGTCTGGTGCGAAATTATTAGGCAGTGGTCTATGCTGCACCCCGAGTTTGCATTCTTGCCACGTAAATTCAAAATCGCCGTGAGCGGCTCCGTAACAGACCGAGCTGCCATTGGCGTACATGACATCGGCTTGCAGGCGATTGAGCACAACGGTGTATTTGGATTTAGAGTGTTTGTGGGTGGTGGCTTGGGCAGAACCCCGTTAGTAGGCAAGCTGATTAACCCTTTCGTGGCCTGGTATGACCTGCTGACTTACTTGCAGGCAACACTGCGTGTTTATAACCTACATGGCAGGCGTGACAACAAATATAAGGCACGCATCAAGATTTTGGTAAAAGACCTTACCCCAGAGGTGTTTGCCCTGCAGGTAAGTGAGCAATGGGCGCGCATTAAGGGGGGGGCGGACACCGTAACTGCAGAGTTTGTCAGCACGATTGCAGATAGATTTACATGGCCTAGCTATGGCGTCTTGCATGAAAATGGTAGTGCTGCCATTGCTCATCATTTAGAGGCTAACCCTGCCTTTGCACGCTGGTTCCGTACCAATATCCACCAGCATAAAATTACTGGCTATTCATCAGTGACCGTGTCGCTTAAAGCAACCGGCTCCCCTCCAGGTGATATTACTGCAGACCAGATGGATGTACTGGCCGAAATGGCTGACAACTATGGGTTCGGCGAGCTACGTGTGTCGCATGAGCAAAATATCATTTTGCCCGATATTAAAACCAAGTCACTTTATGCCCTATGGCAAGAGCTGAGTGTACTTAATCTGGCAACGCCTAATATTGGGCTCATTACCAACATCATTGCTTGCCCGGGCGGAGATTACTGCAGCTTGGCAAATGCGGTTTCTATCCCGGTGGCAGAGGCTATCCAGCAAAAATTTGATGATTTAGATTATGTGCACGAAATCGGTGAGCTTGACCTTAATTTATCTGGCTGCATGAACTCTTGCGGGCATCATCATGTAGGCCACATCGGTATTTTGGGCGTGGATAAAGCGGGTGAGGAGTGGTACCAAATCACTTTGGGCGGTAGGCAGTCTGGCGCACTCAAAGCTGATACTAAATCAAACGTAGAGGGAAACACCAGCGCGGCGATAGGTCGGGTGATTGGCCCTTCGTTTGCGCGTGAGCAAGTGCCAGATGTCATTGCACGTTTAATTCAAACTTACTTATCAATCCGAGAGAGTGATGTAGAGCGGTTTATTGATGTGGTTGATCGTGTAGGGATTGAGCCATTCAAAAAGGACGTCTATACGGACCCATTACTAGCAAAGACGTCAAACTTAGCGAGGGAATCCAATGTCTGAATCTAACAGAAATTTAATTCGTGATGGTCAGCTTACAGTGGATGAGGTGCAGTGCTTTGATGTGAATAACGAACAAGCGCAGCTGGTGCCGCCGGATGATGCAAATTGGATGGTGACTTTTGATACTTGGGTTGCACATCGGTCGTTATTGGAGGGTAGGCAATTTCCAGTGGCGGTGTTTATTCCTTCAGATGCTGATTTTGATGATGGTATCAGTCAGCAAGTACGAGCTTTATGCCAAGCAAGTATTGCATTTATTGCGATAGATTTTCCAAGTTATACAGATGGACGTGGCTATTCATTGGCGCAATTGTTAAGAAACGACTACCAATGGTCTGGCGAGCTAAGAGCCGTGGGGGATGTGATGATTGATACGGTTTATTACTTAGCCAGATGCGGGTTTGATAGCTTTTTAATTAAACCTGGCCATGATGCGCAGTTGGCATTGGACGCTTTGCATACCTTTAGTGATACCTACCAGAAATCTTATCGACAGCCGATTAAAAGTGCTACGACATAACGATTAATCGCTATTGAAATTTATAGATTTACATCAGTTTAACTTGAGTTGTTTTATTGTAAGCAAGGACTGCAAATGAAAGATGCTAAAACCCCATCTAAGAAAGTCATTCCCATCGTAAGTGCGCCTGTACAAGGTGGATTTATGCCTATGTACGAGGCACAGGCCAAGATATATCCACGCAATACCTTTGGCTTTTTCAAAAACTGGCGATGGGTCATGATTTGGATCACGCAAATTGTGTTTTATGGTGTGCCGTGGCTGCAGTGGGGTGAACGGCAGGCCATGCTACTAGATATCAGCACCCACCGTTTTTATATCTTTGGCTTGGTGCTATACCCGCAAGATTTAATTTATTTGGTGATTATCCTTATCATCGCAGCGCTGGCTTTGTTCTTATTTACTGCGGTTGCCGGCAGGCTGTGGTGTGGCTTCTCTTGCCCGCAATCGGTCTATACCGAAATATTTTTATGGATGGAACGTAAAATTGAGGGAGATAGGGCGGCGCGTATCCGTCTGGATGGGTCTAAGTTTGGTGTTAAAAAGCTATATATAAAGTCGCTTAAACATCTGGCTTGGATTAGCTTCTCAATTGTTACCGGGTTCACTTTCTTGGGATATTTTTCACCGATACGTGATTTATTGCATAGCATTGTTGAGATTAAACTCAGCCCATGGGAAACTTTCTGGATTTGTTTTTATGGCTTAGCCACTTATGGCAATGCTGGCTTCTTACGCGAGCAGGTATGTAAACACATGTGTCCTTATGCGCGTTTTCAAAGTGCTATGTTTGATAACGACACGCTAATTGTGACTTATGATCAAGAACGTGGCGAGCCACGCAGTGGCCGCTCCAGAAAAGTGGATGCAAAGCAGGAAGGCTTAGGCGACTGTATTGATTGCAACTTCTGTGTGCAAGTGTGCCCGGTTGGTATTGATATCCGTAATGGCTTGCAATATGAATGTATCAGTTGCGGCTTATGTGTGGATGCATGTAACAGCATTATGGATAAAATGAATTACCCACGTGGCTTAATCCGCTTTACAACGCAAAATGGTTTGGCCCAGCATTGGACTAAGCATCAAGTGATTCAAAAGATATTGCGTCCGCGTGTGTTGATTTATAGTGCGCTGCTGTTGCTACTTTCACTCGGCTTAGTTGCTTCTTTGGCGATGCGACCTGCATTCAAAGTGGATGTGAATCGTGACCGCGGTGTTATGTCTAGGTTGGTTTCTGGCGGTAAGGTAGAGAATGTCTATCAATTGCAAATTACCAATGTGACCGAGGTGAAGGAAACCTACCGCGTATCAGTGACTGGTCTCGATGGTTTATCGATGGCCTCGCAAACCGAGTTCACGGTAGAGCCTGCCAATGAGAGGTTAGTGGCTGTGAGCCTGCAAATTGCCGATGGTGCAGTACGCAGTGGTACACATCCGATTATGTTTGAAGTTGAGGCATTGGGGAGTAAAGAGCGTATTACCCAAAAATCTATCTTTTATATGTCGCGCTAGTATTGATAGGTGAGGGATGGGTTAAGAGGCGCCTAGTGCGCCTCTTGGTTTATCTGGACGGTGTATAAGGATTGCTTAAGCTTTTAATAGCACAATCACCGCGCCACTGCCGCCATCTTGCCGGCGAGCTTCGGCATAGGCAATCACTTCATCACGCTGGATTAACCAGCCACGCAGTTTGTGTTTAAGTATCGGCTCGCGGTTACGTGAGCCTAAGCCCTTACCATGCACTATGCGCACGCAGCGTATGCCGCGCTTTTTGCAGTCGTTTAAAAAGGTGGCAACATAAAGCCTGGCTTCGTCACTGACTAAGCCATGTAGGTCTATTGCTGCTTGTATCACCCAGTTACCACGGCGTAGCTTGCTCAAAATATCCGGGGAGTGACCTTCACGCAGATACAGTAGTTCTTCGCCAGTTTCTAATTCATGTGCCGGTATGTAGTGATCGCTTAATGAGTCAGCTAGCGCTTGTTGCTCATCGCGAATGAATTGCTTGGGGATTGGTTTGGGGCGCAGTGGTGCGTGATGCACGCGTTTAGTCTCGCGTTTGGTTTTAAGTGGGCGCGCATCTTTAACTGCTTCTAAAAACAGTTCAGATTCGTTGTCTTTTGCGTCTTCCACAATGTTAATGCCTGGATTTTAAGTCGGGTGAGCGAGGGCAATGCGGACATTGCCCTCATCCCAATTTATTTCAAATGGTCTAAATAACGCTCTGCATCTAGTGCGGCCATACAACCTGTACCTGCGCTAGTAACCGCTTGGCGATAAATATGATCTTGCACATCGCCAGCTGCAAATACACCTGGTACGCTAGTGGCCGTGGCATTACCTACGCGACCCATTTGCGTCACAATGTAGCCGCCTTCCATCTCAAGCTGGCCTTCAAAAATGTCTGTATTTGGTTTGTGGCCAATGGCAATAAACACGCCTTGTAATGCAATGTCTTTGGTGCTGCCGTCATTTACATTTTTAATGCGCATGCCAGTCACGCCGGTGTTGTCACCCAGCACTTCATCCAAGGTGGCAAATGTTTCCAGCACAATTTTGCCTTCAGCCACACGTGCCATTAGTTTGTCTACCAAAATGGCTTCTGCCTTAAATTTATCGCGGCGGTGTACCAGTGTTACTTTACTTGCGATGTTGGCTAGATATAAAGCCTCTTCAACCGCAGTATTGCCACCACCAATCACAGCAACCTCTTGGTTTCTATAGAAGAATCCATCACAAGTTGCACAGGCAGAAACGCCTTTACCTGAGAATGCCTCTTCACTTGGCAGGCCTAGGTATTTAGCAGATGCACCCGTGGCAATAATCAAGGCATCACAGGTGTATTCGCCGCTATCGCCCACCAAACGGATAGGTTTTTCCGTGAGGTGTGTAGTATGGATATGGTCAAAAATCATTTCAGTGTTAAAGCGTTCTGCATGTTTTTGAAAACGCGCCATCAACTCTGGGCCTTGCACGCCATCTGCATCTGCTGGCCAGTTATCAACCTCGGTTGTGGTCATCAACTGACCACCTTGTGCAATACCAGTAATTAATACTGGTTTGAGGTTTGCGCGTGCAGCGTAAACTGCAGCTGAATAACCAGCAGGGCCTGAGCCCAAAATGAGTAATTTGGCGTGACGTGTTGCCATAGTAAGTGCTTTCTTAAATTAAGGTTGTTTCTTGTACGTTGGGTGTATCGATTAGTTTTTCAAGTAAGTGGCAGCATAACAGTAGTGTTGCCGCCACTTGCATGGAAAACCATGGAGTTATTTTTCTAGCAAACTCCGGAGCATCCACGCGGTTTTTTCATGGGTTTGTAAGCGCTGCGTGAGTAAGTCTGCGGTTGCTTCATCTGAGGCAGCATCCGCACTCGGGAATACACGGCGTGCTGTGCGGCATACGGCTTCATGGCCTGCCACCAGCTCGGCAATCATGTCTTGTGCTTTAGGCACAGATTCTGATTCCTTAATTGAGCTTAACTTGGCAAAATCGCGATAAGTGCCTGGCGCATATACATCTAAAGCGCGAATGCGCTCTGCCACCAAATCAACAGCTAGTGCCAGTTCGTTGTATTGTGTTTCAAACATCAAGTGCAGTGTGTTGAACATCGGGCCTGTGACGTTCCAATGAAAGTAGTGTGTTTTCAAATATAAAGTGTAGGTATCCGCTAATAGATGTGAAAGACCCTGAGCAATATTTTTTCTATCTTCTTCTTTAATGCCAATATCCATTTGAACTCCTCATAAGACTCTGATTAAGGGATTACAACGTTTTATGATTAGATTTGAGAATGATATTCTAATCGCTACGCAGCGACTTTGATACTGCTATAATTAAATCCGACACTTAAAATACGTTAAAGGTTTATCTTGTTTTTCAAAAAATCTAAACCAGTTAATGCTCGCCGTGAAGCTGAAGTAATTAAATCTAATGCCCTCGCTAATACGCTCATTAAAGAAGCTTGGTGGCTGGGTTTAGTGCTCATCGGGCTGTATATTACCGTCATTCTTTTTACTTATAACCCTAACGACTCCTCTTGGTCACACATCGCTCCTGATAGTGCAGTGATTCAGAACGGTGGCGGCAGTGTCGGTGCCTGGATTTCTGATTTATTACTGTATGTATTTGGCTTTTCAGCATGGTGGTGGGCGGTATTAGCCTTTTATGCCATGTGGTTTGTGTATTTAACTTTAGAGGTTGTCGATCAGAGCGAAAAACCGTTCTTATTATTTAACTTCTTTGGCTTTGCTTTACTGCTGGTCTCATCAAGTGCTTTGGAAGCTGGGCACCTCATAGACTTGCCAGCGGTGCTGCCCGATAGTGCTGGGGGTATGTTGGGTAATGCTGTGGACGCAGGCTTGCGTAGCCTGTTTGGCTATACAGGCTCGAGCATGCTACTGCTGTTGCTATTTGTTGTTGGTTTTAGCTTGTTTACCGGTTGGTCATGGATCATGATCACCGAAAAATTCGGCGCATTTTTAATTGCCAGCTATGCATTTATTACGCTTAAATGGCAAGACTGGCAGGACAGAAAAGCCGGTAAAGCCGTTGAGCAAGAGCGTATCGAGTACGTTAAAAGCGAACGTAAGCGCGTGGTGGATCGTGAGCCGGTACAAATTGAAGCCCCTGTGCTTGAAATCGCACAAAGTGTTCGCGTGCAAAAAGAAAAACAAGTGCCATTGTTTGATACGCACCCTGATACGCCATTGCCGCCTATCCACTTATTGGATGAGCCTTCAGGCACCGTGGAATTACCTTCTGCTGAAACCTTGGATTTCACCTCGCGTTTGATAGAACGCAAGCTGATGGACTTTGGTATTGAAGTCAAAGTGCTCACTGCATTGCCAGGCCCTGTGATTACGCGTTATGAGTTAGAGCCGGCGGCTGGGGTTAAGGGCAGCCAGGTTACCAATCTGGTAAAAGACTTAGCCCGTGCTTTATCTGTAGTTAGCGTGCGTGTAGTAGAAACGATACCCGGAAAAACCTGCATGGGTTTAGAGATTCCTAACCCTAAGCGCCAAATTGTTTATTTATCTGAAATCATGGGCAGCCAGGCCTATGCAGATATACATTCACCACTGGCTATTTCTTTGGGTAAAGATATCGGCGGTAAACCTGCGGTTGCTGATTTAGCTAAAATGCCGCACGTACTGGTTGCCGGTACCACTGGCTCTGGTAAGTCTGTTGCTATTAACGCGCTGATTTTGAGTGTGCTGTATAAAGCAGACGCCAGCCAAGTGCGTATGATTCTAATTGACCCTAAAATGCTGGAGCTTTCAGTCTACGAGGGGATTCCACATCTATTAGCGCCAGTGGTAACTGATATGCGTCAGGCTGCCAATGCCTTGAACTGGTGCGTAGCAGAGATGGAGCGCCGCTATAAACTGATGTCTATGTTAGGCGTACGTAACCTTGCGGGTTATAACCAAAAAATTAAAGACGCAGATAAAGCCGGAGAGAAAATTCCGCATCCATTTAGCTTAACGCCGGATGAACCAGAACCGTTGGAAGAAATGCCACTAATCGTTGTAGTGATAGACGAGTTGGCAGACTTGATGATGGTCGTGGGTAAGAAGGTGGAAGAGCTGATTGCACGTTTAGCGCAAAAGGCACGTGCGTCTGGCATACACTTGGTATTGGCAACACAGCGTCCGTCGGTGGATGTGATTACTGGCTTGATTAAAGCCAACGTGCCAACACGTATTTCGTTCCAGGTTTCCAGCAAAATCGACTCACGTACCATTTTGGACCAAATGGGCGCGGAAGCCTTGCTAGGGCAGGGTGATATGCTCTATATGCCGCCTGGTACCGGTTACCCGCTGCGTATTCACGGCGCTTTTGTGTCAGACCAGGAAGTACACAAAGTTGTAGATTATCTTAAAGCCCAAGGTGAACCGAATTACATCGACGGTATTCTAACCAACGAAACCGAAGAAGCCGGCGGTGCAGATTTTGTGGCTGGTAGCTCAGGTAATGGCGGCTCAGAGGTTGATCCGCTTTATGACGAGGCGGTGGGTATTGTGCTTAAATCACGCCGCGCCAGTATTTCATCAGTACAGCGTCAGCTGCGCATCGGTTATAACCGTGCTGCACGTTTGATTGAAGATATGGAACGTGCCGGTCTGGTTTCTGCGATGCAAAGCAACGGTAATCGTGAAGTATTAGCGCCGCATCATGAGCCTTAATTTTTAAAGAAAAACATACTGACTTAATGAATATTATTAAAAAACTGCAAAACACTCGTTTGCATTTCATCAACGGTTTACTGGTATTGCCCGTACTTTTCTTAGCGCAAGCTGCACATGCAGATGGCATGGATAGCGTAAAGGCGTTCTATGAGAAAACTCAGGCAGTACGTGCCAACTTTCATCAAGTAGTCACCGATAAACAAGG
>Ga0208269_100240_pt1 | contig 34377 bp, 27 predicted proteins | sample LakWasMe88_LOW11_2_FD_183912 | JGI IMG/M metagenome (GOLD analysis project Ga0208269, IMG submission 183912) | Freshwater sediment methanotrophic microbial communities from Lake Washington under simulated oxygen tension - Sediment Metagenome... | ecosystem: Environmental > Aquatic > Freshwater >...
CAGGGCCTGCATCTGCTCATCGGCCATGTCGGTGCGCACCCAGCCAGGGCAGACCGCGTTGACGCGCACGCCCTGCCGGCCATAGTCGCGCGCCAAGGAACGGGTCAATCCGATCAAGGCGTGCTTCATGGTCACGTAGCCCACCACATCGGGCCCGGCAAAATGCCCGGCCAGCGAAGAGAGGATGACGATGTTGCCGCGGCGCTCGATCAGACCCGGCAGCAGTTCGCGGGCGCAGACGAAGGCGGTGTCAAGGTTCAGCCGGGTGGCCAGAGCCCAGGAGGCGTCATCGGTCTGCAAGGCATTGCCGATGCCATGCCCCCCCGCATTGGCGACCAGCACATCCACCCCACCCCAGGCCTGCTGCACCACCTGCAGCGCGCGCTGCACATCGGCCGCCACCGAGGCGTCCCCGGTCAGCACCAGGCCGCCCAGACCGGCCGCCACCGCCTGCAGCGGCTCGGCGCGTCGGCCCATCAGGGCCACCCGACCGCCTTCGGCCACAAACCCGGCGGCCACCGCGGCACCGATGCCGGTACCACCGCCGGTGATCAGGGCCACCTTGCCTTCAAAACGCTTCATTTCACAGGTCTCCTTGCTGGTTGATCAGGATTGCCCTGCCAGCACGAACTCCGCGCAACGCTCGGCGATCATGATGGTGGGCGCATTGGTATTGGCCGAGATGAGGCGCGGCATGACCGAGGCGTCGGCGACACGCAGCCGCCCCACCCCACGCACCCGCAACTGCAGGTCGACCACCGACGCCTCGTCGCCGCCCAGGCGGCATGTGCCCGCGGGGTGGTAGACCGTCTTGGCAAACTGGCGCACGTGCTCCTCCAATGCGGTGTCGGGCAAATCGGCCTGAGGCCCCGGCAACAGTTCGCCGCTCAGCACCTGCTGCAAGGCCGGCGCGCGCAGGATGCGGCGGGCCAGCTTGAGGCCACGCACGAGGGTGTCCACATCCTCCTGGGCCTGCAGGTAGCCGCCGTCAAAATCGATCGGTGTTGCCGCTTGCGCATCCCTCAGCCGCACCCGGCCCCGAGATTGAGGTCGCAAGAAGCAGGGGTTCAGTGAGATGCCATGCCCCGGCAAGGGCTCGCGATGGACATCGCCCACCAGCACCGGCAGCACATGGAACTGCACGTCGGGGCGGCCACTGCCCGAGGTGTCGAAGAAACCACCGCTTTCCACCACGGTGGAGGTGAGCAGGCCGCTCTTGAAGCATTCGTACTCCAGCCCATGGCGCAAGGCGGTCAGGCCTTTGTCCTGCCCCAGCAGGCTGATGGGCTCGCGGCAGCGGCCGTAGACGCTGACCTCCAGGTGGTCCTGGAAATTGGCGCCAACCTCGGCGGCGTGGGCCCGCACCGGCAGCCCCAGCGACTGCAAATGGTCCGCCGGCCCGATGCCCGACAGCATCAGCAGCTTGGGGCTGGCCAGGGCCCCGGCACTCAGCAGCACCTCGCAGCGGGCCAGCGCATGCCCCTGGCTGCCATCGGCGGCCTGGTAACTCACGCCCACCGCGTTCCCCTGCTCGATCAGCACCTGCTGCACCAGCACCCCGGTCAGCACTTTCAGCAAGGGGGAAGACCGCACCGCAGCCAGGTAGGTCGCGGCCGTGCTGCCACGGCGGCCCCCGAACGTCGTGCTCTGGTAGAAACCCACGCCTTCCTGGCGGCTGCCGTTGAAGTCATCGTTGTAGGGCAGACCGGTTTGCTGGGCTGCCTTCACAAAGGCCAGCGACAGCGGGTGACGGTGGCGGGCATCACTGACGCGCAGCGGCCCGTCGTTGCCATGCAGGGGCCCGGCCAGGCGCTGGTTGTCTTCAGCCTTGCGGAAGGCGGGCAGCACATCGGACCAGGCCCAGCCTGTGCAACCTGCCTGTGCCCAGTCGTCGTAATCGGCGGGTGTGCCCCGGGTGTAGACCATGGCGTTCACCGAGCTGCCGCCCCCCAGGGTGCGCCCCTGGGGAACATGCATGACACGGCCTGCGGCAGCCTCTTGCGGGCTGGTTTCGTACAGCCAGGTGCGTTCGGTGCCAATGACGCGCACAAAAGTGGCCGGCATGTGCACAAATCGGCTGTTGTCAGCCGGGCCAGCCTCCAGCAGCAGCACGCTGTGCCCGGCCTGAACCAGGCGGCAGGCCAGCACGCAACCGGCGGAGCCAGCCCCGACCACGATGTAGTCAAAGCTGCCTGCGCTGGTGCCAGGGCGATGGGACTTGTTGGAGGCGCTTGTTTGCATGGCCGCGAGTCTCGGGCCCGTGGGCCTGGACGCGCCTGCCTGGACGCTCCGAGTCAATTGAATGTGCGCACGCAGTTAAAGCCGATGGCGCCACTGGACAGCGGCCGCGACTCAATGGCATGCCGACGCTGCCGCTCTGATGCGACATCAGCACACTGAAACAAGGCAGGTGCATTTAACTGCCCGACCGGCAGGGTGTGTTCCACCGGGCGTCGGAACCATTGTTCAAAAACAGCAAAAGCCAGGGCTGCCATCGCAGGGCCCCCTTCTAAAGTGGGCCCTCTTTCATTGCGCTGCCTCATGTCTGATTTACCTCCCCGCCTCCAGCCCGAGGCTGACATCGCCCGTCAGGACACGGTCCTGATGATCTGGATCACGGGCTTGCTGATGGTTTCCTCATGCCTGGCCATGAGCTATGTGTACGACACCCGGTTCTTCGAGGAGATCGCCCGCATCCGCCTGGCCATCCTGCTGGTGCTGCCGAGCTGCCTGCTGCTGGTCAACCTGGGGCAGGTGCAGGCCGCTGCCCAGGTGTTGATCTGGGCGCAATGGCTGATCTCCCTGGAGGTGGTCTTCCACAACAGCGGCCTGAACGGCCCCATGATCCTCAGCTTTCCCATCCAGGTGGCCAGCGCGGCCTGGTTGCTGGGGCCCCGCAGTGCCCTGGCCGTGGGCCTGCTCAACACCGCTTACATGCTGGCCCTGCCGTGGTTTGAGGCACAGGGCTGGCTGCCCCAGCCGCGCTTTCAGCGCGAGCTGGCGCCCCACCTGGTGGTGTTGACCAACATGGCCGTGGCACTCACCATCGCTTTGCTGTCGCGACGCAGCTACCAACGCCAGTTGCTGCAGGCCCAGGCCACTCGCCAGGCCTGGCAGGCGCAAGACGAGGAGTTGCACAAGCTGGTCAGCCTGATCGAGCAATGCCCCATCGGCATCGTGATCACCGACACCCAGCGCCGCATCGAGTACGTCAACCCGGCCTTCATCGGTCGGACCGGTTTGAACGCGGCAGCATTCCGCAACCTGCCCGCAGAACTGCTCTCCACCCCGGGCCTGAGCGCCCAGCAACGCATCAGCCTGCAACAGGCCATGGACCAGGGGCAGACTTGGCGTGGCGAGCAATCCCTGCTGCTGCCCGATGGTCAGCGGGTGCTCGAAGACGTCGAGATCGGGCCGATCCGTCGCGCCAATGGCGAGATCACCCACTGGTTCGAACTCAAGAAAGACATCACCGCCAGCCGTTGGGCCGCCGACCAGATCGAACGCCTGGTGTATGTGGACGCCCTGACCGGCCTGCCCAAGCGTGCGGCCTTGCAAGATCGGCTGATGCAGGTCCGGACGGCGCCGGGCAGCACCTGGAACCTGCTGATGCTGAAGCTCGACGGCCTGGGCCAGCTCAATGAATTTCGCGGCCCGCAGGCGGGCGATGCCTGCCTGCAGCAACTGGGCCAGGCCTTGCGCCAACACCTGCCCGAGGCGGGCTCCGATCTCTTTCGACTGGGCGGCAGCGAATTCGTGGCCCTGCTGCCGGCCCACCTGACGCCGACTGAGGTCGAGGCCTGCGCCTGGCGCGTGCACCAGGCCGTGACGGGCTACACCGGCCGCCCCACGCGCCCCCTGAGCGAAGTCCGGCTGTTGCTGGGGGCCACCGTGCTGGCCGGCGACGAGGAAGATCCGCTCACCCAGGGTATGCGCCGCGCGAGTCTGGCTGTGCGCCAGGCCCGCCATGAAGCACCGGGGCGGCCCTGCTGGTATGCCCCTGGGCTGGGGCAGCAGGCCAGGCAAAGGCTGCTCGCCCGCAGTGATCTCGGCCTCACCGCCCTGGCCCCGTTGCTGCGCCTGGATCTGCGCCAGCGTCAACGGCCCGACGGCCAGGCCTGCGGACATTGGGCGGCGCTGCGCTGGGCTCAGGCATCGGGCCCACGCGCACCTTTGCAGGAGGTGGCCCGCCGCGCCGATCTGGGCTTTGAACTCGACGAAGAGTTGATCGCCCGGGTCTGCCGATGTCAGCGCCAAGGCACCGACCCGGCCTCGGGCCCTTCCGGCGCACTGCCGCTGACGCTGGCCCTGGTCACGCCCCTGCTGCAACAAGACACTGCGGCGCAGTGGCTGCAGGACTGCCTGCAGCGCCACCCGATCCAGCGGCAGGCGCTGGGTTTGGCCTTGAGCACCCACGACCTGGGCTGGGCCGCAAACGACCCCGCCAGCGCCCTGCGTCGTCTGCAGAGGCTGCGGGAAGCAGGCTTTCGCCTGTGTCTGCAAGACGTGGGGCTGGGCTACCCGGGGGTGCTGGAGCTGCCTCGGTGGCCAGTCCACGAATGGCTGCTGGCCCCAGCCCTGCTGGGTGCCGCCACGGGCCCTGGTGCCGCCCAGGCCTTGCTGCAGGCCATCGTGGCGGCGGCCCGGGATCACGCCAAGCCGCTGGTGATGGAGGGCGAGCTGCCCGCCAGCCTGCGACAGCTGGCCCCTGAGCTGATCCGGCAGGCCGCCATGGCCCCGTCAGCCCGTCCCCTTGAATGGCACTCAAACCAGAGCGACTTGGCGAATTCCAGCCCGGTTTGAACAGAGGTCGGCGGCACTCCGGGATAATGTGGCCCCATGAACCCACTGCTCTCCAAACTGCAGCCTTACCCGTTCGAGCGGCTGAGGCAACTTTTTGCCGGCGTCACGCCCAGCCCCTACCACAGCCCGATCAGCCTGGGCATTGGCGAGCCCAAGCACCCCACGCCCGAGTTCATCAAGACCGCCCTGGTCAACAGCCTGGAGGGCTTGGCCGGCTACCCGGCCACCGCGGGTGAGCCCCGCCTGCGCGAGGCCATGGCCGCCTGGGTCAAGCGCCGTTACGACCTCGACCTGAACCCGGCCACCCAGATCCTGCCGGTGAATGGTTCGCGCGAAGCCCTGTTTGCCTTTGCCCAGACCGTGATCGACCCGCGCTGGCCCACGCCGGCGGTGGTCTGCCCCAATCCTTTCTATCAGATCTACGAAGGCGCGGCCCTGCTGGCCGGCGCCGACCCCTACTTTGCCCCCAGTGACCCGGCACGCAATTTTGCGGTCGACTGGGACAGTGTTCCGGCCGACACCTGGGCCCGCACGCAGCTGCTGTTCGTGTGTTCGCCCGGCAACCCCACCGGTGCGGTGATGCCCCTGAGCGAGTGGAAAAAGCTGTTCGAGCTCAGCGACCGATATGGCTTCATCATTGCGTCGGATGAGTGCTACAGCGAGATCTACTTCCGCGATGAGCCCCCGCTGGGTGGCCTCGAAGCCGCCAAGCAGCTGGGCCGAGACGATTTCCGCAACCTGGTGGCCTTCACCAGCTTGTCCAAGCGCAGCAATGTGCCGGGCCTGCGCAGCGGCTTTGTGGCAGGCGATGCGGCCATCCTCAAGCAGTTTCTGCTCTATCGCACCTACCACGGCAGCGCCATGAGCCCGGTCGTGCAGGCCGCCAGCATCGCGGCCTGGAACGATGAGACCCATGTGGTCGAGAACCGGGTGCTGTACCGCAAGAAGTTCGCCCAGGTCACCCCCATCCTGGCCGGCGTGCTCGATGTGGCTTTGCCTGATGCCAGTTTCTACCTCTGGGCCCGCGTGCCCGAGGCCCTGGGCCTGAGCGACACGGGCTTTGCGCGCGAATTGCTGGCCCAATACAACGTGACGGTGCTGCCCGGCAGCTACCTGGCGCGCGAGGTGGGTGGAGTCAATCCGGGTGCCCAGCGCATCCGCATGGCCCTGGTGGCCGATGCAGCCGAATGTGTCGAAGCGGCGCTGCGCATCGTCAATTTCGTCCAGTCGCGCAGCCGCTGAACCCGGCACTCCTGGGCCACCAATCCACCCCGCACTTCGAAAGCCAGTCCATGAGCGCCAACATGAGCATGATGGAACGCATCTTGCGGTTGATGGGTGAAAAGGGGGCATCCGACGTCTACCTGTCGGCCAATGCCCCTGCCCTGATCCGCATCAATGGCACCTGCGTGCCCATCAACAATCAGTTGCTGCCCTTTGATGCCCCTCGCAGCCTGCTGGCCGAAATCCTCCCGGCCAGCAACATGGAAGAGCTGCAGGAGACCGGTGAACTCAACGTGGGCTACGCGCTCAAGGGCATCGGGCGCTTCCGCATCAGCGCCATGCGCCAACGCGGCAGCGTGGCCGCCGTGATCCGCTACATCAGCCACGAGATCCCCAAGCTGGCCACGCTCAACCTGCCCGATATCCTGACCGAGCTGATCATGGAAAAGCGCGGGCTGTTGCTGGTGGTCGGCGCCACGGGCTCCGGCAAGAGCACCACGCTGGCCTCGATGCTGGACAACCGCAACGAGCACAGCACCGGCCACATCCTGACCATCGAAGAGCCGATCGAATTCCTGTTCAAGAACAAGAAGTCGATCATCAACCAGCGCGAGGTAGGGACCGATACCCAGTCGCTCCAGATCGCCCTGAAGAACGCGCTGCGCCAGGCCCCTGACGTGATCCTGATCGGCGAAATCCGCGACCGTGAAACCATGTCGGCCGCACTGGCCTATTCGCAATCGGGCCACCTGGTGCTGGCCACCATGCACGCCAACAACAGCTACCAGGCGCTGAACCGCATCCTGAGCTTCTACCCCGTCGAGGTGCGTCAGACCCTGCTGGTCGACCTCAGTTCGGCGCTCAAGGCCATCATGTCGCAACGCCTGCTGCGCAGCAACCACGGGGGCCGCATCCCGGCCTGCGAAGTGCTGCGCAACACCAAGCTGATTGCCGACCTGATCGAAAAAGGCGACTTCAACGGCATCCAGGAAGCCATGGAGAAGTCCATGGCCGAAGGCTCGCAGACCTTCGAGGAAGACATTGCCCGCCTGATCCACGCGGGCCTGATCGACCGCAAGGAGGGCATGGCCCATGCCGATTCGCCCACCAACCTGATGTGGCGCCTGCAAAACGACTTCGACCAGTCCGGCAAGGCCGCGGCCGAGGCCGCCAAGTCCCGGGCCGAGCCCGAGGACGAACCCTCATTCACCGAAATCGTCCTCGACGTGAAGCACTGATGTCCCGTACCCTGCACCTCACCGAACAACTGATCTCGCGCCCCTCCGTCACGCCTGACGATGCCGGCTGCCAGGCCCTGCTGCGCGAGCGCCTGGAAGCCCTGGGTTTTGCCTGCGAAACCCTGGTCAGCGGGCCCGAGAACTTCCGCGTCACCAACCTGTGGGCCAAGCGCCCCGGCACCACGCCCGAGGCCCCCACCCTGGTCTTTGCCGGCCACACCGATGTGGTGCCCACCGGCCCGCTGGAGCAGTGGAAGAGCGACCCCTTCACCCCCACCCATCGCAACGGGCGCCTGTATGGCCGAGGGGCCAGCGACATGAAGACCTCGATCGCGGCCTTTGTGGTGGCCACCGAAGAGTTTCTGGCGGCCCAGCCGCAACCGGACCTGGCCTTGGCGTTGTTGATCACCAGCGACGAGGAAGGCCCTTCGGTGGACGGCACCGTGGTGGTCTGCCGCACCCTCAAGGAACGCGGCGAGAAGCTCGACTTCTGCATCGTGGGCGAACCCACTTCGGTGCAGCGCACCGGCGACATGATCAAGAACGGCCGCCGCGGCACCATGAGCGGCAAACTCATTGTGAAGGGCGTGCAAGGCCACATCGCCTACCCGCAACTGGCGCGCAACCCCATCCACCAGGCCATGCCGGCCCTGGCCGAACTGGCCGCCATCGAGTGGGACCGGGGCAACGCCTACTTTCCGCCCACCAGTTGGCAGGTCAGCAACATCCATGGCGGCACTGGCGCCACGAACGTGATCCCCGGGCAGGTGGTGATCGACTTCAACTTCCGTTTCTCCTCCGAATCCACCGCCGAGGCGCTGCAGCAGCGCCTGATCAGCGTGCTGGAGCGCCATGAGCTCGAGTACGAGCTGCAGTGGACACTCGGCGGCCACCCCTTCCTGACCACCCCCGGCAGCCTGGTGACCGCCATCCAGGGCGCCATCCGTGACGAGGTGGGCATTGAGACCGAGCTCTCCACCACCGGTGGCACCAGCGACGGGCGCTTCATTGCCCAGATCTGCCCCCAGGTGATCGAGTTCGGCCCTCCCAACGCCACCATCCACAAGATCGACGAGCACATCGCCGTGGCCGACATCGAACCCGTGAAAAACATCTACCGCCGCACCCTTGAGAACCTGAATGCCAGCCTGGCCAGCGGGGCCGCCGCGTGAGCATCGCCAACCCAACCTCAACCCAGAACACCGTGCTGGGCCTGATCGAGCAGGCCCGACAACAGCTGGAAGCTGCTGGCGTGGCCTTTGGCCACGGTACCACCAACGCCTTTGACGAAGCCGCCTGGCTGGTGCTGTGGCAACTGGGCCTGCCCCTGGACAGCCCCCTGGGTGGCGAGCCCGAGGGCGAACCCTCGGTGGCCGATCAAGCCGTCTCGCCGGAAGACACCGCCCGCGTGCAGGCCCTGATCGAGCGCCGCATCAGCAGCCGCCAACCCGCCGCCTACCTGACGCGCGAGGCCTGGCTGCAAGGCGTGCCCTTTTATGTGGATGAGCGTGCCATCGTGCCGCGCAGCTTCATTGCCGAATTGATTGCCGACGGCAGCATCGACCCCTGGCTGGACGCCAACACCCACCGGGTGCTCGACCTGTGCACCGGCAACGGCAGCCTGGCCGTGCTGGCCGCCATGGCCTGGCCCGAAATCGTGGTGGAAGGCGCCGACCTGTCGGCCGATGCGCTGGCCGTGGCCCGCATCAACGTGGACCGGCACGGCCTGCAGGACCGCATCACGCTCAAGACCAGCGACGGCCTGAGCGCCCTGCCCGGCCCCTATGACCTGATCCTGTGCAACCCGCCCTACGTCAACGCCCAGAGCATGTCCGAATTGCCCGCCGAGTACCTGGCCGAGCCCGAGATGGCCCTGGCCGGCGGCAGCGACGGCATGGATTTCATCCGCCAGTTGCTGCGCGATGCACCCGATCGGCTCAGCGAACAAGGTGTGCTGGTGCTGGAGATCGGCAACGAGCGGGCCTACTTCGAGGCCGCCTTTCCGGACCTGCCCGTGTTCTGGCTGGAAACCAGCGCCGGCGATGACCAGGTGCTGCTGGTCACCCGCGAGGCCTTGAGCCCAGCGGACTGAGCCAGTCAAGCCGCCCCGCTCCGGCCGGGGCAGGCTAAGGGCTAAGGGCAAAGCCGTAGGCAGTTGTCACATGGATGTGTCAAACTTTGTCACATCTGACAACAACCAGAGACGAGCAGCGCGCCCCACACGTCTGGAACCCGTCAACCCTTGGCGTCCTCGGCTGCGGTGCCCTTGCGTGGGCACGATGGCCAGAGGCCGGCCAGGCCATCGGATTGCAGCCTGCGCGGTGGTGCACGCCCGGCTCAAGCCCATGAAGGACCGGCCATGTTCCACAGCATCCGCCAGAAGCTGATCGCCACCAGCGTGCTCATCGTGAGCGCCGCCATCGTGCTGGTCAGCGCCGTCAGTTATTACTTTGCCCGCGGTTTCATCCTCGATGACCTGAACGAGCAACTGACGCGGATCAGCCAGTCCGAGGCGCGGCAACTGGGCCAGTGGGCCCTGGCCCAAAAGCAGATCGTCGAGGCCCTGGCACCTGCCGTGGACAGCGCCGACCCCAACCCGGCCCTGCAGCAGGCCCTGGTGTCGGGCAAGCAAGACCTGGCCTACATCGGCAGCGCCGACAAAAAGATGGTGTCGGTGCCCAGCCGCAACCGGCCGGCCGACTACGACCCCACCTCCCGCGCCTGGTACAAGCTCGCCGACCAGAGCGGCAAGGCCATCCTCACGCCCCCCTACATCGCGGCCTCCAGCCAGAAACTGGTCGTGACCTTTGCCTTCCCGGTCAAGACCGGCGGCCAAACGCGGGCCGTGACCGGGGCTGATGTGACCGTCGAAGACGTGGTCAAGGGCCTGGGCCAGATCCACCCCACCCCCAGTGGCTTTGCCTTTCTGCTCGACAAGGAGGGCCGCATCCTGGCCCACCCCGACAAGCAGCTGATCCTCAAACCCGTGGGCGAGCTGTCCAAGGACATCACCCCCGATCTGCTGGGCCAGGCCAGCCAGGGCGAGCACGAGCCCGAGGTGGCCGGCATCGGTGGTGAGGCCTACCTGCTCAAGGCGGCCCCGGTGCCCGAGACCGACTGGGTGCTGGTGACCGCAGCCCAGCGCCGTGAAGCCCTGAGCCGGCTCGACCGCCTGCTGCTCAGCGTGGCGGGCGCCCTGGTGGTGGTCGGGGTGCTGGCCGGTCTGCTGGCCATGGGCACCGTGCACGCCCTGCTGGGCGGCCTGACCCGCGTGCGCAACGCCATGCGCCAGATCGGCTCGGGCACGGGCGACCTGACGCAGCGCCTGCCCATCAAGGGGCGCGACGAGATCGACGAGATCGCCACCGCTTTCAATGACTTCGTGGGCAAGATCGAGGCGGTGATGCGCGACGTCAGCCACACCAGCGAATCCATCGCCACGGCCTCCAGCGAGATCGCCCTGGGCTCGCAAGACCTGAGCAGCCGCACCGAACAGACCGCCAGCAACCTCGAAGAAGCCTCGGCCTCCATGGAACAGCTGACGCAGTTGGTCAACCACAGCGCCCAGAGTGCGGCCCATGGCCGCGAGCTGGCCACCCGCTCGGTCGACATGGCCGACCGTGGCGGCCTGGTGATGGGCCAGGTGGTGGAGACCATGAGCGACATCTCGAACAGCTCACGCCGCATCTCGGACATCACCTCGGTGATTGACGGCATCGCCTTCCAGACCAACATCCTGGCCCTGAACGCGGCGGTCGAGGCCGCACGGGCCGGCGAGCAAGGGCGCGGCTTTGCCGTGGTGGCCTCCGAGGTGCGCTCGCTGGCCAGCCGCTCGGCCGAGGCCGCCAAAGAGATCAAGACCCTGATCGGGGCCAGTGTGGAGCGGGTGGAAGACGGCGGCCGCCTGGTCGGCGAGGCCGGGCAGGCCATGACCGAGATCGTGCAGAGCGTGAAACAGGTCACCACCATCGTGCAGGAAATCAGCACCGGCACCACCGACCAGAGCCGCGGCATCGGCGAGATCAATGCCGCCGTCTCCCACCTCGACCAGATGACCCAGCAGAACGCGGCCCTGGTCGAACAATCGGCCGCGGCGGCCGAAAGCCTCAAGGAACAGGCCGCCCACCTGGCCGCCGTGGTGGCCACCTTCAAGATCAGCCGCTGACCCCGCGGCTGCCGGGTGGGGCCCGGACATGCGAAAATCGCCGGCTTTGCCTTCCAACACCGGCACCGGCCGGGACTTGCCATGATCACGCTCAAGAACATCGTCTTGCGACGCAGCGCCAAAGTGCTGCTCGACAAGGTTTCCGTCACCCTCAACCCGGGGGAGAAGGTAGGCCTGGTCGGTCGCAACGGGGCCGGCAAGTCCACCCTGTTTGCCTTGCTGAACGGCAGCCTGCATGAAGACGGCGGCGATTTCTACATCCCTGCCCAGTGGCGCATGGCCCAGGTGGCCCAGAACATGCCCGAGACCGAGGAAAGCGCGACCGAATTCGTGCTCGACGGCGACACCCGGCTGGCCGAGCTGCGCGCCCAGTTGCGGGCCCTGGAAGCGTCGGATGCCTCGTACGACGACCACGACCACGGCATGGCCATGGCCCAGCTCTACACCGACCTGGCCGACGCGGGCGACCACGACGCCGTGCCGCGCGCCCAGTCACTGATCCTGGGCCTGGGTTTTCAGAGCCATGAACTGGACCGGCCGGTGAACAGCTTCTCGGGCGGCTGGCGCATGCGCCTGCAGCTCGCCCGGGCGCTGATGTGCCCGTCCGACCTGCTGCTGCTGGACGAACCCACCAACCACTTGGACTTGGACGCCCTGGTCTGGCTGGAAGCCTGGCTCAAGCGCTACGCAGGCACCATGATCGTGATCAGCCACGACCGCGAGTTCCTGGACGCGGTGACCAATGTCACCCTGCACATCGACAACGCCCAGCTGGTGCGCTACGGCGGCAACTACAGCGCCTTCGAAACCCTGCAGGCCCAACAGATGGAGCTGCAGGCCGCGGCCTTCTCCAAGCAGCAGGACAAGATTGCCCACCTGCAGAAGTTCATCGACCGCTTCAAGGCCAAGGCCAGCAAGGCCAAGCAGGCGCAAAGCCGGGTCAAGGCCCTGGAGCGCATGGAGAAGATCGCGCCCATCCTGGCCAATGCCGAGTTCACCTTCGAGTTCAAGGAACCGACCAACCTGCCCAACCCCATGCTGGCCATCAGCGATGCGGCCTTCGGCTACCAGACCGACGAGGGCGACAAGTACATCCTCAGCGGGGTCAACCGCTCGGTGCTGGCCGGCCAGCGCATCGGCATCCTGGGCGCCAACGGCCAGGGCAAGTCGACCCTGGTCAAGACCATCGCGCGCGAGATGAAGCCCCTGGGCGGCACCGTGACCGAAGGCAAGGGCCTGTCGATCGGCTACTTTGCCCAGCAGGAACTGGACGTGCTGCGCAGCGGCGAGAACCCGCTGGAGCACATGATCCGCCTGGCCAAGGAGCTGGGCCCGAACGCCCGCGAATCCTCGCGCGAACAAGACCTGCGCAACTACCTGGGCACCTTCAACTTCAGCGGCGACATGGTCAAGCAGGCCGTGGGCACCATGAGCGGCGGCGAAAAAGCCCGCCTGGTGCTGGCCATGATCGTGTGGCAGCGCCCCAACCTGCTGCTGCTGGACGAACCCACCAACCACCTGGACCTGGCCACCCGCGAGGCCCTGTCAGTGGCCCTCAACGAGTTTGAAGGCACCGTGATGCTGGTCAGCCACGACCGCGCCCTGCTGCGCTCGGTGTGCGACGAGTTCTGGCTGGTGGGCCGCGGCGTGGTCGGACCCTTCGATGGCGACCTGGACGACTACCAGCGCTACCTGCTCGACGAATCCAAGCGCCTGCGCGAAGTGGCCAAGGAAACGCAACGCACCCTCGAAGCCGAAGCCCAGGCCAGCCAGGCCGCTGCTGCCGAGGCGGCGCGCGCCGCCGAAGCTGCAGCCAAAGCAGCAGCGCCAGCGCCTGCCATCGCCTCACGCGATCAGCGCAAGCTGGATGCCCAGGCCCGCCAGGCCCTGGCCGAGAAGACCCGCCCCCTCAAGAAAGAGCTGGAGCAGGTGGACCAACGCATGGCCCAGTTGGGCAAGGACAAGACCGCCCTGGAAGAACGCCTGAGCACCCCCCTGCCCCCGGCCGAAATCGCCGAAAGCGGCAAGAAGCTGAAAGCCATCGGTGATGAGCTGGAGCGGCTTGAAGAGCGCTGGCTGGCGCTGAACGAACAAATCGAAACCCTGACGCAGGCGGCCTGAGGCGCAGGTCAGGCTTCGGTCGTCGCACAATGGCGCCAGTGACCTGCCTGGAGCCCCCATGCCCGACAAAACCCTGGCCCTGACCCATGGCCAAGCCGATCTGCAACGCGCCGTGCTGAACAGCCGGCGCCTGCTGAACAAGCGCGCGCTGTGGGCGGCTGCGGCCGCCGCCCTGCCCGTGCCGGGCCTGGATTTCGCGGTGGATGCCGCCTTGCTGTCGCGCCTGATTCCCCAGATCAGCCATGAATTCGGGCTGTCGGGGGTGCAGCTGGATCGCCTGTCACCGGACCGGCGCGAACAGGTGCAGAAGGCGGTCGCGGTGGTGGGCTCGTTGCTGATCGGGCGCTTTCTCAGCGCCGAGCTGATGCTGACACTGGCCGCCAAGGCCGGTCTGCGCCTGACTGCGGGCCAAGCGGCCCGCTACGTGCCCATTGCCGGCCAGGCCTTGTCGGCCGCCATGGGCTATGCGGCCGTGCGGGCCCTGGGTGAGCAGCACATCCGCGAATGTGTGCTGGTAAGGCAGGCGCTGCCACCCGCGCCTGAATGAGGCGCTAAGGGATCCCCGGCGCCGAGGGATCAGGGGCGGTACAGGGCGCAGAGCTTGTGGCCGTCCGGGTCCCGCACATAGGCCAGGTACATCGAACCCAACTTGCCTTCGCGCAGACCTGGAGGGTCTTCGATCGAGATGCCGCCATGGGCCACGGCGGTGTCATGGAACTGCTTGAGCTGCTCAGGCGAGTTGCACTTGAAGCCCAGGGTGAAGCCGTTGGACGCGGTGGCAGGCTGGCCATCGATGGGCTCACTCAGGCCGAAGGTGCTGCCGTCGTGGCGGTAGAACAGGCGGGTCTGGCCGGTGGCGTTCACATTGCGCATCGGCTCGCCAGCGCCCAAGACGCCGAGCACCGCGTCGTAGAAGCGCTTGGAGCGTTCGATGTCGTTGCTGCCGAGCATCACGTGGTTCAACATGGGAATCTCCTTTTGGTTTTCACGGGGGTGAGGGATGCTAGCGCAGGAAATCGGCCTGGCCGGGCTCGCTGGAGTCGCCTGTGCGGCAGGCGACACTGGCCAGGGATCCACCGCCGCTCGGTCCAGCGCCAATCAGTCCAGCGCCGCGTGCACCAGCGTTCGGGTGTAGTCGCTTTGCGGCTGCTCCAGCACCTGGGCCACGGGGCCGGATTCGACCACCTGGCCGTCCTTCATCACCAGCACCTCGTGCGCCATGGCGCGGATGACGGCGATGTCGTGGGTGATCAGCAGGTAGCTCAGGCCGCGCTCGCGCTGCAGCTGCTGCAGCAGTTGCAGCACCTGCTTCTGGATGCTCACATCGAGCGCGCTGGTGGGTTCGTCCAGCACCAGCAGGCGCGGGCCCACGATCAGGGCCCGGGCGATGGCCAGTCGTTGCCGCTGGCCGCCCGAGAATTCATGCGGGTAGCGGGCCAACAGGCCGGGGAACTGGGCCTCGCCCAGCCCCACATCATCCAGGGCCTGGGCCACACGGGCGCGGCGCTGGGCCACGCTCAAGCCGGGCTCGTGCACCAGCAGGCCTTCGCCCACGATCTCTTCCACCGTGAGACGGGGCGACAGCGATGAAAACGGGTCTTGAAACACCACCTGCACCTGGCGCCGCAAGGCCCGGTGGGCCGGCGTGTTGCGCGTGCCCAGGCCTTGCCAGCCCTGCTCGCCCGCGGCACCGAAGCGCAACGTGCCCTGGCTGGGCAACAGGCCCAACACGGCCTGGGCCAGGGTGGATTTGCCCGAGCCCGATTCGCCCACCACGCCCAGGGTGCGGCCCTGGGGCAGGCTGAAGCGGGCCCCCTGCACGGCCACGAACTCGCCGCGCCCCCACCAGCCACGCCAACCCGGCAGGGCCACTGGGTAGACCACGCGCAGGGCCTCGGCCTGCAGCTCGGTGGGGGGCGCCGGCTCGGCCGGGTTGGCCTCGACCACATCGCGCCGGGGCAGGCTGTCGAGCAGCTTGCGGGTGTAGGCGTGCTGGGGCTGGGCAAACACCTCGTGGACGGCGCCCTGCTCCACCAGCACGCCGTTTTCCATCACCGCCACCCGGTCGGCAAAGCGGCGCACCATCTGCAGGTCGTGGGTGATCAGCAGCACGGCCATGCCGGTGCGGCGCTGCAAATCGGCCAGCAGATCCAGGATCTGCGCACGCAGCGTCACGTCCAGCGCGGTGGTGGGCTCGTCGGCCAGCAGCAGGCGCGGCTCGGTGGCCAAGGCCATGGCGATCATGGCGCGCTGGCGTTGGCCGCCCGACAACTGGTGCGGGTAGCTGCGGGCACGCCGCTCCGGCTCGGGAATGCCGGTGTCGGCCAGGGCTTTCACGGCCAGGGGCCAGGCTTGTTGGCGGTTCAGGCCCTTCTTGAGTTGCAACACCTCCACGATCTGCTCGCCCACCGTGAACAGCGGGTTCAGGGCGGTCATGGGCTCCTGGAAGATCATGGCGATGTCGTCGCCCCGCAGGCCTTGCAGCTCGCGCTCGGGCAGGCTCAGCAAGTCGCGCATCGGCGCGCCGGGGGCGGTGTCGCGCAGCAGCACACAACCCTGGCAGCGGGCGTGTGCGGCCAGGCGCAACAGGCTCAGCGCGGTGACCGACTTGCCCGAGCCGGACTCGCCCACCAGGGCCAGTTTCTCGCCCGCAGCCAGGTTGAAGCTGATGCCATGCACCACCTCCTTGCCGTCAAAGGCGATGCGCAGGTCCTGCACCTGCAGCAGCGGTGCGTCGGTGGTCGGGGTGTTCATGCCTGGGCCTCCGCCTGACGCGGGTCGAGGGCATCGCGCAGCGCGTCGCCCATGAACGTGAGCAGCAGCAGGGTGATCACCAGCACGCCGAAGGTGGACAAGGAGATCCACCAGGCGTCGATGTTGCTCTTGCCCTGACTCAGCAACTCCCCCAGCGAAGGCGTGCCGGGTGGCACCCCCAGGCCCAGAAAGTCGAGCGAGGTGAGCGCCAGGATGGCCGCGCTCATGCGAAAGGGCAAAAAGGTGACCACCGGGGTCAGGCTGTTGGGCAGGATGTGGCGCCAGATGATCTGGGTGTTCGACACCCCCAGGGCACGGGCGGCCTTCACGTAGTCGAGCTGGCGGTTGCGCAGAAATTCGGCCCGCACATAGTCCGACAGGCCCATCCAGCCGAACAGGCTGAGCAGCACCAGCAGCAGGGCCACACTGGGCGCAAACACCGCGCTGAAGATGATCAGCAGGTACAGCTCGGGCATGGAGCCCCAGATCTCGATGAAACGCTGAAAGGCCAGGTCGGTGCGCCCGCCAAAATAGCCCTGCACCGCGCCCGTCAGCACCCCGAGCAGCACCCCCGACACCGTGAGCGCCAGCGCAAACAGCACGCTGACGCGAAAGCCATAGATCAGCTGGGCCAGCAGGTCACGCCCCCGGTCATCGGTGCCCAGCCAGTTGTCGCGGCTGGGGCCGGAGGGGTTGGGCTCTTTGGCGAAGTAGTTCAGGGTTTTGGGGCCGTAGGGATTGGGCGCAAACACCGCCCAGTTGCCAGGCTGGGCCAGTTGCTGGCGGATGAAGGGGTCGAGGTAATCGGTGGGGGTTTCGAAGTCGCCGCCAAACACTTTCTCGGGGTAGTCGTTCCACATCGGGAAGTAGCTCTGGCCGGCATAGCGCACCAGCAGCGGGCGGTCGTTGGAGATCAGCTCGGCGCCCAGGCTCATCAGCACCAGGGCTGCGAACAGCAGCAGGCTCCAGTAGCCCAGGCGGTTGCGCTTGAAGCGCAGCCAGGCGCGGCGCGAGGGGCTGAGGCTGGCGGGCACCTGGGCCACGACGGGATGGGGCATGTGGATCGGTGCTTCAGTCGAATTTGACACGGGGGTCCACCCAGACATAGGACAGATCAGAAATCAGCTTGGTCACCAGGCCGATCAGCGTGAACAGGTACAGCGTGCCCAGCACCACCGGGTAGTCGCGCCGGATCACGCTCTCGTAGCTCAGCAGGCCCAGGCCGTCGAGCGAGAACAGGGTCTCGATCAGCAGCGAGCCGGTGAAGAAGGCGCCCACAAAGGCCGCCGGAAAGCCGGTGATGATGGGGATGAGCGCGTTGCGGAACACATGCTTCCACAGCACTTGGCGCTCGCTCAGGCCCTTGGCACGGGCGGTGATCACGTACTGCTTGCGGATCTCTTCGAGGAAGGCGTTCTTGGTCAACATGGCTGTCACGGCAAAACTGCCCAGCACCATCGCCGTCACCGGCAGCGCGATGTGCCACAGGTAGTCGGTGATGCGCGCCGGCCAGGCCAGATCGGCCCAGTTGCTGGAGGTCAGCCCGCGCAGCGGGAACCACTGCAACTGCCCGCCAAAGATCACCAGCAGCGCCACCCCCAGCACAAAGCCCGGAATGGCATAGCCCACCAGAATCAGCAAGGTGGTGACCAGATCGAAGCGCGAGCCCGCCCGCACCGCCTTGGCCACCCCCAGGGGCACGGCCACGCCGTAGCTGATGAAGAAGGTCCACAGGCCCAGGCTGGCCGACACGGGCAGCTTGTCGAGGATCAACTGCCACACATCCTTGTTCTGGAAAAAGCTCTTGCCCAGATCGAAGCGGGCAAACTGGCCCAGCATCTGCACAAAGCGTTCGGCTGGCGGCTTGTCAAAGCCGTACAAGGCCTTGATCTGCTCCAGCCGCTTCGGGTCCACGCCCTGGCTGCCGCGATAGCTGCCGCCGCCCTCGGCCCCGCGCTGGGCACCGGCCTTGGCCTCGGCCAGGTACTGCTCGACCGGGCCCCCGGGCACGAACTGGATCACGGCGAAGGTCAGCAGCAGCACCCCGAACAGGGTGGGCACCATCAGCAGCAGGCGTTTGACGATGTAGGCAAGCATGGGTGGGCTGGTGGGTGAGCGGGTGGGTGACAGGTTCAGGGCTTCTGGCCCGACGCTGGGCGGGCCCACCAGGTGTCGATCACCCACTCTTCGCCTGGGGCGTAGGGCGGCATGGTGGCCGGGCCCTGCAGGCGCCAGGCATCAAACACCAGCCGGTGGGTGACGGCGGTGTACTGCGGGATCAGGTAGTGGCCCTGCATGATCACGCGGTCCAGGGCACGGCAGGCCGAATGCAGCTCGGCCTCGCTCTTGGCGGCCGTCATGCGGGCAATCAGGGCATCGACCGCCGGGCTCTTGACGCCGGCCATGTTGCCCGAATCCTCGGTGTCGGCGGCCTTGCTGCCGAACAAGTCGGCGTACTCCTGCCCGGGGGTGTGGGTGCCGGGCACGGCCAGGGTGATCAGGTCGAAATCGAACTTCTGGATGCGCTGCAGGTACAGCGCAAAGTCGACCGAGCGGAAGTTGAGCTTGACGCCCAGCTTCTCCAGATTGCGCCCCCAGGAGGCAAACGTGGCCATCTTGCCCTCGCTGCTGTCCAGGTACTCCAGCACCAGGGGCTCGCCCTGGGCATTGCGCAGCGCGCCGTCGCGGTAGCGCCAACCCGCCTCGGCCAGCAGGGCCTGGGCGCGGCGCAGGTTGCCGCGCAGCGACTGCTCGCCATCGGTGCGCGGCGGCTGCGCCATGGGGCCGAACACGGTGGCCGGCAGCTGCGCGCGCCAGGGCTCCAGCAAGGCCAGCTCGTCGGGCCCGGGGCTGCCGGTGGCGGCGCAGGCGGTGTTGCCGAACAAGCCGGTCACGCGCTGGTAACTGCCATAGAAGAGCTGCCGATTCATCCATTCGAAATCAAGCGCCATCCCCAAGGCCTGCCGCACCCGGATGTCGTCCAGCGGCTTGCGCCGGGTGTTGAGGAAAAAGCTCTGGAAACCCGAAGGCAGCTGGTGCTTGAACTCGCGCTTGACCAGCTCGCCCGAATCGAAGCGCTTGCCATTGACGCGCCGGGCCCAGTCGCCAGCCGAAAAAAAGCGCATCAGGTCGAATTCGCCGGCCTTCAAGGCCTCAAGCCTGGCCGTGTTGTCCTTGTAGATCTTGACGGTGATGCGGTCGAAGTTATCGCTGCCGCGTTTGACGTTGAGCTCACGCGCCCAGTACTGCGGGTCGCGCACATAGCTGATGTCTTTGCCGAAGCGCACCGGGCCGATGCGGTAGGGGCCGCTGCCGATGGGGATGTCGGTCACCACCTCGCTGAAGCGTTTGCCCGCCCCCCACTGGTGGCTGAACACCGGCAGCCCCCCCACGGTCAGGGGCAGTTCGCGGTTGGGCTTTTTGAAACGGTAGCGCACGGTGCGCTCGTCCAGCACGTCCAGGCCCGCCACGTCTTCGAGTGTGGTCTTGTAGGCGGGCGAGGTGTCCGGGCCCATCAGCATGTCGTAGCTGTATTTCACGTCGCGGGCCAGCACCGGGTCGCCGTTGTGAAAGCGGGCCTCGGGGCGCAACTGGAAGGTGGCGCTCAGCCCGTCGGCCGCCACGCTCACATCGCCCGCCAGCAGGCCATAGCCCGAGCCCACCTCGTCCATCGCGCCGGTGAGCAGGCTGTCGAACATCAGCGCGCTCAAGTAGGCCGGTGCCGAGCCCTTGAGGGTGAAGGGGTTGTACTTGTCGAAGGTGGAGGCACGGCTGTTGCTGACCAGGCGCAGTTCGCCGCCTTTGGGCGCCTGCGGGTTGACGTAGTCGAAATGCGCAAAGCCTGCCGGGTACTTGGGCTGGCCCCACAGGGCGTAGGCCTGGCCGGCCCCGGCCGGGAAAGCACTCAACGCCGAAGCGGCAAGCAGGAAGCAAAAGCTCAAAGCACGCATGAGACAATTCTGCCCTAGTCCGGGTGCTGCTTCAGGCAACCAGGCCTCTGCCGGCGCTGCCGCCGCCAGGGGCCTGCCCAAGCGCCCCGGCCCCTGAACCCCGCCCGGCACCGCTGCCCGGGCCCCGATCTGGAGAACAAAAATGGGATTTCTCACCGGCAAGAAACTGCTGATCACCGGCGTTCTGTCCAACCGCTCGATCGCCTATGGCATTGCCAAGGCCTGCCACGCCCAGGGCGCTGAACTGGCGTTCAGCTATGTGGGCGAGCGCTTCAAGGACCGCATCACCGAATTTGCCGCTGATTTCGGCTCCAAGCTGGTGTTTGACTGCGACGTGGCCGACGACGCCCAGATCGACAAGCTGTTCACCGACCTGTCGGCCCACTGGCCGAAGTTCGACGGCTTTGTGCATGCCATCGGCTTCGCCCCCCGCGAAGCGATCGCCGGCGATTTTCTTGATGGTCTGAGCCGCGAAGCCTTCCGCATCGCGCACGACATCAGCGCCTACAGCTTTCCGGCCATGGCCAAGGCCGCCCTGCCCTACCTGAACGACAAGTCGTCGGTGCTGACCCTGAGCTACCTGGGCGCCCTGCGCACGGTGCCCAACTACAACACCATGGGCCTGGCCAAGGCCAGCCTGGAAGCCTCGGTGCGCTACCTGGCCGAGTCGCTGGGCAGCCAGAACCGCGGCCTGCGCGCCAACGGCATCTCGGCCGGCCCGATCAAGACCCTGGCCGCCAGCGGCATCAAGGGCTTTGGCAAGATCCTGTCGGTCGTGGCCGAGAACTCGCCGATCCGCCGCAACGTGACCATCGACGACGTGGGCAACGTGGCCGCCTTCCTGCTGAGCGACCTGGCGGCTGGCGTGAGCGCCGAAATCACCTATGTGGACGGTGGTTTCAGCCAGGTGGTCGGCGGCATTGCCGAACCCGCCGTGGCCGGCTGAGCACCACAATCCTAGGCGGCCCCAGCGCCGCCCTGCCGCGCCCGGGCAGAAGCCCACCGCGCCCGTGCCAGGCGGCACCGGTGCGGTGCCGATCGACCTTGATCCCTTCGCACCGGACGCTGCCATGCCCTCTGCCTCTGCCTCTTCCATCCCCCGCCCCCTGGGCACCGCCGCTGCTTCACGTCATCCGGCCCGACGCCAGACCCTGTTGGCACTCGCTGCGCTGGGCTCCATGGCCCCGAATGCCCGGGCCCTGAGCCCTCAGCCCACCCCAGGCCCCCTCATGAAGGCGGGCCGCTACCAGGCAGGCCAGCCGGTGGACGGCTTTCTCGTCAGCGAAAAACTCGACGGTGTGCGAGCGCGCTGGGACGGCCAACAACTCTGGACCCGCAGCGGCCGCCGCATCCATGCACCTGCCGAATTCACCGTCGGCTGGCCCGCCCTGGCCCTGGATGGCGAGCTGTGGGCTGGCCGGGGCCAGTTTATGCGCGCTGTGGCCGCAGTGCGCGAGGGGGCCGGCAGCGAAGCCTGGAGCAGCCTGCGCCTGATGGTGTTTGACACCCCCGACCCGGTGCGGCCCTTTGGCGGCCCGGACGGTCGCCTGGCTCTGCTGCAGACGGCACTGGGCACACCGCCCGCAGCGGCACTCACTGGCTTGCAAGCCCTGCCCCAGCACCCGGTGACATCGACGGCCGACCTGCAATCCTGGCTCGACGAGGTGGTGGCCGCCGGCGGCGAGGGGCTGATGCTGCACCGCGCCAGCAACCTGTACCGCTCGGGCCGTTCCAACGACCTGCTGAAGTACAAGCCCTTTCTGGACGCCGAAGCCCGCGTGGTGCAGATCCTGCCCGGCAAAGGCCAGTGGCAGAGCCTGGCCGGCGCCCTGCTGGTGCAGACCACCGATGGCCACCGCCTGCGCCTGGGCAGCGGCCTGTCAGAGGCCCAGCGCCGCGCGCCGCCCCCCGTGGGCAGCTGGGTCAGCTTCCGCTACCAGGGGCTGCACCCGGGCGGCATGCCCCGCTTTGCGAGCTTTGTGCGCGTGATCCCCGACATCGACCTTTGACGCTCTGAGCGCCCCACGAAAAATGCCCCGCCTCCTGACGGAGGACGGGGCATTTTTCATGGGCGGCAAGCCGGCCGCTCAGCCGGCCAGTCTCACCAATCTCACGCGTCCTCTTTGACGCAGTCGGCAAAGTAGCGCACGTGGCCGCTGGCGTCTTCTTCCTCGACCAAGCCGTGGATGTCGGTCTCGAAGCCCGGGCACTGGGCATTGAACTCGCGCGAGAACTTGAGGTAGTCGACGATCTTCTTGTTGAAAACTTCGCCCGGGATCAGCAGCGGGATGCCCGGCGGGTAAGGCGTGACCAGGCTGGTGGTGATGCGGCCTTCCAGGTGGTCGATCTCCACGCGCTCGGTCTTGCGCTGGGCGATGTAGGCAAACGCGTCCGAAGGCTTCATGGCCGGGGTCAGGTCGCTGAGGTACATCTCGGTGGTCAGGCGGGCGATGTCGTACTTGGCGTACAGCTCGTGCACGTGCTGGCACAGATCGCGCAGGCCCATGCGCTCGTAGCGGCGGTTCTTCTGGCAGAACTCGGGCAGGATGCGCCACATCGGCTGGTTCTTCTCGTAGTCGTCCTTGAACTGCTGCAGCGCGGTCAGCAGCGAGTTCCAGCGGCCCTTGGTGATGCCGATGGTGAACATGATGAAGAAGCTGTACAGGCCGGTCTTCTCGACGATCACGCCGTGCTCGGCCAGGAACTTGGTCACGATGCTGGCCGGGATGCCGGTCTTGGCGAACTTGCCGTTCAGGTCCAGGCCCGGTGTGACGATGGTCGACTTGATCGGGTCGAGCATGTTGAAGCCGTCGGCCAGCTTGCCGAAGCCGTGCCACTTGGTGGATTTGGCGTCGGCCTTGATGATCCAGTCGGTGGCGCGGCCGATGCCGTCGTCCACCAGCTTGTCCGGGCCCCAGACCTTGAACCACCAGTCTTTGCCGTATTCGTCGTCCACCTTGCGCATGGCGCGGCGGAAGTCGAGCGCCTCGGCAATGCTTTCTTCCACCAGCGCGGTGCCGCCGGGCGGCTCCATCATGGCGGCGGCCACATCGCAGCTGGCGATGATGCTGTACTGAGGGCTGGTGCTGGTGTGCATCAGGTAGGCCTCATTGAACAGGTGGCGATCCAGCTTGGTGTTCTGCGAGTCCTGCACCAGCACGTGGCTGGCCTGGCTGATGCCGGCCAGCAGCTTGTGAATCGACTGGGTGGCGTAGACCACGCTTTCCTTCGGACGTGCGCGCTTCTTGCCCATGGCGTGGTAGGGGCCGTAGAAGGGGTGGAAAGCCGCGTGGGGCAACCAGGCCTCGTCAAAGTGCAGGTTCTCGACGTAACCGTCGAGCATGCCCTTGATGGTCTCGGTGTTGTACAGCACACCGTCGTAGGTCGACTGGGTGATGGTCAGGATGCGCGGCTTGACCTTCTTCGCGTCCACGCCCTTGAGCAAGGGGTTGGCCTTGATCTTGGCCTGGATCGACTCTTTGGTGAACTCGCTCTGCGGAATCGGGCCGATGATGCCGAAGTGGTTGCGCGTCGGCTTCAGGAACACGGGGATGGCCCCGGTCATGATGATCGAGTGCAGGATGGATTTGTGGCAGTTGCGGTCCACCACCACCACGTCGCCGGGCGCCACGGTGTGGTGCCACACCATCTTGTTGCTGGTGCTGGTGCCGTTGGTGACAAAAAAGCAGTGGTCGGCATTGAAGATGCGGGCCGCATTGCGCTCGCTCTCGCCAATGGCGCCGTTGTGGTCCAGCAGCTGGCCCAGCTCTTCCACGGCATTGCACACGTCGGCGCGCAACATGTTCTCGCCAAAGAACTGGTGGAACATCTGGCCCACCGGGCTCTTCAGGAAGGCCACGCCGCCCGAGTGCCCCGGGCAGTGCCAGGAGTAGGAGCCATCTTCGGCGTAGTCGAGCAAGGCCTTGAAGAACGGGGGCTGCACGCCCTCCAGGTAGCTCTTGGCCTCGCGGATGATGTGGCGCGCCACGAATTCGGGGGTGTCCTCGAACATGTGGATGAAGCCATGCAGCTCGCGCAGGATGTCGTTGGGCAGGTGGCGCGAAGTCTTGGTTTCGCCATAGATGTAGATCGGCACATCCAGGTTCTTGCGGCGCACCTCGTCGATGAAGCTGCGCAGATTGACCACGGCCGGGTCCAGGTCGGGGCCTGGCGTGAACTCTTCGTCGTCGATCGACAAGATGAAGGCGCTGGCCCGGCTCTGCTGCTGGGCGAACTGGCTCAGATCGCCGTAGCTGGTCACCCCCAGCACCTCGAATCCCTCGGACTCGATCGCCTGCGCCAGGGCGCGGATGCCCAGGCCCGAGGTGTTTTCAGAGCGGAAGTCCTCATCGATGATGACAATGGGGAAGCGAAATTTCATGCAGACCTCCGGGAGCGGGGATGGGGGCTAAAAAGGGTGTGGATCACGGAAACAGGCGCGAAGTGTAAGGAATATTGAGGTCGCCCTTTTGACACCCCCTGTTTTTCACCCAGAATGTGGTGCCAGCAAGACAACATCATGGCTGGCCTGGGAGACAAAATCATGACCCCGATCACCCTGTGGTGGATTCTGGCCGGTGCCGCCGTCGTGGCCGAACTGTTGACCGGCACGCTCTACCTTTTGCTGCTGGCCGCCGGCCTGGCCACCGGGGCCCTGGCGGCCCTGATGGGCGTCAGCACCACCGGCCAGCTGCTGCTGGCTTCGGCCGTGGCGGGGGCGCTGATGCTCGCCTGGCACCTGTGGCGCCGCCAACACCCCAAAGACCGCCCCGCCAGCCAGAACCCCGACGTGAACCTGGACCTGGGCCAGACCGTGCAGGTGGAACACTGGCAGGCCGACGGCAGCGCCACCACCCATTACCGCGGCGCACAATGGGCCGTGCAGTTGCAGGCCGGGCAAAGCGCCCGCCCCGGGCAGCAGCGCATCGTCGAAGTGCTGGGCAGCCGCCTGATCGTCGCCCCCGTCTGAAGCGCAACGCCTTCTCACTTTCCACCAGCCCCGTCCACCACCCCAGGGAACCCCATGGAATTCGCCCTCGTCATCGCGGTCATCGTGGCCATTTTCATTGCCCGCTCGATCAAGATCGTGCCCCAGCAACATGCCTGGGTGGTCGAACGCCTGGGGCGCTACCACAGCACCCTCACGCCCGGCCCCAAGCTGCTGATCCCCTTCGTGGACAACGTGGCCTACCGCCACAGCCTGAAAGAGATCCCGCTCGATGTGCCCAGCCAGATCTGCATCACCCGCGACAACACCCAGCTGCAGGTGGACGGCATCCTGTACTTCCAGGTCACCGACCCGATGCGGGCCAGCTATGGCTCGTCCAACTACATCATGGCGGTCACGCAACTGGCCCAGACCTCGCTGCGCAGCGTGATCGGCAAGCTGGAGCTGGACAAGACCTTCGAAGAGCGCGACATCATCAACGCCCAGGTGGTGGCCGCCATCGATGAGGCGGCCCTGAGCTGGGGCGTGAAGGTGCTGCGCTACGAGATCAAGGACCTGACCCCACCCAAGGAGATCCTGCATGCCATGCAGGCCCAGATCACGGCCGAACGCGAAAAGCGGGCCCTGATTGCCGCGTCGGAAGGCCGCCGGCAAGAGCAGATCAACATCGCCACCGGCGAGCGCGAGGCTTTCATTGCCCGCTCCGAGGGCGAAAAGCAGGCCGCCATCAACAAGGCCCAGGGCGAGGCGGCCTCCATCACGGCGGTGGCCGACGCCACGGCCCAGGCCATCGAGCGCGTCGCCGCGGCCATCCGCCAGCCCGGCGGCGAGCAGGCCGTGCAGCTGAAGGTGGCCGAGCGCGCCGTGGATGCCTACAGCCGCGTGGCCACCGACGCCACCACCACGCTGATCGTGCCCAGCCACATGGGCGAGCTGGCCAGCCTGATCGGCTCGGCCATGGCCCTGGTCAAGCAGAACAAGGGCTGAAGGCGGCAACGGGGCGACAACTGGGATGAACCCAGCGGGTTGTCCCCGCAGGCACTGAACAAGCCTGTGGACAAGCCGTGCCCTTTGCCTTGAAAGCCCACGCAAGCCCTTGATTTGATTGATCTTGGCTTGCACTGCCTGTTTTCAAGGCAGTGGTGTGACAGCCGCGCGTTGTCGAGGGCCATGGGCCTTGAACGAGAGCCAGAACAGCACGATGGCCACCGCTGAGAAGGTCCAGTAGTCGGTGGGGGCCCACCACCACCAGTGCTTTTGCCAGGGCACGTTATGCGGATCGAAGCGGGCCAAGCCGAAATCGGGGTTGAGCACGAACCACAGAAAGTCTTCCATCACCCAGAACTGCATGAGGCAGGCCAGTGCCCGGGCCTGCAGGCGCCAGGACCAGGTCTGCAAGAAGGCCAGCGGAAAATGGAACATCAGCACCATGAAGGAAAAGATCCAGGCGTGGTAGCCCGTCATGGCCCGCCCGCCCCAGAAGATGTCGAGCAGCCAATGCTGTTCGATGCGCCAGGTGGGCAAGGCCGCTGCCCAGCCCGCGCCGCCTTCGATCTGGATCTCGACCTGGGCAAAGAAGAAGGCCAGCACGGCCACCCAGGCCACGGTGAGCAGGGGCCGTTCAACGGATGGAGCCGGCAGGCTGGTGGAGGCCCTCATGCCAGCACCCTGGCCAGCACCCGCTGCGCGGCCTCGGGCCGGCCCAGCGCGCGGCTGCGCTCGCGCATCGCGGCCAACAGCGCCGGCTGATCAAGCAGGCGCCGCACCCGGTACTCGAGCGTGACCCCGTCAAAGGCCTTGAGTGCCACGCCCTGCTCCAGCAGGTAGTCGGCGTTGCGCTCCTCCTGGCCCGGGATGGGCGAGTTGACGATCATCGGCAGGCCCATGGCCATGCATTCGGAGGTGGTCAGACCCCCGGGTTTGGTGATCACCAGGTCAGCGCATGCCATCAAACGCTCCACGAAAGCTGTGAACCCTTGCGGAAACAGCCGCCCCGGGTGCTCCAGGGCCAGGCCCTGCAGGCTGGCCAGGGCCTGCTGATTGCGGCCGGCCAGCACCAGCAGCTGAAAGCGCTGCTCCAGGCGCATCAGGCGCTGGGCAATCGTCTCCAGGCTGCCCACCCCGGCCCCGCCGCCCATCAGCAGCAAGGTGGGCTGGGCCGGGTCCAGCCCGTACTCGGCCGCACAGACCGATCGGCTCAAGGCCTGGCCGAACGCCGGCATGATGGGGATGCCCGTGACCTCGATGTTGCGCGCCGCGATGCCCTGGGCCTGCATGCGAAAAGCCACCTCGTCGTTGGCGGCAAAGTAACCCGCCATGCCATCGTGCACCCACAACCGATGCAGGTCGAAATCGGTCACCTGCACCCACACCGGGCAGGAGAGCTCGCCCAGGTGGATCTGGCGCGCCAGCATCTCGGCCGGCAGAAAATGGGTGCAGACGATGGCGTCGGGCTGCAGGGCCCGGATCTGGCGACGCAAGGCCCGCGCGTTCATGCGCTCCAGGGCGCGGCGCAGGCGCTCCAGAGAGCTGTCGGCCTTGGCCTCATGGGTGTGGTTGTACAGATAGCCCCAGAGCGTGGGCGCCTTGTCGACCAGCTTGACGTAGAAATCGGTGTAGACCTTGCGAAAGCCGGCCGTCACGAAGTCCATTGCATCCAGGTGCACCACCTCGGCCACCTCGGGGTGCTGCAGGGCGCAGGCCCGGATCGCCTCGGCGGCCCGCACGTGGCCCATGCCGGCCGACACGCTCATGATCAACAGTTTCTTGGCAGGCATGGGGTTCGGGATCGAGAAATCCTGAAGCCTAGAGCCCACACATGACAGGCACATTTCGCCCGGTGCAAACCTGGCAGTGGAGCAGGCAGCAGATCGGCTTCAGCCCTTCGCATACCCCAACGCGGGCCCGGCCCCCTCCAGCCGGAATACAGCCACCAGCTCGGCCAGTTGCTCGGCCTGGCGCTTGAGGGCTTCGGTCGCCGCCGCCGCCTGTTCGACCAGGGCTGCGTTCTGCTGCGTCACCGAATCCATCTGGGCAATCGCCTGGTTGATCTGCTCGATGCCCAGGGTCTGCTCCTGGCTGGCTGCCGCAATGTGGGCCACGATGTCGGCCACCTGGCGCACCCCGGACTCGACCTGGGCCATGGTGCTGCCGGCCCCCTCCACCAATTGATGGCCCTGGTCCACGTTCTCGACCGAGGCCGAGATCAGGCCCTTGATCTCCTTGGCGGCCTGGGCGCTGCGCTGCGCCAAGACACGCACCTCGCCGGCCACCACCGCAAAACCTCGGCCCTGCTCACCCGCACGGGCCGCCTCGACCGCGGCGTTCAACGCCAGGATGTTGGTCTGGAACGCAATGCCGTCGATCACACCAATGATGTCCACGATGCGCCCCGACGAGGCATGGATCTGGCCCATGGTCTGCACCACCTGCCCCACGGCCTGCCCGCCCGCTGTGGCGCGCTCCGAGGTGGCTTGCACCAGTTGCTTGGCCTGACGCGCGTTGTCGGCGTTCTGCCGCACGGTGCTGGTGATTTCCTCCATCGAAGCGGCCGTCTGCTCCAGGGCACTGGCCTGCGACTCGGTCCGTCCCGACAGGTCCAGATTGCCCTGGGCGATTTCGCTGGAGGCATGCAGCATCGCGTGGGTGCCCTGGCGCACCTGGTTCACGATGTCGCGCAGGCGTTCGCTCATCGCGCCCAGTGCATTGAGCAGTTGTCCGACCTCATCGCCACGTTCGCTGCTGATCTGCCGCCGCAGATCGCCAGCAGCCACCAGATGAGCCACCTCCACCGCCTGGGACAGCGGCTGGGTGATGCTTCGGGTGATGAGTACGGCCATGGCCAGCGCCAGCACCACGGCCAGACCGCCCAGCACCAACATCTGATTGCGGCCACTGCGGTTGTTGTCCTCGATCAGGACCGCGGTCTGGTCGATGGCCCGGCGCTGTTGGTCCAGCAAGGTTTGCAGACTGCCCAGGTAGTTGGCGCCAGCCGGCTGGAATTCCTGTCGAAACAGACGCTCGACCTCCTCGGCCTGCCCTGCTGTCTTGCTCGCGGTGATGGCATCCCGGGCCTTGACATAGGCGATGCGGTGGACCAGCAACTGTTTGAAGGCGGCCTGCTCGTCAGCGGTTTCCAACAGACCTTCGAGGTCTTTCTGCTGCTGCGACGACACCTTGGACGCGGCCTGGTTCTCCTCGGAAAAAAAGTTGGCCAGGGCAGGATCGGCACTTTTCACCACGGCGGTGGTTCTGCGCACACTGGTGTGGATGGTGCGGTACCAGTCCGACACTAGGCGCTCCTTGGCCAGCGGGCGCTCCATCATCTGGTGGGTCTGCGAGGCGATGTCCTGCAGGCGCCACACCCCTACGACCAGCATGGCGACCATCATCAGAATGAGCGCTGCAAAAGCCAGCGCCAACCTGGCTCCGATGCGAAGCCTCTGAAACACGCTCATAGGAGTTCCTTTTCGGTGGGTCACCAATCCCTGGCTTGGTCCTGAATTCAATCATCTAAGTGACTGCAGGCCCAGTATAGATATAACAAATGACATCAAAAAGATACAAAAGGCGCATTGACACAGTCTCGATACCCGTCCACAGCAAGGTATTTCAAGGCGCCGGCTCGGTCACTGGATAGGGGGCACTCCCCTCCACCCCAACCCGCCATTGCCCGATGACTGCCTCCACATCGTCAATGCCTTGAATGGCCTGTTCGATTGCCCTGCCCTGCGCCTCAGAGCCCACACAGCCCAGCACGAACACCCAACGGCGCTGACCGAGAACCCAGAGGCTGGTGCCTGAAAAGCGTTCGTCCTGCTGCGCGAACTGGCGCACCCTGGGAATGATCTCGGCGTCGTACAGATAGGCGTTGGGCAGGCGGCATCGGCCCGACCGGTAACAGCTGGTGCCACGCTCCGCGCGCCAGTGGGCGGACTCGCGGGCCTGAGCCGGGGTCTCCAAGGGGACGGCCGGCGCAGGGCAGCCTGCGATCCCCTCGCTGATCTGCAGCAGTGGGTCGTCAGCATGCCGGGTCTGCTGGGCGCCCACAGGCCCCACCCCAAGCATGGCGGCCAGGCACAGCAAGCCGCCAAGGCGTCGCCCCTCTGCGTTGAAAGCGGCCCGGCGCAAAGCCAACCCCACCCGCGCCATCAGAGTCCCACCCATGTCTTCCCCTTGTCGGCCGACACGCTTGGCCTGGCCCTTGGAGCGCCCACCAGAAGGCTAGCGGGCGTGCCGCCGCTGCGAAGGCCCCTCTTGGGACTTGGCGCATCAAATTTGAACGCCCTGCGCAGCATCAGCCTCATTTGTGTTTGCCAATACCGAACAATGATGTAGCAACATCTACTTACAATCAGAAAGCCCATCTTTGCACCACAGACACCTGTCTGCCCACCTGGAGCCTCGCATGATCCGTCGCCCGTCTCTCAAGACCTTGTCTGCCAGCTTGCTGGCCCTCGCTGCCTTCGCGGCACACGCCTCCGATGCCGCCCCCCACTGGGGCTACGCAGGCCATCACGGCGCCGCGCACTGGGCCGAGATGGACCCGGCATTTGAAACCTGTGCCAAGGGTTCGCGCCAGAGCCCCATCGACATCAGCAGCACGGTCAAGGAAGCCTTGCCGGCGCTCGAATTCCAGTACGGCAGCGCGGCACCAACCCTGGTGAACAACGGTCACACGGTGCAAGTGAATGTACCCGCCGGCAGCAAACTGACTGTGGGCGACAAGAGCTATGAACTGCTGCAATTCCATTTCCACACCCCCAGCGAAGAAACCTTGAAGGGACACCACACCGCGATGGTGGCTCACTTCGTGCACAAAAGCACCGCAGGTGAGTTGGGCGTGGTGGGTGTGCTGATTCAACCCGGCGTGCCGAACAAGGCTTTCGAGCCGGTGTTTGCCCACCTGCCGCGCCCGGGCGAGAAGATCACCGTTGAAGCGCTGGAAATCAAGCTGGCGGACATGCTGCCCACCAACCTGGGCTACTATGCCTTTGAAGGCTCGCTGACCACACCGCCTTGCTCTGAAGGGGTCAACTGGATGGTGCTCAAACAACCCATCACCTTGGCACCGGCTCAGATCAAGGCCTTCCGCCGTCTGTTCCCGGCCAATGCCCGGCCCGTGCAGCCCCTGCAGGGTCGGGTGGTGCGCGAAAGCCTCTGAACCACGGTCACCACCCACGGTGGCGACAGCATGGGGGGCAGCCCCCTCCCGGCCAGACACCTCGCAGCGCGCCATGAACTGAGCGCAATCCGGTACAAGACGCCGGGCCCGCTGGCACCTATTCTTGCCTCGGGCCCGCCGCACATGGCAGGGGCCAGACCGGAACCCCATGACTCCCATGCCTTCATCAGACCTGCGCCAGCTTGCAGCCGCGCTCCCGCAAGCTTGGCACTCCCACATCGTCGCGCGGCTGGGCCACAGCCAGCTCAAGGTGCTGCGCATGGACGGCCTGCCCGCTGAAGACGAGACCCACCCCTACGACGAAGCCTTTGTGGTGTTGGAAGGCCAGCTCTGCTTGGTGGTTCAAGGGCAAGCCTTGAATGTGCAGGCCGGCGAGCTCTATACCGTGGCTGCCGGCACTCCCCATGCGGTGGCGGCAGGCAGCTGGGGCACCCTGCTCATCATCGACCCGGCGGCTTGAACCCACTGGCCTGGCGTGGCGAGCGGGCCGTGCCCCTCACAGATTCAGGGCAAATCCTGCACCAGCGCCTGCACCAGCGCGGCGGTTTCTGCCACGCAGGCCTGCGCGATCGGCTCGGGCCAGGCGCTTTGCAGCACCAGCACCCTGCGTGATGCCGGGTGGATGTGGATCTGTTGGCCAAAGATGCCCAGCGCCGCATAAAGCCCGGCAGCGCGCTGGCCTGGCGCGGGGGGCGGATCGCCAAAGGTCCACCATTGGTAGCCATAGCCCCGCGGGGCATAGCGGGGGATCTGCCCGGGTCGCAGGTGGGGGGGGCTGATCACGTCGGTCGAGTCGGCCACCCAATCCGGTGGCAGGACGTTGTGCCCGTCGATCACGCCCTGGTTCAGCATGAACTGCCCAAAGCGCCCCAAATCGCGCAATGTGGCATTCAGGCCGCTGCCGGCGAACTCCAGCCCCTCGGGCGCATCGAGTTGCCACAGCGCGTCGCACTCCATGCCCAGCGGGCCCCACAGCTTGGTCGATAGATAGTCGCTGAGCGGGCGCCCCACGGCGGCAGCCAGAATCTCACCCACCAGGTAGGTTTCACCGGTGCTGTAGTTGAAGCGCGTGCCCGGCTCGGCCACCCGCGGCAAAGCGGCCATGAATGCCAGCACCTGCCCCCTCTGGCCAGTCGCCTGGGCGGCCAGCATGCGCCGGCGCTCGGATTGGGGGTCGAGGTAATCCTCGTTCCAGCCCACGCCGGAGCTCATCTGCAGCACCTGGCGGATGCTGACCTGTTCGTAGGCCGATCCCAGGAGCTTGGGCACATAGTCGGTCACGGGCTGCTCCAGGCTCTGGATCAGTCCCTCACGCAGGGCCACACCCAACAACACCGAGGAAATCGACTTGGCCACGGAAAAAGACGGCCATCGGCTTTGGGCATCGCGGCCCGCCGCATAGCGCTCCAGCCGCACCTGCCCGTTTTGCAACAGCAATAGACCGGTGCAGCGGTTGCGCTGCATGAACGCGTCCATGCCCAGGGTCTGCCCTTCGTAGCGGTACTGAAGCGACAGGGCAGGCCCCTGAGGCAGTGGCCGCACCACAGGGCCACAGCGGACACGGCGGGTGGGGTAGACGCGCTCCATCTGACGGTAGCTGTTGAGCTGCACGTCTTCAGGCCAGGTCATCATGTCTTCAAAACGGCCTACCGGCGGCGGCTCAGCGGGCTCGCCAGGGCTCAGAAGCCCGCAAGGATCGGAAGCAGTGGGCATGGTGGTGTGGGGTGGCAGAGGAAGAAGGCCAGATCATCCTGCGCCGACTTTGATGATTCAAGCGCAAAATAATCATTCATTTTTTGCAAACTCCTCATACAAAGACCTTCAAGCATGGAAAGCCGCAAGTTGCAGCACTTTCTGGCGGTGTGCGAGCAGGGCTCGATGCAGCGGGCGGCCGAGCAATGCCACCTGACCCAATCGGCCCTGAGCCGCAGCCTGGCCGCCCTGGCCCAGGAGTTGGGCGTGCCCTTGTTCGATGGCGGCAAACGCCGGCTGCAACCCAGCCGCTTCGGCCTGGCCTTGCAGCAAAGAGCCCAGCGCCTGCTGGATGAGGAACGTGAACTCAAACGCGAGTTGGCCCTGATGAACGCCGGGCAGGCCGGCGACTGCGCCATCGGCTTCAGCCCAACCCCGGCCGAGCTGGGCATGGCCCACTGCCTGGCCTGGCTGGCCGAGCAGGCACCGCAGGTGCGCGCCCGCATGGCCGTCGGCAGAACCGACGCCTTGCTCGAAGACCTGCGCCGGCATGTGTTGGACCTGGCGGTGGTGGACGCGAGCGCCATCCGCGACACCGATGGCCTCAGCATGGAATTGTTGCCCCCACTGGAGGGGGGCTTCGTGTGCCGCGCCCAGCATCCGCTGAGCGCCCTGCCCTGGCCCAGCCTGGCTGACCTGCGCCCTTATGCCGTGGCCTGCTCTCCTTTGAGCGAGGCGTTTGAACGCGAGATCAGCCAATCCCTCGGCAAATTGCAGCCCAGCGGCCACTGGCCGAGCTTGCAGGCCGACAACTACCAGGCGCTCAAAAGCGCCACCCTGGCCTCCGACATGGTGCTGCTGGTGGCCCATGCGGTGGTGCGGGCCGAGCTGGACGACGGGTGCCTGATCGCCCTGCCCCGCCACGCTCTGCCCACCCCCGTTGGCCGCTATGCCTTGGTGCGCACCACGCACCGGGTTCAACTGCCGGTGATGGCCTCTTTGTGTGACGTACTGTGCCAGCGGCTGGCCCAGGCTTGAACCGAGGGCACTGGCCAGGCGCCGACACCCGCCTCAGGCGCGTCAACTCATGCCAACCTCAAATGGGCACGCCCAGAATCAACTTGATGACTGTTCTGTCGGTATTGGCGACAGCAGAGCCATAGGAACGCCCCACCCCCAGGTCGAAATCCCATCCACCCAGGTTGAAGTCGGCCACCACAAAGTTGCTGGTGGTGTGGGGCGATGCCACTGCCGCATTGCGATGCAAGAGGCCCAGGGTGTCGTAACGTTCAAGGCCC
>Ga0208269_100241_pt1 | contig 34332 bp, 34 predicted proteins | sample LakWasMe88_LOW11_2_FD_183912 | JGI IMG/M metagenome (GOLD analysis project Ga0208269, IMG submission 183912) | Freshwater sediment methanotrophic microbial communities from Lake Washington under simulated oxygen tension - Sediment Metagenome... | ecosystem: Environmental > Aquatic > Freshwater >...
TTCACCAACCGTATTGATGATGGCATCTAATACGCGATTTGTGTCAGCTTGCGTTACGCCAGCTTCAGCCGCTACTTTTGCGACCAATTCAGATTTGTTCATATAAATTCCTATAATATGGTTAATATCGCTCCAAAGCCAGGTTTCATAAGGCTTGCAGAGAATTTACATCCTAGCACACATTCTTAAGCCATCAATCATAGTTATCTGCATAAATGCACAATTCTAGCCATCTAGGCGCAAAAAACCTGCTAAAAAGCCTAGAGCATGTGCCAAAAGCACTGCCAGCTAGACTTTAATATCGTCAATTTATAGGGAATGGGGCAGTTATACTGAGCTATTAATCAGAGCAATTGCAGCGCTTTTGGCTCTGCTAGCGGCACCCGAGCCCGGGTTTAACCTTTCAACCAACGCAGCACCTTCAAAGATGATAGTTAATTGCTGACCAAGTGCAACAGCATCACGCGCGCCCGCCGTTTGGGCGATTTTAGATAGGTAGTCTTGTAGCTCTGCTGCCAGCACCGCCGAGTATTGGTTGATTGGGTGCTCAGGGCTAGGAAACTCCACAGAGGCAATATGGAAAGGTAAGCCATGAAACTCAGGTGTAGTAATCCAAGTTTCAACCAGCTCGCAAAGCGACACTAGAATATCAATAGAATTAGCTTTTTTAGAAACCAGGCGCGAGTTTAACCACTCGTAAAATTTATCTGATTTACTTCTGAGATAAGCCATTACCAAGTGATTTTTACTTGGAAAATGCTTATATAGCGTGGCCTTTGCCACACCAGATTCGGCAATGATCGTATCAACACCTGAAGCCTGTATGCCTCTACTATCAAATAGCATGGTGGCTACGGTTAATATTTTTTCATTGGTTTTCATATCGTTCCTTTATCAAAACTCATTAAAAGTTTTGTGCTTACAATTCATTTAGTTACAGCGACGTTGTTAGTGGACGCATTAACTCTTGCGGATATAAACAGCTGACATAGCCAAAGGCCTGCCTTAGGTTTTCCACATTATTTACATCGATTGTTCCTTGGTTTACAAACTCCAAAAATGCCTGCCTCTGACGCTCTGGCAACATGGCAGCCTGTGGTAGCTGGCAAGTACCGCTTTTCATTTTGTTGTACGCCAGCTGGAGCATGCTAATGGTCACCGGGTCTGCCGTGCTGGTCGATGCCTCAATAAACACACCTTGCGATTCCACAGGGCTAACTTTGCCTTGTTTATGGGTCATTTGCATCGCGCTCATGCCGACCATCAACGCCGTAACAAATAAACCGACAAGCAGCAGTTGACGGTCATTTTTTGGCTTTAAGTGCGTTTCAATTGTTTTATTAAGCAGCTTCCAGGCGTCGTTGGAGTGCGTCTGCGATTCAATTTGTATGGCGCCAATCGTCAAAAAGAACAGCTGGTCAGTAAATACAGAGTGATTCTTAATGGTTGATTTACTGATTGCATCTTCAATTAATGCTCTAACCGAATTGATTTCATCCAGAGATAAGTTTGGATTCCCTGCATTGGTCGCGCGCTTAGAAACTCGCTCATCGTTCCAAGCGCTTAGTGTCTTAGGCAGCTTAACAATTGCTGCATTTGCACCGCGAATATTCTGAACCCGGCATTTGAGAGATGAGTAGGAGAGCACCTCACGGAGATTCCAACCGCCTGGGTTCCCTACATAAAAATTACGCAATTGGCTCAAAATTAAAGTACCTCAAAAAATATCTTGCGTTTTTTAGAAAGCTTAAAGTAGACTATAAAAAAGTGAACAGACCTGTCTGAATACTAACTCAACGTATTACTAAATGCAATACCGAGCTCCACCTAAAACATTATTTTACATAGGATTATTATGCAGATTACAAATTTTGACACAAATTTAGCAGATTGGCGCGCTCATGCATTAAAACTCGAGAGCGAGGTAAAAAAAGTAATTGTTGGGCAAGATAAAGCCATTCATTTGATGAATATCGCCATTTTTGCGCGTGGACACGTTTTACTAGAGGGTGGTGTCGGCGTTGGAAAAACCACGCTGCTGCAATCTATCGCCAGATGTATTGGCGGTGATTACGAGCGCATAGAAGGCACTGTAGACTTAATGCCTAACGATCTGATTTACCACACTTACCTTGGTGAAGATGGTAAACCAAAAATTGACGAAGGCCCGCTCTTAAAAGCCGGCGAGAACCTATCAGTCTTCTTCTTTAACGAAATCAACCGCGCAAGGCCACAGGTGCATGCCTTGATGCTACGTGTTATGGCAGAGCGACATATCACTGCATTTAAACAGGAATACCGTTTGCCACATATGGTGGTATTTGCAGATAGAAACCAAGTTGAGAAGAACGAAACATTTGAAATTCCGTCAGCCGCCAGAGACCGCTTTATGATGGAAATCCCTATCAACATTCCTGATGACAGAGAGTTACGTAAAGCATTAATGTTTGATGTGAAGTTCCAGCATGCTGAGAGCCTAACTAAACAAGTAGAACCTAATGTACTCAAGTTTGATCAGCTCAATGCCTTCTCTGATGTACTGCAAAGCCATATCAAATCTAGCAATGTATTAGAAGAGTACGCGCTGGATTTATGGGAATCTACACAGAACCCAGAAAAGTTTGGCATCAAACTTGATAGCGTGGACGTGAATCGATTAATCCACACTGGTGCAAGCCCACGCGGCATGGGAATGCTACTGAAGGCTGCGCGTGTTAATGCATGGTTAATGAATAGGGATAGCCTGTACCCTGAAGATATCCATGCGGTGTTTCATGAGTTAATTGCCCATCGCCTAGTGTTCAATACCATGTATGAAAACCGTAGAACGGTACTTGCGCGTGAATTAACCTCACAAATATTGGCAACGGTTGCCGTGCCATCTCAGGCAAAAGCTGCATGATTCCCGCATACGCAAAACCATTCCACTACCAGATTCCGTGGAAGTCCAACAGCATTCATTATGGCGGGCATAGGGGTACGCAACGTGGCTTAGGGTTTGAATTTAAGGGTAACGTACCGTTAGTTGATTACCCTGACCCTAGGCGCATGGACATGCGCCAAACCCTGAGAGACCCTTACGAACAAGTGCAGGTAAGGGTGTTCAATCAGGACAACACCACCCCTATATTTGCCATCTGTGATGTTTCAAGCTCCATGCAATTTAAAGGCACGGTGCGCAAACTGGATGTCGCCAAAGAAATTGCGGCCTCAATTGCTTACTCAGCGCATGAAGCGGGGGATTTGTTTAGCTTGATTTGCTACAACCAAATAGTGATCGAGGATATTTCACACAACCTCAACCATAACGTGCAGCAATCGTTTGAAACCATAGAGCAATTATCAAACATCAGCACTATGCGGGTTGGATGCGAAGGCATTTTGGAAGTACCGCAATACTTAAGCCAGCATAAAGGATTGGTATTCTGGATTTCTGATTTTCATATGCCATTAGAAATGGTAGAGCAAACGCTTAGCGCCATGTCCATCCACCATATCGTGCCTATAGTGCTGTGGGACGCACGCGAATACCAAAAGTTACCAAAGTTTGGATTTGGCAACATGATAGACCCGGAAACCGGTTTACAAAAAACCATATTCTTCCGCGAGTCGATTAGAGATCAATTTATCGCTGCATTTGAAATGCGCAAACAGGCGCTTGAAACCTTATTTTCAAGGTTTGACTATCAGGCGATTTACTTAAGTGACAAGTTTGAACCGGATTTATTGTCACGATACTTTGAACAATTATCGAGTTAGAAAATTAAGTCATTATGAAAACATTCATCATTAAATTCCTCTTGTTACTCGGTGTTGCGTCCTACGCATCTTATATCCCTATCGCATCCGCTCAGAAACCGAATGTTAAGTTTCTTAACATTCAAAATCCACAGTTCAACAGTGGTGTGCAGATAGGTGACGTATTGCAACGCCACATAGAGTTGGAAATCAATCAACCTTATACGTTAGCCAAAACTGACCTGCCGGCAAAAGGCAGAAGTGCAGATGGCATTGAAGTAAAAGACATCACGCTAGTAGCCACTAAAGCTGGCGATAAAAACAGGTACTCCATTAACCTTACCTACCAAGTTTTCGCCGCAGCTAGCAAGCCAGCACGCATGCAATTGCCAAAAGAGATTATAAAATTTAACGCAAACGCCAACCATTTTGTGGCTGAACTTCCAGCTTGGCCGTTCTGGTACGCTGCTTTAGTGCCAGAAAATGTAGAAAACGCCAAAAAACTGATGTATCCACAACATCAACCTGAAACTGTAAATATCAGTTCACACCAAACCAAGTTAGGTGCGTTTTTAGCCATGCTGGCATTTGGCCTGTTAGGTCTTTTCTATATCAATGCAGATGGTCACTGGCTGCCATTGATGAATGGTGCATTTGCCCAGGCCCATCGCCGCATCAGAAAAGCTCCTAAATCATTAGACGGTTTAAAAGAGGCCTCCATTTATATTCACCAAGCTTTTAATAAGGTGCACGGCACCAATCTTTTTGCTGATGACATCGAGCCATTTATCAATAAAAACCCTAGTTTTTCCAAATTTAAAGATGAGATTCGCGCTTTTTTTGAGCAATCCAACGCACTGTTATTTGCCAATAACGCAATATATTCAGAACAGCACTTTGGCAATTTACTTAAATTAAGCAAGTGCTTAAGAGACTGTGAGAGAGGCGCATAGATGACTCTACTACAGCCATGGGCATTGCTGCTACTACCGTTGGCAGCCACCCCCTTTATTTTAAAAAGTCACCAAGGTCAATTTTACTCATGGATTGAGATTGTTCCGGCAGACAAATACTCTGAGATTGCCAATCTCATACTGAAAGCAATGATTTCACTACTGATAGTTAGCATCGTTTTGGCTTTATCGTCGCCGCAAGGGGAGAGCAAACAAGAGCAAAAAGTAGGCAAGGGCGCGCAAACAGTGTTGGTGATTGATAGAAGCGTGAGTATGGACCACCCTTTTGCCGGCCAGGCAATGGGTGGCAGAGCCGCCGAAATCAAGTCTATGGCAGCTCGGCGTTTAATTACCGAATTTATTGATTCACGCCCTGACGACATGATGGGCGTTGTTGGCTTTACTAACTCGGCACTATACGGCATGAAAATTACGGCTAATCGTGATGCCATTCATGCTGCAATTAAAGCAGCAACAGGGCCAGCGTTAAACCAAACCAACATTGGTGCCGGCATTACACAAGGCGTCACTTTATTCGACAACATTCAAAGCTCAGGTTCACGCGCAGTGATATTGCTGTCGGATGGTGCAGGTAAATTAAGCCCTAGGGTTAAATACAAAATTTCCCAGCAACTGATAGGCAAGAAAATAAACCTATATTGGATTGTGCTGCGTGAGCCCGATGACATCAGCATTTTCAATGGTGCAAACTATGGCGACGAGCAAGCACCAGACGCTATCAATCTGGATCGATTTTTTAAGTCTCTTAAAATTAAATATAAAGCATTTGAAGCAGACAACCCAACAACACTAGAGTCTGCTCTACGTGAAATCAACGCTAAAGAAAAAAACATCATCCAGTACAGCGTTATTATTCCAGGCCATGATTATGCTAACAACCTGATTGTATTAGCGATGGTACTGAGCCTTTTAATTTTATTGATTAAAAACCTTAGGATACATTAATGGCAAAACACATTAAAAATCGCAATATAGCATTCACTATATTAGTGGCGATAGGTCTGGTGGGGGCAAGTTATGAGGCCTACCAGTGCCATGCTATCTCAACCTTAAATAAGCAAATCACTGCAGGGAAGATCATTACTGATGAGCATTATCCTTACCTGCAGAAATATACCGCCGCTTATGATCAGGGCAATAAATCCGATTACAAGCATGCGGTACAGACTTATAGCCAGTTACTAGATCAATCGCCATCTTTAGCTAATCAGGCCAAGATTCACTTCAACATTGGTAACAATCTGTTCACTTTTGGGTTAATCCGCCGCATTAATGAAGACGGCACCTTTCAGGATGAAGCAAGGCACGCTTACATGCAAGCAAAGATAGCCTATGAGCAGTCCCTGCGCATTGAGCCATCAGATATAACATCCAAGTTTAACTTAAGCCTACTCAATTCAATCATGGCAAAAAACATGAATGCGGCACCTAAGGAACAATCAACAATGGAATTGAGTAACTTACCGATAGGTCTGCCATGAATAAATCTATTTTGAATAAATCAATATCATTGATTAAGCACAATTACGAGACATTGCTATACCTGTTAGCCATCGTATTTATGGCGTTGGCGCTATTCATGCCCACCATCCAATTAAAACAGCAGGTGCATAATTACTTACTAGTGGCAGACGTGTCGCAAAGCATGAATGCTGAAGATGAAAAAATCGGCAATCAAGCGGTAAGCCGGCTAGCATACACACGGTATTTGATGAAAAATATCGTTAAAACATCGCCATGCGGCACGTACTTTAGTATTGGCATCTTTGCATCTGACAATGTTGCGTTACTGCTAAACCCGTTGGAAGTATGTAAAAACCTAGACGTGATTACGGACTCAATTGACCATCTTGAATGGCGCATGGCCTGGAAAGGCAATAGCCGATTAAGCTTTGGTGTACGCGCTGCAGCCAATGTATTTGACTCGCTTAACGTGCCAGCACAAATGTTATTTTTTACAGATGGCGACGAAGCACCTAGAGTCAACGTAACAATTCAACAAGATTTAAGCGGCATCCAAATCGGGAAAAATCTAGCGTTTATTGGTGTTGGCTCAACCACCAAAGCAGGTGTGCCAAGATTTAACTCTAACAATAAAAGAGTAGGGTATTGGCCGATCAGCGAGAATAATAACTCAGGTGCCGTAAGCGTTACTTACTCTGACCCTAGCCAAGACGAGCCTGACCCACCAGTTGCATTTGCAGAATACGACAGATTTTTATCTCAATTAGAAGATGATTATTTAAAGAAATTATCTGGTGATATTAATGCGAGCTATGTAAAAGGTGCAGATACTCCAGCGTTTTATGAGTTTGTTCAAGGGCAGAAACCAGCGGCTAGTTTTATTAGTGATTATAAAATACGTTGGCTTTACCTAAGCTTAGGCTTGCTCACGCTACTTGCTAGCTATATCCCTAATCTAATGTCACTTAACTTGATTGCCTTTAGATTCAAACGCAAGGGATATAAAAGCAATTAAAAACCAAAGCTAAGTAAGCAAATTACCTGGCCTTGCTTTTCATATTACGGTGACTCCATCTGCTGTTTGGAGTCACCGATTTCAATTCGTAATATTTCTCAAAATTAGTATTAAACACTATAAATTTTAGTTGCAAAAAGACAGACCTGTCTGTATTATTTATTTGCAGTTTAATATTAATTTAGGAGAATAAAATGGAAGTATTACTAATAGGAGCCGTAGCTTGTATCACTGCATTAATCACATCAGCATGGCTGATGACGTTTGCAAAATGGTTTCCAATTAAAAGAGTTGATGCCTTTGTTGTGGACTACAAAACCCTTATTAGGGCGCACGTTGATTACGCATTGATGGCATTGTTTGGCTTAGGCTTCTATGGTGCCGGTATTGAGCTTCCTGTCGTTGCTTGCTGGTGTATTGCAATTGGCGGCTTTACCAACCCTACAATCTTTACAATCGCTGCATTTGATACTAACTTTTGGGATAAAACCAAGTGGAAGATTTTCAGCGCACTTAGTTTTTTAATTACATCTGTTGGCTTTATGTGGATTGCGTATACACTGCTTAAATATGCAATGGATAAACTCTAATAAATATAGCGCTAAAAACATTTTAAAGAGATCAATTTAAAATAAGTTTAATTAAAAAGCCTTAGGAGAATCTCATATGTCAGAAAATAACTTTTTGCACAGTAGCAATGTTCTAGGGCTTTATCAAAAAATTCGTCAGATAATCTCCCCGAAAATCACCTGGGTGTTAGATACCTACATCTCAATATACGAATATTAAAATCAACTTTAATGCATTAACCTTACTCAATAGTTGGCGCTAGTAATAGCGCCAACTATTGTTTGTTATTTATTCACATACCGCCACCGCTAACCGCACGATTAAACGCAAATGCCTTTCAGTTACATCTACACTGATTGCAGCAGTCAGTTCGCGTCGAATTAAGGCCAATAGTTATGCCTAGCTTCACACCCATGCGTCATCGCTTTAAATAATCTTAATCTACAGCACATTATCGCCATCAAAAGCAACGTTTTATACACATAAGTTGGTGTCACCAAGCTTACCCAGAAAGTAGGGTAGTTATCGTAAACCATCATTGATTACTGACAAAAACTACAGCCTCAAGCGCTGCCAACACACTCAAATTAAACAAAACAGCCGCTATAACTAGCATAAGAAGATGCCACTCCAAAAAAAATATTAGTTTGTGCTCACATTCGCCAAATACCGCTCTTTTATTATCACAACCAATAATGTAATATATATTACATTATTAAATGTATTTATGTAATATAGGTTACATAAATGGATATTGAACATTTGCAAAGGAATTAGCATGGCTTCTGCAGGACGCCCAAGATCATTTGACAGAGACGCAGCGCTTAATAAAGCGATGTTGATCTTTTGGGAAAAAGGCTACGAAGGCACAACGATGACAGATATCATCAACGCTATCGGCACAAAGGCACCAAGCGTATATGCAGCTTTTGGTAATAAAGATAAGCTTTTTAATGAGGTGGTAAGCCTGTATGCTCAAATCTTAAAATCAGGGCCTCTAAAGGCCTTAAATGAACATCCGTCTATTTACGATGCAATTAGAAACTCTATATATAGCAATGTAGAGATATTCACGAGTACTAATAATCCATGTAGCTGCCTAATCATGACCGCAGCAAACAATTGCTCTCCAGAGCATATTGAGCACATGAATAATCTGAAAAACCTCAGATCTGATTACAAGAACGCTTTTGAGGAGAGATTTAAACAAGCAGTGATCGATGGTCAGCTAATCAGTACAGCTAACCCGCAAACCTTGGCGGAGTTCTACATGACTTTTGTACACGGGTTAGCGTTACGCGCAAAAGATGGCGTTAGCAAAGCAGAGCTACACACATCAACTGACTACGCATTAGTTACAGTTAAATTAATGCTGAAATAATTTAGCAAAAAAACAATAGCCGACCGTACCTGTTAAACATTGAACATGCAGCCGACTAAAGGGAATAGGCACTTTAAAACATCCCAAAAGCACAATAACTTTCCCGATTATTTGTTTCGTATAATGTATATTATGTTAAATAACACATGGGCACTTAATTTGCACATTAAGGGGATAAAGACCTTATGTGCTACGACTCTGATTTATTCGGCGATATTATTGTTACGGTTAATGAAGTAAATATTTGGCTGGATGCCACTGCTAATCTACGCGGTCGCACTCAGACAAGCCGCAATTATTACGCAGAGAACTACGATGTTGCAAATAAGATTAAATTGTCAAAGCTAGACGGTTCATTCTATAAAGTTATAAACGAGTACGAACAATCAAACGCTTACGATGATTTACCGATAAATTGCTTTAATCCCGTCTATGTTCCTGATGATGCTGTGAAAGCCGCGCCCGCTTGTCCTGACTATTATCATGTGTGTAATTTTCATGATTGCCGCGTGTTTATTTCACGGATGAAGCGCGAAAAAAACGCCGCGGATTATGCGCGGCGTAAAAAGTATAAAAGTAATTGAGGCGTTATTCTGCCGCCGTTAATGTTGAATTATTAACGTTGCTATCCTTTGTTTGCGTGAGTTTTTTGTAAACTGGGGATAGCAAACAATATGCAACAAGCAAATGCAGCACCATCAAATAGTAGTAAAAGAACATTTTGTTTGTAGATCCATCGTCCACGCCGAGAATTTGGCTAATGGTGAATTGCTTAAGCAAGTCTGCCAAAATAAACACCACCACCAAGAATATTATTCTTTTTGCTATTTTTGCCATTTTAGTTCACCGCGTCCATGAGTGATTGTATTGCTTGAAACTTTACCATAACTTTTGGGCGCACAATAATCGGCGCTCTTGTTTTTGGGTTCATGCCGTTATAAGCCTCTCGTTGATAGGTTGAAATTTTATATAAGCCAGTGCGCACGCTTTTGCCCATTCTTATGTTTCTGACCTGCCGCGATTCGTATGCGTCAATCACGCGCCTAGCCGCAGCGACTGTTAAACCTGAATCAGCCGCCGCTAGTGCAATTAAGTTTTCCCTGGTGATTGACTCGATTATCGTGGTTGCCATTGCCTTACCTCCCTATGTGTTCGTCTAAATTCGCGTTGTCTTAATCGGTTGTTTATCTTTTTTCGGTCTGCGTAAAATCCACTTAACGCCGCGCCGTAGCCCAAAATCGGGTTTAGTTGCGTAATATTGGTTTGTAATTTGGTCAAACCTTGCGTCATTGCCGTTTCAACAAAGCCAAACACGACCTCTGCTTGCACACGGCTAAAATTTACGCCTCTTATGGTGACTATTTCGCCGCCCGCTGAGAAGTTAAAGAATTGTGCTTTTACTTGGTTCACGGATGCGTTAATTTGCGTCTGCACACCCTCCATGAATTGCGTTTTTATTCGGTCTGTTACGCCCGCTTGCAGTTCATCTTTTAAGTTTGGATTGGTGATTACACCGTTAAGCACAAAGCCCATTCGCTTGCCGATTTCGTCACTGAGGAATACATCTAGCTCACTCACGATGTTTTCATAAGGGAATATTGTTGTAAAAACTTCGGTTTCTACATGGGCATGGGTTTTAATTTGCTGGTTGATAATGTCCGCTAACCATTCGCCCAGCTCCTCAATGATTGTGTCGCTGTAAAAATTAACGATAGGGCAATCAATGCCGTATTTTTTGAATACTTGTTTTTTAAATGTTTTTGCCGCCGCCTCGCCGCCCGCCTTTAATAACGCCTCCCCGTCCAAGCTTTCCAGCACCACGCCCATCGCACGCGATATATATTTGATAACGCTTGCTTTCATGTTCTCAAACATTGTTTGTGCCGCCTCAAGCCCTGCAATGCGTTGCAAGTAAATAAGCGCCGCCCTTGCGCCATTAAGACCGCCTCCCGCAAATGGCAAGATTGAATCCATCGTGTCCTGAAACGCCGCGTCATGCTCTTCTTGCGATTTAAACGGGTAATACTTTTGTTCAGGCGTGAGGTTGAACGGATTAGAGCCTAGATTTAAAAATGGGTTTTTCATTAAGCCTCCCTAACCATAAACACGCGCAAAATATAACCATCTACCCGCCGTCGTAGTAACAGGCGCTCCACCAGCCTTTGGAATTGTTGTCGCCTTGTTCGTAGATTTAGAAATACTTAAATTGCCGCCAGAGATGACCGCCCATATTGACCCAGTATTACCGCCGCCCACAAACTCATCGCCAACCGCATACCCGTTATTTGCAATCAAACAACGCATTCCAACAATCACCGATTTAACGCTAGATAAACCATGCGCCGCGCTCACATATTCCGCGACAGCATTATCATTCAATGTCAGCTCAAACGAATTAAGTAGCCCAGCATCGCCTTTATCACCTTTCACGCCCTGAACGCCTTGCGCACCAGCCGCGCCCGTATCGCCTTTTAAACCCTGAACGCCTTGCAGACCTTGTGCGCCAGCCGCGCCAGCTTCACCTTTGTCGCCCTTCAAACCCTGAACACCTTGCAAACCTTGTGCGCCTTGCGCTCCAGCCGCGCCAGTGTCACCTTTCACGCCTTGTGCGCCCTGCTCGCCTTGCGCTCCCGTGTCGCCTTTGATGTACGCGTCCCAATCCCCGAAAAATTCGTCATTAAAATAAACGCCCCATTCCCCAGCGTTCCGCGCCTGAACGATTGCAATTTCTTGCGCGAGATAATCGTGCGGGCTGACCGAGTTAATCACGGTTAGGCGGTCAATGTAAGTTTGTGCCGTTAATTGGCTTTTACTTGCCTTAATTAAATTGCTATCAATCCAAACGTTCGCGTTCTGCTCTGTTTTGAATTGGTACGGATTCCCGCGAGAACCCACAAGCAAATGCGCCGCGCTTTGTAATTGCCAATCGTTACCCACCAGCACGGGCGTGAATATTTCGCCCTCGAAATGTAGCTTGATGCACGTAAATGGTAAAACCTTGTTTAATCCGCTCATAAATCCCCAACTTTCCGCCCACTCGCAAAAACACGAAAAAATTGATTTTTTTTCGTTTTAAAATTCATTTTTAAATCGATTTAATCGAGGGTTTAACACGAGAGCCTCTTGCCGTTACGCGTAACACGCTTTTTAAAAGGCTTTTAAAACGTATTTTTGGCACTTGAGCTTTTGCGCGTCTAAACCGCCCGCCAGCCCAGCCAAAACGCCCCGCCCCGATTCCCCGACCAATTCACCCCGAGAACAGCGCCCGCAATCCTGCCCGCGTTATAAATCCCCGCCGCGTTTGCGCCCGAACCAAGCCCGAACGCTTGCGCGTTTTAGCCTTATTCGCCGCTTTCGTTTCTAACGACTTCACCAGCCCCGAAAATCACGCCGATTGCGCCGATAATCACGTGCGCTTGCTCTGGTGCGCCCAACACGCCCGAAGCCGCCGCCAGCATTGCCACGCCGCGCCAAGTGCTTTTTTGTTTTAACTGGCGCTTAGCCCATTTAGTTAATGCTGTGCAAATTGTTGCCATTTTTGTTCCCCTTTGTTTTTTATGAATTGTTGTTAATTACTTTTGAGCCTCAATGTGTCCGATTTCTTTCAACTTGCCATTCCAACGCCCAGCCCAAACCAAACCCAAACCCTCAGCCAATAAACCAGCTTGGGTAAACTCTTTTACGTCTAACCAATCGCACTGCTTGCCCTCCATCACGCAAAAATCTAGCGCCTTGCGCTTGTTGTGCATGGATTGCCCCGCCTTTGCGTTCGTACAAATCTTGCCAGCCGCCGTGCGACCTTTTGCATACAAAAAATCTTGATATTCGTTATCACGGTATGTGCTGACCACCAAAATATCTAAACCAGCATTTCGGCACGCCTCAAGCCATTGCATGACCTTTGCGCGAAAGCCGATTTCAAGCTCTAAAAGGTTTCTACTGTTAATCATTGGATTTATTTTCTCGATGAACAGAAACGGGCGGCAATTACCGCAAAATCACCGCCCGTTTCTTTTGGTTAATGACCAGCTAACTAGCTATTAGCAATTGCTGTGTAGTTCGCAATTTGCTCAATGTAGTAAGCCTCGATAGCCACAACCGCGTCTTTTTTCGCAACAATCAAAGCATAGTTGGCTTGCAAAGCTGGGTGCGCTGTTGGTTCATCCCAGCCCGAAGCCTCAGCCGCCGCAACTTTGGCAAGTGCCGCCGTTTTGTTGTCCTGAATGCCATCTTTGAGTTTTTGGAATGCGACCTTTTGTTTCACCGCGTCCGCGATTGGGTCTAATGGCGGGTTGAACACCTTAGCCAGTGCGCCAGCTTCATCCACCACGATTGAAATCGCAGTGAAGCCCACAAATGCGCCTTGCGTCCATTTGATAATGTCGTCAAGGTTCGCAAACTTGCGCACTTCGCCGTCATCGTTGCAAGGCGTGAATGTTTCTGATGGGTTGCCAACATCGCCAGTTTGATAAGTAATGTTTGCGTTAAAGGTTAAGCGTTTAGCGTCCGCAACAATCGCAACGATTGCAAGAACACCGTTGAATAAACCACCTGATAAACCTAGCGCGCTCTTTTGGTTTGCGCGTACTGCTGAAATTGCCTGTGTCATGATAAAGCCCCTTATTAAGATTTAAAATTCGATAAATAAAACTTATCGATGTAGAACCTTAACAAACAAGTAAAAACTTGCACGGGTTACAGTTATTTACACAAGTCCAAGGGGGCAAAGCGCTAACGCGCTTCACCCCTAAAAATCAAAAACCAAACCCCACGCACATTTTCAGCGCGGGCTAAATTACATACGTTGCCAAACCTTTCTATTATTCGCCACCACCTCAAACCCGAAGCGCTCCCCCACCCCCAGTGGCTTTAAAATCCACGTTTTACCGTATTTTCCCTCGACCTCAATCGCATCATAATCCACGCGGTACAAGCTCTCTCTGGGCGGCGTTTCAAGCCCGCCCATTGCCTCAATAAACGCCGCAAAACTTGCGTTTCTCTCTTTGGTTTTCTGCACAGAATCCCACAAGCGCACAAATCTCACGCCCTTACCCTCAAGCTGTCCAGCATCCACACGGCGCAACTCACGCCACACCGTGACAGAATGACCGCCTATTTGCTGAAACTGCCTAATGCGCCAAGTGCTTGCCCAAGCCTCAACCCGTGCCGCGTTGTCCTCACTGCTCGACCCCTTGCCCACTTCGTCATCGCTTTCACCCTCAATGCCGCCGATATTCTTAGCCACATACTTAGCCACGTAACCGCAAGCCGTGCCTTTAGATGGGTTAATGTCCACAAACTTAACGCGCGGTGAAATATCGCGGTGCAACTCTTCACGGTCTGCCTCGATAAATTTTCCTGTGATATTCCACTTCAACTTGTTTTTGGTGCTGGGCTTACCGTCATAAAATAAAATCATGTGCCAATGCGGCGTTCCATCGTGGTGAGGTTCAGCCACGCGCAAGCCGTAATACTTAACGTCATGTTTAGCCAGCAAAGCACGCGCACGCGCCCATGTCTGCACAAGGTATTTTTGTGCATCGTCTGGCTTGGTGCCGTCATACTTCGGATTTTCCGCGCCAGTGCTTAACATTCTGTGCATACGGCTGGGTGTGGTGAGGGTTACAAAAATCGCCTTGTGACCGTATTTAACACTTAACGCCTCAAAACCAGCGATACGCGTCATCAACTCAGCCCTGCGGTTTTCATGGTTTGACATACCAGCCGCCGCAATCTCTGACAGCTTCATGATTTCGCCGTCCTCGCTCACCATTTCAACCTGACCAAGCAATTCACGATTGCGCCGTAACTGTTGCTTTCTGCGTTCTAAAGTATCATCGCTCACGTAAACATCGTGTTTCTTATGAACAATGCCAGCATCACGCGCCGCCGCCTCACGCGCCTTGGCATGAGAGTTACGCAAATTCCGCAACCAAAATGTATGATCAACTAAACGCGCCTTTTGTTGGTTCATATCATGCTCAAACGGATAACGCACCCCGTATTCGTTTGCCATCTTCAACGCTTCATCCCACGCCCAGAAGTCATAATACTCATCGAACTCTTTACCCAAGAACACATAGTTTTGGAAATTCCAACGGCACTTTTCTGCTAACCTTTTCGCCAAGTCCTGCAACTCGCCATCTTCTGCGCCTATATCAATAGCACCCTCAAGCGGCTCAATCAAAGCAATCAAAAATTCATTTGCCTCTCGCAATGATTTTTTAGCCAAAATTCCGTATTTTTTTGCCACGGCATCACGCCACACACGCGGCAAGCGGTTTAACTTCTCAAATTTCCAAGCGTCCATTTCACGCCAAAATTGGTGCGCACTTATCCCCATTTCGCACCGCCTTTTTTGGCTTGCGCGTAATTTGCAACTAACCGATTTTTCGGCAAGTCGAGTGTTACATCAATAATGTATATATAGGAATGTAGATAATTGAGCGCGAGAGAAAAGTGCGAAAGCTCAATCGGTAGATTTTTTAAATGCGCCCTAGCCGCTTGCAGATTTTCAAGCGATGAACGCAACAAAAATTGCACTTCGTCCAAACGTGCAGCGTTAGCAACGTTTAATTGCGGGTGAAAGTCATTATTGAGAATTGATAGCTTTTGACCTAAATCGAAAGCTGGGGGAACTTCTGGGGATAAAACCTTAAAAACTGCACTATCTTTCAGCATTGCGGTGCCTTTCGGAACCGCCTTGTAAATCAGTGAAAAAAGTGTATATTTTGCGTTTTCAACCGCAAATTATTGCGCTGTGTATATTATGTTAACTACAATATTTACACATTAGGAAGGTAAAGTTCCTATGTGCTACATCTTCTACTTATTCGTTTCTATAAGTGCTGAGATATCAAGTCTGCAAATACATGCATGACTGAGATATCACGTTCATTGAGCGTTTGGTCCGGTGTATAACTAAAGCAACAAAAGGTGCCGTAAATTTTACCGTCACTCAGCTTAATGGGCACACTCATATGCGCACGCACCGGCACCAAGGCGGTTACTGGCATATTCATAGCCTCTGGCAGCTCAAAAGCATCATTGATGATTTCAGGTAAACGCCCATCAATCACTCTTTGGCAGTAGCTATCTTCAAGTGAGCCGCTATCACCAACTGCGATTGGCGGGTTCATGTCTTTTGAGTCCACGAATCGGAACTCACGAACACCATCATGAAAGTGTGAGATAAATGCCACATCCATATCAAGATGACGCCGTAAGGCAGATAAGGTATTTTGTAGAAAATTACCCCCAGTTTTTTGCTGAACATTCAAAAGGCTTTGCGTATTGAGGATGCTTGCAGGGGCTCTAGGGTGAGATTTTTCTTCAATTGACGCCTCAATATCCTCAAACCTTAATATTTTGAAATTATTACGGCCTGAATGTTTTGCCATATACATGGCTTTATCGGCGAGCGCCACCAGCTTATCTGACTCTATCGCACGGCCATCATAGATCGCAATACCAATACTTGAGGTAATTTTAAGATTAGCCCCACCTAACCAATTACCCTGATTTAGTTCCTGGATAATATTAGTGGCTACTTTACTTGCATCATCCTCGGCCACGATGCCCTCAATAATGACGGCAAACTCATCACCGCCAAGTCGAGAAACAATATCAGCTTCACGTAACTTGCCTTTAAGCCTGCTCGCAAACTCTTTTAATAGCATATCCCCTGCTTCGTGCCCTAAAGAATCATTGATAGATTTAAAATGGTCGATGTCCAGATACATCAGAGCCAAGCTTTTATCACTGCGCCGGCCCCTTGCCATTGCCTCGGGCAAGTTGGTATTAAAGTACGTCCGATTTCTCACCCCAGTAAGTGGGTCGTTAGATGCCAAAAAGCGCAGCTTTTTTTCCTCAACTTTGCGACTTGAAATATCCTGTATAAACGCATAGAACTCATGTGACTCTGAGTTCAAAATATAAGTAATCGCCATTTCAATCGGGAACTCTTCCCCATTTTTTCTTTTAGCTTCTAGCTGAATACGGCGATTTAGCACCTCAGTGTGGCCACTTTGCAGAAAGCGCTGCATTCCTTGCTGATGCGCCTCCCTGAAACGCTCAGGGATAATCATTTCATCCATATTTTGGCCTACGGCCTCATCATGGCTCCATCCAAAAATATTGGCAGCTTGTTGATTCCATTCGGTAATGAGTCCTTTTTGATCAACCCCAACAAAAGCATCCAAGCTGTTAAAAAGAATGTTTCTGAGGCGCTGCTCTTGGTTTTGATTATTCATATGGTAACTGATTGATGATATTAATTTACTGGCAGTAAAGTATCAAAATTTTCATTTAGTGTCTATTAATCCAGCAATTTAACAATGCTCATATCAACTAAATTGAGAACTAATAGACGTGTGAGCTAAAAGAGAGATTTCCTTGCCTATATGGTTAATTACTAGACTTAAATGGTGATTAAGCCCATTGCTGGTACCAAGTTTCGAAATCAGAGGCTGGCATAGGCTTAGACATATAATAACCCTGACCATAATCGCAACCCATGTCTTGTAGCGACTTCCAGACTTTAATATTTTCTACGCCTTCGGCAACGACTTGCAAGCCCATGTTATGCGCTAACTCAATAGTTGAATTGACGATGATTCGATCATTCTGGTTTTCTTCAACATGCATAACGAATGATTTATCAATTTTAAGCTCACTCACTGGCAGCTCTTTTAGATATGACAAAGATGAGTAGCCAGTACCAAAATCATCAATCGCTAGTTTGATACCCATTTCAGATAAGTGCAGCAATGTCTGCTTTGCACGATGCGGATCATCCATAATGCTGCTCTCAGTCACTTCCAGTGATATGAGTGATGTGTTTGAGCCCGTAGATTTTAGTATTTCAGTGACTTTGTTTGGAAAGTCCGAATCAATTAAATCTCTTGCAGAAATATTCACGGCGATTGGGATTGATATCCCCTTCGCTAGCCATGCAGCACTCACCTTAGAAGCCTCTGCAATCATCCAAAGCGTAATGTCTCTAATTAGGCCAGTTTGCTCGGCAAACGGAATAAATTGGTCAGGAAAAACCATGCCCCTAGTTGGATGCTTCCATCTAATCAATGCTTCAACCGATGTCACCGCCCTACTTTTCAGATTAACCTTAGGTTGAACATAAAGCGACAACTCATTGTTATGTATTGATTTTTTAAGCTCAGAGACTAGGGTAAGATTCACATTGCTTCCCACATCAAAGCTCGGTTGGAATATCACTGGCCCGGATTTTTGAGCTTTAGAAACCTGCATAGCAACTTCTGCAAAGCTTAACAACTGCTCTATTTGGTTACTATGAACAGGGTAACTTGCAATGCCAATACCGGCCGTAATATCAACAAAATTATCGTCCAACTCAATAGGCTTCTCAAAAGCCTGCAAAAGCTTGTGCGCAATATTTAATGCTACATTGGCATCCGTCGCGGGTAGTAGCACAGCAAACTCGTCCCCTGAGATTCTTGCCACCACATCTTTGTCTTTACGAAACACCTGTGAAATACGAATCGAAACCGCATGCAATAGCTGATTACCAAAGTCATGTCCGAGCACATTGTTAATTTGTTTGAATCGGTCTAGGTTCATGAGCAAGACAGAAAGTGGCTCACGGCTGATTTCTGACTTTCTGATGGCACTATTAAGCTCTTTCATGAACGATGCACGGTTAGGTAAGCCCGTCATTTCATCCCAATAAGCCAATTTGGTGATGCTTTTTTCCCTATCGGCAATCGCGGTGCGCATACTACTGAAAGCACTGCTTAACTTACCTAACTCATCTTTTCTGGAAGTATCAACGTTGAATGTGTAATCCCCCTCCTCCAGCTTTCTAGCTGTATTTGCCAACTCTACAATTGGCTGTGCCACAATGCGCGAAACATACAAAATACTCACGATAAAAATGAGCATGCCGACAATGCTCAAAATCAGAAAGTTAAGTAACAACACCTGAAAAGGCGCTGTTGCTTCGTCGATAGATCGCTGTAAAACCACATAGAGTGACTCATTAATATTTTTAAATATAGATACATACCTCGTACCAAAAGCAACATCTCCAATGGTAAGTTCTAAATTATTAGAAGTATTAAAAGCATGCTGAGCTGTCGTATATTTAACAATCTGCTCACTAGCGCCAACGCTCATGGTACTGGCGGTGGAGTGCCAAGGGCTTTTTCCAGCCTGGCTAATAAAAGTAACCTCTAGGTTGCTAAGCTTATGTAGTGTATTTGCCAAGCTGTTATTGATCTTGAACCCCATCACTACCCAGCCTATTGTGAGCGGGGCTTTCACCGGCACGGCAACCAGTTGATACGGTTGATTTTTAAAAATCGTGAAATTGTTTCTTTGTATGTCACTTTTTGCCGTGTAAATAACCTCTGCTATTTTTTCACTTACTTCATTTTCTGACAGGTTTTCTGAAATCACCAAACTGTTTTGATTAGGTGAGTAAAAAATTGCGAGGTCTGCATTGATTCTTGATTGGTGGTTAATCAGTGCAGAGAGGATAGTTTCGTGATCATTACTTGCAATTGCCGCTTTAAAACCAAAGTCGGCCGCCAAGATACGGGCACCCACGCTTAAACTCTCGCCATTGTTTTGTAGTAAGTTTAAGAATACACGCTCACCTACTTCCAACTGTTGGTTTACTGAGCGACGCGCGTTTTTATCAATGCTTAATTTAATCGCGATTGAGCTTAAAACTTGAATCACCAAGATTAGTGATAAAAATATAACGGAGATTCGACTTTTTAAGCTTTTGAATTGCATGTTTTAGTTGTGAGAATAATGAGTTAGTTATGGGTTTCAAGCTTTAATGAAACCGTTTCGTTGTTTTTGATAGCTATTTTTTGCTCAGTAATAAAGTTTTCTTTAACTGTAGCGTAGTGCCAGGCTTTCAGCGTATGTTGACCGCTGGGTAAATCTGTCAGCTTCACGATGCCGTTCACATCACTTTTGCCAAAATACGGTGTATCTACAATGTGTATATATGCCAGCATGTTGTCATGAATATTACATCCAAGTATCACCGTACCAGGCTTATCAAAAACAACCGGCTTTGCCGGAACACCTGAGTAAAGCTTTAATTCAAAAACTTTAGCCGGTGAAAATGAGTAAACATGATGCCTGACGGAGTCTTTATTGGGGAAACTTACACTGGTGCCAACTTGTATCACGCTGACAAATGGCCAAAACTGCTTATTTTTTTGATCAATATTTGCTTCATTTAACGGATTACGGTTAGATTTAGTATCCGACTCTAAGTAAACAACAGCGTTGCTCAGCGGATTGCCTGCTTGATCATTCACTTGAACAGTAAGCTCTGCAGCGTGCAATTGAAATGATGTTACTAGAAGGAATAAGCTAAGGGCAGCATGCTTCATAGATTGGCTCTGTAAGAATTAATCATTAATCGGTAACAATATCACGCTTCATCGGAGCCAGTATTTTTAATAGCTCATTTTTCTCCTTAGTCCCCACATGCTTATTTAGGGCAGTTCTAAACGTTTCTACGAATAACTCAAACTCTGCAGTGGTCACTTTAAGATCACGGTGAGAGTTTTTCATGGTCTCTCCTTCATAAACACAATTCCCGCCGGTTAGAACACATAACTGATCAACAACACTTTGTTTTAAGGTGCTTAATTTGACGCCATCGAACGAACGTTTAATTTTAGGGTCCGACGCAGATGCATCTATTGTTTCAGATACCACGAGCGTTAGCACCGGCAGGCCGCCAATGCGCTCAAACAGGGATTGATTCTCAGGCTGGTGGCTTAAAGGTTGCACTTGCGCACAAGATGAAAGCAACAGCATTAAAATCATTAAGAAATTATTACGCATCAATTTAAGTCTCGGTTTTTATGTATCATTACTTTAATATAACCACTGTGATTAATCTATGTAATTACTTTGTTTATTACTTCTTGAAATAACGCCAGGAAAGGCAAATGTGCTGTTAACACACAATCCAAAAAAAAAACTACTTACATGGTCGTTGAATATTTTTGCAATCTCCATATTAAGCCATGCCAACACCTTGTTGGCAGGTGACCGTTTATTAGCAACGGGTGGTGTAGTACAAATAGAGGGTGCTGGTGGCGGTGGGTTAACTCCTTGGGCTTTAATATCGGGCTACGGCACCGACAAACAGATTGGTGGCTCGGCGTTTTATACAGAAGCAAAAACCAATGGGGATTTTGAAATAAGCGCAGGCGGCGTGAGTGTCGGCTTATATAATCGCTTAGAAATTTCATTAAGCCAGCAAAAGTTAGGCTTGAGTGACACGGTGCCTGGTGAGCGTATTCGCATGGATACATTGGGCGTAAAAGTACGCTTGTTTGGCGATGCAGTCTACGACCAAGACACATGGCTACCGCAAGTAGCGATTGGCGCGCAAATCAAACGTAATGAAGACTTTAATAACGTACCCAAAGCCCTGGGCGCCAAGCACCAAACTGGGGTAGACCTATACCTAGCCGCAACCAAGTTATATTTAGGCGCAGCATTTGGCAGGAACCTACTGCTAAATGGCACCCTGCAGGCAACAAAAGCTAATCAGTTCGGTTTTTTAGGTTTTGGCGGTGACAATCGCGACCACTATCAAATGCAACCCGCAGCATCGGTTGCGGTGATGCTCACAGACCAATTGCTGCTAGGCACTGAATATCGTTATAAGCCAGACAATTTAAGTGTATTTAAAGAGCAAAATGCACATGATGTATTTTTAGCCTGGTTTCCTGTTAAAAATATATCACTGACTGCTGCCTACTTAGATTTAGGCAACATTGCAAATAAAGCCAATCAATCCGGTTGGTATTTGTCTGGGCAAATCTCTTATTAAACGGGATTGATGATCTTATTTGCATTGCTTCAGGTACACCCTAGCCTCCGTGTTATCGATTAAGCCATTTCTGTTTAATCAAATAATCTACACTGAACTTGCCTGCGCCGCCAAACAGCAAGGGCGAAAACATCACCACATAAATCAATGGTAATTTGTAATTACCAAAACCATCGCCAGTTTCATCGACTATACGATAGCCTGCCCACAAGTCATTTAAACTCATCCATTGATTTGGCCAGTGCACCGTGGCAATCGCGACGATGGTAAGAATAATGAGTGAGATTGAAAAAAATCTTGTCGCGATGCCTAGTAACAGCGCTATCGCGCCTAATATTTCAAAATAAGTTGCTATTTGCCAATTGATTTCTGGCGGTATCAAGCTAAATGGAAAAGGAAACGTAACGTCTACAAACCAATTGCTGCCATGAAGTTTTTCAAACCCTGCTTCACCAAACTCATAGGCGAGGATTAGGCGTAAAAATAAGGATGGGATACTCTCAGAAAGCTGATTAAGGTAGCCAATCGTGCTTTCATAAAGCCTGTAGCCACAATTAATTAGGTTGTTGTTATACATGGGATTTGTCCTCGAAATTATTGGTATGACTTAGTCGGGACAAACCATAAAAACTTACAGTAATATTTTTAAACTACGGCAGAAAGTTTTATTTTACGCGCCCTATCTATCTTTAATTTCATTTGGCGTAATTTGTAAAATAAACGCACACCCAGCAGCAGTGCCAGCACAACCGCATAAAACAATGGCTCGCGAATGTCTTTTTTAACCAACCACCAGAAATGCACGACCCCCAGCGTAGCAATTAAATAAACACTCAGGTGCAGCTGCTTCCAATGCTGCCGCAATACCTGCATCATGTATTGATTAGAAGTAACGGCCAAAGGCACGGTCAGCAGATAAGCGGTCGCCCCGACCAATACATAAGGATGCTTGGTGATATCTTTTACGATATCAGCCCAATCAAAGCCATAATCTAGCCACAGGTAAGTGGTGATATGCAAGCTGGCATAAAAGAACATCATCAAGCCCACCATGCGCCTGCACTGCAATTGCCAAGACACGCCCCATAATAAGCGAATTGGAGTAAGGCTAAGTGTGGCTAATAAAATCAATAGCGCCCAGAACCCGGTTGACCTTTCAACAAACTCAACGGGATTTGCACCCAAACCATCATGCACACCTAGCCACACTAGACGTGCGAGCGGTACTAGGCAAAGTAAGAATAATGTGGATTTAATCCAGCTAATTTGCCTCCTGCTAGGTGTGCGTTGCAGAAATTGTTTAATGCCCATGGTAATCAACCTGCGATTTAAAAGTTTTTACGTAAATCTAAGCCTGCATACATCTGCCCTACCTGCTCAACGTATCCATTAAACATTTGCGTTTTAATCCTCCCCGCAAATAAGCCAGCACCTATTCTTTTTTCTGAAGACTGCGTCCAGCGCGGATGATCCACCAGAGGATTTACATTTGCATAGAACCCATATTCTCTAGGCCCTGCTTTCATCCAAGTGGTCATTGGCATTTTTTCTGTAAATCTAATTTTTACGATGGATTTTGCCCCCTTAAAGCCATACTTCCAAGGCACAACCAAGCGCATGGGCGCACCGTTTTGGTTGGGCAGTTTTTCACCATACAGGCCAACCGCCATCAGCGTGAGCGGGTTCATGGCTTCATCCATACGCAAGCCCTCAATATAAGGCCAGTCTAATATCGGCAAATTCACCCCTGGCATTTGTTGTGAGTCAGCAAGTGATATAAATTCAATATATTTAGCATTGGCGTTAGGCTCAGCCCATTTAATTAACTTAGCCAACGGAAAGCCAACCCAGGGAATCACCATCGACCAACCCTCGACACAGCGCATACGATAAATGCGCTCTTCTAGCGGAGCTAACTTCAAAATCTCATCAATACTGATGATTTTATTTTTCTTAACTTCACCTTCAATGCTGACCGTCCACGGATATGGCTGAAATAACTTTGAATTTACAGCCGGCTCATTTTTACTGGTACCAAACTCGTAAAAGTTATTATAGGTAGTGACATCTTCGTATGAGGTGGGCTTCTCCTCTTTACCATAAGCTGTTTTCGTGAAACTTGGCAGCGTTAGTACAGATTTAGATGGGGTACTGAGAGGTATGCTCTGGTGTGGGTTATTAGCTGCCAGCAAAAGATTGCTGTGCGCCAGTGCGGAGGTAGCAAGCAAACCTAAACTAGCTTGCTTGATAAAGCGGCGTCTATCTTCAAAAACCTCTTTGGGTGTTATATCTGAGGGTAAAACATCGGTTTTTTGTAGAATAATCATAAGGATACCCAGTAGAAAATGTATGTTGTAAAAACATTAAACCAGCATGAATAATACGTGAATCAACTGTCTAGCTGTGACCGTCTAATTCATCATGAGTTTAACTAACATACCTTAGTCTGGGTTTAGTGATTATCCTTACAAAAAATCGATAACTACATATAACTAAGCCTGATTAAATCAAACCTTTAGTTTCTTTTTCAATTTCTTCTGCAAGCGCTTGATCATGCGAGTTTTTTGCGATTGATTTAGCTTGGTCAACCAGTGTTTTTGCCGTTGCACTGTCGCCGGTTGCCGCCTTTACTTGTGCCAATATGCAATAACCATAGGCTTCGTAATAAGCACCACCCTGCTCTTTTGCAAACTTAATAATTTTATTCAGCGTACGTTCTGCACGGTCATAGTTCTTAGCGGCAGCGTAATATCGGCCCAACTCAATACTGGCATGTGCGTATTGGTCCAACGTACCTGATTTTTCATGCATCATAAAGGCTTTGATTTGAAACTCCAGCGCAGCATCATGCTGGTTTAACTTATGGTGAGCTAGCGCGATAGATTCAAAACTCTCACCACGCTCATTATCATTTGCGGTCAGCGCACTGCCAGCCAGATACGAATCTAAAGCCTGCTGATACTTGCCAGAGTTCAGGTATACGTTACCCTCACTTTGATATGCCACACGCTCAAACGCCTTGCTTTTTATGCTTTTGGCCTGCTGCAGGCTTTGCCCATAACTAACAATCGCTTGCTCGTACAAACCCGCGTCTTTATACGCATGCCCGCTAACCAGCGCGATAATCATTTTATCAAAGCCGTCAGTCGCCTGCTTTTCTGCTAAGTTAAACGATTTAAGTGCATCGTCTAGCTTACCCTGTCCACTGTAAACACGCCCCTGGCATATCAACGCTTCTTTGTCATTATTGTTTGTATCCAGCGCCTTATTCGCAAAGCCTAATGCTGCAGGAAAATCCGTTTGATCATACGCCTTACTGCATGCAGATGCATTGTCACTTGCAGCGTAAATAGTATTAAAAAACAGAGAAGTAGCTATTACAGTTAAAGTTTTATGTAGCTTCATTTTTGCTCGATGCTGTTAGATGAAATAAGTAACTATTATAAAAAAGTTGCCCACTGCTGAGACTTATCAGCAGTTGCAAAAAAATGTGGGTTTAACAGCGATGGCTTAGCGTTATAACTTAGTGCCAGTGCCTGCATATCCACGATGTCACCACCGGCTTCTTGTAGCACGCAGTGCCCTGCTGCAGTATCCCATTCGTATGTAGGCCCTAACCGTGGGTACACATCGGCTTTACCTTCCGCTACCAAGCAGATTTTTAGAGAGCTACCCAAACTGATAAGTTCAGGTTTAGCTAGGGTTGCCGTTTCCACGCCATGCAAAAACTTTTGGAATCGTTCATCGGAGTGTGACCTGCTGCCTGCGACAGTGATCTGTGCTAGATCAAGCGGCTTTGCGTAAATTCGCTCTGCGGGCGCTGCCCCCTGCTGCTTATAAGCCCCATGCCCTTTACTGGCATAGTAAATTAAATCAGTAACTGGGGCATACACTACCCCCATAATGGATTGATGCTGGCTAATTAAGGCAATATTAACTGTAAACTCTCCATTACGCTTAAGAAACTCGCGTGTGCCGTCTAATGGGTCAATTAACCAGTACGTTTGCCAGCTCAGCCGCGAGCCTACATCTATCTCTTTAGACTCTTCAGATAACACCGGAATATCAGGTGTGAGCTGGCTAAGCCTTGCGACTATAAGATCGTGTGCAGCAATATCTGCCGCGGTGAGTGGCGAGTTATCTGACTTCATTTCAAAGCCAAAGTCAGTGGAGTAAATTTGCATGATTGCTTCACCAGCATCTTTTGCAATGGCAATCACATCCGCTTGAAATTGATGGCCTTCATTGATCATGATGGTTCACCTTCCGCTAATACTGCTAATAGGCCTGCCTCATTAATAATCGCAATGCCCAATAATTGTGCTTTTTCCAACTTACTGCCTGCATCTGCACCGGCTACCACAAAGTCTGTTTTCTTTGAAACACTGCCTGCTACTTTTCCACCAGCCGCCTCTACCAGTGCTTTGGCATCATCGCGCGACAGGCTTGGCAAGGTACCGGTTAGCACGAAGGTTTTACCAACAAGCTTACCGGTTACTTGCTGCCTGCCTTCTGTTTCTACCCAGTGTATTCCAGCATTTAACAATGCATCAATGACACTTTTATTATGTTCCTCAGTAAAGAAGTTTCTAATTGACTCAGCAACAATTGGGCCAACATCATTCACTTCTAGCAAATCTTCAATACTTGCAACCATTAATGCCTTTAAATTACCAAAATGTTTGGCTAAGTCTTTAGCAGTGGCTTCGCCTACATTGCGCATGCCTAGTGCATAGATAAAGCGCGCAAGCGTGGTGTTTTTGCTGGTATTCAATGCATCTAAGATATTTTGAGCAGATTTTTCAGCCATGCGCTCAAGATTACTGAGTGTATGTAGATCTAGGCTGTAAATATCTGCCAGCGTATGCACCAAATTAGCCTCAACCAACTGGTCAACCAATTTTTCACCTAAACCCTCAATATCCATGGCACGGCGTGAAGCGTAATGCGTAATTGCCTGTTTACGCTGTGCAGGGCAAAACAAGCCACCAGTGCAGCGCGCAACGGCTTCATCTTCCTGCTTGAGAATATGCGAGCCACATTCCGGGCACACAGTCGGCATTTCAAAACGACGTGCATGTGGCGGCCTATTGGCAAGCACTACACTCACCACTTCTGGAATCACGTCCCCTGCCCTGCGTACACTGACCGTATCGCCAATTAAAATATCCTTACGGCGAATCTCATCTTCATTGTGGAGCGTAGCATTAGTGACAGTCACGCCACCCACAAACACCGGCTTTAAGCGCGCAACTGGGGTTATCGCGCCAGTTCTGCCTACCTGCACGGTAATGTCCTCCACCAGCGTAAGGGCTTCTTGTGCAGGAAACTTATGCGCCACAGCCCAGCGAGGGGCTCTGGACACAAAGCCTAACTCAGCTTGCTGATTAAATTGATTGACCTTGTAGACCACGCCATCAATATCAAAAGGTAATTGTGGGCGTTGCTGGCCTATTTTTTCATAATACTCACTCAGCCCTTGCACGCCATGCACCACATCACGCACGTTGCTGACAGGAAAATGCAAGCTTGCCAAGTAATCCATGGCAGCGCCATGACTAGTTAGCACAGGAACGCCTTCCGCCACACCTAAGCCATAGGCAAAAAATGTGAGTGGGCGTGTAGCGGTTATTTTTGCATCGAGTTGGCGCAGGCTACCTGCCGCTGCATTGCGCGGGTTTGCAAATAATTTTTCGCCTTTGGACAACTGCGCTTGATTAAGTTTATCGAAGTCACGTTTTAACATGAGCACCTCACCGCGCACTTCTAGCAACTGTGGTGGATTTTCACAATTTAAACGCATGGGGATAGCGCGTAAGGTGCGCAGGTTGTGCGTAACGTCTTCACCAGTGTAGCCATCGCCGCGCGTAGCGCCTTGGGTAAAAACACCATGCTCGTAGGTTAAGGTGATAGCCAAGCCATCAAACTTTGGCTCTACAGCATACTCAACTTGCGCAACGCCCAACGCCTCGCGGATACGTTTATCAAAAGCCTCTAACTCACTTTGCTCAAACGCATTATTAAGCGAGAGCATGGCCTGCCGATGTGTAATGCTGTTAAACGCATTATTAGCGGCACCGCTCACACGCTGAGTGGGTGATTCTGGCACCACTAGACTGGGATATTGATGCTCTAAGGCTTGCAGTTCACGATAAATTTTATCGTACTCACTATCAGGGACAGAAGGAGCGTCGAGCGCATAATACTCATAGTCATAACGCGCGATTAACTCACGCAACTCTAAAACATGCTGCTCTAAAACACGCTGCTCAGCGTCGCTTAACTTCGGATCTGACATTAAATCTAACCTTGAAACTTATGAGAATAATCTACGTGCACTGTCTGAGCCAGGCACGATGCCTCGCACTAACATGGTGGCGTAAATCACTTTGAGTTGCTGCCGAATTTTTTCAATCTGCATATCGCCTAGTGGTCTGTTGTTATCATCCACCAATACCGCATTTAAGCCTGCTTCCATCTGCCTTGCGATTTGAACCATGTGATTGAATGCCTCAGTACAATGCATCACATGCGGGATATCTAGCTGAAAAGTAACTGCTTTCACTACACTGGTTCTTAACATTTCAGGGTTAAATGGGTAATTGTCTCGATTAAACATAACAAATGACACAGATGGTGACGGCGCATTGGCTTGCGATGCATCAGCTTCAGCATAGTACTTAAACGCACCATCCGCCTCCAGCACCAAACCCTGCGCCTCACTGAGGCCTCTTAATTTAGTACCAGTGAAAGCACCATGGTCGCCATGTACCAAGTGAAAGCCCATTGTTTTATCTACTTCAATACAAAATGCATCTAAGGCTGACGCAGCTAATAATGAGTCACCATTACTTTGCCATTCAACGTGGCCATCAATATCCAAGCCCAAGGTTTCTACCGCTAGCTGGAATCGATTTAAAACACTGCGGGTCACTGCGCCGGCACGATCAGCAAGCTGTAAGCTGCAGGTGATTTTTGTGGTGGTGTAATTAGCAATCGCTGGCTGCGCCGCTAATGCAGTTAATGGTACCCAATCCGTCTCTTGAATTAACGCATGTAAATGAATAGGCTTATCGTAATCTTCAAAGAAACCACCAATGCTTGCCGTCACGTTAGCAATGCTGGTTTCATTGGCTAAATAGATCACTGCAATTAAGTCCATCTGCGATTGCAGCATGGCGGGTAAGCTAGACTTTGTTACATCGCTGGCTACTGCTGCTTTAGAAGGCGCTACCGTTGCGAGCTTAGCTGGCGCAACAGGCTCAACACTTACATGATTAGCTACACTATCTGGCGCTGCTTGTGCTACAGGCGCTGTATTGATTTGATTAAAAGCATCATTGAAAATTGCTTTAATTTCTTCATGCTGAGCTGGCTTGGTGTCTATGTTGTGATTTGCCTCTTCAGCCACATCATCCAAGTATGTGTCTGGCGCATGATGCGGCTCATGGCTTTGTCTAGCCACTAGCTCTGAATATGCCTCATCAATATCCTCTAAAGCATTTTCGTCATTGTCCGAGCTGGAGTCATTAAATGCTGTAAATTTACCGTCATGTTCAAAACGCTCTTTCAAACGCTCGGTATCAATAGAAAAATTATCTTCTGCAAACTCACTGGCGACATCAGCACTAGCAGGCTCGCCACTGGCATTATCATTTAAAAGCGCGTCATTTTGTAATTGAGAGAAACTGCTTTCTACCTGCTGGTTGAACTTTCGTTCCTGCCACCAGTTAAACAAAAGCACGGCAGCAATGATTAGGGCACCAATAATGATTAATATGATTTGCAAATCGTTCATTTACATTAAACTCTCAACTAAATAACAGCCGCCATTAAGACGCTGTCTCAACCATTTTCACAGCCGCTTCCATATCTACGTCCACAATGCGTGAAACACCTGATTCCTGCATAGTAACACCGATTAATTGCTGCGCCATTTCCATCGTAATTTTATTATGACTCACATATAAAAACTGCGTTTTCTCAGACATTTTTTGCACCATGGCACAAAATCTCTCTGTATTGCTGTCATCCAATGGTGCATCCACTTCATCCATCAGGCAAAACGGCGCAGGGTTCAGCCTAAATAGCGCAAAAACCAAGGCTAGCGCTGTTAGCGCTTTTTCACCACCTGACAATAAATGAATCGTACTGTTTTTTTTACCCGGAGGCTGAGCAAACACCTGCATCCCGGTATCTAAAATCTCATCGCCTAACATCTCTAACTTCGCCTGCCCGCCACCAAACAAGGTAGTAAACAACTCATTAAAATGTTTATTGGCTTCATCAAACGTGTGCTGCAAACGGCTGCGCGTTTCACGGTCTATCTTATAGATTGCATCTTCTAGGGTCTTGCTTGCCTCATTCAAGTCTTGGCATTGGCTATCAATATACTGTTTACGTGACTGCTCAGAGGCTAACTCTTCTATGGCAGCTAAATTAACGGCACCTAGGGCTTCAATATCTGAGGTTAGCTTGCTCTTTTTTCTTTCCAGATCACTAACTTTAAGCTCAGCGATTTGAGTCTCTGCACCCTGTTTAAAATGGGCTTCAAGCGCAGCCTCTTCTATATTAGATGCCAAAAGTTCGGCCTGACACTGTTCAAAATGAATGCGCGCTTCTTGCTCATTCAAGCGACTGGCTTCCAACTTATCCCGCAACGGGTGTAATTGCTGCTCTTGCTGCAACCGCGTACGCTCCTGCTGCTGCAAAATGGTTTCGTTATCGCTCATTGCATTACGCAAGCTCACTAACGACAATTCACGCTGCTGCTTGGTGTTTAACGCCGCCTCTAAGTTTGCTTTTAAAGCCTCCATCTTAGTTGCGGCCAATGTTGCTTCAACCTCTGCACACCGCAACTTTAGTGAAGAATTCTCCTCATGTAGAGATTTAATTTTAATCTCTAATTCATTGATATTATTTGTTATTAATTTTAAATTAAAACTTTTTTCTTGATGGATACGCTCAGCCACCTGCAATTGAGACCTAGCCTCATTTAATAAATCTTCTGCAGACTGTTTCTTGGATTCCAGCGACAGTTTTTCATGCTGCAGCGATGCCAGGCTCTCAGTAATTGTATTTAGTGTTGTTTGCTTTTGCGCGCTTTCCGCCTGCAGTTTCTGCAATTTCTCTTCAGCAAGGTTGCAGTCGGCCTGCAGCATGGCCTGCCGCTGCATTGCGTTAGCCTGTTGCTGTTTAAGCTGCTGCAAATGCAGATTGAACTGATGTGCCTGCTGCGTTACATGCTTTAGTTGCTGTTGATGCGTATGCTGCGTAGCGCGTAACTGCTGCATATTGTGCTCAAGCTGCAACAACTGCTCATTCTTGAGCGCCAACTCAGCTTGGGCTTCTGGTAACTGCTTTTGCAAACTAGTTAAGCGCGCTTGGCGCTCCAACACACCATGCAACCCTGACTGCTCGCCAAAATAAGTCACACTATGCCGGGTATAAATATCACCGTGTTGATTCACCAGACATTCACCACGCTGCAATGAGCTTACAGCTTGCGCAACATCAGCGTCGCTATCTAATATATACACGCCAGCCAGCCAGCCTTGCAACACCGCCTGATAACCAGGTTCCACATGCTCTACTAACGACAGCATCGTGGCATAAGACGTAGCCGCATCGCTAGCAACAGGATCAGAAGCTGATGCAGCAGCCAGCGTTACGGCAACCGGCGCCCTACCTGCCGCACCCACTTCAATCAACGATTGATCACATGCAATAGCATTAAGCTTTGCGCCAAGAAATGCCTCAAAAGCTGACTCCCAGCCAGACTTGATGCGAACCATCTGCCACAGCCTTACGTTTTGCTCCTGCTGGCGATTTAAACCTGCGCGATTTAGCCACGCGCTTAATGCGGATGCCTCATCCACCTTGCGCATAGACTGCTGCAACTTAGCCAATGAGCTAATTTCAGCCTCTAGTACATGTAGCGCACGCTGGTGCTGATGCACAGCATCTCTATGGCTTTTAATTTCCACATGCAAAGCCTGCTCTTGCTGCGCAGCCTGAGCATTATGCTGCTCCAACTCAGCAACTTGCAACGTCAATGCATTAAGTTCTGCTTGCTGTTCCACAAGCAAGCTATCGGCAGGTATCTGCAATGACGCATAACTTTGCTGCAAACGTTTTAGCTGCTCATTAGTTTCTGCAATTGCTCGAGACAAATGTGCCATATTTGCCTGCTCTAAACGCAAGCGCTGCTCTGTATTTAGCCAGGTTGACTGGCCGGCATTAAAAGCAGCGAGTGCTGCCTGATAAGCCTGCAACTGCAATGGCACAGCCGCACGCGCTGTATTCACACTATCCTCGGCGTGCATAAATTCTGTATTCGCTTGAACAAGCTCCGCTTGGGCTAAACCGTGTGTACTCTCAACTTGGCTATGCTGCTGCGTATTTTTCTCTAATTGCACAGAGAGCTGATGCAACTGTATTTGCAAGCGCTCTCTGGCGTCCGCGGTGTTTTTTACTTGATTTTCAAGGTTAGACACCTCGGCATTGGCTTCGTAGTAAGCTGCCTGCGCCACGTTAACCGCATCGCTCGAGGCAACATGCTGCTGCCTGAGCGTTTCAAGCGTATTTTCGCTATGCCGCAAACTAGCCATTTGTGCTTCCAGCTCATTGACCAGCTGCTCAACGGCACGTTGTGACTTTTCCCACTGCGCACTTGCATCACGCTTTTTTAATAACCAAATCTGTGCCTTGGTGATATTTAAAGCTTGCTGCATTTGATTGTACTGCGCGGCTACGGCCGCCTGTGATTGCAAGCGCACGATTTGCGTATCCAACTCACGCAGAATATCCTCTACCCGCAACAGATTTTCACGTGTGTCACGTAAACGCTGCTCAGTCTCTTTGCGCCGCTCTTTATACTTACTAACCCCGGCGGCCTCTTCAAGGAACACGCGCATCTCTTCAGGGCGCGCCTCCACAATGCGGCTGATGGTATTTTGCCCGATAATCGCATAGGCTCTGCCGCCCAAACCCGTGCCCAAAAACAAATCTGCCACGTCACGGCGACGCACCACACTATTATTAATGTAGTAAGTAGACCCCTTATCACGCTCAATCACCCGTTTTACGGAGATTTCTGCATATTGAGACCACTCACCGGCAGCACTGCCCAAACTATTATCAAACACCAACTCCACACTGGCACGAGATATAGGCTTGCGGTTACCAGAACCATTAAAGATGACAGCATCCATCGCATCTGCACGCATTTCTTTGGCAGATGATTCCCCCAAAACCCAGCGTACAGACTCCATGACATTGGATTTACCGCAACCATTGGGGCCAACCACACCTACACGCTGCCCGTGGATATGCAGCGTTGTCGGGTCAACAAATGATTTGAAACCTGAGAGTTTGAGATGGGTTAAACGCAAAATGAACTTTTACTAAATAGGTTTGGATTAGGTTTCGATTAGATTTGGCTTTAGGGCGTTATAATAACGTTTTTTAAGCCAAAAGCTCTACTATCTATCATGACCGATCTATCACTAGGTGCAAAACCAACCGCACAGCCCTCTAAAACTTTAGAGACATTTGAAAGCCCAACAACGACACGCGACTTTCATATCCATATGGAAATCCCAGAGTTCACATGCTTGTGCCCTAAAACAGGCCAGCCTGATTTTGCTGTGATTTATTTAGATTACATTCCTGATCAGCTATGTGTAGAGCTTAAAAGCCTAAAACTCTACATGTGGTCATTCCGCGACGAAGGTTGCTTCCATGAAGCCGTGACTAATCGCATACTGGATGATTTAGTTGCAGCCACGCAGCCTAAATTTATGCGCGTGACTGCTAAGTTTTATGTCAGGGGCGGCGTATTTACCAATGTGATTGCTGAGCATCGCAAAGCAGGCTGGCAGCCACAACCACGTGTTGAATTAACACAATTTGAAAGTCAATCTAACATCCGCGGCTAAGCGCAAATATCAATAGAGATGGCGGCGGCTTAATTAGTGTGTAAATTCTTTTAGAATTTACACAAATTAGAAGGAAAGTGATTGACAAGCCCCGCGCCCATCTTTAATATGGCGCCTCGCTAACATTGCAACAGCTTAGAACAATATGTTGTAGGTTTTGGGGGTATAGCTCAGCTGGGAGAGCGCTTGCATGGCATGCAAGAGGTCAGCGGTTCGATCCCGCTTACCTCCACCAAAAAGACTTACAAATCACTTCGGTTTATAAGCAAATTGTTGTAAAATACTGCACTTGTTAGTTTAGCGGTAAATTCTTAGGTCCCCATCGTCTAGAGGCCTAGGACACCTCCCTTTCACGGAGGCGACCGGGGTTCGAATCCCCGTGGGGACGCCAAAAGTTTTAA
>Ga0208269_100242_pt1 | contig 34327 bp, 35 predicted proteins | sample LakWasMe88_LOW11_2_FD_183912 | JGI IMG/M metagenome (GOLD analysis project Ga0208269, IMG submission 183912) | Freshwater sediment methanotrophic microbial communities from Lake Washington under simulated oxygen tension - Sediment Metagenome... | ecosystem: Environmental > Aquatic > Freshwater >...
ATGTCGGCTACCTGGATGGCCATCCTGCCGGATACATCAAGAACAATCGTACCGGCATCGATATTAAATGGAAATCAAAGGGCTATGCTCTCGATCCCCAAGAAAAAGCCAAGTTACAAGCCGAAGCCGCAACCAAGCTAGCAGAACGTGCAGCCGAGCAAGATCGCCTGCATGAGGCCACCGCGAAGCGTGTCAGCCGACAAATAGAAAGTCTGATGCCCATTATCCAGCCTACCCCGTACCTGCAAGATAAGGACATCCAGGCGCATGCCGGTGCTCTGACTGATAAGCAAGGAGAGAAGACTTACATCCCGGCTTTTGATGTGGACGGCAAACAGTGGACAATGCAGTACATCCAAGAGGACGGAACGAAACGGTTTGCCAAGGATAGTAAGAAAGAAGGTTGCTTCCATCCGGTCGGTGGCATGACTGCTGTTGCGGCGGCGCCTGTCCTGATCATTGCCGAGGGCTACGCCACGGCGGCCAGCTTGTCCGAGGCGCTTGGCCAGGGCACCGTCGCGGCGTTTGACTCTGGCAACTTGCCACATGTTGCCCGCGCACTGCATGAGAAATTCCCCGATAAGCCCATCATCATCGCTGGCGATGACGACAGACACCTCGAAGCAACCCAGGGCATCAACCCTGGTCGTGTCAAGGCGGAGGAAGCCGCCAAAGCCGTAGGCGGTAAAGCGATATTTCCGATCTTTGCTCCTGGCGAGCTTGGGGAAAATCCCAAGGCATTTACTGACTTCAACGATTTGGCTGGAAAAAGCGAGTTGGGTAAGGCGGGTGTCAAGCGCCAGGTATGGACTGCTGTGAGCAAGATACTGCTTAATGAGGAGCGGCGGCAAGAGCAATTACAAAAACCCGACCAAGCGCAGCAGACGGAGAGGCGACCTCAAAGAGCTGCCCGACTGAGGTAAGAAAAGGAATCATCCCCACGGACGTGGGGATGATCGTTATTTAAAAATATAAGTGCCTTGCGCGGCTATCATTTACTCTATGAGTTGGAATCGTCGATCGTCTGTTGTCGACCCAAAAGAGACAATCACCGAAGAAGTGCGAATGACAGAAAACAGAAAGTTAGCAGACTTTAGGATATCCTCAGGATGGCTGGAGCGTAGCGATACTCATCAATTGTCAGCCTAAAATGACGGGTTTCGGCTTTCGCCTCTGCATGTCCTACTACACTAAATTCCTTTTAAAAAGTGGATATTTTTGACAGAGTGATTGATAAGAATCTCGCAATAACAGATGAAAATCAGGACTATTCATAATATCTAAAATTTCAGCACGACTGTCATCAATTTGTTTTTGTAATATGAAGGAAAGGTTTTCATCATTATTTGGCAAAAGAGGTAAAAACATTGCGATAGATTCAAATCGTCCGCGTAATAACATAACTTTATTTCGGCGTTTACGACATAACTCATCAGAATTCAGCATTGTTTTGAGTGCGCTATTTTTGAATCTTTCCTTCCAATAATCCTCATTAGCAACGTTGTCTTGTAAAACATAACGCCCAGTATCTTCATTAAACACTAAGCTATTACAATCTTCTTCACAACTGGGGTTTAACAGTGGATAACTAACACTGTGAAACTCTAGCTTTTGTTGATTACACGGCTTACATGACCAGATATAATTATCCCATTCGTAAACTTTTTCAGGATAAACTGCTTTGGGCAGGAAATGGTCAACATCTCCTTTACTTGCTTGTCTGTTTTGAGGTGTAGGAATAACTTCCCCGCAATAGCCGCAATTATTATGAAAGTCCTGAATTAGGAGAAGACGTATTTCATCTTTAAGCCAATGATTGTCTGTTGGTTTAGGTGGTTGAATAGATGGTACACTGCTATCTTTTTGCCAACGATAATGTCCAATCCAAGGAGCAGTCCATTGCGCTTGATTTGTTACCAATAATGGCGGGCAATCACTTCGATTAATAAGCTGCATAACTTTAATGAGATGCTTGTTGACTCAAACTGGTAATCAATGCAGCTAACTCCTGTTCTTTGGCTTGCAGTTTTTGTTGCTGAGCATACAATTCATCAACAAAAGCGCGACTTTTTTGAACTCGCTCCAGTTGCATTTCTAAGCGTGACAATTCTTGTAGTTGCTCGAAAGTCAGTGCGGAAAATCGTTTAAGAACGGAAATTTTTTCTTTAAGCCTTTGTTCCTGCTGTTCGGTCGCAAGGTTTTTAGGAGAGGCTTCAAACAAATAACGCACTACATCACCGTATTGCCATAGCCATAAATCCACTGCATTTTTTTCTGCAATGAATTTGCCTTCTTCATTTTGATGTAACTGAACGACTTTTCCTTGATCTAAACCTGTTACTACCATTGGCGAATGAGTTGTGATTATCCATTGTATTCTAGGGAAAACTTCAGATAGAACACCGAGAATATTTTGTTGCCATTTGACATGAAGCAATTGGTCAATCTCATCAATGATAATAATAGCGGGCTGTAACAAAGGATTGGGTAGTCCTGAATAGGCTTCAAATACACGCTGAACAATATAGCCAACCCATCCCATCACCGCTTGATAACCTTGGCTATACAAGTGTAAAGGGAGTGTTTGTTTAAAATCTTGTTGTTCAATCCATAACTCCAACGGGTCAATGCTTGTTAAATCTGAAAATTGGATATTCTCTTGCATTAGGGCGGAAAAAATGTCAAAACTTGTTTTAATCACTGTTTGACTATCTTCATTACCATCCTTAGCTTGTAAGGCTAAATTAGCTAACCATGAAGCAAAATGAGCAATACATGCCTGTACCTCATTACTAATCAGGGGGAGTAAATCTTTTACTTTAGACTGTGTGACTTCAAACCCTAAATTATGCGGCTTTTTAAGACTGACAATCCGCTGCTCACCAATACCTAATGTCAAATTGAGTAAGTGTCCTTTCTCATCGAATAACGCATCAAAACGTTCTCCTTTTATATCCACTTTTTCAGTATTACTGTTATAGCTTAACTCAATTCTATTCTCATAAACTTCACCATTGACACTTGCCGAAAGTTCAATACTGCCTTTTGCTTGCCAAACTGCTTGATTATGACTTTTGCCTGTAATGCGTAATAAACCAACTATTGTATCCGTTTCATCATTAGCGAATTCACTTCCTAACGTAGCTAATGCAATTGCTTTCAGAATCGTGGTTTTACCTGCACCATTCAAACCAATCAGTACAGTTAAATCGTGATTGAAGTTAATTTCCAAATCTTCATAAATGCCAATATTGATCAGTCTTAAGCGCTCGTATTTAACACAAGGGAATTGACTTTGACCACTTAACCAATTTATTTCTAAGTTTCCATCAGGTAAATCTAGGCTTAGAGGTTGAGTGATTTTATCAACAGTTGAATTTGCTGATGTTTTTGAAAAAAGATAGCTTTCGATTAATTTTTCAAGTTCATAGTCGCTACTTACAGGCGCAGTAAAAATAGAATTAGGAACTTCAAAATAATCACAACAAACTTGCACAGATTCAGCAGGAATGCCATCAGATTCCCATTTTCCTAACTGGATAAAAGAAATGTTAAATTTTTCAGCCACCTCTAAAACATCTAATCCTTCTAATTCGCGTAATTTTTGTAAACGCTTACCTGAATGAAATTCTTGAGTTGTCACTCTATTTTTCATAAAAATATCCGCTAATTAAACTTAGCCCAAAACGCTTCAATATTTTGTTTAAAAATATCTTTAACCGTAAATATATCGTGTTTAGGAAAGTGCTGATTATTATCGAAAAAATCAACAATTTCATGCGCAATTTTGGCAGAGCATCTGTCAATTGTTGGTTGATCCAGCCCTAACAATAAAAACCAGAGGATATAAAATGGTCTTTGTTGACGCGATCTACTTTTTACACCTAATAGTTTATTAAATAAGGTAGCTAAATCCACGGCACCTGTAGATTTTTGAAAGACATTAGCTAAATGCTCAGCTTTTTTGATAAATATTTCTACATCCCCAATGCTGCTAAGTATTACTTCACGATGAGTATTACTTTGACCTTCGGCTAGTTTTAACCAATCAGTAATTGCTATTTTAGATAAACGAAATGTTAATAACTTAGGCGTCGAATTATAAATATCAATCACCTCAAAAACAGTTTCTATGCTTTGACGCGCTTTAGAACTTAAATAAGCAAAAACCGTCAATAACTCCTCATTATCCATTCGATTGTTATTGATTCGATAATCAAACCATGGGTGATATTTTTTCGTGAGATTTTTAATTTCTTCTATGATGCTACGTTCAAAATAAGAATTCCACATTTCAAAACTATGATCCTTGACCGGATAAGGCTTATTATTCAACCGAATAAACAAATCAATTGGGTCAAATGTTTCATTAAGTTTTTCTTCAATATAAACCAGCGATAATTCAAAATCTAAAATAACGTCTTGAAAATCCCTATCCAAATCGGCATATTTTTCTCCACAAATATTTTTCAGAATAGTTAGGTGTTTAGATAACCTATAATTGTTTTTATTTGACCAAACTTCTTCATTCTTATTATTTCTATAGGATTTCCCTAAAAACCCTAAAATAGCCAATAAGCGTTGTTGACCATCAATGACCTCACAAACACCATCTTCACGACGATAAATAAAAAGCGTTGGCAAAGGAATTCCCAACAACATACTCTCGATAATGCCAGAAGCCTTTTTAATATTAATCACTTCCTGTCGTTGATAAGCAGGACGAATTAAAAAGTTATTTCTCCTCATATCTTCTGTCAAATCTTCAATGGTTTTAGTCACCGCATCAGGACGATATAAACGCATCGTATCTAGTTGATTAATTGAATCAATAATATCAGATGTTTGTTGCTCAGCTTCCTTTTTTAAATCATTCTTTAAATAAATGCTAAAATCAACAATCTCCATTTTTTTGCTTTGTAACTCCTGATTGACAAAATCAGCTAGATAACCAAAACGTTGCTTAGTAATACTTGCAAAACCGCGCTCACTCCCCGTAAAAAGATCAATATGACTGCATATCATATTACGCAAATTATTTTGAGTATCTATATCGAAAAACACATAAATATCAATATCATTTTGTTCTAAAACAACCAAGCTCCAATAAACGGCCTGGTAAATCATCCACTCTTTTTCATTTAGCAGTGTGGCGAAATGATGAAGAAGCCCAATTTTTTGAACAAAAGATTTTAAAATCTGTTCTTGATCCTCGGCTTCTTTAATATAAAGATCATATAGCCATTCAATGGTATCTGGTCTTCCTGAAGTAGAAGCGTAAATATTAATAGGAAAATGAGATAAAACTAGCAATTCTCGAATTTTTGCCTGACATTCTGCTTTTGTGAGAGGTCTATTATTTGAAATATATTTGGCAAAAAATACCGCTTTAAATTGCTCTATCCATTCAAGATGGTCTAAAAACTCAGACTCCAGCAAGACAGTAAAGTTGTCTTTTAAATGTTTTGCTGATTGTACCTCCAATGATTTTAGAGGTGTAATACCTGAATTGTACCGCCAAAAGATTTCTTTTTTGATTCGGTCTTCTAGGTCTTCTAATTCTATTTGCGCTTGAGGCTCACCATAGGTTGAAAACTCAATGATGCGAATAGTCGTATCTAAAAATATACGTTGTATTTTTGGATCAAGGCTTTGGAAGTTTAGACCTTTTAAGCCGCTTAAACGCCGCAATCCATTTGAAGTAAGTTTAAACTCTCCTTCAAAAAAACGCTTTAATGTTTCAAACCGTTGACGACCATCAATCACCTCATATTTATTTTTATCACAGGCAGGAATAAACATGATTAAAGGCGGAATTTCAATACCTAATAAAATACTTTCAATAAAAAAAGTCGCCTTGTGATTATCCCATACATAATTACGTTGATAATAAGGTGTGTAATTAATAGGCTTTCTTTTATTTTGCAATAAGGTGCTAATGCTTTTGCTTAGCGAACGGGCATTCAAATGCTTATTTAACGCATCACGTAAATCAATAGACTGTTCTTGTGATTCCATCATTTCAAGGCGGTAAAAATATTTAGATGTTTTGCATTTTAACCTGAGTTCGCCATAAAAAAGTAACCATTTTACAAATCTGAAAAGTTATAGTTTACGGCAAAAAATTAGAGCCAGGTCGTTCAATCAAGCTTGTATGGCTGATTCGGAAGGCCGTTACTCATTCGATTTCTGTCACTCAAATTCATAGACAGCAGTCCGCTTTTGGCCGACTGCTGCCAATAAGAAGAGCTAATTTTTTCCTTTTCCTAAAAGGACGTGTCAGAGATTCGCATATTAAACTCATAATTTCAACTAGGCTGTTAGGAAAAGACATTTCCTAAAGTTTTCCGAATTTAGAGAGCCATTATGCTGAAAAAAGCCCTGCTTTTCATGGTCTTGAGTCTTCCGGTATGGGCCGAAGAATCGTCACCTGAACAATCCACGAATTTTTGCCTCGATCTCAAGGCGGCCAAGAACAACGAGGAATTGGCCCGGCAACACCCGCAGGATGAAACTTTGATCAAGCTGGTGGCGATGCGGGCCGGGTTGTGCGACCTTCTCGCCAAGAAAATCATTGATCTCGATTTTGCCATTGATCTTTTCAACGGCGAACACGCCCACGGCATTCAAAAGCGGATCGAGGAAGAACAGACCAGCCAGAAAGAAATCGGTGCCTGACTGCGGGGCGAGCGGTCAATTCGCTTTGACGACGACCAATTCCTGCCAATCCGTGGTATAGCGCTTTGAAATTCGCTCCGCCTTGGGCCGCCAGTCTTGATCAAAACCGGCGGCTGCGATCGCAATGCCTTTGGGAAAGCGCCGGTTGATCTGGTCCACGGTCTGCATGAGCTTTTCACTCTCTGTGTGAGCGAACGCCTCCCTATCTGTAGCGGCCCGATAACATAAATCACAGGAACCGATTACATCCGTTTTTCGGGACCACATTAGCTGAGAATATCCGGGCGCCCTGGCCCACATTAAATGAGAATGAGCTCAGATTAATTGAGAACAGCCCGATAACATCGGCCAGGAACCATATTAACTGAGAATGGGGCCGCGGGCACGCCAGTACTCCCTCATCCAGGCGGCTTTGGCTCAGAAACGGGCTCTATCGGCGGTTACGACTCCAGCAGCTTCGCAATCGCTTGCATCGGCAGTATCAGTCGAAGAGAGTCCGGTAAGCGAACGAAGCCATTAGCCTCGTAGAAGGCAGCAGCCTGCTCGCTGATGGCGTCTACGATGAGCATGGAAGATCCAATAGAACTGGCACTCGCGTAAGCTCGCTTCACCGCATCCGCGAGCAATAGTGCGCCCAACCCCTGTCTTTGTTGATGGCCTGCGACGGCCAGACGGCCCACGAGCGTTGCACTGACCAAAGGATAGCGTGGGATGTGCTTGCGGGCACCCACCGGTACGTCCCCTTGCGCGAGCGCGGTCGCACACAAGGTGTAGTAGCCGAGTACTTCAGTCGGTTCGCGCGGATCGACGAGAACAAATACGCCATTGATTTTACGCTTCACATCCTGATTGGCCTGCGTTTTGAAATAGCGATCCAGGCTTTCGACGCCGCAGGAAAAGCCAGCGCGATTGTGATGGGAGCCGAATGGTTCGATTTTTAAGTCTGGCGATATCGCCTCAGTCATTTATGAAATGATTCGCCGTTTGTGCTCGGCCAGTGCGCGAACAAGTCGTTCACTTGCTTGCGGTGGGCTCATGAGCGTATCGAAAAATACCTTTCGGTCAAGATCGGAAAGCATAAGTGTTTCATGTTCCGCAATGGTTCGTCGTGCAGCATCGGTAAGTGCCGCTATACAAAAGTCAGTCAGTTTTCGTGATTCCAGGTGGGCGGCGCGTTCGATCAAGTCCTTCGTCTGTTCATCCAGACGAAAACCGAGTCTTTCCTTGTGTACTGGGTTTTGTGCTAACTGCACTTTCTTATTGGGCATGGCGAAACCTCAGGGGTCATGTTCATCATATTGGCCAATATTGTACGTCAATTTGACGACTTTTAATAGGCACGCCATTTCTTCAAATTTATTAGTTAGATAAAACGATCATTTTGTCGAACTCCGGCAGTACGGTCATTTTCCGTCGAAATCAGCCTGTTTTCAGTGCAGAATACAGGTTCTATAAAACAACGTTTGATTTACTTATTTTGGATGAGTATGTCGAACCGTGCTGGGAATGACTTGCCGGTTACTCCTCAAGCCAGTGGGTATGGGCGGCTCTACCGCCAATTCGCCGAGCAAGCCGTTTAATGTCATCGATACCGATCTGACGTAAGGAAGGGCGGCGTTTCCCATTCGCATCGGCGGCATCACAGGCCGCATTCCACGCCTGTCCACGCTCCCGGCGCAGAGCTGTCAATCCATCAATCAGCAGTTTGCGTTCATCGTCGCTTAAACCGTCTATAGGGTCAGGTTTGCTCATAGCACACGTTCCCGCTATTCTCGGTTAATGTGGATCCTGGCCGATGTTATCGGGCTGTTCTCAATTAATCTGAGCTCATTCTCACTTAATCTGGGTCCCGACGCCCGGATATTCTCAGCTAATGTGGTCCCGAAAACCGGATGTAATCGGTTCCTGTGGTTTATGTTATCGGGCCGCTACAGCTATATAAAGCACAGGAGCAATTCGACAAGGCCGAGCCACTCTATCAACGCGCGCTAAGGATATTCGAAAAGGCCTTTGGACCCGAATATCACCACGTAGAGGAAATCCTGAACAACCTCGCGGAACTGTATCGGAAACAGGGCAGAAATACAGAAGCGGAACAGTTAGAGAAGCGCGCGCAAAATATCGCCTCAAGACGCCCCTAAAGTCATTAGTTAAACGAGCAGTAATTAAGATAAATCCCTATCTCCTTCTAGACCTCGTCCAGCGTCATGTCGTCGCGGCGACGGTAATCAGGGCGGGAAGCGAAGGCGAGGGCAGGGCAATCAATGGGCTCATGGGATTTTACTCGCTGCCATTCGCGCGTCCACGATGCGCAACAGATGATTGGCCAACAAGATGATCTCCAGCGCTTCGGCGGGATCATCCAGATTCACGTCGCGATGCGAATGCGGATTTTTATAAGAGGCAATCGCTCCCATAAACAGATTCATTCGTCCGACCCGTTCGCCCGCCTCCGCTGTCATATCGGTCATCGGACCGTTATCCCGGAATGCCTCCTGCATGAGCTTTGTGCCAAGCAGGCTATTGTTCGCCCCAGAGGCCTCGCGCACATGAACCTCGACCGCTTTCATCGCCTGAAACGCGGCCACGTCGAATTCGCCGCGCATGAAGGCCCGCCATACCGGATCGGCAATTTTCGGGTGCAGAATTTCGCGTGGCAATAGGCGGGCGGTTTTAAAGCTGGCAAAATCGGCTTCGCTTTCCATGCGCTGTGCCCGACGGCTTAGCCGCCGCCAACCATTTTGTCCATTGGTGCCTTCATCGGGAACGATAAGACCTTGCGCCTCCAGCCATGACCAGGCCTCGGTTAAGGCAAGTTCGATTTCCTTCTGACGTTGACGCGGGTATCCCGGCCGCCCAGACACCGGGTCTTCGCATAACTCGTTTTGAAAATTACCCGGATGAAATTTCGGCTGACCACGTTGGCGGAGAATAAAGAGCATCTTGACGGCCAGCTCTTCCGGCTCCAATGCCAGTAACAAGTCGGGATCGGGAATGACTTTGGGTAGTTCGATCATGAGGTCTCCTATATGTGATAAAGGACATTATCACATATAGAAAAAGGCCGTTGATGGAACACTGGCAAGCCGAGGTCGGAACAATACGAAAACAGGTCTTTTCTGTCGCTACACCAAAGGCAAGAAGGTCAAATCCTGATGCGCCAAATAATTCCGAAAAATCTGCGCCAACTAATGTAGAAAATTACACAATCCGGCCCCCTTCCCCCGGCTTTTACTCTTGATAACCTATTTTATCAAGAGTAAGATAGCCCCATGAGCGAACCCCAAAATCCGATCCAAACCGTTTCCCAAAATACCCGGCTGCTGACCGCCGAAGATTTTTTACGCCTCAGCGATGTGCCGCCCGAAGTCGAATGGTTCGCCAATTTGACCAACAAGGCAACCCGGCGTGCTTACGAAAACGCGATCCAGGATTTCATGCTATTCACCGGCATCCAAGTGGCGGAAGAATTCCGGAGCGTCACCCGGGCGCATGTGATCGCCTGGCGGGACGACCTGGTGCGGCGCGAGCGCAACGGCAGCACGATCCGCCATCGGCTTTCCGCGTTGGCGTCGCTGTTCGATTATTTGTGCGAGAAAAACGCGGTGACCCATAATCCGGTCAAGGGCGTCAAACGGCCGAAGAACGACAGTACCGAAGGCCGGACCCCGGCACTCGGCGACCACCAGGCACGGAAATTGCTGGACGCACCGTCCGGGGCGACGCTGCGCACCCTGCGCGACAAGGCGATCCTGGCCACCCTGCTCTATCACGCGTTGCGGCGCGAGGAACTGTGCAAGCTGAAGGTGAAGGACTTCAAGCAGGAACGACGCGGCGTGCCGCATCTGAAAGTGGCCGGCAAAGGCGGCAAGACCCGCTATGTGCCGCTGCATCCGGCCGCCGGCGGGTTGATTCATGATTATCTGGAGTTGGCCGGGCACGGCGGCGACGACGTCGGCGCCCTGTTCCGGCCGGTCAGCAACAACACGAAAGGCGGAGGGGCGAAGGCGATCACGCCCGACGGCGTCTATAAGCTTGTGCGGGCTTATTCGGGAAAATTAGGGTTTGAAATCGGGGCGCACTCGCTGCGGGCGACCGCCGCGACCAACGCGCTCGATCATCAGGCCGACATCGCCAAGGTGCAAGAGTGGCTCGGGCACGCGAACATTGCCACGACAAGGATTTACGATCACCGCAAGACGCGTCCGGAGGACAGTCCAACATTTAAAGTAAATTACTAGAGAGCTTCTTTAAGATTATGTGAAAGGGCGAAACTAGAATTTATGGGTCACAATAGAATTCAAAAGCTTGGGTCGCGCGGCTTCTATTTTGAGGCAAAATCATAGATAACCTGCTCATGAGATTCGCCACCGGTACGTCGAGCAATAGATTGGCATATTGTTCATGGCTTTCCAGATGCGTTCTTCCCACATATTTTTTCCTTGTGAATACTTTACCTCATTGAGCATTTGATCGTAGACGCTCTTAGTAATCCAGGTGGCCTTATCAGGTAAGGTGGTAAGCTTTGCGGCATAGTTCGCGGCTCGCCCGATCCAGACAAGATCGTTATCAACGCGAACACCAATCCTTGCTGTACGCATGCGACTTGTATCGATGCCAACTACATGCTTTAAAGTGAAATTCAGATTCGGGTACTGTGCTTTCAGTGCTGGTCGGATAATTTCGCATACGGCATAGTTGATCTTTAACGCACAACGAACGGCTGAAGTGTTCTTTGTGTTACCAGTAAAGATGGCCATTACCCTGTCTCCATCATAGGAAGTGATCACGCCATTTTCACTTTTAATGACCTGCGCGGCACAACGAAGGTAAGTTTTATACACTTCCGCGCTAAATCTCCAGTCGAAGTTATCGACCATGTTGGTCGATCCGTCTAAGTCGGCATAAAGAACCGTTGCGGCCTCTAAATCCTTAGCATGGTTCGCGTTAAGGCGTAGGCCTTCCGGTGCAGGCACGCTTGCCGTCGATTGTACTTCCCACCCCGATGAAAAGGTCGCCTCTACTTCGGCCTTTAAATTGTCTTTTAATCCCATTATAGTAATCTCCCTATCACTTTTTTAACAGCATAACAATTGCTATAAGCCACGGTATTATGGAAACGAACGACCAGTACATACTCACGCGTACCCAACTAAATTTCTCGCAGGCGATCTGAGCGTTTCGATGTATCTGGGAAGTCCAATCTTCAAGCAATTGTTTATCTGAAGCATTTTTGAAACTTTCGAGATATTCAGCCTGATTGAGGATCCCAACACGGCCAAAAAAAACGAGGGACTTCTCGGGGCCGTTGAGCTTAGGTAATATGGCCATTGCCGCATAAAAAATACCTGTGGCAATGGCCGTACCAGCGCCGACTGTCCACATATGAGCCCAATTGCTTAGATTCTCCACTTTGGCACTGCTAAAAGCGGCGCCTAGGCTTCCAAGCAAGGCAGTGTCAATCGCAACAATGACCCCAACCTTTACCTCCGCCGCCGCAAGCCAAGATAGAGTTCTTTCAAACACCCATTGCGCAATTAATAAGCGCTCCTTGTCATTGCTCATTGACAAGCTCTCCATACATATTGCTCGCCAAGTAAAAGCTCAATTTCAATAATTATTCTAGACTTCAAACTATGCACCTCGTGTTATAAATTGCGTAATGAGATAGTTAGTTTTTAAGTAAAAACTAATAAGGATAAAACTTCATCCATCGTTCGGATGCTTTGCTCATAAATGTTGAGGCCATATGCTTCCCTACAATCGAACCAGACATGTGCACTAGTTTTTTTAGGAATCGCTTGGTCTGGATCCCTCCCATACAGAATCCCAATTGCGCCGCTTTCGGGATGTAATTCATCCTTGGGAAACCAACGCTCAGATATCCCTGCACTGCGTACAAACCATTTGCGTCCGGATTGGCCATGGCAAATCAGCATAGCAGACCAACCTCCGCGCTCGACTAAACCTATTGCAGTAGCGGGTAGGCTGGTACCAAAGGACTTAGCTGTTTTTCTTATGGAGTCGAAAGACAGTTTCTTAAACTGAGTGAGATAGGGGCGCAAAATGTAATTTGGCAATAGCAAATTAGAAGCAAATTTGTCCGCTTGACGTTCTAATACTGCTCCTCCGGCATGAGGTCTGCCAATGTCATCCGAACGGCAGACTAGGCTTTTACCGCGATGGTAGTGCCAATGCCCAATTTCATGTCCAATCGAAAATTGTTGTCTTACAAAGGCGCTGGCTGAATTGACGGTAATAATTGCCCTATCCCCTGCTCCAACGATGCGTGCTTCGCAGCCATCGAGTTTTCTTCTTTTTATTACGGCACCGACATGCCAAGCAATAGCTTCAAGATCAATTTCTTCAGGTTCCGTGATACCTAGTTCTTGAAGTAGCTGTTCCGCATCAGTAAGACGACTCACTTGGGATTTCCATCCTCATCTATTAAGCCCAATTCCAGCATATCTTCCAACATTCCTTCAATATCATTTTCAGTTTGTATCCCCTCTCCCTTACGCGCCGCGAGCGTTAATTTTTTTGTCAGCTCCGTATCTTGTGTTGTGAAGCGTTCAATTATGGTCCGCTTTTCATTTATCGAGAGTTGGATAATGTTATTTTTTCTAACTCCCGTATTGTAGATATTCAATTGATTTTTTGCATCTTCCAGTTTTGTTTTTGCCGCGGATAAAAGCGCTTTTTTCATAATTCCTCGAAGTCGGCTTATTTCTTCAGAGGGGTCCCCATATTGTTCTTTAGCCTCCGCTATTGTTTCTTCATCACTGAGTTCAATAATGTCATTTATTAATGCGTCTGTTAGCTTATCAAGCTGTTCAAATTTCGTGATCTTTCTCTTAGTCATGATTCTTTACCGTTAGGAAAATGTTTGTTTAGAGCTCTCCTTAATCGTTTTTGTAATGAGTTATATTTTGTTCGGTTCCAATCTTCTATGCCGCAAACTTCATCGGGACTTAGGCCATCGCATCTTGCCATTACCAGTAAGGTCATCTCATCATCGTCTTTAACAAGCTCATAAATATGAGCGAGAGCTTGATCAGCAATAGCTTCGTTTTCGACATCAATAGTTTGATCGACCGCATTGAGGATCGGATCATTTTCCGGATCATCTTCTGCAACTACTAATATTCTTTTTGCTTTCCGCATTTCATTGAAAACAATGCTTTTCATAGTCCCAGCAAAGAATCCTAATAATGTAACTTGGCGCGGAAACTTTCTTTTGCCGGAAGCAATTACCACAATTGCCTCGTTTAAAAGTTCATTTGCCTCTATCAGGCCCCCAGTTTTACGGGAAAAAATCTTAGCTATTTGCCCAAGCTTCAACATCTCGACTTCCGACAGTTGTTGAATCAGGCACTTGATTTCTGGATCTGTCAAATATTCATCATCAGGTTCGGTATAAAGTTCAACATGCATGCATTTCATCCTAAAAGTTGTACACAGATACATGCTCATCTCGTCGGGGGTTACGGACAGTAGAAAAAAAATATTTTTAGATGTCCGTGAGTGAAAGGCTCGTGAGCATGAGTTGGTAATGGGGGCGTCCCAGGATAAATCAAACAGGTACAAAAAATGAGTAAGAAAAATCAACATGTTGTTCCTCATGGCGATGATTGGGCTGTAAAAGGCGCTGGAAATAGCAAAGCCACTTCGATCCACTCAACTCAGCAGGAAGCTATCAACCGTGCTCGTGAAATCGCGCAAAATCAAAAGTCTGAGCTTTTAATTCATGGTGAAAACGGACGTATCCGCGAGAAGAATTCTTACGGAAAAGATCCTTATCCGCCAAAAGGGTAAATGTTCTCGCTTCGGGTGTCCTTAATGTTCACCCGGAGCTTTATTTAGTGTTTTGAAGAATTTTCAAGTAAAGGTTAAAAAATGATGAAACTACAAGGTGCCGTTATAAAAGAACAAGGCGTGACATTCGCGGTTGTTATCGTGAAACAATTTGTAATTCAGTCACAAATGGAATTTCAGAAAGCAGCTGCGTCTTTTTCAAATTATTTTCCGGGAATGCCGATAGTTCTCATGGCGCAGGATGGCCGAGGGGCACCTACTTATCGAGGAAGAAAAGATATCGTCGACTTTTTGGCTAATATCCATATGTCCCAAATCCCTTGGAAAGAATATACATTCAATTGATTATGAAAGACTATTTCACAGGAATTCTCATCGTCATCGCCTATTCCGGCCGCACGCAGGCGGCCATCATTCTGGGGATGACGGGATTTATCGTTATCAACCTTGTTGGCGATTACTCACTGGCTCATTTCCAGCTGACCGGCTCAATGGCCGGTTTAACCGATGTCATAAGAGAGAAATTTGCTCACCGGTATGACAAGGCGGCATGGGTAATGCTGTTCAGCTTTTGGTGGTTGGCCTTCAAGTTCTACCATAAGGACAAAAGGAAGTTTTGGAATAGCTTTTAGCTGTTCAATGGCCAGACTGTGGCTTATTTAAAGCCCTACCATCCGCCGCAAACTCTGCTGCATGGCCGCTTTAAAGGCAGTATCGTGGGCTAACAGCTTATACAACTCAAGTTCATTGCGCCGGTTTTTCAGCATCACTTCTTCAAATATCTTCTCGAACGCCAAATCCCGGTTATGGATATCCGGGTTGTTTTGGTACTTTTCTGCGAAATCGGGATGGGCCTTAATGCCGTCGGCAATGTTGATGAACTTGATACGCTGCTCTTCGGGCGTTGCGCCCCATCCCTGAAACCAGCGTTCATTAAAATTGCGGATGATCTCATCCAAGGGGTCATGGTCTTGCTCGACCCCATGAGCCCCACGCGGATTCGGGTTTTGCGGTTCCAGTTCGGTTTCACTGGCGTCCAACCCGATACTATGATTGAGTTTGACGCGCTCCAGACCGTAGGAGGACAAATCGACAGAATTCAGCAATTCGTCGATCTGATCCGCGTCCGGATCTTTAACGATCAGCTTGGGAATCAGGAATTTCAGGAACCAGAACAGCTTTTCCCAAACGGCAATTTCATACGGCAGGATCGAAGCCATTTGGCCGTAGATTTTGACGAACTGCTTGGCCTTGATCTTGAAGTCGGCCTTGTCGCGGTCTTCCAATCCCAGTTCACTATTAAAACGGGCCGCGGCCGTGTCGATGATCGGGCTCAATTGTTGGGCATCGGCATCGCCAAAGTACAGCGCGACAAATTGCTCGACCTCTTGCCATTCGTACACGCCCACATCGGCCAGCGCGTCTTTCAGCTCATGCAACACGTTGACATCGGTCGCTTCCGATAAACGGGTCGCGGTATAGAAAGGATCAAAAGCGGCTTTGATGTCTTCCACTGAATTGAAAAAATCGAGGATGAACAGGTCCTCGGTTTTCTTGCCCCATTTCGGCGCCGAGCGGTTCAGGCGGGACAGAGCCTGTACCGCCAACACCCCTTGCAGCTTTTTGTCGACGTACATCGCGCAAAGCTTGGGCTGGTCAAATCCAGTCAGATATTTGTTCGCCACGATCAGTAAGCGGTATTCGTCTTGGTCGAAATAATCGCGCGTTTCGTTCTCGGCAAAGCCATTCATCTCGGCTTCGGTGTATTCGATGCCGTCGACCTCCTTGGCGCCTGAAAACGCGATCAGTGCCTTGAAGGGCTTACCGCGCTCATTCAGCAAGCGGGTAATGGCCTTGTAATAACGGAGGGCGGTTTCAATGTTCTGGGTGATCACCATCCCCTTGGCTTTGCCTTTGAGCTTTTTGCTGTTCACCACCTGCGGAATGAAATGATCGAGGATGATCTCGGCCTTGATATTGATGGTCTGCTGATGCCGTTCGACATAAGCACGAAGTTTTTTCTGGGCTTTACTACTGTCAAACAGCGGATTCTCGGCAATCGATTTTTGAATCTCGTAATAGCTCTTATAGGTGGTGTAATTGGTCAGTACGTCGAGGATGAAGCCTTCCTCAATGGCCTGCTTCATCGAATAGAGATCAAACGGCTCGAAGCTGCCGTCTGGCTGTTTGCAGCCGAATTTCTCCAGCGTGGTATTTTTGGGCGTGGCGGTAAAGGCCAAATAAGAAGCGTTACCTCGCATCTTGCGGGATTGCATCGCCTGCAGGATTTTATCCTGGGCGTCCAGGCCCTCATCCTCGCCATTCTTACTTTTTCCCATTGCCCGGTTCATATTGTCGTGCGCATCACCGCTCTGGGAGCTGTGCGCCTCGTCGATGATCACTGCAAAACGCTTATCGCTCAGATCGGCAATGCCATCGATGATGAAGGGGAACTTCTGTATGGTCGTGATGATGATCTTCTTGCCCTGCTCCAGAGCGCTTTTCAGCTCCGATGACTTGAACGCCGGGGCGATGATGTTTTTGACTTCGGAAAAATCCCGGATGTTCTCGCGCAGTTGTTTATCGAGCAAACGGCGGTCGGTGACGACAATCACCGAATCGAACAACGGCTGATCCAGACTTTTAGCGCCCGGTATCTTCAGATTGGCCGGATAGACTTCGATCAGCTGGTAGGCCGCCCAGGTGATGGAGTTGGATTTGCCCGAGCCGGCCGAATGCTGAATCAGATAGGTCTGCCCTACCCCATTCTCACCGGCATGCTTTACCAGCCGGCGGACAACATCCAGTTGGTGATAGCGGGGAAAATAGAGCGTGCGTTTTGGCAGCGGATCTTTACTGCTGCCATCGAGTCGGATGAAATGCTGGATGATATTGGCGATGCTGGCCTTGCTGAATATTTCTTCCCACAGGTAAGCGGTTTTATGACCGTGCTGATTTGTGGGATTACCTGCGCCGTGGTTATGGCCCTTATTGAACGGCAAAAAGAACGTGTGTTTACCGTCCAGCTTGGTGGTCATGTAGACCTCGTCGGTATCCACTACCATATGGACTAGGCAGTGGCCGAATTGTAGCAAGGGTTGGGTAATGTCGCGATCCTCACGGTACTGTTTCTGGCCGTGGTAACGGGCGGTCTGGCCAGTCCAGGGATTTTTCAGCTCCAGGGTGGCGAATGGCAGACCGTTGATGAACAATAACAGGTCGATTTCTTCCATCATATTGGTCAGCGAATAGCGCACCTGGCGGGTGCTGCTGAAGAGATTGGCGGCAAAGTTCTGTTTCACTTTGTCGGAACTACTGGCCAGCGGCGCCGGATACATCAGCGTCAAGTTGGCATCGTCGACGTTGAGGCCTTTTTTCAGCAGGTGCAGCAGGCCGTATTTTTTGATCAGGCGGTCGAAGCGTTCCAATACCTTCAGCTGCCAATCGTCGCCCTGCTTTTGCAACTTTTCCAGTTCTTCATGCTGGGTCTGTTCCAGAAACGCCCAGAACCGTTTCGTGTCGAGCGCATAACGGGCATTGAAGTCTTGTGGCAAGCCGAGCTGGTAGCCGTGATGCTGAGTAAAAGGCACCTCGCACCCTTCGGCAATGGCCTGTTGCGCTTCCAGCCAGGTGCCGGTCAGTTGTTTTTCGATCGCGATTTCCAGTTCTTTTTCGGTAGTTTTACTGACCATGAGGTTTCCTTATGCCACCAGGCTGTCAGCAATCTCAGGCACCGAGCTTTCAACCAGCTCAGGAGCTCTGATTTTACCGGTCACCGCGCTATCGATTAGGGTGACTTTGTATTCTTTCAGTTTGTCGATTTGCTGTTGCTGTATCGAAATGGCTCGGTCGATTTTGGCGGATTCGGTTTCGATATAGCCGACTATAGCTGTTTGTTCTTCTTTAGAAGGGTAAGGGACCTCTACAACACCGAATTTGTCAAAATACAATCGTAAACGCATTTCCATAATGCCCCTCGAATGTTTTTTTAATTCAGAAGAGCACGCTTTAGTCCGAAATAAATAATGGTAAAAACAACCTTCAATAGGTTTTATCGGCCTGAGGATGTCATAAGCAGGACTTGTAACTCCATCGTATTCTGATAGTCCAATTGCGCCCATCCAAGCCAGAAGCTTATTGACAATAAAATCACCTTTTTTTACTAACCAATAGCCGTCAGTTGTCGAAGCCTTATTACCTTTTTCTTCAAGCTCCTTCCTTGGTTTTACTCCAATATCTGTGTAAATTGAAAGTAATTCATGATCATTGTTTTTTTCGGATGGTTCTATAATCAAACGAAAAATATTCTTAACACGAATTGCCTCCCAATGTGCCGGAATCTCACCAATCCATTCCACTCCGGAGTCGCGCATGGGAACGTCTGGATTCAAGCCGTGAGTAATGACATTTTGAATCAAGGTTTGTTTGCGTTCTTTGAGAAGCTCAATCTGTTTTTCCTTTATCGTCATAGCCTGATCGATCTGCGCGGTTTTGCGATCCAGAAAGGCGACGATGGCGAATTGTTCTTTTATTGGAGGAACAACAACCGTAAGCTGTGAATATTTGTCTGCGCCAATATTTTCAATTGTTGCTTTATTAAATATAGATTCTTTCCATCTTCTAAAGCACTCAGAGTTTGAATAATATTTTAAATAATCACTAGTTATCTTTCTTGTATCAGGAGTGGCCTTAATTAAATAGCCTGCAAATGCGCAATGATTTTCTAAAGACATAGATCTTTTGAACTGATAGGACTTCCCTACAGTGGCTCCGCTTCTTGCAAACAAAATATCTCCGTCACTCAAAAGATAGCTTTTTCCAACCGCCCAACTCAGTGATAGTTTTGATATTTCGTTAAGTCTACCATTTTCAGAAAAGTCCGTAATTCTAATATACCTAGGAAAATCAGGACAATACTCTACTCCAGTTTCATTGGCTCCATATTTTAGCTTTTCTTTCAAAAGAAATTTTAACGAAATACTTTTCCAATATGCAGGAATATCACCCAACCATTCCACGCCAGAATCCTTATAAGCCTCATATTTTGACATCGCCGTCAGTTGCTCAATCATCGCTCATCTCATCCGTTTTATTCATCAATTGCGCCTGCACTCTAATCCTTTCCAGCTCCAATTCGCGTTTCAATTCTTCTTCGGTCGGCAGATAAGGCAGATATCTGGCGGCAAACAGCTGCTCGCTGTCGGTCAGCACCGAATATTTCACGACCGCTTCGCTTTTCTGGCTACACAGGATCAGGCCGATGGTGGGGTTATCATCGGCGGCCCGTTGCTGTTGATCGTAAATGCGCACATAGCTGTCCATCTGGCCGACGTCCTGATGGGTCAATTTGCCCAGTTTCAGATCGAGCAGCAGAAAGCATTTCAGTTTGAAATGATAAAACACCAGATCGATATAAAAGTCCTGATCCTCGGTCCGAATGCGCTGTTGCCGGGCGACAAACGCGAAGCCTTTACCCAGTTCCAACAAAAACGCCTGCAGGTTGTCGAGCAGCCCTTGTTCCAGATCGGATTCCAAAAGACGCTGGCTGGGCAGATTCAGAAAGTCGAGGATATAGGGATCGCGAAGATAATCCTTGGCGGATAACGCCTGTGGTTCCGTTTCGGCGATTTTTTGTTCCGCTTCGGCCTGAACCGCTGCCTTGTCGCGACTGGACAACAGGCGGTCGTAATAGAGTTTGCCGATTTGCCGCTCCAGGGCTCTGGCACTCCAATGCTGTTCGATGGCTTCCTGTTGATACCAACTTCTGGCGTTTAGATTATCCACCCGAAGCAGCATCCGGTAATGTGTCCAGCTCAATTCGGTACGCACTGCGTTCCAATTTGGATAGGCCAGAAAAAAAGCCCGCATATTGCGCAGATTGCGGGCATCAAAGCCTTTGCCGAATTCCGCCGTCAGCTGTTCGGAAAGCACTTGCAGTTGGTGTTTGCCGTAGGCTGCGCGGACTTGCCCCTGCTGCTCATGTTCGACAATCAATCGGCCGATCTGCCAGTAGCATTGGACCATCACGCTGTTCACCGCCAGTTGTACCTGCTGCCTTGATTGCTGGATGACGGCAGCGATGTGGTTCAAAAGCGGGGTGAGCTCATCGCTCAGCGTTGCATTGGTATTGGTATTTAAAGGCTTTAATGGCTCAAAATCCTGCATGATCGGTGCCTATATCTGGTCCACAGCAATACCCAAAATATCGGCAATCAGGCCTTCCGCCTGTTTTTCCAGGGCTATGATGTCGCGGGCCACCTCTTCCATCGTGCGCAGCGGCTTGTGCCGGTAGAAATACTTATTGAAGCTGATCTCGTAGCCGATTTTGGTGGAGTCGAGGTTGATCCAGGCATCATGAACGTGCGGTTTGACTTCCGCCAGGAAATAGCGGTGGATGCTGTCATTCAGCGGCACCGATTCACTGTCACGCAAATCGGTATTGCTTTCATAGGTCAGATACTCGCCTTTTTTATCGGTCGGATAATAGCCGAAATCCGGCAGATCCTGCTCGCTACAATCCAGGTGTTGCAACAGCTTGTCGAGTTTGTCGCCGCTGAGCTTATGCTTGTCGGCGATCACTTTTTCGGCCGTCTCGTCATACCAGCTGACGGAGTTCAGGATGGCGTTTTTGTCGCTGGCACCCAGCTTAATGGACTGGTCTTTCAGTTCTTTATCCACCAGGGCGATGAACTGATTGAAATCGCTGAACTCGGTTTCGCCGATCGCGGCCATTAGGGTATTGGCCGTCTGTACCAGGTCACGCTGTTTTAACCAGGTACTCGGGCTGAGCAATTTCTGGCGGTTTTTGGCGTTCAGGTTCAGTTCCTGGTCTTCGCACCAGGCGAGAATGCCCTTTTCCTGATCGGCCAAAGTACCGATCTCATAGAGGGCATCGCCCCATTGGCTGTAAATCCATTGCATCGGCTCGCGCAATGACTTGTCGAACCGCAGGGTTTCGATGCGTTCAATGCTGAACTGCGCTTTGCGGCGGTCTGGCCGCTCGATATTGACCTTGTAGTAGCCGAAATCGCGGTTGTCGAATACCTGGGCGGCAATGCCGGCATCATCGGTTTGGCGTTCTATCGCGGCCAATTTCAGGTAAGTCGCTACGATTTCCTGAATATGCTCGGGGGCGAACTCGCAATTCTTGTTGCCGAGATTTTTGCGCAGTTTGCGGTAAAGCTGGCTGGCATCGATCAATTGCACCTTACCCTTGCGGGGAGCTGCTTTGTGATTGGACAGCAGCCAGATATAGGTGGTAATCCCGGTATTGTAAAACAGATTGTTCGGCAATTGGATGATCGCTTCGAGCCAGTCGTTTTCGATGATGTGCCGGCGAATATTGCTCTCGCCGCCACCGGCGTCGCCGGTGAACAAGCTCGAACCGTTATGGACCGAGGCGATACGAGATCCGTGCGGGCTTTGGTTCAGGCTTTTCATCTTGCTGACCATTTCCATCAGGAACAGCAATTGGCCGTCGCTGGAACGCGGGGTGGCGTCGACCGTTTCCGGGTTGCCCCAGTAATTTTTCAGCGTTACCCGAAAGCGCGGATCGATCACATCGCTTCCGTCTTTGATGTACTTCTGCTCGCTCGCCCAGCTTTTCCCATAGGGCGGATTGGAAAGCATGAAATCGAAGCGGGTGCCGGCAAATTCATCGATAGACAGGGTGGAGCCGACCCGGATGTTGGCCGGATTGTTGCCCTTGATCATCATATCGGATTTGCAGATGGCATAGGTCTCGTCGTTGATCTCTTTGCCGTACAGATAGACATCGCCGCTGGCACGAATCGCCCCCTCCTCATCCTTGATGAAGTTTTGTGATTCGGTGAGCATGCCTCCGGAGCCGCAAGCTGGGTCATAGATGGTCATGACGGGCGGCAGCTGGTCTTTGACCGGATCGAAAACGAGATGCGTCATCAGCTCGATCACTTCGCGGGGCGTGAAGTGTTCGCCGGCCTCTTCGTTGTTATCTTCGTTGAATTTGCGGATCAGCTCTTCAAACACATAACCCATGCCCAGGTTGGTAAGCGCATGAAGACGATTGCCGTCCGGATCTTCCACCTCATGAGGGGTGAGATTGATATAGGGAGAGGTGAACTTTCCCAGTACGTCCAGCAGCACATCCTTGCTGGCCATATGGCGCACTTGGGCCTTGAGGTTGAACTTGTCGATAATCTCTTTGACGTTCGCGCTGTAGCCATTCAGATATTCTTCGACATTGGCGAGCAGAATCTGCTGGTTATTTGTGGCGGTATTGACGAGTTGGGTGAGCGTCCATTTGCTGGTGTTGTAAAACACGTAGCCTGAGGCGTCTTTTAGGCCGTTATCATCCAGCTCGGTCAGGCCCATCTCGCTTCTCTGGAAAGCCAACTCTTCCAGGACTTTTTCTTTGCTGGGTTCCAGCAAGGTATCCAGGCGGCGCAACACTACCATCGGCAGGATTACGTCGCGGTATTTGCCGCGCACGTAGACGTCGCGCAGGCAGTCGTCAGCGATCGACCAGATGAAAGAAACCAGTTTATTATGGGCGGCATGGTTCATGATTTTAATTCCCTTTTTTCAGGCGATTTTTGGGCCTGTTTGATCCGATTTTCAATTTCTTGCATAACTTGATCGTGATCGAATAATTCGCCTCGATCCGCAGCCGCTATGCCCTGGGAAATTTTTTCAATCTGGCCTGCTTGTTGTTCAAGGTCTTTTGTGTGAGCTTTATTCACTAAATTCCGGCCCCTTTGGGTTCGTCTGTAACCGCATAGGATACTATATCTGTACGGTCGGATTGTGCCTATTGTGGGCCTTGCCGTACTTCCCTTTATCATCGCTGGAGTGCCTACTAAATATCTACTATTGATCTGAATCTAGGGTTGTACGAACTTTATAAGCGACGCCGATTCGCTTCGGAGCGGATTGCCGGCGTTTGAGGGATTTCTGCACGTATTTGAGCGCTTCTTCTTCATTGTTGACGACAGTCACGAGGGTTCGCCCTTTGCCGCCGATCCGTCCGTAAGTGATTTCCACAATCCAGTTGCCGAAGAGATCCTGCCCATAGGCCAGGGAATAGGCGCGCTGAATATTACGAGCAGGATATCGCGCTTCGAGATAAGCAATCGGTGTCAACATGGCTCGGTCTCCTGGATCGCTCCCCTGCCTCCCGGCATATGTCGTTTTATTCTTGCAAGCTTAGATAAAGCGTTGACCGTGCTACATTGAGTAGCTTCGCCACATGTGCGGGGCTTTCCCCTTCTTCTATCAGCTTGCGGGCGTGTTTGATTTGTTGCGGTGTCAATTTTGGTTTCCGCCCCATTTTTACCCCCCGTGCTTGCGCCGCTGCCCTTCCCGCCTGGGTGCGCTCCTGAATTAAAGAGCGTTCTAGTTCTGCCAGTATTCCGATCATTTGCCACATCGCCCGCCCGGTCGGGGTTTTGGTGTCGATGGATTCGGTCAGCGATTGAAATTGAATCTTGCGTTCTTTCAGATCGTTAAGAAAGGCGATGAGATCATGCAGCGACCGCCCGAGCCGGTCGAGCTTCCACACAATCAAGACATCATCGGCATAGAGCGCGGCGAGGCATTTGTTCAATTCAGGACGTTGCCGGTTTGCGCCACTGGCTTTATCTACATAGATTTTTTGGCACCCTGCCCTTTTCAGAGCGTCGAGCTGCAAATCGGGGTTTTGATCGTCGGTCGAAACACGAGCATAGCCTATTTTCATGCGGTCATTTTCGGACAGATTTATCGGACATGCAAGCCTTTGATTTTATGAAGGCAAACAATTGTCCGAAAAATCCAAATTTTTCGGACAATAGTCGATTCTTTGCATATTCTTGCTTAAAGCTGCTGTCCAAGATTATATAAACCCGTCAGTTTTTCCTACTCCAAAGCAGTCACTGGCAATGAGGTTTAGCCAAAGACGCTTGATTGCAAGACCTGGCTCCAGCCTCGTGCAAACCGAGATTATACTGATTCTGACTGAAAAACTCGCCGCTCAGGCGAGGCACACAAAAAGGAGAGCACCATGAAAAACGAAGCTGATCCCCTCGTAGGGAATTGGTATCAACACCTGGACAAGGGCCAAGCCTTCCAAGTCGTTGCTGTAGACGAAGACGCTGGCACGGTCGAGCTACAGCACTTCGACGGTGATGTGGAAGAGATTGACCTCGATGCTTGGTACCGACTCCCCGTCGAACTCATCGAAGAACCCGAGAATTGGAGCGGCCCATTCGATGTCGGGGAAATGGACGACCTCACCGGCACCGAAGTCACCGACACCGCCGTTACCGAATGGACCGAGCCCTTGGAAGAGATCGTCAAACCCGAGGATCGCCCCGTAGATGTGCCGTCAGAAGAAGGCGACGACTGGGACGAAGGTTATCCGGCGGAAGAGCCGCTGGAGGAAGAGCCTGCTGCGGAAAAGCCGCCGGAAGAGTCGGAGGAGTCGGAGGAGGAATAAGATCAACCACGCCTAAGGGTGCAATAAACATAACCGCTCGATCAAGTATCCTAGGTTAAAGGCAAGTAATATTTCGGTTTTGCTCCTTCAATTCTGACAGAGCAAGTTCGGCCAAAACCAGACGATCAATAAATCTCGGATAGAGTCAGGTAAAAGTTCGACAGCAGACGTTTAACGTCTTGCATAACCGGCGCTGCGCGGCTTCATCGCGCAGCGTCCGTGTTGATGGATGGGTTGGGCGTCTTTTTGGCTCGATAATAGATTGCAGTGCCACCCGCAATGACGATCTGAAGTAATATTGCCAAAGGCCAGTAAAGCATCCACTGCAACGGAAGTCCAGAGGGGTCTCGCGGACCGAGCCAAAAGCTAGAAACTACCGCTAGAGCAACAGAAGATGCAATGAAGCCGGCATGCCAAACGGCACGCGAAATTTTGGCGATGGCTGCAAAGACAGCCCACAGCAGATGCGGGGACGCATAGAACAAGTAGCCGCCGAGAACATAGGCGGAAAACATTTCCCATCCGAATGGCTCACGCCCAAGAGCAACGTAAAAGGCGCCGAATGTCACTACGGCAGGAATACTGAGATAGCCTAAGAGTAATGTTCGGCTCATGACACTCAACAAGGTATTAGAAAGTTTCTGTATATCATCGGCGACAGATAACTATGACTGAAAACGATAAAATCGTTGTCATTGAACCACTTCGGTCGACAGACCGCAATGGGTCGGTTTTTGTCACTTGATTGAGAAAATTCCGCCACCCGCTTATGTTATCGCAAAAGCGCATTAGGCAAGCAGCTAACTCGGTTTTCCGTTCCATTACGCCTCAAACCCCAAGATCGAATGTCGCGCGAACTTTATAGCCTACACCGATCCGCTTAGGGGCAGACTGCCTGCGTTTAAGCGCTTTTTGCACATGCTTAAATGCTTCCTCTTCATTATTAACTACTGTCACGATAGTCCGCCCTTTGGCGCCAATTCGCCCGTAAGTCGTTTCCACAATCCAGTTGCCGAAGAGGTCCTGTCCATAAGCAATCGAATAAGCGCGGTGGACATTGTGGGTAGGATCCCTGGCTTCGAGGTAGGCGACCGGGGTTAGCATGATTCGGTCTCCTGAATTGCGCCCCTGCCTCCCGGCAGATGTCGGTATAGCGTAGAAGGGGCTACACGAAGACGTTTGGCCACCTCTTCCATGGTAATCTCCGGATCGGACAGCATCGCTTTGGCGGCCGCGAGGTCCTTGGCGACTAAGGCCGGGGGCCGGCCGCCTTTTTTACCCCGAGCGCGAGCCGCATCTAGGCCGGCTTTCGTCCGTTCTCGGATAATCGAACGTTCGAATTCGGCCAGGGCGCCGAACACATGAAACACTAATTTCCCGCCGGCGGTCGTGGTATCGATCGCTTCAGTTAAGGAGCGGAGCCCAATACTCCGGCTTTCCAGTAGCTCCACCGTTTCGATCAGTTGCTTTAACGAGCGAGCCAAACGGTCCAGTTTCCAGACCACCAGGCTATCCCCTGTCCTGAGATAGTCCAGCGCGGCTAACAGCTCCGGCCGATCACGCTGGGCACTGGAGGCTTTTTCGACAAATAGCTTTTCACAGCCTGCCGCCTGGAGCGCATCCAGCTGCAGCGCGGGATTTTGGTCTTGGGTGGAAACACGGGCATAACCGACGAGCATAACGCCTCCGAAAACTCATCTGCAGTATGAGTTATTCAGAGATAAGTTTCAAGGGATAGTTATAAGAATGGGAGGGATAACCGAAAGTTAGCGTTTGTCAGGAGGTCACTTTAAGGATTAAATCGTCGATCCCTATCTCTTAAAAACGGGCTGAATCATGACGGTCTGAGTTCGGCCAAAAGAGGGCAATCAACAAAAGACGGGTAAAGGTTCAAGAGCAGACGTTTAACGCCAAGCTTATCCGACCCAAAACCGCTATGCGGTTTTGGGTCGGGTGAAGCGCGTGTTAGTTAGATTTTCCAGACCCTCCGCAGCAACCACATGGAGAGCCAGAAGGAAGAGCTGAGATCGTATTTGCGCGAGCCTCCATTGATACGCTATCAGTAACTATAGCTCTTCTTTTTCGAGTGATAGTCACAGTAAATATCTCATCAGACTGTCCTGACACTGAAAACGATTTCTCGTATTTTTGCTCACCACTTTTAGCCAGTTCTATTACCGCTTGCTTTACTGCCTTCTCATTCATATTTTTCTCCTATTAATTAAGCTTTTTTGACTCTATCTTGGGCGAGCCGCTCTTGATCAAGCGATATATAAAACTGAGTTGCAGCTCTATTTTGTTTTAGAAGCTCTTCTCCATCATAGGGCAAGCCGGGGATGTTGCGACATTTTCTCACATCCTCATAGTGCATCATGAACTGCTCTCTAAATGTCCGCCGGATTACATTTTCGTCGATCATTCCTCCTTCGCAGCAAAGGGCGACAAGCTCAAGAGTATTTACAGCCTTTATTATGTCAGGAGTAATTGGGTTATTAGCATCGATTTTGCTGAGGGTCGCCATGTGATCCCACAGTGGTAGCAATAACTGCCGCTGTGAAAGTAGCTTCTGATTGTTATGAACCTTATAAGCAACGACAACGGCAATTGTAGTGGCCAAGCCAGACAGCATTGCTCCCATTGAAGATGCTATTGATGTTATTAAATTGGTATCCATGAATATTGTTGTGATAGCAAACGTAGAATATAACGGATGGTCAAAAGCGGTAGCTTTTGACCAGTCTGCTTGTGTTATGTTAAATTGTTAACGCTCTCCTTTTAGCCAGGAACAGATTTTTTGCTGGCCTACAGCACGAAGCTCCTGCTGGACAGGATCGTTATGGCATTGCGTGGTAAGCACCATCTGAAATGCATCGCCGCATTTGTTTTCCTCTGCTGCTGTGCCCGCTAGAGTCATTAAGCAACTTCTATTTCCTTGGCCTGTCCCACCACCAAATCCTATAGCTAGGCACTCTAAAGCCTTTTGTCCAAATATAGTGTAATTGCCGGGACAATCAGGTGCTCCAGTATCTCTTTGAGCCCATAAGAGATATTCCTCCCACGGCTCTGCCGCAAAAGTAGCAGAACTCACTATTAAACAAATCGAAATTTGCATAGGCTTCATTTATTTCTCTTTCGCTCAATAAACCTAACAAGAATTAAAGGGGTTCCATTCATCTTCCCGTTTTTTTGGCAACTTTGCAACAAATCTATGACGTTAGCCAGGTTGAGTTGACTAACTGCCTATTATCCCAAAATGGGATGATAAACAGATCCAGATATCATGGAGATGCAACTGAAGCTAAACGAAAGGTACAATCATCACGGATGGAAGACTGAGTCCGCTTACTGATTAAGATCAGGCATTCATGGAGTAAAAAGCGATAAATAGCAAGGGGACTATTTTGCCAGTTGCCATCTCTCAAAAAAGACGCTTTTGGATAGTCAGCTGAAGACGAATTGGGCATTTTCGCGTCCGGATGTTCCGGTCGACGCTGACTTGCCGCAACCAGTCGAAGCTTTTCCTCGGCGTTTATATCTATGGAGGCAATAGAGTTTAGCCCTCGTTATTGCAGGCAGGCTATGCTTCGCTTCAATTCATAAATGGGATTTTCGCGCCGTCGGAATTCGCAAAAGTAGCGATACTGGATTACTCGAAAAGGAGGTTGAGCATCCCGGCTATCTTCATCATCTCTGACAAAGGTGAATGTTGAAGCTGGATACGCTGCTTGCAGCTCGGCGAGGAAGTCATTACAAAAAGCACCACGATTATAACCGCCACGCCTCCATTCGCCCCACTTGTTCTTGGTCTCATCAATGGCGTAGCTCTGTATTCCATGACTGGCGTGGCGACACTCCGGAAAAACGGCACAGCGCCCTGCTTGTGCAGAGGTCACCGAAGCAGCTTCAATAAGGTGCTGAGCCCGAGCAATCGGGATAATGTAGGTCACCAACTGAGCGCCTTCGTTCTTTGCAACAGCAATGCCGACTACCGTCCCAAGCTCCCCAAAAATTGGACCACCACTGTTACCCGGGTTGAGCGCCAGACTTGTCTGCCACCACGGCTTCAACTCGCCATCGACAATGGTGTTATGTGCTGTCTTCTCACCCTCCGGCACAACTGCGAGGTCTCCGGCAGACCCGAAGCCTAAGCCGATAAGACGGGCGCCAGTTGGGAGGGTAGTTTGGTTCCCGACAGCAATAGTCGACCAATCGCTTGTACCGGGTCGCGGGGGTAATTGCAGGAGCGCCACGTCGACCGAGGGATCGCGGCTGATAATTGTTGCCTCAACCGGCGGGTTTAGAAGTCCACCCACACGAACGGTAACCGTGGCAGACTGCACCGCGACGTCCTTGATGTGCGGACTCACGACGTGGGCGGCCGTAATGACATGACCAGCAGGCGAGATGATGAACCCGCTGCCCTTCTCTACTCCCACTCCTTCGTCTGTGACATACTTGTATTCGATGTACACAGTGGCAGCCCCATTAGCAGCGAAGATGCAGGAGGAGTCAAACGTCTGCGCCCTCCCTTCGACGACCTCACCGAACATGAACAACAGTAACAATAAGACTCTTAGCATGATCAACTTCTATCGTTTGTGAGGTTGCGACGTCGGAATGGTTTATAACCCTGCTGCCGCAAATCTCCTTCAAGATAAGTTCTGCGGCAGACACCTCCGCAGGACTTATTCGCCGCCGACTCAATCACTTTTATAATACGCCCGTTAGTCCCTAGAGAAACCGACTCCACGAGGCGAACGTGGCTTCGCGCCTTGTTGACAATGTCGCCCGGCGCAAGGTCAGACCACTTTACTGGGATGCTAATTGCAGGGCGCGGCAGACTCGCCGTCGTATAGTAATTACCGGTTTGCCATGCATACGAGACAAAGCCGGAGCAATCCAATCCTGTCGTTCGTGGGTGAACGCAATTCGCGTTCCGGCAGGTACAATCATTACCCGCGAGTCGCCCATTGTTCAATTGAGTGGTGAAAACGTCAAGTTTGCTAAAGTACCCCCCCCATCGATAGGGTATCGCCGTTACCTCAAGGCCAAGCATTTTATCGAGGCGAGGTGGACGGTGCCTGACGTCTGTGGGCGGATTACAGAAATTGGAAATATCAGCATGCCTGTAGTTCGTTTCATTGAGCTTCCACTTGATGGCTAAGGCTGCGTGAGCCTGTTCCAGAATGCGTGCGCGATTAATCTGGCTCAAAGCAATTGCACTCACGTTTGTGGTTCCGTTCAGACGCTCCAGTGCTTTTAACTCATCCTCTTCCTCTGCAATCAGGACTGCATCCGAAGGCTGCTCCAGTGGCTTCGGAGTCGATGTTCCTATTGCTTCGAACAAGATATCATTCACCGCAATTTCATTCTTACCACGAAATGTAAGGCTAACGATTCTCCCATCGGTAAGCCGGGCAAAAGAGCGTCGAATATCACAGGTAAAAGACTCCGGCCCAAGATATGCCTCGGACGTTGGGTGCCCACTGGCGTCGAAAGTGACTAGGCGCACGAAGGCAGCTTCCGAAGGAAGCTGCCGGCTCTCTTGAATAGCGACCAACGCTCCATGGTCTTTCTCCACCCATACGGCGCGGGCATTGACAATATGTATGGGGGACGTGAGGGTAATCGATGCAAGCGGACCGGAAATCGCGTTAGTTCCAATAGTAACCTTATTAGGGGTGAGCTTGGTCTGGATGTATGTCCCGGCGGTAGCCATACCTGGTATGACAAGCTCTCCAATCTGTGCCTGATCGAGGCTAATCGGTGAACGATTACCATTAAGGTCTTCAAGAGCCAAGCCGCCTGTCGCAAGTGCGACTAATCGTATTGCTCCGTTCTCTGGGTTGTGCGCCTCTTTCGCCTGGGCTAGGATGGTTCCCTTTCCGTCAATCAGAATCACATCGCCGAGCGCTCCTACCACCACGTATCCACGGGTGGTCGCAACAAAGTCGACAGGCTCAACAAGGTCTTCTGGAAGAGGCACATCCTCAGGGGTGGTCTCACCGACAACGATGATCTTTTGGTTCACCTTATCAAGAATCGCTAGTCTGTTCGCGCTTGCTGCTGTGACGGTCGCCGGGCCATGGCATTCCTCATTGGGATTCATAATGAGGCCGATCTGGCCCAGCCCGGAGCCGACTGGCAACGCGGTCGAACGCACATTCTGTGCCTGAACGGAGAGAGAGGCCGTAACCAGAAAAAACCACGCGATGGCGCAATGAGAACTGATCCGCATAATTATTACCCCAATTTATTTGGCTAGCACAAAATATAATTCAACTCTGTTACATAGTCAATTTATACGCTGACCATCCGAATTGCCATAAAAGACAGGTTTAGGTCGTTTTTTCCGTTACTATCTCTCGAAAATGGCCATTTTATGGAACCAGGCGACTGCCTGCCCAGAAAATGAACAGGAAAAAAGCGTTCGGCAAATCTATCCACAAAATCTGTGGATAACCATGTCGTTAATTCGTCGCAATTTATCCTAACCCTCTGACATATCAGGAGTTAAGTCAAATTGGCCAAAAACTGACCAGCAAAATCGATTTAGAAGAACTGGGTTCCTTGCCCCCCTACGTTGCTAGGGTCGGATACGGTTGTCGTTGAAGATAATTTGCCGGGGTACATAACTGGAGACGGCGGTAGATTGAACCGTCGCCGTCATCCGTGGCTTCGCCGGCGTGGCCGATACTTGCGGCTCGACTTCTTGAACCTGGGTCGGCTGGGTTGGCATCGAGACAGTAGCGCCCTCTTTTGTCACGTCCAACGTCACAAAACGGGCTTCCAGCCACTCGGCCCACTTCGACGCCTTGAGTATCAGATCGGCGCGGTACACGGCGTTGTAGCGTGGTGTGCGCGAGTGGTAGTTGGCGGATTTCGTCCACAGGTCGCCCTTGTCGTTGCGAATATGCATCCGCAATCGCCAGGCGGCCAGATCGAACGAGTAGCAGCCGGCTGCCGCTACATCGTTTGCCGTGATCCCGTACCGGGTCAGATCGCGCAGGTACGATGTGTTGAACTGCATCTGTCCTACGTCATGGGTACCGTTCGTATTGCGCACCCACTGGCCCGGTTTACCCGCTTCTTTCTCCGCCACTGCCAACATAATGTTGGCAGGGACCTCGTATTTTACGGCGGCCGAGATCGAACAGACAACGCGCTCTTGCATTTGTGGAGGTAGATCGATGAACATCATAACTCCTATAGGTTAACGCGATTATTATCGCGGTCGCGAAAGGCCGCTACTTCCGACTCTTGATCGGCGTCGCTGGATGTTGCTGAGGCTAGGGTGTTTCCGTCAAATGTTGGGGCGATACTGCCCTGCCCTTTAATGGCGGCGGCGATTTTTCCGCCTGTGGTATCGGCAATGCGATCCATTCCTGCTTCGTTGATACTGGTCGCCTTTTCCTTGGCGACTTCAGTAGCGCCTTGAGCCAAGTTAGCTGTTGCGTCGGCCGCGATCCGACCGACTATACCGGCGACCTTGGCGGCTGATGTCAACATGCTTGATCCGGATGAACCCGCATTGGTGAAACCAGCGGCTTGCGCGTAATTTGTACTGCCGTCACCGGACGAACTACCTCCATCTGATGGACGACCGAAGTTCGAAAGAATGTCAGTGCCGTTTGCCACATTATCGTTGGCCTTCGAGACCGCGGCCATGAGAGCCTGTGCGCCTCCAGCGGCCGAGGCTCCGCCCGCCATGATTCCGCTTCCGGCCATTTGTGTAGCTGACCAGGCCATGCTGGTGGCTCCTAACGCAGCCCCCGCGCCGTAGTTGCCGATGCCGGCACCGCCGACGCTAGCGCCGGTGATGATGCCAGCGATAAGTGGCGGAATCTTATTGACCAAGGCTAATAATACGATCGTTACGATCATCATTACGCCCATTTCCTTGAGACTGATCCCCTCGTTCATGCGCGTGTAATAATCATCTAGGAAAGTTTTGCCGATGCCTACCAAGAGTACCATCGCCATAAGCTGTGCAGCTATGCCGAGGACGGTCTTGTAGTAATTGATCGCCATATCCGTTGTCCACCTGGATCCACCGAATCCTAAAAAGAACACGCCACCGTAAGCAAGCACCCATCCGGACGTCAGGAGAAGGAGCATGTTCACGCCGACCAAGGCCAGAATGACCAGAATAGCCACCGCCATCAAAATGCCAGTCATGCTATCCACTGGCGACCAGAGCGTTGACTGCTCCATCACCTTGTCGAAGATGGCGAATCCCACATCGACAATGCCGGATGGCGACAGTGTGTTACCGAGACCCGTCGCATTGCCTGCGACTTGTCGCAGCGACGTATAAATCGAAGAGGCAAAATTAGGCCCATTGATGAGAAGCCACCAAAAAAAACCCGTAAAGACCGTGAAGCGAAAAAACTCAGCGAAGAATTCCCCGATGTCGGCTTTACGGAGTGCCATCATGCCGAATGTCCATACCATTGATATCATCACAAGCGTCCAAAAAAGCCATGTTGCGGCGGAAGTCACGACCCCGGCCCAACTTGACGCTGCTGCTGAATAACGATCCAGGACATTATCCATAATGCCGGCATTATCTATGGCCGCTTGAACGTCCATAGAAAAGAGTGCCAGGCATAGGATGATCGGCATGTAAGCGGTTTTTGAATTAGGCGGTGTTCTCATATTGCCTTACCATTCGCGTTTTTTGCTTGGCTGAAATCCGCCTGAGCGATGTAGACATTTCGATGCGAATTCTTGCTGGGTGCCTTTATCGTCAATTTTTTTTATGATCTCTGGCTTGCAGTTTTCATCGTTAACCTCTGGCATGTCCTGTGTCGGAATATCCTTAGAACATGCGCTGGCCAAAGCTGACAGAACGACTAAAAGAAAAAGATTATTTGGCTTCATTTATTCTCTCCTTACCAAGAACGTACCTGACTGGAGCGATAGCCGCCCTTGCGCAGTTTCTCGGCCGAGGCCGCTTCCTGAGCTTCGCGATCCGCTTCCGCCTGCATCCGTGTTGCCATGGCATTCTGTTGAGCCATCATGAGTCCACGAATCTGCAAGAGTTGGTTGGCTTGTTGGCTGGCAAATTGATTAGCGTATTGAAGAGCCTCCAAGCGTCCTGTCGCGCTTTGTGCGGATGATTGCAATCTTTCAAGCGTTTTAGCATCCGATCGAAGGGCATCTTGTTGTTTGTCTAAACCACGAAAAAGGGCGTCGTTGGCTTTTTTCTGCGACTCTGACGCCAGGGTACGATTTTGCTCCATTGCGGTCCGTTCCGCATCAGAACAGCCGGCCGACGAGAAGCACGATGATTGTCGGTAATAAGCAACGTCCTGGAACTCGCTTAAATAGTTGTCAATGCCGCCTAGCTCGGCTTTGTAATTGTTCAGGGTATCGACC
>Ga0208269_100246_pt1 | contig 33933 bp, 26 predicted proteins | sample LakWasMe88_LOW11_2_FD_183912 | JGI IMG/M metagenome (GOLD analysis project Ga0208269, IMG submission 183912) | Freshwater sediment methanotrophic microbial communities from Lake Washington under simulated oxygen tension - Sediment Metagenome... | ecosystem: Environmental > Aquatic > Freshwater >...
CGCGCTGGGCATTGCCGATCATGCTGTCGGCATCGGCGCGGGCACTGGCTTCCGACAGACCGAGCAGGGTGTCCAGGCTGGCCAGGTAGCTTTTCAGTGCTGCGGCGTGCTCACTGATCTCCTTCTGGCTGATCACCTTGGACTCCAGCGCGTTCTGCACCAGTTGCTGGCGCAGCTGCACATAGGCGGTCCGCTGCTTCAGGGCGCTATCCACAGCCTGCTGGGTGGCGGTGTCGGCGCTGCCCGCCTGTTGCTGGATCGATTGGACCAGCGCGTCGTCGCGCTGAGCCTCGCTACGCATCTCATTCGCCACTGGAAACACATCGTTTGAACCTGTGGCCCGCAGGGCCAGCTCACCGAGCTTGATCGACTGGGTTTTCCAGTCGCGCACGGCGCGCTCGAGTGGCCAGCGCTGTTGGGCCAAGCGCTGGGCCTGGGCGGTGGTGGCCTCGCCGGTCAGCCAGGTGGTGGCCCCGAGCAAGGCCACTGCCAGGCCCAGCAGGCCAAAGCTCAGGCCCAGCTTCTGACCGATGCTCAAGCCATGCCGTGGGGCGTTGGGGGGCTGACCCGTGGGCCCCTGGCTGGGGCTCAGTGGGCTCGGGCGGAGCTTGGGGCTCAGACTGGGGCGGGTGAGCGAGGCGATGAGTTGGGTCATGCGAAGTCGGGAAGGTGGAATCAACGGAAAAGAATCTGCCAGAACCATGCCAGGGCCATGACAGCCTCGGCGCGGTGTGGGCCTCAAAGCAAACAGCCCCAGGCCGCCTGGGGGGCGACGCGGGGCTGCTGGCCAGGCCCGGGGGCGGTGGGTCTACTTCTCTTTGCCCATCACGAGGTCGGGCAGGATGGTGACGATGTCGGGGAACACCGTGATCAACACGATGCACACCACCAGGCAGGCAAAGAACGGGATCGCGGCCTTGGCGATCACGTTGCTGTCCTTGCCCGTCATGTTCTGCAGCACGAACAGGTTGAAGCCCACCGGCGGCGTGACCTCGGCGATCTCGACCAGCAGCACGATGAAGATGCCGAACCAGACCAGGTCGAAGCCGGCCTTCTGGATCATGGGCAGCACCACCGCGCTGGTCAGCACGATCATGCTGATGCCGTCCAGGGCCGTGCCCAGCACCAGGTACACCACCACCAGCACGCTGATCAGCGCAAAGGGCGAAAGGTGCATCGACTCGACCCACTCGGCCAGCTCACGCGGGATGCCGGTGAAGGCCATGGTCTTGGTCAGAAAGGCGGCGCCGGCCAGGATGAACATGATCATGCAGCTGGTGCGTGTGGTGCCCATCAGCCCTTCCTTGAAGTTCTGCCAGGTCAGCGAACGGCTCCACAGGGCCAGGCCCAGCGAACCCACCACGCCATAGGCGGCGCATTCGGTGGCAGTGGCATAGCCGGCAATCAGCACCCAGCAGATGAACACGATCAGGGCCGCACAAGGGATCAGGTTGCCCGACTGGCGCAGCTTCTGCATGAAGCTGCTGGGCGGGTCGGCGGCGGGCACCTTGTCGGGGTTGCGCAGGCTCCACCAGCCGATGTAGCCCGAGAACAGACCCATCAGCAAGAAGCCCGGCAGAAAGCCTGCCAGGAAGATGCGGATGATCGAGGCATCCGCCGCCACCGCATACACCACCATGGTGATCGAGGGCGGGATCAGAATGCCCAGCGTGCCGGCGGTGGCCAGCGAGCCCAGGGCCAGTTTTTCGTCGTAGCCGCGCTTCATGAGTTCGGGCAGCGCCACTTTCGAGATCGTGGCGCAGGTGGCGGCCGACGAGCCCGACACCGAACCGAAGATGCCGCACCCCAGGATGGTGGTGTGCATCAGTCGGCCGGGCACGCGGTTGAGCCAGGGGCGCAGGCCCTCGAACATCTCTTCGCTGAGCTTGGTCCGGAACAGGATCTCACCCATCCAGATGAACAGGGGCAGGGCGGCCAGCTCCCAGCTGGCATTGCTCTCCCAGAAGGCCGAGAACAGGTTCTTGCCCGGCGCCGTGCTGGTGAAGAAGGCCTGACCGACCCAGCCGCAGATGGCCAGCGTCATGGCGATCCAGACGCCGCCCGAGAGCAGCACCATCATGAGCAGCAGCAAGATGCCACCCACCATCAATATATCCATGTTGTACTTTCTTGTTGGAGGGGAGGGAGCTCAGACTTCGGACGAGAAATCGCCGCGCGCATGGCGCTCTTCGACTTCACGCACAAAGGTGGGCACGCCGCCGCGCAGCACGATCACCAGTTCGTCCACCACAGCCACCAGCAACAGCACCGAGCCGATGGCAAAGCTCATCTGCGGGATCCACATCGGGATGGGCAGCAGGCCCTGGGCGATGTCGTTGAACTCCCAGCTCTCGTAGGTGAACTGGCAGGCCGACCAGGCCAGGTAGGCCGTGGCCACCGAGCCGATCACCAGCGAGATGATCTCCAGCATGCGGCGCTGGCGGCTGGGCACTTTCTCCAGCAGCAGGGTCACGCGCACAAAGTCACCATGCTTGAAGGCATGGGGCATGGCGAAGAAGGCGGCCGCGGCGCAGAACCAGGCCACCACGTCGTTCATGGCGCCGGTGCGCACGCCGAATTCACGCAGCACGCTCTGCGTGATCATCAGCACGCAGATCAGCGCAATGAACGCGGCGCCCAGGGCGCCGGAGGCCAGGTACAGGCGATCGAGAAAGCGTCGCATCACTTCTTGGCCGCGGGGGCGGACTTGCGGTAGGCGGCAATGATGGCTTCACCGTCCGGGCCGGCCTTCTTGATCCAGTCGCTCAGCATGATGTCACCCACCTGCTTCAGGTCGGCGGTCAGCTTGGCCGGCGGCGGCATGATCTTCATGCCTTTCTCGGTCAGGGCCTTCTTGTACCAGTCGTTCTTTTCCTGGCTCAGGGCCCAGCCGCGGGTTTCGGCCTCGGCCGCGGCCTTGGTGACGGCGGCCTGGGTGGCCGGGTCCAGCGCGTCGAACGACTTCTTGTTGACGATGATCGCGTCCTTGGGCAGCCAGGCCTGGGTGTCGTACCAGTACTTCAGGCTTTCGTAGGTCTTGGAGTCGTAGCCCGTGGAGCCCGAGCTCATGTAGCTTTCGATCACGCCGGTGGCCAGGGCCTGCGACAGCTCGGCAGCCTGGATGGTCACGGGCTGGGCGCCGATCAGCTCAGCCACCTTGGCCGTGGCCGGGCTGTAGGCGCGCCACTTGATGCCGCGCAGGTCGGCCACCGAGGCGATTTCCTTCTTGGTGTAGATGCCTTGCGGGGGCCATGGCACGGTGTAGAGCAGCTTCATGCCCTGGGCGTTGAGCAGTTTCTCCAGCACCGGCTTTTGCGCGTCATACAGGCGCTTGGACTCGGCATACGACGAGGCCAGGAAGGGCACACCGTCGGTGCCGTAGATGGGGTTTTCGTTCTCGAAGTTGGCCAGCAGGATTTCGCCGATCTGGGCCTGGCCGCCTTGCACGGCGCGCTTGATTTCGTTGGCCTTGAACAGCGAGGCATTCGCGTGCACGGTGAGCTTGAGCTTGCCGCCGGTGGCCTTGTCCACGTCCTGCGCGAAGTGACTCAGGTTTTCGACGTGAAAGTTGTTGGCAGGGTAGGCCGTGGGCAGGTCCCACTTGGTCTGCGCCATGGTGGCGCCAGACGCCAGCACCAAACTGAGAGCCGTGAAAGAGAAATAGCGACGCTTCATGTGTGCTCCGGAAAAAAGTTTGACGTGAATGTAATCGGCCGGCAGGTCGCCTTCATGGGGGTTATTACTTAACGTCAATAAAACGTTGGTAAATTGTCATTGTGCTGCCTACAATCTGAGCATGCAACATCAATGCCAGCTGGGAGGATGACCATGACAGCCAAGCCCACCGCTCCCCCTGCGGGCGCCACCGAGCGCGCCCTCATTGTGTCCTCTGCGCACCTGGTCTCAGAGCAGAGCGCCGAGATGAGCGAATTCGAGTTCGGGCTGGTGGTGGCCGGCAATGCCTTCCACCGCTGGATCGTGCACTGCATGAGCGCAGCCGGCCTGCAGGACCTGACGCCGCTCGATGTATTGGTGTTACACCACGTTACTCATCGGGCTCGCAACAAGCGCCTGGCCGACATCTGTTTCATCATGAATGTCGAAGACACCCACCTCATCAATTACTCGCTCAAGAAGCTGCAGAACCTGGGCGTGGTGATGGCCAGCAAGAACGGCAAGGAAGTGACCTACGCCTGCACCGAGGAGGGGCTGGCCCGGGTGGCCCGCTACCGCGAGATCCGCGAGTCGTGCCTGATTGGTGCCTTGCAGGCCGACGATGCACTGAATCGGGACATCGGCGATCTGGCCCGACTGCTGCGCGTGCTGTCGGGCATGTACGACCAGGCGGCCCGGGCGGCGGCCTCGCTGTGAACCCCATGGCAGCCCAGCGGCGGCTTGGCCTGATCCTGCTGGACACGCGCTTCCCGCGCCTGCCAGGCGACCTGGGGCGGCCAGACAGCTACCCCTGGCCGGTGATCACCCAGGTGGTGCCAGGCGCCGTGCCGGCCCAGGTGGTGTGCTCGGCGCAGGCCCTGCAGGCCAGCGGGCTGGCCGAGCGCTTTGTGGCCGCGGCGCGCAGCCTGGTGGCCGAAGGCGCCGACGCCATCACCACCAGCTGCGGCTTTCTGGTGCTGCTGCAGGCGCAGCTTCAGGCCTCGGTTCCCGTGCCGGTGCTGAGTTCCAGTCTGCTCGCCCTGCCGGCGCTGTTGCAGCATCAAGCCCGTGTGGGGGTGCTGACCATCCGGGCCGATCGGCTGGGCCCCGAGCACCTGTTGGCCGCGGGTGTGCCAGAGAGCCGCCTGAGCGATGTGTTGCTGCAGGATCTGCCTGAAGACGGGCATTTTGTGACCTCGATCCTGGGCAATGGCGTGGCGCTCGATGAAGCCCGCGCCCGCCTCGAAGTGGTGCAGGCGGCCCAGGCGCTGCAGGCCCGCGCCCCCGATCTGCGCCAGGTGGTGCTGGAATGCACCAACCTGCCCCCCTATGCCCAGGCCGTGGCCGATGCCACGGGCTGGCAATTGAGTACCTTGCTGCAATCCCGCCGCCTGCTGGGCGATCGGGCGCTGGCGCAAGCCCCCTTCATCAACCCCTTTGAAGCCGACTTCTGACCATGCAAGCCTCTGTCTCGCCCACCCCCAATCGCTGGCAATTCTGGATCGACCGTGGGGGCACCTTCACCGACATCGTGGCACGTAAGCCGCTGGCCGACGGGGGCTTCACCCTGGTCACGCACAAGCTGCTGTCCGAGAACCCCGAGCAGTACCGCGATGCGGCGGTGGCCGGCATCCGCCACCTGCTGGGCCTGAAGGCCGGCGAGCCGATCACGCCCGAGCAGGTCGAGTGCGTGAAGATGGGCACCACCGTGGCCACCAATGCCCTGCTGGAGCGCAAGGGCGAGGCCACGCTGCTGGTGACCACGCGTGGCTTTCGCGATGCCCTGCGCATCGCCTACCAGAACCGGCCGCGCCTGTTCGACCGCCACATCGTGCTGCCCGAGCTGCTGTACACCGAGGTCATCGAAGCCGACGAGCGCGTGGGTGCCCAGGGCGAACTGGTGCAGCCGCTGGACGAGGCCCGGCTGCGGGCCGATCTGCAGGCCGCTTACGACCGCGGCTTGCGCAGCGTGGCGATCGTCTTCATGCACGGCTACCGCTACACCGCCCACGAAAAGGCGGCCCAGGCGCTGGCCAGCGCCATCGGCTTCACGCAGATCAGCAGCTCGCACGAAACCAGCCCGTTGATGAAGTTCGTGAGCCGGGGCGACACCACGGTGGTGGATGCCTACCTGTCGCCCATCCTGCGCCGCTATGTGGACCAGGTGGCCTCGGAGATGCCGGGCGTGCGCCTGTTCTTCATGCAATCGTCGGGCGGCCTGACCGATGCCCATGTGTTCCAGGGCAAGGACGCGATTCTGTCCGGCCCGGCCGGGGGCATCGTGGGCATGGCCCGCACCGCCGGTCTGGCGGGGCACGACGACGTGATCGGCTTTGACATGGGCGGCACCTCGACCGACGTGAGCCACTTCCGGGGTGGCTTGCAAGGCGAGTTCGAGCGTGAGTTCGAAACCCAGGTGGCCGGGGTGCGCATGCGCGCGCCCATGATGAGCATCCACACGGTGGCGGCCGGCGGTGGCTCGATCCTGCAGTTTGATGGGGCCCGCTTCCGTGTGGGCCCTGAAAGCGCCGGGGCCAACCCGGGTCCGGCCAGCTACCGCCGGGGCGGCCCGCTGGCCGTGACCGATGCGAACGTGATGGTGGGCAAGGTGCAGCCGCGCTACTTCCCGTCGGTGTTCGGCCCGCAGGCCAACGAGCGGCTGGACGCCGAGGTGGTGCAGCAGCGCTTTGCCGAGCTGGCCCAACGCGCCGGCCGCACGGCCGAAGAAGTGGCCGAGGGCTTCATCCAGATCGCCGTGCAGCAGATGGCCAATGCGATCAAGAAGATCTCGGTGGCCCGGGGCTACGACGTGACCCGCTACACCCTGCAGTGCTTTGGCGGTGCCGGTGGGCAACACGCCTGCCTGGTGGCCGATGCGCTGGGCATGACTAGGGTGTTTGTGCACCCCCTGGCTGGCGTGTTGTCGGCCTATGGCATGGGCCTGGCCGATCAGAGCCTGATCCGCGAGCAGGCGGTGGAGTTGCGCCTGCAGGCCGAGGCCCTGCCCGACATCCAGGCCCGGCTGGACGCCCTGGCCCAGGGCGCCGAGGCCGAACTGGGCCGCCAACAGGTCAGCGCCGGTGGCATCACCACGCACCGCCGTGTTCATGTGCGCTACGAAGGCAGTGACTCGGCCCTGGTGGTGGCCTACCGGCCCGGTGAATCGGTCGAGCAGACCCTGGCCGCGATCCAGGCCGGCTTCGAGCAGGCCTACCGGCAGCGCTTTGCCTTCCTGATGGCTGGCAAGGGCCTGGTGGTCGAGGCGGTGTCGGTCGAGTCGGTGGTGGCGGGCGATGCGCCGGCCGAGCCGCAGCACGCCCTGAACCCGGTGCGCGAGGTGCCGCGCCGCGAAACGGTGCGCATGTACTCAGGTGCCCAGTGGCACGACGCCGCGCTGGTGGTGCGTGAAGACCTGCGCCCCGGCGATGTGATCCCGGGGCCGGCCATCATTGCCGAGAAGAACGCCACCACCATCGTCGAGCCGGGCTGGGAGGCCACGCTGACGGCGCTGGACCACCTGGTGCTGGAGCGCCGCGAAGCACGCGCCATCACCTACGCGGCCGGCACCACGGCCGACCCGGTGCTGCTGGAGGTGTTCAACAACCTGTTCATGAACATCGCCGAGCAGATGGGCCTGCAACTGCAGAACACGGCCTACTCGGTGAACATCAAGGAGCGGCTGGATTTCAGCTGCGCCCTGTTCGATGCCGCGGGCAACTTGATCGCCAATGCCCCGCACATGCCGGTGCACCTGGGCTCGATGGGCGAGAGCATCAAGACCGTCATCCGCGAGAACGCCGGCCGCATGCAGCCCGGTGATGTGTACGCCCTGAACGACCCCTACCATGGCGGCACCCACCTGCCCGACGTGACCGTGATCACCCCGGTCTACCTGGGCCAGGCGGCCGACGAGCAGCCGCTGTTCTACGTGGGCTCGCGCGGGCACCATGCCGACATCGGTGGCATCACGCCCGGCTCGATGCCCCCGTTCTCAACCCGCATCGAAGAAGAGGGCGTGCAGATCAACAACTTCAAGCTGGTCGATCGCGGGGCCCTGCGTGAGGCCGAGATGGTGGCCCTGCTGCAAAGTGGTGAGTACCCCAGCCGCAACCCGGCCCAGAACCTGGCCGATTTGAAAGCGCAGATCGCCGCCAACGAAAAAGGCGTTCAAGAGCTGCGCAAGATGGTGGCCCAGTTCGGCCTGGACGTGGTGCAGGCCTACATGGGCCATGTGCAGGACAACGCCGAAGAGTCGGTGCGCCGCGCCATCACCCGCCTCAGGGACGGCCGCTTCACCCTGCCGCTGGACAACGGCGCCCAGATCTCGGTCAGCATCCGCGTGAATGGGGCCGAGCGCAGTGCCGAGATCGACTTCACCGGCACCAGCGAGCAGCAGATCAACAACTTCAACGCGCCCACGGCGGTCTGCATGGCGGCGGTGCTGTATGTGTTCCGCACCCTGGTGGATGACGACATCCCGCTCAACGCCGGCTGCCTGAAGCCCTTGAAGGTGATCATCCCCGAGGGCTCGATGCTCAGCCCGCGTCCGCCGGCCTCGGTGGTGGCGGGCAATGTGGAAACCTCCACCTGCATCACCAACGCCCTGATCGGCGCCCTGGGCCTGATGGGGGCCAGCCAGTGCACGGTGAACAACTTCACCTTCGGCAATGCGCGCTACCAGTATTACGAAACCATCAGCGGCGGCAGCGGGGCCGGTGCGGTGTTCGATGCGCAGGGCCAGGTCACGGGCGGCTTCGACGGCACCAGCGTCGTCCAGACCCACATGACCAATTCGCGCATGACCGACCCCGAGGTGCTCGAGTTCCGCTACCCCGTGCGCCTGGAGAGCTACGAGATCCGTCAGGGCTCGGGCGGGGCGGGGCGCTGGCAGGGTGGCAACGGCGGCGTGCGCCGCCTGCGCTTCCTGGAGGACATGACGGCCAGCATCCTGTCCAACGGCCGCCTGCGCGGTGCCTTCGGCATGGCCGGGGGCGAGGCCGGTGCCGTGGGCGTGAACCGTGTGCGGCGCAGTGACGGCCGTGTCGAGACGCTGGAGCACATTGGCCAGGCCGAGATGAAGGCGGGCGATGTGTTCGAGATCCAGACCCCCGGCGGCGGCGGCTACGGCCCGGCCGACGCGGCGGCGCGCTGAACAGGCCGGCCACCATGCCCGGCACGGTCTTGCTCACGGGCTTTGAGCCCTTTGGTGGGGACCCGATCAACCCCTCCTGGGAGGTGGCGCGCCAGCTGGATGGCTGCGTGCTGGCCGGCGGGCAGCGCGTGCAGGCGCTGCAACTGCCTTGTGTGTTCAGCACGGCCTGGCCGGTGCTGCGCCAGGCCATCGAGGTCGGGCTGGCGCCCGCGCTGGTCATGGCGCTGGGCCTGGCGGCCTCGCGCACCGAGCTGTGCGTGGAGCGGGTGGCGCTGAACTGGGTGGATGCGCGCATCCCCGACAACGCGGGTGAGCAGCCGCTGGATCAGCCCATCCTGCCCGCGGCCCCGCTGGCCTGGCGCAGCCGCCTGCCGGTGAAGGCCATGGCCCAGGCCATGCAGGCTGTGGGCGCACCCGCCGCCGTGTCTTACACCGCAGGCACCTTTGTGTGCAATCAGCTGCTGTTTTTGTTGAGCGACTACCTGGAGCAGCACCCCGGCCTGCGGGGCGGCTTCATGCATGTGCCGCCATTGGCCCATGAGGCCGGGCAGGGCGGTGTGCCCATCGGCCTGCAGGTCAGGGCCGTGCAGGCGGCGCTGGAGGCCGCGCTGGCCCGGGAGCACGATGCTGCCCTGGTGGGGGGCACCCTCGACTGATCGACCAAGATTTCAAGTGGCTCTGCCTGGGGCCTTGTCGCCTTGGGCGTTGAGCAGCATCAGGGCTTGCTGCCCTCCGGCTGGGGGGTGTCGGGGTAGGCTTGCCCCTGCACCGTGAGGCCTTGATGGGAGAGCTGCCGAGCGCGGCGCAGGCCGATGCCTGGCACGCGGCGGATCAGGTCCGGCCAATCGGCGAAGGGGCTTTGCTGGCGCTGGCTCAGGATCTTTTGCGACAGGGCCGGCCCCACATGCAGCAGGCTGTCGAGCTGGGCCTCGCTGGCTTGGTTGATCTCCAACTCGGCATGGGCCAGTGTGCCCAGAGACAGGCTCAGGGCGCAGGCGCTGAGCAGGGTGCGGATGACAGGCCGGAAGGGGAACAGCGGCAGTTTGGGCATGGGGCGCTCCAGGGTTGGCAGAGCCTTTGATTAAAGGCTGGCTAACCGCCATCCCCATGGTGTGCAGTTGAAAAACCCGTTCAAGAGTCTTTCAGACCTGGCCCCAGCGGTGCCTTAAAGCTCCTCGACGCGCTGGGCTGGGTAGCTGTCCCAGGATTGGCAGCCCGGGCATTGCCAGAAGTACTGCTTGGCTTCGAAGCCACAGGCCGCACAACGGTAGCGGATCAGCGGCTTGGCGGCGTGGTCCAGGGCGCGTTGCACCTGGGGGTGGAACTGCTCGTGGCTCAACTGCTCACCAGACAGCCAGCGCGCAGCGGCCACCAGCGAGGGCTCTTTGTCGAGGTGGCGCACATAGCGCTCGCGGGCCACCTCGGTGGGCACGCCCTGGGCCTGGCTCAGGGTGACCAGGGCTTCCAGCAGGTCCAGTGAGGGGTGTTCCTGGTAGATGGCGTCGAGCTGGGCCAGGGCTTCCGGGCCGCGTTGGGCCGCTTGGGCGCAGTCGGCCCACAGGGGGGCGGCCAGCGAGAGGTGGCTGGGGGCCACGCGGGCCATGTGCTGCAAGGTGTCGCAGGCGGGGCCGTGCTGCCCTTGCAGGGCCAGCAGGCGGGCGGTTTCGATGTAGGCGCGCGGGGCCTCGGGGGCGATGGTGCGGGCTTCTGCCAGGCGTTCCAGAGCACCCGGCACATCCTGCTGCGCCACCAGGCTGAGCGCTTGCTCGCACAGGTAGTGGGCCTGGCGGGCATTGAAGCGGCCTTGGCCCGCCTGGTCCATGCGCTCGGCAATGGCGGCGGCCTGGGGCCAGTCGCGCGAGCGTTCGCAGATGGCCAGCAAGGCCAGTCGGGCCTGGCTTTCGAAGGGGCTGCCTTCGAGCTTGTGCAGCGCGGCTTCGGCCCGGTCCAGCAGGCCGGCTTTCAGGAAGTCGAGGGCCAGGGCGTGCTGGGCACGTTCGCGGTCGGTGCGGCTGAGGTCGGCACGGCTCAGCAGGTGCTCGTGCACGCGCACGGCGCGCTCGTATTCGCCACGGCGTCGAAACAGGTTGCCCAGGGCAAAGTGCAACTCCGAAGTGTCGGGGTCGTTCTGGACAGCTTCGATGAAGGCGTCGATGGCCTGGTCTTGCTGCTCATTGAGCAGGAAGTTCAGGCCCTTGAAGTAGGCCTTGGGTGCCTGGCGGTTTTCCAGGCGCAATTGGCGGATGTCGAAGCGTGAGGCGCCCCATCCCAGCACAAAGGCCAGCGGCAGGCCCAGCAAGAGCCAGCTGAGATCAAATTCCATGAGGGGGTTCGTGCTCGTCTACGGAGGGTGGCGGGGCCACCGGGGCTTGAGGAGGGGCGGCCTGGGCGGCCGGCTGTTGGGCCGCCTGGTCCTGGTGCTTGCGTGCGGCGCTGCGGTGCTTCCACCAGCGGGGCACCATGCCCAGAACGCCCGCCATCACGCCCAGCGTGAAAGCGGCCAGCACCACCAACACCAGCGGCGCCCGCCATTGGGTGCCGAAGAAGAAGTGGACGGTTGCGTCTTGCTGGTTGTTCAGCGCAAAGGCAAACAGGGTAAAAAAAATGGCTGCCTTGAGCAGCCACATGAGGTATTTCATTCATCTCCTCAGTGACGGGGAGATTCTACCGAGGGATGACTGGCGTGCAGGCCTTGGCCGCATCGCTGGCACATCACTTGGGGCACTTGGACTCACTTGGGCTCGTGGCCCAGTTCCTCGGTGCGCTTGTCCACAGCCTCGCGCAGGGCCTTGCCCGGCTTGAAATGGGGTACGCGCTTGCTCGGAATCGCCACACTTTCGCCGCTGCGCGGGTTGCGACCCATGCGGGGCGGGCGGTGGTTGATCGAGAAGCTGCCGAAGCCACGGATCTCGATCCGGTGGCCACGCACCAGTGCATCGCCCAAGGCGTCAAGAATGGTCTTGACGGCGTGTTCGGCATCCCGGTGTGTCAATTGGCTGAACCGGTTGGCCAGCTCTTCAACAAGGTCGGATCGGGTCATGGGTTCAGTCTGAAAAAGAAAAAGGGCCGGTTTTGCAGCATGTGCAAAACCGGCCCCGGGGCCGGCTGATCCGTCAGGATCAGTTGTTGCCGCCGTCCAGCTTGGCGCGCAGCAGAGCGCCCAGGCTGGTGGTGCCGGCGCTTTCGCGGGCCGATTGCTGGCTCAGGGAAGCCATGGCTTCTTGCTGGTCAGCAGCGTCCTTGGCCTTGATCGACAGCTGGATGTTGCGGGTCTTGCGATCCACGTTCACCACCACAGCAGTCACTTCGTCGCCTTCCTTCAGCACGTTGCGAGCGTCTTCCACGCGGTCACGCGAGATTTCGCTGACGCGCAGGTAGCCGATGATGTCTTCGCCCAGATCGATTTCAGCGCCACGAGCGTCCACCGTCTTGACCTTGCCGGTCACGGTCTGGCCCTTGTCGTTCACGGTCACGAAAGTGGTGAACGGGTCGGAATCGAGCTGCTTGATGCCCAGCGAGATGCGTTCGCGGTCCACGTCCACGGCCAACACGATGGCTTCGACTTCTTGGCCCTTCTTGTAGTTGCGGACAGCGGCTTCGCCAGCTTCGTTCCACGACAGGTCGGACAGGTGAACCAGGCCGTCGATGCCGGCAGCCAGACCCACGAACACGCCGAAGTCGGTGATCGACTTGATCGGGCCCTTGACGCGGTCGCCGCGCTTGGTGTTTTGCGCGAACTCTTGCCACGGGTTGGCCTTGCACTGCTTCATGCCCAGGCTGATGCGGCGCTTGTCTTCGTCGATTTCCAGAACCATGACTTCGACTTCGTCGCCCAGCGTGACCAGCTTGCTGGGGGCGATGTTCTTGTTGGTCCAGTCCATTTCGGAGACGTGCACCAGGCCTTCGATGCCGGGTTCGAGTTCAACAAACGCGCCGTAGTCGGCGATGTTGGTGATCTTGCCGAACAGGCGAGTGCTTTGCGGGTAGCGACGGTTGACGCCCATCCAAGGATCGTCGCCCATTTGCTTGAGGCCCAGGGACACGCGGTTCTTTTCGGTGTCGAACTTGAGGATCTTGGCGGTGATCTCTTGACCAGCTTGCACCACTTCGCTCGGGTGGCGGACACGGCGCCATGCCATGTCGGTGATGTGCAGCAGGCCGTCGATGCCGCCGAGGTCAACGAATGCACCGTATTCGGTGATGTTCTTGACCACGCCGTTGACGATGGAGCCTTCCTTCAGGGTTTCCATCAGCTTGGCGCGCTCTTCGCCCATCGAGGCTTCGACCACGGCACGGCGCGACAGCACGACGTTGTTGCGCTTGCGATCCAGCTTGATGACCTTGAATTCCAGGGTCTTGTTTTCGAAGGGCGACAGGTCCTTGATCGGACGGGTGTCGATCAGCGAACCCGGCAGGAAGGCGCGGATGCCGTTGACCAGGACGGTCAGACCGCCCTTGACCTTGCCGCTGGTGGTGCCGGTGACGAATTCGCCGGATTCCAGGGCCTTTTCCAGGGCCAGCCACGAGGCCAGACGCTTGGCCTTGTCGCGCGACAGGATGGTGTCGCCGTAGCCGTTTTCGATGGCGTCGATGGCCACCGACACGAAGTCACCCACTTGGACTTCGACTTCGCCCTTGTCGTTCTTGAACTCTTCCAGAGGCACATAGGCTTCCGACTTGAGGCCAGCGTTCACGACCACGAAGCTGTGCTCGATACGCACGACTTCGGCGGTGATGACTTCGCCTGCACGCATTTCAGAGCGTTGCAGAGATTCTTCAAAAAGGGCGGCAAAAGATTCAGACATGAAGTTTCCTATTCCGCAAGCAGGAAATGCGAGGGCACCATTGCCATCGCTCGGGGCTGATTGCGGCGGTTTTTTTGCGGGCTGACCCGCGGGTTACGTTGATGAACCCCACCGCCTGTGCGCTGACGCGCGAAGGGGGCTGTGGGGGCCTTCACCGGCCGTGCTATGACAATGAAAATGCCAATCGCACGGCTCGGTTTTGCTCAGGTGGCGGCGGTGGGGCCGATGGCCTGGCGTTGCAGCCAGCCTTTCAACACCTGAGCCACCGATTCTTCGATGGTCAACTCGGAGTTGTCGAGCAACTGCGCATCAGGCGCGGGCTTCAAGGGCGCAACGGCCCGGTTTTGATCCCGGGCGTCACGGGCTTCGAGGTCCGCGCGCAACTCGCTGAGGTTAGCAGAGATCCCTTTTGAAATCAATTGCTTGTAGCGGCGCTCGGCGCGGCAGGCCGCGCTGGCCGTCATGTAGAGCTTGTAGGGGGCGTCGGGAAAGATCACTGTGCCCATGTCGCGCCCGTCTGCCACCAGGCCGGGCAGGGCGCGGAAGCTGTGCTGCAGGTCCACCAGCGCCAGGCGCACGGCGGGCAGGGCCGACACCTTGGAGGCGTTCATGCCGGCTTCTTCGGTGCGGATGGCCTCGGTCACATCGTCGCTGCCCAGCCACACCTTGCCGTCTTCAAAACGCACCGGCAGGGTGCGGGCCAGATCGGCGATCGCGGTTTCGTGCTCGGTGCTGATGGTCAGCCCGGCGCGCAGCGCAGCCAGCGCGGTGATGCGGTACATGGCCCCCGAATCCAGAAAATGGTAGCCCAGGCGGGCCGCCACGGCCGCGGCCACGGTGCCCTTGCCCGAGGCCGTGGGGCCGTCGATGCAGATCACCGGGATGCGCTGGGTCGGGGTGCTGACCAGGCCGAACAAGGCCTCGAAGTAGTCAGGGAAGGTCTTGGCCACGCACTTGGGGTCTTCGATGCGCACGCTCACGCCATCGGGGTTGAAGGCCGCCAGCGAGAAGCACATGGCCACGCGGTGATCGTCGTAGGTGTGGATGCTGGCGCTGCGCCATTGGCCGGCGGGCAGCGGGTGCACGCGCAGCCAGTCGGGGCCTTCTTCGACCGTGGCGCCCAGCTTGCCCAGTTCGGCCACCATGGCGGCGATGCGGTCTGTTTCTTTGACACGCCAGCTCGCAATGTTGCGCAAGGTGGTGGGGCCGTCGGCGTACAAGGCCATCACGGCCAGGGTCATGGCGGCGTCGGGGATGTGGTTGCAGTCGAGGTCAATGGCTTTCAGCGGCCAGTGTTGGCGCGAAATCTCCAGCCAGTTGGCCCCGCCGTCCACTTGCGCGCCCATCATGCGGGCGGCTTCGACAAAGCGGATGTCGCCCTGGATCGAGTCCAGGCCCACCCCCTGGATGCGCACCTTGCCACCCGGCTGGTGGGGTTGGGCCAGGGCGCCCAGCGCCACAAAGTAGCTGGCCGACGAGGCATCGGCCTCGACGTGGATGTCGCCGGGCGATTGGTAGCGGCTGCCTGCGGGAATGGTGAAACGGGCCCAGCCCTCGCGCTGCACCTGGATGCCGAAGCGCTGCAGCAGGTTGAGCGTGATCTCGATGTAGGGCTTGCTGATCAGCTCGCCCACCACCTCGATCACGATGTCTTGCGTGGCCGCCAGCGGCAAGGCCATCAGCAAGGCCGTGAGGAACTGGCTGGACACATCGCCCCGCACCGGGATGGGCTGGTCAAGCTTGAGTTGGGGCGGGTGGATGTGCAGGGGCGGGTAGCCCTCGTTGCCGGTGTAGTCGATCTGGCAGCCGAGCTGGCGCAGGGCGTCCACCAGGTCGCCGATGGGGCGCTCGTGCATGCGCTTCACGCCGCTCAGCTCGAAATCACCCCCCAGCAGGGCCAGGGCGGCGGTGAGCGGGCGCATGGCGGTGCCGGCATTGCCCATGAAGAGCTTGGCCTGGCGCTGCCCCAGTTGGCCGCCCAGGCCGTCGATCTCAAGCACGCTGCCTTGCTGGCGCAGGCCGCAGCCCAGCGTGCGCAGGGCGTCCAGCATCACGCGGGTGTCGTCCGAATCCAGCAGGTCGTGGATGCGGGTGGTGCCCGCACTCAGGGCCGCCAGCAGCAGCACGCGGTTGGAGATGCTTTTCGAGCCGGGCAGGGTGACGGCGCCACCGGCACTGGCGAGCGGGGGCAGGTCAAGGAATTCGGTGCTGAACATTATTTGGCGGTGCGGGGGGCTGCCAGGCGCCATTGCGCGCGCACCTGGCTGGCCCGGTCGATGAGGGATTCCAGGGCGGGGCCCTGGTCGGCTTCGAGTTGGGCTTCAAACTCGGCCAGCGCGGCCTTGAAGTGGCGCGTCTGGGTCAGCAGCTCTTGCCGGTTGGAGCGCAGGATGTCGCGCCACACCTTGGGGTCGCTGGCCGCGATGCGGGTGAAATCGCGGAACCCGGGGCCGCCCAGGGCCATGTAGTCGTCGCCTGCCGGCTGGCTGGCAATGCCGTTGATGAAGGCAAACGCCAGCAGGTGGGGCAGGTGGCTGACGGCCGCAAAGGCCGCGTCGTGCTGCTCGGGCGACATGTGGATCACCTGCGACCCAATGGCCGTCCACACCGTGGCGGCCTTTTGCAGGTGCGCAGTCAGCGTCTTTTCGAGCGGCGTCAGGATGACCTGGCGGCCCTTGTACAGGTCGGCATCGGCATGCTCGATGCCTGACACCTCTTTGCCCGCGATCGGGTGGGCCGGCACAAACGAGCCGATCTGGTCGCGCAGCGCGGTGCGGGCGGCCTGCACCACGTCGGTCTTGGTCGAGCCCACGTCCATGATCAGCATGTCGGGCGTGACCAGGTGCTTGATCGCCTTGAGCGTGGCCTCGGTGGCCGACACCGGCACCGCCACGATCACGATGTCGGCCCCGGCCACGGCCAGCAGCGCCGAGGGCGCGGCCAGGTCGATCACGCCCATCTGGCGCGCTTTTTCGGTGGTGGAGGGCGACTTGCTGTAGCCCACCACCCGCTTGACCAGGCCCGCCCGCTTGAGCGCCAGCGCAAACGATCCGCCCATCAGGCCGCAGCCGATCAGGCCCAGTTGCTCAAACATGGCGGGCTCCGGTGAGGGGGGAGTGCATCTTTTGCAGGCTCAACAGGGTCATCAGGCGGCCCCGACGGGGTAGGAGCCCAGCACCTTGTAGAAGGCGCACAGGCTGCTCAGTTCTTCGAGGGCCTTGGCCACATTGGGCTGCGAGGGGTGGCCGTCGAGGTCGATGTAGAAGTAGTACTCCCAGTGGCCGGTGCGCGCCGGGCGCGATTCGAAGCGCGTCATCGACACGCCATGGGTCTTCAGCGGCACCAGCAGGTCGTGCACCGCGCCGGGCCGGTTGGGCACCGACACCACCAGGCTGGTGCAGTCGTGGCCCGAGGCGGGCGGCGTGGCCTGCGTCTGCGGCAGGGCGATCACGGCGAAGCGGGTGCGGTTGTAGGCCTCGTCCTGGATGGCGTGGGCCACGATGTGCAGGCCGAACAGGGTGGCGGCGCGCTCGCTGGCCAGGCCGGCCCAGGCCGGGTTGGTGGCCGCCAGTCGGGCGCCTTCGGCGTTGCTGGACACCGGGCGGCGCTCGGCATGGGGCAGGTGCTTGGACAGCCAGGCCTGGCACTGCGCCAGCGCCTGCGGGTGGGCCAGCACGGCCTCGATGCCGTCCAGCGAGGCGCTCTGGCGCAGCAGGTTGTGCCGCACCAGCAGGCTCACCTCACCGATCACATGGGTGGGCGTGTGCAGGAACAGGTCGAGCGAGCGCGTGACCACGCCTTCGACCGAGTTCTCCACCCCCACCACGCCGTACTGGGCGCTGCCCGCGGCGGTGGCATGGAACACCTCGTCAAAGTTGGCGCAGTACATCAGGTCGGCTGCGCCGCCAAAGAACTCGATCGCGGCCTGCTCGCAGAAGGTGCCGGCGGGCCCCAGCACGGCCACGCGCTGCGGCGACTCCAGGGCCAGGCAGGCCGACATGATCTCGCGCCAGATGGCGGCCACATGCTCGTCCTTGAGGGGGCCGGGGTTGGCGGTCTTGATCTTTTCGATCACCTGGGCCACGCGGTCGGGGCGGAAGAAGGGCGTGCCTTCACGCTTCTTGACCTCGCCCACCTGCTCGGCCACGTGGGCGCGCTGGTTGAGCAGGCTGAGCAGTTGCTGGTCAAGCGAGTCGATCTGGACGCGCAGATCGCCCAGGGTGGGCAGGGGGGCGTTGGAGGGCTGGGGCATGGTGCGTCTCTGGGCTGTGGCTCTGGGCGGGTGGCGCTCAGGCCTTTGTTTTTTCGAATTCGCGCAGGTAGTCCACCAGCGCCTGCACGCCGGCCAGCGGCATGGCGTTGTAGATGCTGGCCCGCATGCCACCCACCGACTTGTGGCCCTTGAGCTGCAGCAGCCCGCGTGCCTTGGCACCGGCCAGGAAGGCGTCGTTCAGCGACTCGTCGCGCAGCCGGAAAGGTACGTTCATGCGCGAGCGGCCTTCGGGGGCCACCGGGTTGGTGTAGAGCTGCGACTGGTCGATGAAACCGTACAGCAGATCGGCCTTGGCCTTGTTGCGCGCCTCCATGGCGGCCACGCCGCTCAGGCCGGCTTCGGTCTGGCGCTTGAGCCACTGGAAGGTCAGGCCGGCGATGTAGATGCCGTAGGTGGGGGGCGTGTTGTACATCGACTGATTGTCGGCCACCAGCTTGTAGTCAAACGCGCTGGGGCAGGCCTTGAGCGCATGGCCCAGCAGGTCTTCGCGCACCACCACCAGGGTCAGGCCGGCGGGGCCGATGTTCTTTTGTGCGCCGCCAAAGGCCATGCCCACGCGGCTCCAGTCAACCGGGCGCGAGGCCACGTGCGACGAGAAATCGATCACCAGCGGGGCGTCGCAGCCCAGGGCCTTCAGGTCAGGCAGCTCTTGAAACTCCACGCCGTGGATGGTCTCGTTGCTGCACAGGTGCACATAGCGGGGCGCCTTGCTGAGCTGCCAGGTGGCCGGGGCCGGCAGGCTGGTGTGACCGTCGGCCTTGTTGCTGGCGGCAATGTGCACTTCGCAGTACTTGCCCGCTTCTTTCTGGCTTTTGTCGCTCCAGGAGCCGGTCACCACAAAATCAGCCGATTCGCCGCGCGACAGGTTCAGCGGCACGATGGCGTTCTCGGCCAGGCCACCGCCCTGCATGAACAGGATCTTGAAGTTCGCCGGCACCGCCAGCAGCTCGCGCAGGTCGGCTTCGGCCTGCTCGTAGATGCTGATGAACTCTTTGCCGCGGTGGCTCATCTCCATGACGCTCATGCCGCTGCCGTGCCAGTCGAGCATTTCGGCGGCAGCTTGCTGCAGCACCTCTTCGGGGATCGCGGCCGGGCCGGCCGAGAAGTTGTAGGGACGCGTCATGAACAGAACCTGTAACAAAAAGACCCGGGGCCCAGCGGGCCCCGGCGGGTGGGCATCAAGGGGCGCCTGGGTGTCAGGCCTCGCCGGTGGGCTCAGCGCCCTGGTCGCCTTCAGCAGGGTCAGCACCCTCAGCGTTGTCTGCGCCATCGGCTGCCGCCACGTTGGCATCGTTTTCAACAATGCGCTGCAGGCCGGACAGGCGTGAGCCTTCGTCCAGCGCGATCAGGGTCACGCCTTGGGTGGCACGGCCCAGCTCGCGGATCTCACCCACGCGGGTGCGCACCAGCACGCCCTTGTCGGTGATCAGCATGATCTCGTCGTCGGCATGCACCAGCGTGGCGGCCACGACCTTGCCGTTGCGTTCGCTCTGCTGGATGGCAATCATGCCCTTGGTGCCGCGGCCGTGGCGGGTGTACTCGGTGATCGAGGTGCGCTTGCCGTAGCCGTTTTCGGTGGCGGTGAGCACGCTTTGCTGCTCGTCTTCAGCCACCAGCATGGCGATCACGCGCTGGTGCTCTTCCAGCATCATGCCGCGCACGCCACGGGTCTGGCGGCCCATCTGGCGCACGTCGTTCTCGTCAAAGCGCACCGCCTTGCCGCCGTCGCTGAACAGCATCACGTCGTGCTTGCCGTCGGTCAGTGCGGCGCCAATCAAAAAGTCGCCCTCGTCGAGGTTCACGGCAATGATGCCGCCCTTGCGCGGGTTGCTGAACTCGTCGAGCGGGGTCTTCTTCACGGTGCCCATGCTGGTGGCCATGAAGATGAAGTGATCGGCCGGGAAGCTGCGGTTTTCACCGGTCAGCGGCAGCACCACATTGATCTTCTCGCCTTCGGCCAGCGGGAACATGTTGACGATGGGGCGGCCCCGCGAGCCGCGCGAACCGGCCGGAACCTCCCACACCTTGAGCCAGTACATGCGGCCGCGGTTGGAGAAGCACAGGATGTAATCGTGCGTGTTGGCAATGAAGAGCTGGTCGATCCAGTCGTCTTCCTTGGTGGCGGTGGCCTGCTTGCCGCGCCCGCCCCGCTTTTGCGAGCGGTATTCAGACAGGGGCTGGCTCTTGATGTAGCCGCTGTGGCTGAGCGTGACCACCATGTCGGTGGGCGTGATCAGGTCTTCGGTGCTCAGGTCTTGCGCGCTGTGCTCGATCTCGCTGCGGCGGGCGCCCAGCTTGGTCTGGCCGAACTCGGTCTTCACCACGGTCAGCTCGTCGCCAATGATGGTCGACACACGCTCGGGCTTGGACAGGATGTCGAGGAAATCGTCGATCTCGGCCATCACCTCTTTGTATTCGGCCACGATCTTGTCCTGCTCCAGGCCGGTCAGGCGCTGCAGACGCATCTGCAGAATCTCTTGGGCCTGGGTTTCAGAGAGGCGGTACAGGCCGTCGGCTTGCATGCCGAACTCGAGCTCCAGCCCGTCGGGGCGGTAGTCGTCGGCATTGACCACGCCGCCATCGGCACGGGTGCGGGTGAGCATCTCGCGCACCAGCTTGCTGTCCCAGCTCTTGAGCATCAGCTCGGCTTTGGCCACCGGAGGGGTGGGGGCGTTGCGGATGATGGCAATGAAATCGTCGATGTTGGCCAGCGCCACGGCCAGGCCTTCCAGCACGTGGCCGCGCTCGCGGGCCTTGCGCAGGTTGAAGATGGTGCGGCGTGTCACCACCTCGCGGCGGTGCTGCAAAAAGACCTCGATCAGGTCTTTCAGGTTGCAGAGCTTGGGCTGGCCGTCGATCAGGGCCACCATGTTCATGCCGAAGGTGTCTTGCAGCTGGGTCTGCTTGTACAGGTTGTTCAGCACCACCTCGGGCACTTCGCCGCGCTTGAGCTCGATCACCAGGCGCATGCCTGATTTGTCAGACTCATCCTGGATGTGGCTGATGCCTTCGATCTTCTTCTCGTGAACCAGCTCGGCCATGCGCTCTTGCAGGGTCTTCTTGTTCACCTGGTAGGGCAGCTCGTCCACGATGATGGCCTGGCGCTGGCCACGGTCGATGTCCTCGAAGTGGCAGCGCGCGCGCATCACCACCTTGCCGCGGCCGGTGCGGTAGCCGTCTTTGACGCCGTTGATGCCGTAAATGATGCCGGCGGTGGGGAAGTCAGGCGCCGGGATGATCTCCATCAGGTCATCCACCGTCGACTCGGGGTGGCGCAGCATGTGCAGGCAGGCGTCCACCACCTCATTGAGGTTGTGCGGCGGGATATTGGTGGCCATGCCCACCGCAATACCGGCCGAGCCATTCACCAGCAGATTGGGCAAACGGCTGGGCAGCACCAGGGGTTCTTTTTCGCTGCCGTCGTAATTGGGCCCGAAATCGACCGTTTCCTTGTCGATATCGGCCAGCATTTCGTGGGCGATCTTGGCCAGGCGGATTTCGGTGTACCGCATGGCTGCCGCGTTATCGCCGTCCACCGATCCAAAATTACCTTGACCATCCACCAACATATGGCGCAAGGAAAAATCCTGGGCCATGCGCACAATGGTGTCGTACACCGCGCTGTCACCGTGCGGGTGGTATTTACCAATCACGTCACCCACGATACGCGCCGACTTCTTGTAGGGGCGGTTCCAGTCGTTGTTCAACTCGTGCATGGCGTACAGCACGCGCCGGTGAACTGGCTTCAAGCCGTCTCGGGCATCGGGCAGCGCACGCCCCACAATCACGCTCATCGCGTAATCGAGGTAGCTGCGCCGCATTTCCTCTTCGAGACTGATGGGCAGAGTTTCTTTGGCGAACTGGGTCATGAGAGGTGGTGTTTGCGGCAGGAAAGGCTCATTTTACGGGCAACGCCCTGTCGCGAACTAGCAACAAACCGTGCATATTGCGCGCTTGTCCTGCACGGAGCTTGAGCGCGACCCCAAGGCGCGGCGAACGGGTGTGGCACAATTTAAGCAACGTTTTTGGTGGTGGTCACTGGAAGCGTACGTATTTGCCGCGCGGCTGCGGCTTTTTCCCCAAGAGGAGAACCATGAAGAAACTGAACAAAGTGGCGATGTTGTTTGCCTCCGCTGCCCTTGCAACCGCTGCTGGCGCTCAAACCGTCGACAACTGGAAGAACGGCACCGGCGAACTCGTCTGGAAGAACGGCACCAACGAACTGTGCTGGCGTGATGCCAACTGGACCCCGGCTACCGCCGTGGCCGGTTGCGATGGCGCTATCGCTCCTAAGGCTGCTCCGGCTGCCGCTCCTGCTGCTGCCCCGGCTGCTGCTCCTGCTGCCCCGGCTGCTGCTGCTCCCGCCGCCGCTGCCGCTGCTGTGGCTGCAACCAAGGTGACCTACGCTGCTGACGCCTTCTTCGACTTCGACAAGTCGGTTCTGAAGCCCGAAGGCAAGGCCAAGCTGGACGATCTGGTCGGCAAGGTCAAGGACATCAACCTGGAAGTCATCATCGCCGTCGGTCACACCGACTCGGTGGGCTCGGTGGCCTACAACCAGAAGCTGTCGGTTCGCCGCGCTGAAGCCGTGAAGGCTTATCTGGTGTCCAAGGGCATCGAAAAGAACCGCGTGTACACCGAAGGCAAGGGCAAGAGCCAGCCTGTGGCTGACAACAAGACCGCCGAAGGCCGTGCGAAGAACCGTCGCGTGGAAATCGAAGTGGTTGGCACCCGCGCCGCCAAGTAATCCCTTTCGGGTTACAACAAAAAGCCCCGGCAACGGGGCTTTTTTTATGTCTGCTTGAATCACAATTGCTCCATGACTGAAGCACAGACCTCCGCGCCCACCCTCAATGCCGACCCGGCCGAACTGGCCAAGTTTTCAGATCTGGCCCACCGCTGGTGGGACCCCGAAAGCGAGTTCCGCCCCCTGCACCAGCTCAACCCGCTGCGCCTGGACTGGATCAACGCCCGGGCCCCGCTGGCCGGGCGCAAGGTGCTCGACATCGGCTGCGGCGGCGGCATTCTGTCCGATTCAATGGCCCGCAAGGGCGCCGATGTGCTGGGCATCGACCTCGCCTCGAAGGCGCTGCGCGTGGCCCAGCTGCATGCGCTGGAGGCCGGCACCACCGGTGTGCAATACCGAGAAATCAGCGCCGAAGCCCTGGCCCTGGAGCAACCCGGCCAGTTTGACGTGGTCACCTGCATGGAAATGCTCGAGCACGTGCCCGACCCGGCCTCGGTCGTGCAAGCCTGCGCCACCCTGGTCAAGCCCGGTGGGCATGTGTTCTTTTCGAGCATCAACCGCAATGCCAAAGCCTTTTTGCTGGCCATTGTGGGCGCCGAATACGTGCTGAACCTGCTGCCCCGCGGCACCCACGAATACGCCAAGCTGGTGCGCCCCAGCGAGCTGGCCGCCTACTCGCGTGCCGCCGGCCTTGATTGGCAGCAAACCCGCGGCCTGGGCTACAACCCGCTCACCCGCCGCTACTGGCTGCACGACGACACCAGCGTGAACTACATGGTCTCAACCCGCCGCTCCACCGCCGCCTGAAGCAGAAGAAGGCCCCCTGCATGTTGTTTGACCCCACAATCCAAGCCGTTCTGTTTGACCTGGACGGCACCCTGATCGACAGCGCCCTCGACCTGGGCGCCGCTGCCGACCAGATGCGCCTGGCCCGTGGCCTGCCCTCGCTGCCCTACGAGCGCTACCGCCCCATGGCCGGCGCCGGGGCCCGCGGCATGCTGGGCGAGGCCTTTGGCGTGACCCCCGACCACCCCGACTTTGCCGCCCTGCGCGAAGAGTTTTTTCAAAACTACGAAAGCCGCCTGACCCAGGCCACCACCATCTTTGACGGTGTGCCCGAGCTGCTGGCCCAGTTGGTGGGCCGCCAACTGCTCTGGGGTGTGGTCACCAACAAATCGGCCCGCTTCACCGAGCCGCTCACCCGTGCCATGCCGCTGTTCAGCACCGCCTCGGCCATCGTCAGCGGCGACACCACCCCCCACGCCAAACCCCACCCCGAGCCCCTGTTCGAGGCCGCCCGCCGCCTGGGCGTGCCCCCCGAAAAATGCCTGTACGTGGGCGACGACGAGCGCGACATCATTGCCGGCCTGGCCGCCGGCATGGGCACCGTGGCCGCCTGCTACGGCTACCTGGGCCAGCGCACCGACACCGCCCGGTGGGGCGCCCACGCCGAAATTAAATCTCCGCTCGAGCTCTTGCAATGGCTGCCCGCGGCCTAAAATAGCGAGTTCTGGGGCTGCACTGGTTTCGACGTGGGTTCGGACGCGCAGCAGGGCATGTCGAGGTTCAGTCACCTCGTTAAACAGCTGAAAAAAACTAACTGCAAACGACGAACGTTTCGCACTCGCCGCTTAAACACCGGTGAGCCTCACAACAGTCGGCCAATGGGCTGGGCAAGGGTGCCGCAAGGCGTCCAGGCTGTGGGGTAATTTTCATTGGCTGGCTCTGTGTCGGGTACCTTGGCATGGGGCGAGAAAGTAGGGTACTGGCGTCTTGTACAGCGTGCGACTGCGCGGTACAGGGTGTGAGACTCAAAACAGATCGCTAAACATGTAGAACTGTTCGAAGAAGGCTTGCGGACGGGGGTTCAAATCCCCCCAGCTCCACCAGATGCCGATAGAAGCCGCTAATGACTTGGGTTGTTGGCGGCTTTTTTCTTTTGGCTTTGTAGTTTTAACTTCTCCGCAGTCATTGTTGTGTGGCTGACCCCTTCGGCTTCGGTGCTTTTGTTTGGTAGCTGAAATGGAAAATGGGCGAAGTTCTGATCGAACAAGACGGGCCTTGTCTCAATAGTCCCAGTCCTCGTGCCGAACCGGTAATCGATTGAGTTGTCTGCGCAGTAGCTGCCAATGAGGCAAATACAAATCCATGATGGCAGCGAACCGCTGGTTGTGGGTTGGCTCCAGAAGGTGCACCAACTCATGCACCACGATGTATTCCAAGCATTCCGGTGGTTTTTTGGCCAGGTCGGTATTCAGGCGGATGTAGCCTGATTCGGGTGTGCAACTACCCCATTTGGTTTTCATACGTTGCACAAACACCTGAGTGGCCTGCACGCCTAACAGGGGTTGCCATTTGGACAGCAGTCCGGGTACGGCGTCGCGCAGTTGCTGCCGGTACCAGGCATCCAGCACTTCCTCGCAGCGGGCTGGATCTGCGCCAGGTCGCACCTGCAGTTGCAGCTTGCGTGGTGTCAGGTTCACGGAAGGGGCAGCATCCGCAAAGTGGATTTCCAGCAGATAGCGTTTGCCCCACAGGTAGTGACTTTCCTTGTTCAAGAACTCTCGGGGTGTCTCACGCTCTTGGGTTCGCAACTTACGCTGTTGGCTACGGATCCAGGCGAGCTTGGAGATGACGAACAGGCGGATGGTGTCCAGCGGAATGTGCTGCGGCGCCGCCACGCGCACCTTACCTGCAGGTGGTAGCACGCTCAAGTGAACATGCTTGATCGCCTTGCGGGTCACCTCGGCCTGCAGTTCACCCAGGTCCAGCACATCGTGCATCAGTATTCCTTTTGAGCCACGACGATAGGGAACAGGCGATTCACTTCCTTGATGTCTTTCAGCACCTCGAACATCGCTTGCTTGACCATCTGCTCCTTCGCCACCACGCCCCGCCAACCATCAGGCCTCTTGGCCTTGATGACTGCGTCCAGCCTCAAGGCCGTGTCCAGCGTCATCGTCCTGCCGCCGTAGGGGGCCTCGGGCTCCTGAGCCGAATCAACGGCCACGTGATCCTTCAGGTTGTTATAGAGCGCAAGCTGGCCTGTTGTCTTCAGTTGTACCGGCGTGTCGTCGGCCTTGCCGGCACCCACCTTCTTAACCACCTCAGCGATTTGGGCAAGGTATTCCTCGTACTCAATGGCCTTCTCCTTGCGCAAGCGAATGATTTCGTCCAGCAGGGCCGACATCTTGGCAAAGTACGCCGGGTCGGTCAGTTGCTCTTTCAGGATCTTGCTGCGAACGTTGTTCTCGATCGTCTCTGCGATGGACTCTTTGTTGCCCTTCATGTCAGCCAGGCGCTCGGCGATCGCATCGGCAATCCCCGTTTTAACGATCAGGTCCAACAGGCCAATGCCGTCGAACGGCGAAATCTTGCGTGGTGTCTGGGCCTCGATGTAGGTATCGATGAGGTGGCGCATGTCCGCCTCGTAGGGCTTCAGGTCCAGGGTTTCGCCGGCCGCATTGCGGATGATTTCGCGCAGGTTCAGGTAGTGCTTCTGCAAGGCCTTGAGCTTGTCGATCTGTGCCGGTGTGTAACCCGCCGCTTCCAGTTCGTCAGCCAAGTTGGCATAGGCGCGCACCAGAGCCACCGCGGCCCTGTAAAGCGCCACACGGTAAGGCTCGCGCGTTTTCAGGTCGTCAGCAATCTCGGTGTTGCCGCAGAAGTAGTGAATGTGCTCCAAGTCGCCTTTGGGCGGCTCCACCGGTTCACAAAGCAGGGCCAGGGCTTCCACGGCATCGTCCAACCGTTCGCGGCCAACCTCAAGCCGATCTTTGACCAGGATCTCGGGGTCTCCGCCTCCAGCGGTGTGATCTAGCTCGGCGGTATAGACCGCGATGGCTTTCTCCACCTTCTTGAACAGGTCTTTGTAGTCGACGATGTAGCCGAAGTCCTTGTCTTCGCCGTCCAACCGGTTCGTGCGGCAGATGGCCTGAAACAGACCATGATCCTGCATTTTTTTGTCGATGTAGAGGTACGTGCAAGGCGGCGCATCAAAGCCCGTCAGCAGCTTGTCCACCACAATCAGCAGCTTCATCTGAGCCGGTGCCTTGATGAAGCGCTCCTTGGCCTGCTGCTCGTAGGTCTCAGTCTTGCTCTTACCCGCCTCGGTCACCACATCTTTCAGCAGCTCGGTGTAAGTGTTGAAGATGAACTGCTTGTCGCTTTCCGTATTGGCGCCAGTCTCTTCCTTGCTGATGTCCGAGGCCTGCGGGTTGTACGAAGTGACGACCGCACAGCGGCCCTTGAACACCGTCTTGCCAAACAGCACAAAGTACTTGCAAGCCTCATAGATGCTTGAGGCCACCAGGATGGCGTTGCCGCGCTCGTTCGACAGTCGGGGCTTCACGGCAAAGTCGAAAACAATGTCTGCCACCACCCGGTCCATGCGGGCGCGTGAGCTGAGCACGTTCTGCATCGTGCCCCACTGCTTCTTCAGCTCGTCCTTCTGCCAGTCGTTCAGGCCCTTGGTCTTGGCCTCGAACCACTGGTCGATCTGGTCGGTGTTGCCCAGCTTCTGGTCGATGTCGCGTGCCTCATAGACCAGGTCCAGCACCACCTTGTCTTCCACGGCCTCGGCGAACTTGTAGGTGTGGATATATCCGCCAAACACCTCCAGGCTGGTCTGAGCGTCGCTTTTAAGCAATGGCGTGCCAGTGAAGCCGATGAACACCGCATTGGGCATCATGGCCTTCATCAGCCGGTGCAACTTGCCACCCTGGGTGCGGTGGCACTCGTCGACAAAGACGTAGATCTCGCCTTGTGTCTGGCTGGGCTGCGCGGCCAGCTCGCGAATGAAGGCCTCAAAGTCGTCCACATCCCGCCGACCGAACTTGTGTACCAGCGAGCACAGCAGGCGCGGGTTAGGCTGCGCCAGTTGGGCCATCAGGTCACGGCCGCTCTCGCTGCGATGGATGGTCTCGCCCGCTTCTTTGAAGACACGCTCGATTTGCCTGTCTAACTCATCCCGGTCGGTGATGATGGCCACGCGTGCCGCCGGCTTGTTTTCAAGGATCCAGCGGGCCAGCAGCACCATCAGGATGCTCTTGCCCGCACCCTGCGTGTGCCAGATGATGCCGCCGCGTCGCTGCCGCACATGCGTCTGAGCAGCCTTGATACCAAAGTACTGGTGTACCCGCGGCAGTTTCTTCACGCCGCCGTCAAACAGCACAAAATCGTGGATCAGCTCTAACAGGCGGTGCTTGCTGCACAGCTTGGCCAGGTACTTGTCGAGCTTGTAGCCTGTGTTGTCGGCTTCGTCTTCCTTCCAGGTCAGGAAGTACTTCTCTTGCGTCTCAATCGTGCCGTAGCGCAAGCCTTCCGAGTCATTGCCGGCCAGCACCAGCTGCACCGTGCTGAAGAACCAGTCGTTGAACTCGGGTTGTTGGTTCGACAGGCACTGGCGGATGCCTTCACCCAGGCCCACACGGCTGTTCTTCAGCTCCAGCACGCCCACGGCAATGCCGTTCAGGTACAGCACGATGTCGGGCCGGCGTTCGTGGCCGCCCTTGAGGGTCACTTCCTCGGCAATGGCGAAGTCGTTGTTGTCCGGCTGGCTCCAGTCCACCAGATGAACCGTCTCGCTCACTTCACCTGCCGCCACCTTCACTGACAAGCCATAGCGCAGCAGCTGATACACCGCCTGATTGGCTGCCACCAGCGTGCGCCCGTGCAGCAGGGCCTCGGCGCGCAGCCGGTACAGGGCTGCGCTGATGTGCGCCGGGCTGTAGCCTTGACCGGCCAGGTGGGCCGAAAGCAGCCCGTCTTCGATGCAGTGGTTGCCATCGCGCTCTGACCAATCGCCCAGGTAGCGGTAGCCGAGCTGTTGGGTGAAAAGCTCGATCACCCGTTCTTGGGTGGCTCTTTCGGGCTTGCTGACGTTGTTCATCTGGTTTCCTCCCTGCGCAGCCTCTTTATCGTGCTTGTAGCGGCTGTCGTCAGTGCTTGATCAGTTTGAAGCTCACTTGGTAGCGGTAGAAGCTGACGCTGGGCACCATCTGCAAGGCCCAGCGCAGCTTCTGGTCATCGTCCAGCGCAATGATGGCGCCTTCTACGGTCTGGTGCGGTTCGGCGATCTGCTCTTTGACGTAGCCCATGTAGCGCAGGATCTGGCCCACCACCACGTCGGATGCGCGGCCACGCTTGAGCTCCACCACCAACAGGCGCTGGCCGTCTTTGCTGACAGCCAGGATGTCGATGGGCCCGGCATCGGTGCTGTACTGCTGGCCGACCAGCTCGCCATCTTCTTCGTAGATTTTGAAGTCTTGGGCCAGCTCGGTCTGTGCCCAGTTCTTCACCAGAAAGTCCTCCAGGTGCTTCTCCATCGCGAAGGCCACCGGGTCTTCCACCACTGGGTCGGTGGCCACGATGTTCGGCGCGGCCTGGCCAGGTAGCGCGGCCAGGAACTGCTCGATCTCCTGGTGGTAGTCGGTGATGGTGCTCACCGTGCCAATAGAGCCCGTGGAGTTGCGCAGCGCCTCACTCATGGCCGAGCGGGCAATGGTCAGTGGCAGCCACTTCACGGGCCGGCGGTGTGGCAGCACTTGGCCGGGGGCGTAGTGGTAACCGCCCTGCACCTCGCCCACGTGGTACTGGCCCGTGCCGTCTGGGCACAGCACCACATCGCCGGTGCGGATGCCCTTGGCCACCGTCCACAACGCGCCGCAGGCAAGGCCCGCAGCGATCTTGCTCTTGTCGGGGTGGCTAGCCAGAAACACCGGGATAAAGGTAGCGTTGAACTGCTTCCACTCCTCGGGCAACTGGCCGCTCAGGTCTTGCTCGATGTCGAAATCGGCGCCGATAAAGCCGCTGGCAAAGCATTCGGCCGCATGGATGCTTTGGCGGCCCAGCATTACGCGGTAGTAGTTCTTGATGGATTGGGTCATTCGGTGGGTTCCAAGAGACGAATACGGCCGGTCAGCAGAGCTTGGGCCATGGCTTGTTTAAGGGCTCGGGCTTTGGTAAGGCGGGATTCCAGGGCGGCGATTTCGGCGTCCATGTCGGCCAATGTTCGTGCTATTGCCCTCTGCTCAGCTACTTCAGGAAGTCGAATCTCCATGACCTGAACGATTCCCTTGTTGAGATTGCCTTGCGTACCCTGCTGAACTGCTGACTTCGCTTTCGCTTTGGAACTGGTGAGTGAGTAGTACAAGTACTCTGGGTCCAGGTTCCTTGCTGGTTGCATAGCCAAGATTGCCTGACTCGTACAAACGGCGACGGCGGCAATGCAGCACTCACCGACAGAGGCGTACATCGCATACAAAACCGTACCTGCCGGAAGAATCTGTGCTGCACATGCATTGAGCCCTGCGTTTGAAAGCGAACGCTCGGTCGTCGAGAGGTACTTGTCGGCGTTGGTAATGTCCGAGATGGAAACCCACGGGTGAGGACCATCGAAGTACGCCGACTGGGAAACTGCCGGGGTTCCGCCGCTTTGCATCTTGCAAACCGACCCGAGGTCAATTTTTTGAACGAGGCCAGTGAACCCCGGCAACCGCCGCTTGCCGGTGAGCAATTCCTGCATGGCGCCTTGCTTGATCTGGCGCTTCTTGGTCAGCAGTTGCTCCAGCGAGTCGATCAGGGCGTCGGCGTCGGTGAGTGCATCGGCAATTGCAGTCTGCTCGTCCGTGCTGGGAGGAAGAGCAGCCAGTACGTCCCGTACACCCGTCAGGTTCATGCCTGCTTTGGCTCCGGCATCCGTCATCGACTTGAACCGCCGCTGCGCAGCCGCCCCGGCGAGGAAGTACGCGATGTACCGACTGCTCACCAGGCGCCCATTGAGTCGAACCAACGCGATGTGCTGGTTGATATATGCGGGTAGTTCCACCTCTTCAGTCACAAACCCCACGATCCCGATGTCGGCAGTGATCGAGATTAGAACGTCGGCTGTGCGCAAGGCTGTCCTTACGCCCTCGCTGTTGTCTGGCGGAACGGCCACGTAGCGTAAATCCCGCAGCGATGGGTAGATGCACGACCTCGATAGGTTCGTGATGCGGAGGAACGGCGAGCCCATGTCGGCGTAGTAGGCCGCCCATCCCCGAGAGCCGCTGGTAATGAACGGCTCGAACTCGCCAAGTGGCACCACCTGCCAGTCCGCGGGAAATTCACCCAGCTCTGTTCGCTGAACCGGGGTAGGGTAGTGGCCGTCAGGTTCCCTCACTTCCATGCGAACCCCATCTTCGCCAGATGCCCCGCCACCCGAGCCTCCAACTCGTCCACCTGCTGCGCCAACTCCGGCATCGTCCGCCCATAGCGTCCGGCCAGTTCCTTCATCCGCCCAGTCAGTGCCTGGCTCACGCGGTCCAGCTCGCCATGCACGGCAGCGCCCAGCGCTGCTATCCACTTGTGGTCCACCACCAGCGCCTTCACCTCGTCGGCCGTCAGCGCGGGGTAGCGGGCCAGGGCCTTGGCGTCCAGCTGAGCATCAAGCGACTTGATGCGCTTCTTTAGGCTGCTGGCTTGTTCTGACAGGGCCAGCCACTGCCCTAACACGGTCAGTTCATCGGCCGCATCAGAATCGCATCCGATCTCCTTGATACGCGACTTCACTTCCTTGTCGTTGATCTTGTCGAAGCCGTCGAACACGGCGTCCGGGCCGCTGTGCTCTTCTTCTAATTCGGTTTGCAAGGTTAGGGTGCTTTCCAGCTCGGCGCCAAGCCGGTCCAGCTCAGCCTGCTCGGCGGCAAAGTGGTGCTTCACCAACAGTGCCCTGGGCACCAAGTCGCATGCCCAGCCTTTGTCCACCGTCTTTCCCTGTGAGCCATCCTTGTTCTTCTTCGTCTCTAGCACTCGGTAGGGGGTAGCCTGCCAGCCTTCTTCTGCAATCAGGTAGGCATCGTCCTGCAGGGTCTCAGCCCAGTAGTCCATCAAGTGTTGATAAACGGCATAGGGGTCGATCAGCTTTTCAGCCGTGGGCTGGTGTTCGTAGTGCTCCAGCAGGCCTTCGGCACGACGGATCAGATCCTTGGGCTGAAAACTGCCCTTGTCCAAGGCCTTGAGGTAGCTGACCTCCGACGCCCGCCATTGGTCGAAGTGCCCGTTCATCGCGGCAGTGAGGGCCTGGAACTCGGGGTGCTGGTGGATGGTGGCCTTGATGTCGGCTGGCGACACAGCCAGATCCAGGTAGCCCGGCCGTCGGGGCTTGAACAGGGCGTCACGCAACTGCGGGCACACCGCCCAGTAGCGGCCCAGCGCCTGCACGTCCGCCTCGGGGATGCCGCCGTTGAGGTGAGCGTCGATGTCCTGCTGATCTTCGGGCGTGCTGCTGTCGATGTAGCGCGGCAGGTTGAGGTTGAAGTCGTTTTTCTCGATCTCGTCCAGGCCAACCATGCGGGCATAGCGCGGGTCGCTGCCATCCAGCGTGGTGAAGGCGTCGACGATGCGGTGGATGTCGCGTTCGCGAAGCCGGTTCTTGGGGCCGTCCTTCATGTAGCCCTGGGCCGCGTCGATCATGAAGATGCCTTTGCGGGCTGCCGCGCCGGCCTTGTCGATCACCAAGATGCAGGCGGGGATGCCGGTGCCGTAGAACAGGTTGGCTGGCAAGCCGATGATGGCCTGGATGAGGCCGCGCCGCACCAGGCTCTTGCGTATCTCGGCCTCGGCATTGCCGCGGAACAGCACGCCGTGCGGCAAGATGCAGGCGGCCCGGCCGGTGCTCTTGAGCGAGCGGATGATGTGCAGCAGGTAGGCGTAATCGCCCTGTTTGTCGGGTGGCGTGCCGAAACCCTCGAAACGCCCATAGACGTCGCCCACCAGGCCATTGCTCCAGCGCTTGTCGGAGAACGGTGGGTTGGCCACCACGTAGTCAAAAGTCTTGAGCTGGTCGCCTTCCAGAAACTTGGGGTCAGCCAGCGTGTTGCCCTGCTCAATCACCGCACCGGGGTTGTGGTGCAGGATCATGTTCATGCGAGCCAGGCCGCTCGTGACCTCTTCCTTCTCCTGGCCGTAGACGGTGACGGGCGTGGGCGCCGCCTCGGCCACCTTCAGCAGCAGCGAGCCCGAGCCGCAGGTCGGGTCGTACACGGTGGTGTTGGGGTTGGTTTGGGCCTGGGCGATGCCCACCACCTGCGCCATCACGCGGCTGACTTCGGCCGGCGTGTAGAACTGGCCCTTGCTCTTGCCGCTCTCGGTGGCGAAGTGGCGCATCAGGTATTCGTAGGCGTCGCCCAGGATGTCGTCGCCATCGGCGCGGTGCTTGGAGAAGTCCAGGTCATTGGACTCGAAAATGCCGATCAGGTTGGTCAGCTTGTCGACCTTCTCCTTGCCCTGCCCCAGCAGGGCATCGTCGTTGAAGTCGGCCTTGATGCGTAGGCGGTTGGCTTCTTCCAGCGGGCGAACGATCCTCTTGTTGATTTGGTCGCCAATATCACTCCTGCCCTTCAGGGCCACCATGTCAGCAAAGCTGGCGCCTTCGGGAATCTGGATGGGGGCAAAGGGCTGGCCGGCGTACTTGTCACTGATGTACTTGATGAACAGCAGCACCAGCACGTAGTCCTTGTACTGGCTGGCGTCCATGCCCCCGCGCAGTTCGTCGCAGGAGGCCCATAGTTTGGAATAGAGGTCGGATTTTTTGATGGCCATGTTTCATTTCGGCAGCCCACTACCTTGCACTGCCTGTGCGTTGTCGACAGCTTGGGATTGCGTCGAAACTGAACGATTCTTAAACCTGGATTGTCGCCCGTGATGCGATGGGTTTCAGTTTGCTGGCTCCACATGGCTGGCTGTAGCACCGAAGCTGAGACAACGCGGCGCGAAAGGTTCGCTCAACAGCCCTTTATGAGAGGGCCAACTGTGTGAGCTGCAGCGCGCCGTTCTTTCTTCAATCTTGTCCTGCCCCAATCACCAGCCGGCAAAGCGCGTGCGCCTGATTGATCGCGTGGATGTCTGGCCCGCGCAAGCCAGCCCGCCCTCACTCCCCCCGGCCGAAGCCACAGGAATGCAGTCGTACTACATTGCACTCGTCGTGTAACACATCGGGTAATCACCATGACCGAAGCAACCTTTACCTTCCGTGTCGAAGAAGAACTGCAGCAAAGGTTCACGATTGCAGCCAAGGCACGTGACAGAACAGGTGCTCAGCTTTTGCGAGACTTTATGCGTGATTTTGTGCAAACCCAGCAAGATGCAGCGGACCATGCCGACTGGTTTCGGCGCCAGGTTCAGGCGGGCTTGGAATCTGCGAGCGCAGGCAAACTGGTTCCGGCAGGAGATGTTGAGGCAGAGTTTGCCAAACGCAGAGAGCAGACCTTGCAGCGAGTTCGTGCCAAATCGTGAGGCTGTTTTGGGCACCCAAAGCGCTTGA
>Ga0208269_100248_pt1 | contig 33769 bp, 30 predicted proteins | sample LakWasMe88_LOW11_2_FD_183912 | JGI IMG/M metagenome (GOLD analysis project Ga0208269, IMG submission 183912) | Freshwater sediment methanotrophic microbial communities from Lake Washington under simulated oxygen tension - Sediment Metagenome... | ecosystem: Environmental > Aquatic > Freshwater >...
AAAACCACATTGTCCGAAAAATCCATAAAATCAATGGCTTGCGTGTCCGGTAAATCTGTCCGAAAATGACCGCATGAAAATAGGCTATGCGCGCGTCTCGACCGACGATCAAAATCCCGATTTGCAGCTCGACGCTCTGAAAAAAGCAGGGTGCCAAAAAATCTATGTCGATAAAGCGAGCGGGGCAAAGCGGCAACGTCCCGAATTAAACAAATGTCTTGCCGCGCTCGATGCCGATGATACTTTGATCGTGTGGAAGCTCGACCGGCTCGGGCGTTCGCTGCATGATCTCATTGGCTTTCTTGATGATCTGAAAGACCGCAAGATTCAATTTCAATCTCTGACCGAATCCATCGACACCAAAACCCCGACTGGTCGGGCAATGTGGCAGATGATCGGGATACTGGCGGAGTTGGAGCGCTCATTAATTCAAGAACGCACAAAAGCGGGGAGGGCGGCGGCGCAAGCGCGGGGGGTAAAAATGGGGCGGAAACCAAAATTGACACATCAACAAATCAAACACGCCCGCAAGCTGATAGAAGAAGGGGAAAGCCCCGCACATGTGGCGAAGCTGCTCAATGTAGCACGGTCAACGCTTTATCTAAGCTTGCGAGAATAAAACGACATATGCTGGCAGTAATAATGATTAAGAAAGCCGAGCCATGTTGATACCTGTCGCCTATCTCGAAGCCCGTGATCCCGAGCGCAACATTCACCGCGCCTATTCGATCGCCTACGGCCAAGACCTCTTCGGCAATTGGATTGTGGAAACCACTTACGGGCGCATTGGCGGCAAAGGTCGAACCCTCGTGACTGTCGTCGATAACGAAGAAGAAGCACCCAAATACGTGCAAAAATCCCTCAAGCGCCGCCAATCCGCTCCAAAGCGCATCGGCGTTGCTTACAAGGTCCGTACAATCCTAGATTCGGATCCATAGTCGATATTGGGTACGCATGCCAGCGATGATAAAGGGAAGTACGGCAAGACCCACAATAGGCACAAATCCCACTGCACAGATATAGTATCCTATGCGGTTACAGACGAACCCCAAGGGACCGGAATTTAGTGAATAAAGCGCTCAAAAAAGACCTTGAACAACAAGCTGGCCAGATTGAAAAAATTGCCCAGGGCATAGCGACTGCGGATCGAGGCGAATTATTCGATCACGATCAAGTGATGCAAGAAATTGAAAATCTGATCAAACAGGCCCAAAAATCGCCTGAAAGAAGGGAATTAAAGCAATGAATCACGCCGCCCACAATAAACTGGTTTCTTTCATCTGGTCGATCGCCGACGACTGCCTGCGCGACGTCTACGTGCGCGGCAAATACCGCGACGTAATCTTGCCGATGGTGGTGTTGCGCCGCTTGGATACCTTGCTGGAACTCAGCAAAGAGAAAGTACTGGAAGAGCTGGCTTTCCAGAGAAACGAGATGGGCCTGACCGAACTGGACGATAACGGCCTGAAAGACGCCTCAGGCTACGTGTTTTACAACACCAGCAAATGGACGCTCACCCAACTCGTCAAAACCGCTACGAATAACCAGCAGATTCTGCTCGCCAATGTCGAAGACTATCTAAATGGCTACAGTGCCAACGTCAAAGAGATTATCGACAAGTTCAATCTCAAGGCTCAAGTGCGCCACATGGCCAGCAAGGATGTGTTGCTGGACGTGCTGGGAAAGTTCACCTCTCCCTATATCAATCTCACTCCCCATGATATAGAAGATCCGGACGGCAACCGCTTGCCCGCGCTCACCAATCTGGGCATGGGCTATGTGTTTGAAGAGCTGATTCGCAAATTCAACGAAGAAAACAACGAAGAGGCCGGAGAACACTTCACACCCCGGGAAGTGATCGAGCTGATGACGCATCTCGTCTTTGATCCGGTCAAAGACCAGCTGCCGCCAGTCATGACCATCTACGACCCGGCCTGCGGCTCCGGCGGCATGCTCACCGAGTCGCAAAACTTCATCAAGGATGAGGAAGGGGCGATTCGTGCCACTGGCGATGTTTATTTGTACGGCAAAGAGATCAACGACGAAACCTACGCCATCTGCAAATCCGACATGATGATCAAGGGTAACAATCCGGCCAACATCCGGGTCGGCTCCACGTTGTCTATCGATGAGTTCGACGGCACCCGCTTCGACTTCATGCTTTCCAATCCGCCCTATGGCAAAAGCTGGGCCAGTGAGCAGAAATATATAAAAGAAGACGGCGATGTGATCGACTCCCGCTTTCGGGTAACGCTAAAAGATTACTGGGGCAAGCCGGAAACCGTCGATGCCACCCCGCGTTCGAGCGACGGCCAATTGCTGTTCCTGATGGAAATGGTCAGCAAGATGAAAAGCCTGGACCAAAGCCCGCACGGCTCCCGCATCGCCTCAGTCCATAACGGTTCGAGCCTGTTCACCGGCGACGCCGGTGGCGGCGAAAGCAACATTCGCCGGCACATCATCGAAAACGACTGGCTCGAAGCGATCATCCAGCTGCCGAATAATCTGTTTTACAATACCGGGATTACTACCTATATCTGGCTGTTGTCCAACCACAAGCCCTTGCAACGCAAGGGCAAGGTACAATTGATCGACGCCAGCCAGCTTTACCGCAAACTGCGCAAGAATCTCGGCAACAAGAACTGCGAATTCGCCCCCGAGCATATTCAGGAAATCGTCGCTACATACCTGCAATTAGCGACCAAGGAACGCCAGGCGGATGATTCCGGCATTGCGGCACAAGTGTTTAATAACAGTGATTTTGGCTACTACAAGGTCAACATCGAGCGACCCGATCGCCGCAAGGCGCAGTTCAGCGCCGAACGCATCGAAACCCTGCGCTTCGACAAGTCCCTGCGCGAACCGATGCAATGGATCTACAGCCAATGGGGTGATGCAGTCTACGAAACAGGTACTTTGGTCGATCAGGAAAAAGCCATTTTCGCCTGGTGTGATGAAAATGAGTTAAACCTGAACGCCAAAAGCCGCCAAAAACTGCTCAGTCCAAGTACTTGGCTAAGACAGCGGGATCTGGTGCAGGCCGCCAATACCCTGATGGCCGCGATCGGCGAAGCCGAATTTAGCGATTTCAATCACTTCACTGCCCAGATGGATGACGCACTGGAAGCACAAAACATTAAATTGGGTGCCAGTGATAAAAACGCCATCCTGAACGCCGTCAGCTGGTATGACGAAACGGCCGAAAAAATCATTGCGAAGAAACTAAAACTCAGCGGCGACAAACTCGACCAGCTGCTGCAGCATCTGGACTGCGCAGCGGAAAATCTGCCCGATTTCGGCTATTACCCGACCGAGAAGAAAGGTGAGTATCTGACCTACGAAACCAACAGCGATCTGCGCGACAGTGAATCGGTGCCGCTCAATGACAACATTCACCGTTATTTCCTGGCGGAAGTCAAACCGCACGTCGCGGAGGCCTGGATCAATCTCGACTCCACCAAAATCGGCTATGAGATCAGTTTCAATAAGTACTTCTATCGGCACAAACCACTGCGCACAATGGAAGAAGTAGCCCGCGACATCATAGCCCTGGAAAAACAGGCGGAAGGCCTGATTGCCGATATTTTGGGGATTACTGTGGATCAGATCTAGGCGCCGGTGATGCAAGATTTTGAGCCATTAATACCCTTCAGCGGCAATGAGTCACTGAGCGATGAGCTCGCGCCGCTGTTGACGCACATCGCGACCGTGATTCAGCAATCTCGGCAGCAGGTACAGCTCGCTGTGAATAGCACTATGGTGCAATGCTATTGGCAGATCGGTCGCTTGATTGTCGAACATGAGCAGCAGGGACAAGCCCGCGCCGCCTATGGCAAACAACAACTGCAAGTGCTTTCCGAACAGCTGACGACAGAATTCGGCAAAGGCTTTGATGCCCGCAATCTGCGCAATATGCGGGCTTTTTTTCTGGCCTATCCAAATTGGAACGCAGTGCGTACCGAATTGAGTTGGACGCATTACCGACTGCTCCTCAGGGTGGACAACCTCAACGCCCGAAGCTGGTATCAACAGGAAGCGATTGAACAGCATTGGAGTGCCAGAGCCCTGGAGCGGCAAATCGGCAAACTCTACTACGAACGTCTGCTGTCCAGTCGTGACAAAGCGGCGGTTCAGGCCGAAGCGGAACAGAAGATCGCCGAGACCGAACAACAGGCGTTATCTGCCAAGGATTTTCTCCGCGATCCTTATATCCTCGACTTCCTGAACCTACCGAACCAACGGCTTTTGGAATCCGATCTGGAACAAGGCCTACTCGACAATCTGCAGGCCTTTTTGCTGGAACTCGGAAAAGGTTTCGCGTTTGTCGCTCGGCAGCAGCGCATTCGCACTGAGGATCAGGACTTTTACATCGATCTGGTGTTCTATCATTTCAAACTGAAATGCTTTTTACTGATCGATCTGAAACTGGGCAAATTGACACATCAGGATGTTGGCCAGATGGACAGTTATGTGCGCATTTACGATCAACAGCAACGGGCGGCGGACGATAACCCTACCATCGGCCTGATCCTATGCAGCCAGAAAAGCGAAGCAGTGGTGAAATATTCGGTTCTGACCGACAGCGAACAGCTGTTTGCGGCTAAATACCTGCCTTATCTGCCGACCGAAGAAGAACTGAAGCGAGAGCTGGAACTGGAACGAATCAAAGTGCAGGCGCAATTGCTGAACAAAACAGAAGAAACAAGCGATGATTGAACAACTGACGGCGATGCCGAAATACGAAGCTTATAAGGATTCTGGAGTGGAATGGTTAGGAGAAATTCCAAAGCATTGGCAAGCCGAAAAAGGTAAATGGCTTTTTTCAAAAGCAGATCGTCCAGTTCGTGCTGATGACGATGTGGTAACCTGTTTTCGTGATGGTCAAGTTACTCTTAGAAAGAATCGTCGCACAGAAGGTTTTACTAATGCTGTTCAAGAACATGGATACCAAGGCATCAGAAAAGGTGACTTGGTAATTCATGCTATGGATGCGTTTGCCGGTGCTATTGGCGTATCTGATTCAGATGGTAAATCATCTCCTGTTTACTCAGCGTGCATTCCAAGAATAGATAACACGGTTGATGTTTATTTCTATGCATATTTCCTTAGAAATTTGGCTTTGACAGGCTTTATTGAATCACTTGCAAAAGGGATACGTGAGCGTTCTACAGACTTTAGATTTAAAGATTTTGCCGACCTAAGTTTATTGTTCCCGCCTTTTTCCGAACAAACTGTCATCGCCACCTTTCTGGATCGCAAAACCGCTCAGATCGATCAGGCTGTGGCAATTAAGGAAAAACAGATCGCCTTGCTCAAAGAGCGTAAACAAATTCTGATTCAAAACACCGTTACCCGTGGCCTTGATCCTAATGTGCCGATGCGCGACTCCGACGTGGAGTGGATAGGAAAGATACCTGCGCATTGGTTGGTGAAGAGAGCGAAGTATTTATTCAAAGAAGTCGATGAACGTTCAGTTTCAGGTGATGAGGAGTTGCTTTCGGTTTCGCATATGACAGGCATTACGCCTCGGTCTGAAAAGAATGTGACAATGTTCATGGCCGAAGACTATACAGGATCAAAAACCTGCCAGAAAGGTGACCTTGTTTTCAATATTATGTGGGCATGGATGGGGGCTTTAGGAGTCTCCGATAGGCCTGGAATTGTAAGTTCATCATATGGTATTTTTCGCCAGTTAAAGAGGAAGACATTTAACTCAAAATATTTGGAATTTTTATTGAAGACGACGGGATACGTCGGACACTACAATAAAATTTCTACAGGATTGCATTCATCTCGCCTACGATTTTATTCTCACATGTTTTTTGACATGGAATTGGGCTTTCCGTCAAAAGAAGAGCAGGATGAAATAATCGCCCACATCGAAACCGAATCCGCCAAAATCGACCGTACCATTTCGATCCAACAACAGCAAATCGACAAACTGAAGGAATACAAGACAACGATGATCAACAGCGCCGTGACCGGTAAAATCAGGGTCCCAGCGCTTGTTGAAAGCTCAGTGCCTGAGCTTTCCGACAGCCTGGTGGCGTAAGGAAAACCCGATGGTCAGTAAAACGAACGAAAAAGAGCTGGAAATCGCAATCGAAAAACAACTGACCGGCACCTGGCTGGAAGCGCAACAGGCCATTGCCGAAGGGAGCGAGGTACCCTTCACTCAGAATCATGGTTACCAGCTCGGCTTGCCGCAGGATTTCAATGCCCGCTATGCGATCGACACGAAATGGTTCTGGGCATTCCTGGAACATAGCCAGCATGAAGAGCTGGAAAAATTGCAAAAACACGGCGGCGATTGGCAGCTCAAGGTATTGGAACGCTTCGACAGGCTGATCAAAAAATACGGCCTGCTACACCTGCTAAAAAAAGGGCTGAGCGTCGACGATGCCCACCTGACGCTGATGTATCCGGCGCCGCTGGCCAGCAGTTCCGACAAAGTGAAACAGAACTTTGCCGCCAATCTCTTCAGCAGCACCCGCCAGGTGCTCTATTCGCTGACCAATACGCTGGAAGAAATCGATCTCGTACTGTTCATCAACGGTCTGCCGTTCGCCACCCTGGAGCTGAAAAATCCGTGGACCGGCCAGACCGCCCGATATCACGGCCAAAAACAGTACCGTGAGGACCGCGATATCAATCAGCCCTTGCTGCAATTCGGTCGCTGCTTGGTGCATATGGCAGTAGATACCGATGAGGTCTACATGACTACCAAGCTGGACGGCAAGCATACGTTCTTTTTGCCGTTCAATAAGGGCCAGAACCACGGCGCAGGTAATCCCACCAATCCGCACGGCCATAAAACCGCCTACCTGTGGGAAGAGATATTCAGCAAAGTCAGCATCTCCAATATCATTCAGCATTTCGTTCGGCTCGACGGCAGCAGCAAAGACCCGCTGCCCAAACGCACGCTCTATTTTCCGCGTTATCATCAGCTGGACGTGGTACGCCGACTGGTGAATCATGCCAGTAAAAACGGGGTAGGGCAGACCTATCTGATTCAGCATTCGGCCGGCTCGGGTAAATCCAACTCTATCACCTGGGCGGCCTATCAGCTGATCGAAGTCTATCCGGCCAGCCTGAAGATACCGGGGGCCAAAAGTCTGGATCAGCCGTTGTTCGATTCGGTCATTGTGGTCACCGACCGCCGTTTGCTCGACAAACAACTGCGCGAGAATATCCGGGATTTTTCCGAAGTGAAAAATATCATCGCCCCGGCGTTCAAATCCTCGGAACTGAAAAGCGCCCTGGAGCAGGGCAAAAAGATCATCATCACGACCATTCAGAAGTTCCCCTTTATCATCGACGGCATTGCCGACCTCAGCGATAAGCGTTTTGCGGTGATCATCGACGAGGCGCACAGCTCCCAGAGTGGTGATGCGCACGACAATATGAACCGGGCAATGGGCAAAAACGAGAATGGCGAGGAAGAAGGCCTGGATGTTCAGGATAAAATCCTACAAGCGATGCAATCCCGCAAGATGCGCGGTAACGCCTCCTATTTGGCCTTTACCGCCACGCCCAAGAACACCACGCTGGAAAAATTCGGCTGTAAGCAGCAGGACGGCAGCTTTGAGCCATTTGATCTGTATTCAATGAAGCAGGCGATCGAAGAAGGCTTCATCCTCGACGTGCTAGCCAATTACACGACCTATAAAAGCTATTACGAGATTCAAAAATCGATTGCCGAGAATCCGCTGTTTGACAGTAGCAAAGCCCAGAAAAAACTGCGCGCTTACGTGGAACGGCATCAGCAGACCATCAATATCAAGGCCGAGATCATTCTCGATCACTTCATCCCGCAAGTGGTGAACAGCAAAAAGCTCAAGGGTAAAGCCAAGGGCATGGTGATCACCCAGAACATTGAAACCGCCATCCGTTATTACAAGGCCATTAGCCGCTTACTGAATGAGCGCGGCAAGCCCTTCAAGGCGCTGATCGCGTTTTCAGGCGCCAAGGAGGTCGACGGCATTGAGTACACCGAAACCGTGATGAATGGCTTTGCCGAGAACGAGACGCGCGAGTATTTCGACCAGGACGAGTATCGCTTGCTGATCGTGGCGAACAAATACCTGACCGGCTTTGACCAGCCAAAACTTTGCGCGATGTACGTCGATAAGAAGCTACAGAACGTACTGGCGGTGCAGGCGCTGTCCCGATTGAACCGCGCGGCGCCGAAATGGGGCAAGAAAACCGAGGATCTGTTCATCCTCGATTTCTTCAATTCGGTGGAAGACATTAAAGCCGCCTTCGATGATTTCTATACTGCGACCCGTTTATCGGAGCCTACCGATGTCAACGTGCTGCACGAGTTGAAAGATGCACTGGCCGATGTGGGCGTGTACGAATGGCAAGAGGTCGAGCAATTTGTCGCGCTGTTCTTTGACAATGCCGATGCCCAGCAATTGAGCCCGATCATCGACACGGCCGCGGCCCGTTTTAATAGTGAACTGGAACTGCAAGACAGTGACAAGGCCGACTTCAAGATCAAGGCCAAGCAGTTCGTCAAGATCTACGGCCAAATGGCTTCGATCCTGCCGTATGAAATTGTCGTTTGGGAAAAGCTGTTTTGGTTCCTGAAATTCCTGATCCCCAAGCTGATCGTTAAAGACCCGGACGCGGATCAGATCGATGAATTGCTGGATTCCGTGGATTTGTCCTCATACGGCCTGGAGCGCGTCAAACTCAATCACAGCATCGGTTTGGACGCCAGTGAAACCGAACTGGAACCGCAAAACCCGAATCCGCGCGGGGCTCATGGAAGCGATCAAGAACATGACCTCTTGGATGAAATCATCCGCAATTTTAATGAACGCTGGTTTCAAGGATGGGGCGCAACGCCTCAAGAGCAACGGATCAAGTTCATCAACATCGCCGACGGCATCAAGGGCCATCCGGATTTCGCAGAAAAGTACCAAAATAACCCGGATGTCCATAACCGGGATTTGGCGTTCGAGAAGATATTTGAAGAAGTGATGCTGAAAAACCGGCGTAATGAACTCGAACTGTATAAGTTGTTAGCCAACGATGCTGCATTTAAAGCGGCCATGCAGCAGAGTTTGCGGCGGATGGTAGGGCTTTAATTAAGCCGCGGTTGGCCATTGAACAGCTAAAAGCTATTCCAAAACTTCTTTTTGTCCTTATGGTAGAACTTGAAGGCCAACCACCAAAAGCTGAGTAGTACACCCCAAGCAGCTTTGTCGTACCGACGAAGTAGTTTTTCCTTGATGACATCGGTAAAAGCTGACATCGTCCCAGAAAGCTCGAAGTTGGTCAGATAGTAATCGCCTACAAGGCTGATAACGATGAATCCGATCATCCCCAGAATGATAGCCGCCTGTGTGCGGCCGGAATAGGCGATCACGATGAGAATTTCTGTAAAATAGTCTTTCATAATCAATTGAATGTGTATTCTTTCCAAGGAATCCGAGAGATATGGATATTGGCCAAAAAATTGACAATATCCTTTCGTCCTCTATTTAGGATTAGCTATTTGCGGCGCATGAATCCGTGATGCCACCAGTCCTTCAGAGCAAGCCACAAATCAGACAATCTAAACTCATCGGTTGCTTTTCCTTCAGCTTGATCAGCCGCAGGCTGCTCCCAACTTCCATATGCCTTGCGAGCATTAATCTCAGCAACATAACGCTCTTTGTCTTGCCTGTCCCTCCCTTGAACACGACGAATTTGCTGCTTTGTCATGGCATGAGACCACTCAACTTTATTCCTCCGAATCCAGTAGTGAGATTGGCAAGGAAAATTCCAGTTGCCGACCGAAGGAAATAAAGTCACAGTCTTCCCCTCCTTGCGCAGTTGCCAATCCACCGGGGTCAATGGCGTAACTACTTCCTCCCCACACCCACAGCAGCACTTGTGAACGACGGTTCCATATTGCTCGCTGATATAAAGGACACCTTCTTCCAGCGCGTCAGGAATAAATTCGACGAACAGCGGACTGATGACAGTTTGCCTCATGCAAGCGCACCATCCGAAGTTTCTGCGCGAGCAATCGATTGCATTGCTATTGAAAAGCTAAGATGGTGTGCTTGCTCAAGGTCTACGTAAAAGCCGCAAAACTGCTTCCACTTGACTACCGCCAGAAGGGCATTCATGGCGTTCATATCTGCTACTTGAATGTTACTCCGATAGAGCACATCCGCCCGATCATCCATTACCGGCAACCGTGTCGCTAAATGATCTTGCTTTGTTGGCGTACCCAATGTCACCCGGCAAAGCCCAAGCAAGCTATTCATGTCTTCAGATTTCTCCAAGCCCATTCCAACATCGATAAAAGGAATCCCCGCATTCTGCAGGTAACTGCAAATCAGTCTACGAGATAGCCCATCATCGACGGACACGAACACAAAATCGAAACCGGCTAATTCCTTAACGTTACTTTCTTCGAGATGATATGGATGACATACGATGCCTGTGCGCATTGGGTCATACATCTCACGGAAATAATCTACCTTTTTAAGTTGGCGTTGCAGTGTTTCTAATGATGCTGCGCCCGGTGCACGGAAAGCGTTATGCCGTTTGAAATCATCCCCATCAAATAAATGAATCTCTTTCACCAGGGTCTTCGCCACCTGGTCCAAGATATACCCACCAGTCCCGCCGACACCGACAATGCCAATGCGAGACATCTGAAGCTTTTGGGAAACCGCAAGGATACCTGACCGAGCTGATGCCGAATCGGGATACCGAAAAACGGAGTGTTCCTCTCGAGATGCAAGAACTCGACCGGTGCGTGCATCAGCATCGGGGTTTATCACCCTTGCTTGGGCCGTCAAAAGATCAATGTAATGCACCATCTTAACGTAGTAGTCAGCAGGGAAGTTCGGCACTCCTTCTGGCTTGTTCGAAAAATAGTGCTGAACCACATACTGATCAAACAGTGTCTGCTGATTCGAATTATTCACCAGATTATGAAGAGGATTACCTTGTGCAGTACATGGAATATCTCCCTGAAACCAAACAGTATGATCTGTCGGCTTGGTATCCATACCGTTCGATTCCAGGTATGGGCAAACGAGGGTACCAAGCTTGACCTCTCGATTCATCGTGACATAAGGAACCGAATACACCAGCAAATGCTGATGAAGGATATCAATCTCATATCCTTCATCAACCAGACGCTGAATAGCAGGGCTACGAACGATTGGTTTTTGTGACATCAAACTTCATCCCATTTTCCAATTTTACCGACTGCCCTTCGGCTAGGGTGCCATCAGGCAGGTGGGGACCAATGTAGTGCACCGAGTACAGAAATTGACAAGCACTCGGATCATCAGGAAAAGCCAAATTGACTACTTGGCTATAACTGATTTGTTCGCCAGATACCTCTCTTGGGCGCGCGTTAATAATGATGTGGAAAGACAAGGGTTTGCCATGGGTTTGCGCAGCATGCTCGGACGACATTTTTTCTCCTATGAGTAATCCGTAAACACAATATGTAGAATATCATAAATTTTTTATCGCAATATATTGTTTTTAAGCCGTGTTAACATACGAAAATAAAAATTATAGAATCGCCGTTAAAGGGGCGATCGAAGCCGCCACAAGCGTCTATTTTTCTTTTCTCACCCCTTTAAAGGGGGTTCCATCCGACTTAACGTCCATGAACTGCCCCGTATTAGTATCGCGTTTAACCCAATGCCCTGATGCCGTTTGAGTTTGAGAGCGTTCTTTGACGGCGCCAAAGCGATGACCATCATTTTTAGGTGGATTTGTTGCCATAAATCTAACTCCGTGCAATTGATAAAATGGATTCTAATTGCTAAAATGCAATTACAAGCAAAGTTTATAGATTGCTACTTAGGTTGTCAATTGCAATTTTGCAATTTTTTACGGGGATAGGGGTGAACATACAAATCGGCGATTTCGACGCCATGGCATTTTACAGAGCGCTTGATGCTGAACGAGAAAGCAAACATCTGAACTGGAAGCAACTAGCGGCGCTAACCGGGGTTAGCGCCTCGACATTAACACGAATGGCTCAAGGTAGGAGGCCTGATGCAGACAGCCTGGCTAAATTATCTGCATGGGCAGGCATCAATCCGGCTGATTATGTTGATAGAATAGGGGATATTCAATCCGCAGAGTCTTTGACCAAAGTTCTGGCCTATTTCAGAGCGGACGCCAACTTAACCAAGGAAGCAGCAGTAGCTCTTGAAGAGATGGTGCAAGCTGCCTATAACCGATTAAAGAAAAAAAATTGAGCTTTCGACGCGGGTTCAAGACTGAAGCAAACCAAATTGCTACGGAAATACGGAGTGAATTAGGGTTATCTCTGTTTGACCCTTTGAATCCATGGGTATTATCTGAACATTTGGCAATTGATGTGTTGCCTCTCAGCAATATGCGCGATGAGGCTCCCGCTACTACGCATTTTTTGGAAGAAGGGCGTGACACCTTCTCAGCTATTACCATATTCTATGGAACTGCTCGACTGATTATTCATAATGACCGGCATTCCAAAGGTAGGCAAAGTAGCAATATTGCGCACGAATTATCTCACGCTTTATTACAGCACCCACCGATGCCTCCCTTATCAGAGCTAGGTCTTAGAAATTTCAACAAAGACTTTGAGGATGAAGCGAATTGGCTCGCGGGGGTGCTTTTAATTCCAGAGCCAGCTGCCGTGAGAATAGCGCGTCAACGGCTCGACCTTACTGAGGCAGCGAACCAATATGGAGTCAGCACTCAAATGGTTAACTACCGACTAAACGTTACCGGCGCACGTAAGCGTGTTCATCAGAAAGTACGGTTATGAATTTGCAATTTTCTAACTTTCTCTGTCCCCTAATAGGTAATCTCAATAATTCACCTTGAATGTCGGGCTGTCCTCCGGCCGGGTCTTGCGGTGATCTTAAATTCGAGTGGTGGCGATATTCGCGTGGCCGAGCCATTCCTGCAGCTTGGCGATGTCGGCCTGATGGTCGAGTGCATTGGTCGCCGCGGTGGCCCGGAGTGAGTGCGCGCCGATCGTGAAACCCAGTGCGCTGGAATACCCGCGCACTATCTTATAGAGGTTTGAGTTTTTTAGCGTTGCTAATGGAGGCATTGCCCAAGATCACGACCAAAGGCTTGTTGACCCGTTCCCGGGGGCATTAAAAGTCTGGAAAATTCTCTAAGATCTCTTATAGTTTTATGTCTCTACTCGTGCTGAATTTCTAATTTAAGCGTTATCTTTGCTTGGTAAACTAATTCGTTATGGAAAAAAATTCAACAGAAGCTCCCTTTTCATCTGTGAACCCAAGGATAAAGGAGATTGAAAGAGGTGACTTGTATGCTCTTCTAGCAGTTTGCACTGATGAAGAACTGGCCCCATTGGTTAAAGCTATCACCAGTAAGTTTTCGAACTCACTGGAGCTTCATGAGGATTACAAGAGGTTCGCCCCCCGCCATACAATGTACCATCGGGTTATCGGCGACGAGATTCGACTGTATGGGGGAAATTCATTTAGTAACGTATTTCGCGGTGGAGAAGGACCTACATACGATGAGGTCGTAATTGATGTATGCAAGAAACTCGACATCCCATTCAAACCCGGTGAAACGGTAAAGAATGAAAGCAAGGTGCTTACCATTTACCTCGACAGGCAGTGGAGAGCCCTAAGTCGAGATGAGCAAGAGAAGATTATTGCCAAAGCCCGTACAACTGCTTCAAAGCAAACCATCAATGCACAGACAATCATCAAGGAAGGAGGAACCGTCCTGCTAACACGGGCTGTCTCGGCCCCATTTGCATTAGGGACATTGGCATTCAGCGTGGCAGACCCGGCATTCACAGTAACAGTACCGTGTGTCCTGCACATCGCCTACCTGAGGAAGAAGTTTCTCGATGGCGTATTGGCCTGCTCTGATACTCCGCCTGAGGCTGCTAGCAGCGCAGGAAAATCTACTTCGGTAGCGGCAATGAGCCGCGCAGCACCTATCGTGATCGGTTTCTCCGCGAATGAACCAGTACTTTCCCTGGCCCAAATCTCAGAACCGGCGATACAAAGATGGCACCCTGTAGATGATTCCCAAGAGGGGATAAGTAGACTTAACCCTCTGCTACAAACCGCCCCAAGCCTTGTAACCGCCGGTGAAGTAGCAAACACAAAATATATGGAGGTGGTCATCAATGGCCCGTTGCTGAAAGCAAAAGGGCAGGATGGATTCAGAAATATCACTATGATTGATGGGAAGCCAAGTCATGGTATCTTGCTAGAGCCGTCAAAGCTTTCTAATATTGTTAATGCCGCAGCGCTACTACAGGTAGCCTCCATAGCTGTCGCGCAAAAACACTTGGCCGACATCAGCGAGAAACTATCAGAAATTAAGGCTTGTGTTGATCGGATTCATCATTTCCAGAAGAACGAGCGCCGCTCTGTCCTGACCGGTTCCATCCGCTACTTCGAGCAGGTGGCACAATCGGTGCTGTCGGGAGAGCTTTCAGATGGTGTTCGCAATCAGATTGAGCATCATGAGGCGGATCTACTTCGGGTGCATGACCATTTAATGGAAGATATTCGGCACGAAACCCAGGAAATTCTCAACATCAAAGATAGCGACATGTTCGGATCAAAGGGCATGCAAGAGGCGATTGAGAAGCATCAGAAGCTACTTGATGATTTGTACCAGCAACTACTGCTCTGTACCCGCGCCCGCGCATGTGGATGGCAGCTTTTAGTGGCATTTCCCGGCGAAGAAAGTTTGAAGAAAAACCGGAAGCGAAGCATCCAGGATTCGCTCGATGCTCTGAGCGAAAGCGGCGAGTTGCTGGAAGAAGCAGATATATTCATGCGCAAGAAAGTGAAGAGTCTTTCGTCAATCTGGAACACGGCAGAAACGATTAACAAAAGAAAGCTTTCCCTTCTTAAATGGAACGACAAGCTGGTGGGTAATATCAATTTGTGCAAGGAGCAAATTTTGCGGGATATTCGAGCAACCGAGACAATGATTAGTGATCAGCGACAGCCCGTGACTATGATTGTTAAGATTGAAGGGGACCAAATTATTGGCACCTGTGCAGCCTTAAATATAGCTGAGGCTTACTCGCCTGAAGAGTTAGGAGAAGAAATCAGAGTGGTTTTGGGGGAAATGTCTTAACATCTCACCACCCAGCTTAAAGATGAGAATGGCTTTTATCCCCAAGAGAAAGCGGTTCACATGAATGCTCGCAGTTACGGGATGGTGGCATTCTGAATATTGTGGGGCATTTAGTTCCTATCAATAATTCACCTTGAATGTCGGGCTATCTTCCGGCCGCGTCTTGCGGTGATCGTAAATCCGCGTCGTCGCAATGTTAGCATGGCCGAGCCATTCCTGCACCTTGGCGATGTCGGCTTGATGGTCGAGCGCGTTGGTCGCTGCGGTGGCCCGGAGCGAGTGCGCCCCGATCGTAAAGCCCAATTCGGTCGAATACGCGCGCACGAGCTTATAAATGCCGTCGGGCGTGATGGCCTTGCCTGATCCGGGCTTCGTGTTGTTGGGGTAGTCTCAGAAAACGGAATTTAAAGCACGTTAAGCAACTATAAGTTTTGATTTTTAAAGGAATTTCTCGTACAGCCAAATGCGATATTTACCTAATCCGAATCTCTATCAATAACAATTTGATTTTATTAAAGAAGAAACCAAGTGACGTACGATTTTTTCCGAATTCTGTATCTACCCCAGCATGAACAATCCACACAACCCTTACCAGCAAAAGCGTGTTCCCGAGTATATCCTTGAATGGCCGTTTCCGCGCCCTATAGCTTTGCGTTATATACCCTAATAAAGAATCAAAATGGACGAACCAAAATCCCTCGATAGTCTCTTCAAAGAGAAAATCTTCCGTATACCAGATTACCAGCGTGGCTATGCTTGGCAACGCGAACAGCTTAAAGCATTCTGGGAGGACTTGCTGAATCTCTCTAATGGCCGCTCGCATTACACCGGAGTTCTCACCTTGAAGGAGATTCCTGTACGCGATATTGCCAATAGCGATAAAGAATTTTGGTTGGTAGATGACCATTCCTATCATGTGTATCACGTCGTGGATGGTCAGCAGCGATTGACAACATTCATCATCTTTCTGCAAGCATTGGTTGATTTTTTCAAAGAACTACCAGAGAACAAGGACAAGCCAGATGAGAACCTATATATCAGCGAAAGCCTTAGTCTTGCTGCCTTGCAAAGCCGTTACTTGTTCAAGATAAAGCCTACAGGTGATGAATTTCGCACCTACAAGTTTGGCTATACGCGAGACAATCCCAGCTACAACTACCTGCGGTTTCAAATTCTTGGCGAAGAAGGGGGAGGTTCCGTGCAGGAGACCTTTTATACCCTCAACCTGAGTAATGCAAAAACCTATTTTACAGAGCAGTTCCGTGAATTGCACAAAGAAGAAGGCATCCCAGGGCTTCAGGAGATTTATAAAAAGCTCACTAAGCGATTTCTCTTCAACGAGTATGTCATCAAGGATGACTTCGATGTCTTTGTTGCCTTCGAGACCATGAACAACCGTGGCAAGAAACTATCTGACCTGGAACTGCTTAAAAATCGCCTGATCTACCTAACTACTCTTTATACTGATGACGAGCTGGATGCAGCATCACGCAAAAACCTGCGTGATACTATCAACGATGCGTGGAAAGAGGTGTATCACCAGCTTGGCAGAAATAAATCGCGCCCCCTTAACGATGACGATTTTTTGCGCGCTCACTGGACAATGTATTTCAAATATTCGCGGCAAACTGGTCGCGACTACATCCGTTTCCTGCTTGATGAACAGTTTACGCCGCAGAATGTTCATAAAAAGATCGAAAGAGAAGTTGTATTGGAGATTTCAGAAGAGCAGCGTTCTGAGACAGATATTGAGGATTTTGACGATGCAGATATAGATGTTGCCGAAGAAGTAAAAGTCATTTCCTCTGCCCAGCTTCAGCCCACAGAAATCAGAGATTTCGTTAACAGCCTGAAAGAGTCTGCCGTCCATTGGTTCAATTCCTTCTACCCTCACTTAGCAGAGGGTATATCGGAAAATGAGTGCCTATGGATAGACCGGTTAAACCGCGTTGGTATGGTGTATTTTAGGCCATTGGTAATGGCCATATTGAAAAATGAACCAAGCGAAGCAGCCAGAATCCGAATTTTCCAAAGGATCGAACGTTTTATTTTCATTGCTTTTCGCACAACCAGTGCTCGGGCTAATTACCGAAGCAGTGAGTTTTACAATGCCGCGAGAGCACTGGATCGTAAGGAAACAACCCTTGATGAAATTTCCAAAAAATTGGATGACGGACTTTCCTACACTTTCAACGATGACGGAACGCTTCGGGATATTGAGTTTTACAATATTTTGCGCAAGAAATTTGAAAACGGCTCTGGCTATTACGGTTGGTCTGGGCTGCGCTATTTTCTTTACGAATACGAGATCAGCCTACTCTCTGAAAGCAGGCATAAGAAAATTGATTGGAGTGACTTACTGAAAACAGAGAATGACAAAATATCTATTGAGCATATCTACCCACAGACAGAGACGGACGAATGGGCAAAAGCGTTTACTGGAGTCGACGTAGAAAACAGACGGTATTACACAGCAACACTCGGTAATTTGCTTTTGCTTTCTGCATCAATTAACTCGTCGCTCCAAAACGATAGCTTCGATGAGAAAAAGAAAGCTAAATATAACGCGGCGAAAGAAAAGGTTCGTAATGGATATTCAGATGGATCACATTCTGAGATAGAAGTTTCTCAACAAGATATATGGGGGCCAGAACAAATCAATGATAGGGGAATCAAGCTGCTCTCATTTATGGAAAAACGATGGGACTTCAAGTTTAAGGGTAATGTGCAGAAAAATAGTATTCTTTTCTTGGATTTTGGGGATCCGAACGAAGAAATACAGCAACAAGTAAGCATATAACAGGCGCTGCAGTGGGCCGCGCATCTTGAGTCAACCATGAACACCTTTTCAAAGGTAACGCCAATCGAACTATCCAGAACGTTCTCATCCGTGCGTAACCTGCAGGACGAGAGCGAAGACTGGAACGACTACCTCGGCTTGACCAAGGAAAAGATCATCTGGAAAAACCTGCGAGACAAGCCCCTCGCTGTGGTCGTCGGTGAAGCAGGTATCGGGAAGACGGTTGAGTTCGAACTTGAGGCACAAAGGCTACGAAGCGCTGGCAATTCGGCGTTCTTCGTCGCTTTGAACCAGCTGGTCGATTCGGAATCCTGGGAACGAGCACTGGCGGAATCGTTCGATGGATATGAGCGCTGGAAGGCGTCGACTGAGACCGCATACTTTCTACTTGATGCCGTGGATGAGGCTCGTCTCACGGGTCAGGACGCCTTTGAGCGGGCACTATCTGTGGTGGCGTGGGTTTTGCGCGGGTACATGTCCCGAGTGCGCTTCGTCATCTCTTCCCGTCCGACAGACTGGTCAATCGAAGGTGTCAGGGTGGCTGTTAATAAGCATCTAGGAAGGCCAATAGCAGCCGCGCTTTCTGCGTTGGAGGAGACGCCGACATCTGGAATTGGCACGGGTAACACAACGTTCAACGTCGTTCGGCTGCCGACTGCGAAAGTCATCGAGCCGCTCGTCGTCTCACTTGATCCTCTCTCCATTTCGGAAGCGAAGAGACTTGCTGAAGCCTTTGGTGTTCTCGATGCCATGGCTTTCTGGGATACGGTCTCTGATGGTGGTTATGCATTTATGGCCACGCGCCCTCTTGATCTGGGATGGATGGTTCGCCTGTGGAATGAAAAGCGCAGCTTGGGAACCTACCGTGAGCTCATTGAGTTCAACATCGAGAACCGATTGACCGAGATGAACCCGAGCTACCGTGCTGCGGGGGCTGTGCTCTCTCAGGACCAACTGCGTAAGGGAGCTGAAGAGCTTGCAGCTGCTGCGGAACTTTCAGGGCGCGCCTATATCACAACCGTATTTACGCCGATCGGTAGGGTTGACGAAGTTGCGCCGTCTTCTGTTCTTTCAGACTGGAAACCAAACGAGATTGCGCGCCTTCTTGCCGCCGCCATCTTTGATGAAGCAACCTTTGGAAGGGTTCGGTTTCATCACCGGGCAATACGAGCGTACCTAGCAGCCTGCTGGGTGAACAGACAGCTGGCTATCGGGGTTCCGTTCCATCGTATACTCACGCTCTTTGCCTCGTCACCCTTCAGTACAACTGTGCTCATTCCTAATCGCCGATGGGCGCTTTGTTGGCTCGCGGCGATCAACGTCGAAGCCCGTGAATGGCTTACGCAATACTTTCCTGAAATGCTTCTATTCGACGGCGACCCGGAGGCTTGGGATTCTCAGTCCGCCGACCGAGCCTTTAACGGCTATGTTAAACGCCTAAAGGACGGGCTCAGAACGGACTGGTACAATGACGAAAGTGAGTTCCGCCGCGTTGGTCGGAAACTGTCGGCGGGTCTCGTTGCCAGCCTACTAGAGACGCCTGAGTTGTCGGCGCAGGTTATGACGGCGCTACTCCGCGTAGTCAAGTATGGCCACCTGACGGATTGCGCAGAGGCAGTGTTCGGCATCTACAGAAACGCCGCCGCGAACTATCACGAGCGTCTATACGCCCTCACAGTCTTAAAGACGATAGCAACACCCGAGCAGCGCATAGCCATCAAAGATGACCTTGTTTCTGGTCTTCTCACTACCAACGAACTCATCGCGTCGGCACTGTCCGCCGCAGATTGGCAGGGGCTGAGCATCGAGCAACTGATCGCGGTTTTCAAGGCAACTCAGTCCGAGGGAGGCTATGGGACTGGTCCTATGGCACGGGCCCTCAAAGAAGACATGCTCCCGGAGACGAACGCTGCGTCGGCGGAGGCGCTGTTACGAGCTGTACTTGAGACACTACCGAAGCCTGAACAGGGAAAGCGATTCGCACGATTCCCGGATTCGGATCAACCCGAACGGGCTTGGTTATTGGATGTGCTGCCGGACTGCTTCGAGCGCTTGCTCACACTACTGCCACGAACGCACAACAACTATCCGGAAGCCTGTATGGAGGCGGCCGAGCGCCTTGAGGCGTTACGGGACACCGGCTTCATAGACCGCAAGGAATTCAGTCGCATTCACACCCTTGTTGCAGAGCACCCAGGACTGCGCTGGCAGATTGCACTTGAGATTGCACAGTCCGAGAATATCACCTATTCGATCGGCAGGCTTATCTGGGGGGTGGATTGCCTCGTGAACTTCGCAGCCGCCGATGTGCCAGAACTGATCGTGCGGGCAAACGATGATGTTGCCAGCCAAAACATCGGCAACATCTGGTTCACAGTTGGCATGGAGGTAGCATTCAGAGGGCTCAAAGGTCGAGCGCGCACCGATGCGCTGGCAGCTCTTGTCGCAGGACCAGACAGGGAGACACGAAGAACATGCATAGCCACACAGCGTACCAGTTGGATGGACGGCGCGAAGCGCCGTCGGGAATGGAAGAGAGAAGAGGTCCTTCGAAAGCAAGCGCGACAGGTCCAACATGAAACAAACAGAATTCAACTTCTGAGCGATGTCGAGCATATCCGCAACGCAAATCACAAGGGGTCGCTTCATTGGCTGATTCACTACTCTTACGAACATGCAGGCCGCGATAGCCTCACCCGTGTTGACTATGAGTTGATTGCAAGGGACTTTGGTCAAGCTGTCGCGGATGCGCTCGCTGCCGGACTTAAGGTAGTGTGGATCACAACTGAAGCTCCAAATCCAACGGATTACAGCAATGGTACGATCCCTTGGGACGCGCTCGCTGCATTGGCTGGCTTTCACACGCTACTGGACGAGGGCATGGAAATCGCGTCTCTGACAGACGCCGATGCTGGTCGGGCAGCCAAACTCGCAGTGTGGGAGCTGAACGGGCCTCCGAACTGGTTCGAACCGTTGGCCAATACTCACGCCACCGCAGTTTCAGAGGTGCTAAAACCATGGATTGAAAGTGAAGCACAACTGTCAACCGAGGCACATGGGTTCCGTCGCGGTCTCGAGATGGTTCTTCGCTGCTCTGCTGAAATTGGTGCCGCGTTACTGGCACCGTTGCTGCCAATGATCATAGATGGGCGCATCAGTCGCCTAGAAACACTGAAGGATGTCGTCAAGGCACTTCGTGCCAGTGGACTCCTCGCCTCCGAAGTTCTCGCCGACCTCTGTCGTGCTCGGATTATCGCCTCTATTTCGCCGGAAGGTTTGATTGGCGAGATGCATTGGCTGCTTACCTGGTTAGAAGAAGATGCTGCTTCCGCTTGGACCTGGTTTGAGGATTACGTCGCCCGCTCACCCGCTGTAGCAGACGAGCTCGTGAATGCGTTTGCTAAGATGGTCCAAAACCGCAATTGGATCAAGCTGCCCGCCGATGCAACTTCGGTTGACGTCCTACTTCGACTACATCGCCTTCTTACCGAACACCTGCCGTCACCAGACGCGCCTGTTGCCCCCGAGCACATGGGAACATTTGATCACGTCATTATCGAGCTTCGCTCAAGAATCCCGAACCTGCTCGTCCAGTCGAGAGGTGTAGCGGCCCACCAGGCTCTTGTTGATCTGATGACGGCAGAGACTGCCCCCAACGCGAAACAATGGCTGTCTACCCAAGTAACGGAGCACGCAGCGCTGGAAGCCTTGCAGTCTTCGCAAATTGAGCCGCATGACCTCCGCGACATCAGCTCGCCCTTTGTTACGGCTCCGAAAAGCGAAGCTCAACTCTTCAAGCAGGTCATAGCTCGGTTGGAAGAGGTGCGCAAAGGCACTGAGGAGGGGCCCTTCAGTGATCGAGGCCTTTTCAGTCCCAAAATACCCGAAAAGCATCTGCAGAACTGGCTTGCAGCACGTTTCCGAGAAACTCAGAATAGACGGTTCACTGTCACTCGCGAAGAAGAAGTGGACAACAATAAGGAGCCGGATATCCAGCTTGGATGTCCGCAAGGAAAAGTCTGCGTCGAAATAAAGCCGTTGTCCAGAGAACACAGTTACACTGCAAACTCACTCACCGACGACACCTTGCAAAGGCAAATCGTGAACCAATATTTGAAGGGATTCAACAGTGCTCATGGTATTCTGGTGCTTTTCAGGCTCGACGACAAGGCATGGGACATCCCCGGAGGGGCCAAGAGCCAATCGTTCTCTGCACTTGTTGAATATTTGCAGGCGCAAGCTACCATTATTATGGCTGAGTCACCGGGAGTGGAAGCTCTAATGGTCTTCGGCATTGATTGCGTGGCTTGAAAATTCTTATCCAATAAATCTGTCCGAATAGGCACAGACCTCGAATCCCGATCTTCTCCACATCATCAAGCGTCATTTCTCCGTGGCGGCGGCAAGGAAAAATCATTCCCTTGCCCTGATTTTTAACGTAACATAAAGGACGTTATGTTACCCAGGCTGAACTTTTCAATAATTTTGTCGAACTGCCACAAACACAGCTTAACATTCAATAGTTGACCTTGAACGTCGGGCTGTCCTCCGGCCGCGTCTTGCGGTGATCGTAGATCCGCGTCGTCGCGATGTTCGCATGACCGAGCCATTCCTGCACCTTGGCGATATCGGCCTGGTGATCGAGCGCATTGGTCGCCGCGGTCGCCCGGAGCGAGTGCGCACCGATCGTAAAGCCCAATTCGGTCGAATACGCCCGCACGAGCTTATAGATGCCGTCGGGCGTAATGGCCTTGCCCGATCCGGTTTTCGTGTTATTACTGACCGGCCGGAACAAGGCGCCGACGTCGTCGCCGCCGTGCCCGGCCAACTCCAGATAGTCGTGGATCAGGCCGCCGGCAGCCGGATGCAGCGGCACATAGCGGGTCTTGCCGCCTTTGCCGGCCACTTTCAGGTGCGGCACCCCACGTCGCTCGTGTTTGAAGTCTTTCACCTTCAGTTTGCACAGCTCTTCGCGCCGCAGCGCGTGATAGAGCAGGGTGGCCAGGATCGCCTTGTCGCGCAGGGTACGCAACGTCGTTCCCGACGGCGCGTCCAGCAATTTCCGTGCCTGGTGGTCGCCGAGCGCCGGGGTGCGGCCTTCGAGACTGTCGTTCTTGGGCCGCTTGACGCCCTTGACCGGATTGTGGGTGACGGCGTTTTTGTCGCACAGGTAATCGAACAGCGAGGCCAGCGCCGATAAGCGGTGGCGGATCGTGCTGCCGTTGCGTTCGCGCCGCACCAGGTCGTCCCGCCAGGCGATCACGTGCGCCCGGGTCACCACGCGAAATTCGTCCGCTTGCTGGATGCCGGTAAATTGCATGAAATCTTTGATCGCGTTTTCGTAGGCGCGCCGCGTTGCCTTATTGGTCAGATTGGCGAACCATTCGACTTCGGGCGGTACGTCACTCAGGCGCAAAAATGCTTCGGCCGTTAACAGACGACTTGGGGATGGGTTCGTTTGAATGGAATTTTTGGGTTCGGTCATGGGGGCATCTTACTCTTGATAAAATGTATTATCAAGAGTAAAAAGCAAAGAAGGGCCGGATGTAATGTGTAATCTTCTACATTATTTGGCGTAGATTTTTTGGCATTATTTGGCGCATATGGGCCAGACACAGAAAGCGAAAAATTGTACGTTGAGGGGTGTAAGCCGGAACCCCAGAAAATTTTGTTCCTTGGTGTTCATTCCGATCAAAACAGCCCGGCATTCCGACTAACAAGCTCAGCCATATTTTGAACGCTGGAGATCGGCCAAAAGCGGGCGATGAAAGAGTTTAAATGAATGGTGCGTCAATCTCGTAAAGCCGCCAGTCATAACGCGCAGCTTCATCCGCAGTCCCGAAGCGGAGTGAAGGGGCCGTCGGGCGGAAGCATCGGTTAGGCGCTGCGCCGAAAAATGCCAACAAACCCAGCCGCCACCAGAAACACGCTACTTGGCGCGAATGCGAGGCCATAGCCGGACATGCCAATAGCGGCTTGGCCTGCCAGCACGAATGCGCAAATTGCGAACACCACCGCACGAACTCGAAGGCGCATACAGCCTAGCGGAACGAGCGCGAACACTACTGGAATGGTGAATAGCGGTATTACCTGTGGACCATTAACTTGCACGAAGGTGGCCGACGACTCGGAGGCGGTGCAGGGTGAAAGCAGAGGCGTGTCCCCCGATGCGTTACCTGACACTGAAATGGATGCAGAACAGCTGATACTGGTATAAGCGGGAAGGACGAACAGCCCTAGGCTACCCAAGAGCGCTGCAATCAGGGCAAGCCACAGCAACTGGCGCTCAAGGTGCAGCGCGGGCACGGCAAAGGGCCCGCGTTCGAAACGCGTCAGGCGTATAAGCGCGGCGAGCAACAGAGCCACACTGCTCACGATGCCAAGTAACGCCAATAGCCATAAGACGATCATGGTATGTCTGTGCCATTACACCCAACGTTTGAATTCAGCGGGCGGCAAAAAGCGAAGCTTTTGTCGGTCCGCTGAAATGCTTTGTTTGGCCTATGCGGTGACACCACTGATATCCTCAATCGCAATGTGTTTCTCTTCTCCCTTCCCGCTGACGATGAGTTCGAAAAGAACAGCAGTTCCTTCGGCAATAGGCACAATACACTCCACTACCGCAAACAATCCAGTACTGTTCGGCTTGAAATACTTAACCGCAATTGATTGAGGCTCGTCAGGTATTACTTTATGCGGCGATGCCGCAGCCTTTAAAAAATCGACTTCGAGAGCTACTGCGGGCTCACGATCATATGCAAGAGCATAGCCAAACCGATTTGCCAATCCAGAGTAATCGTGGCGTTGGAGCATCGCACACGCTTCCTCGCCAAATGCTGTGAGAGCTTTTTGATTTGTTTGAGAAGGGAGGAGCTTCATTCCGGTGCACAACAAGGAACTAGATAGTTAACCGTATATCTGCCTGGAAATGATCTTCCACACGATAATCTATTGATCAGCAAATGATTTTCCTCTCCGTCTATCATCGGTGACAAGTAATAATGGCCGGTAATGATCAAATTACTGTCATTGAATCAGATGGAGCGATAGACCGCAATGGGTAGTTTGCGAATCCTCGACCCGTAACGTAAGCAACCCGGCTCATAGAATTGTCGTCACATGCGTTTATCTGCTAATGCCCATTTCTCACGAATCCTTATGGTCACCCAAGAAAGCCTCAGGGTTCGACTTTCTTGCCTCGGGTGTAGCGATAGAAGGTGGTTCGGGCAATGCCCAGCGTCTTACAGATCGCCGCAACGCTCTGGCTGGGGTCGTCCCGCAATGCCTGAGCCATACGCCGTTTATCTTCACTGAGCAACCTCGGCCGTCCGCCATGCCTCCCGCGCGCTCGGGCGGCCTTGAGGCCTGCGCGTGTGCGCTCCCGGATCAGGGTGCGCTCAAACTCCGCCAGGGCCGCGAAGATATGGAAGACCAACTTTCCTCCGCTCGTGGTCGTATCAACGGCTTCGGTGACGCTCTGAAATCCAACGCCCAGGGCCTCGAGCTGCTCAACCGTTTCAATCAGGTGTTTGAGCGAGCGGCCAAGTCGATCCAACCGCCAAACCACAAGGGTATCGCCAGGACGCAACGCTTCGAATAGGCGAAGCAGTTCCGGCCGGTCCACTTTGCCGCCGGATTCCTTTTCTTCGTACACGCGCTCGCATCCCGCCAGCCGGAGGGCATCTCGCTGCAGATCAAGGTTCTGGTCATCGCTGCTGACCCGTGCATAACCAATTTTCATCGCACAAGTGTACCATAAGTCAATGCTTTGTCGAATGTTTCGGAATATTGATAGAGGTACGGATTGTGGAACAGAAAGCGGCTAAAATCAGGCCGATTTTCGTCTTGTTTCAGCCCAGGCTTGCCAGTGTTCCATAAAAGAACGTTTTTGGTACGCTATCCGGTATGCCCGATCACGAGACTCTCTCGGGCCGCTTCCACCGCCTGACGGGTTACCTGCGGCAGTTCGTTGATCATCACGATGCGCTCAGTCTGTGCCAGGAGTCGGCCGAGCAGACGGAAGTTGCCGCCCGTCATCCGCACGATGGCGGCTGTCGTCTCCTCATCCAACGGCGGAAGACGAACGCCGGGCGGTGTCCACGACGCGGCCAGAAGGCGACGCACCTCCGTCGCACTGAGTGGACGGAACTCGTGAACAAAACCGATGCGGGAATAGAATTGCGGATAACGTGCCAGGCGTTTCTCTATCCCTGGCATACCGATGAGGATCAGTCCGATTTGGCTGCGGTCGAAGCTATCGCGAAGGGTTTCTAAACCCGCCATCTTAAGTCGATCGGCTTCGTCGACCAGCACCAGAGTGGTCGGATCAGCAATGGCTTTTTCGCGTTGCACGCAGAGTCGAGCCTGCTCGTCGTAAGCCGGCGCCTCTGGCGGCGGCTTCTGCTCACCGAACAGGTTAAACCAGTCTCCATCTGCAAAATACGCGTCCCTGGCTTCCTCATAGCGGTCCCGCTGTTGGTCCAGCATTGCCTTATGCTCTCGAAGGATCGGTTCACGGACAATCTGGAAGAGATGATTGCGTGCCTGCGCGAGATCCGCCTCGATACTCTTGGGGGTACTGGTCACCGATACGGTATAAAGAAGCGTATCGGGTTGGCCTGTAGCGAGGAGGGTCTTTAGTTCTTCGTCCGGAATGGTATAAATATTCACGTCTCGGATCGTGTCCCACCGAGCGTAATGGCGTGCCGAGAGTGTCTTACCGACACCGGGAGCCCCATAACACAAACCCACATAACGGTAACGGCGGCAGGCTTCGCAGAACTCGGCGAAGCGCCGATATTCCAAAGTCTCAACGAAATGCGCCGGGTCATTCATTAAGGTAGCGGCGCAGGGCGGGCTGTTCGCGCGCTTCGCCGTCAGAAGGCGGGCACTCGGTGTTTGCCGAAGGCACACTGTGGCTGCTGCCTTGCTTCAGTTCCAGCAAAGTGTCAACCGTTTTCTTGCGGTCCTGCAACAGCGTGCGCAATTCATGGCGGCGCTGATTCCGCGCCCGCACGACCTCGCGCAACGGGATGGTTTCGCCGGCCAGCTCGGGACAAATGGCCCGGCACAGGAAACGCCCCTGATGGAAGATACGCACCTCGGCCACGTCCCGCGGATCATAGCGCAGCATCATCGATTCGCCCACGAAGGCGGCGAGGGTCGTGTCGATATAGCGCAACCCTTGGAAATGAATGCCGTCGGGATGCACCTTGCGTGCTTTGGCGACCGTCAGCAACAGAAGATCCAGTTGTTCCAGTGAATCGGGCAGGCGGGGCAAGAAGCCCTCCTGTTCCCAGCGCGCTTGAGGGGCAATACCCGTTTCGCTGTGCTTCCGGAGATGGTAGTTGCCCAGAATAAAGTCCCTCAGCCGCGCATCCAACTCCGGCAGCGTCAGCGTCGGCTGACCGCAGACACCGCCGCCTTCCGGCGTGTAGCCGGGAAGGCCGGACAAAAACATCGAATTGATCACCCCGAAAAAGCGTTCGATGCGACCTCTGCCGCGGGGTTTGCCGGGCGTCGAGAAAACAAGCTGCATCTTGATGTCCGCCGCGACTTGCGCCAGATGGTGCGAAGTGAAATCGCTGCCGTTGTCGGTATAGAGTATGTCGGGAATGCCGCACACATGCCATTTCGCATCCTCTTTACGCCAGATCGCTTGGTGCAGCGCAAGCGCCGTTTGGATCGCCGAGGGCGCTTCGAAATAGAGGAAGTAACCCGCGATGGCTCGACTGTAATCGTCAATGATCACGGTCAACCACGGCTTGGCGGCCTTTCCCTTCTCGCGCCGGATCAAAATGTCGAGTGGCGTGTGGTCGGCTTGCCAGATGGCATTAGGCCGTTCGGCTTCGCGGCGATGGACGAGTTCAAAGGCGTCGGCATAGGCCTTTGAGCCCTCATGGGCCAGCATGACCAGATCCGCGGGAAGTTGGCGAACGATAGCATAGACGACCGCGTAACTGGGAGGCTCCTCATTCTGCTGTACGGCAAGGCGATAGACCTGACGATAAAGCGTGGCGATAGGAAGCGGCGGCTTCTGGAGCGCTAAGCCCTCCACAACTTTATGCATCTGGGGCGAGAGGGAACGCCGGGTACCGCGATCCGTGCGCCCTTTTCGTGCCAACGCAGCCAGTCCAAAGCGTTGATAGAGAGCCACCCAGCGTTGAGCCGTCCGGTAGGGAATGCCCGCGTTGCGGGCCACAAGTGTCAGCGGAACGCCGGCCGTCAGGTGCGGCTCAAGTATACGAAACCGCGCCAACGCTTTTTGACGATCCGCTTCTGATAAGGTAGACAGTTCGCTCATCGATATCCTGTCCGCTTGCTACAGATGGGCAGTATACGCCAAATAATTCAAAACAAAGATACGCCAACTCATGTAGAAAATTACAGCAGATCTGTAATCTTCTACATTATTTGGCGCATGAGAGGGGGACCGTAAGGATTCCTTCGTAAATGAGTAACATCCCTAATTTTGTTACATCTGGACTGTCACGCCTTTGGTTCCAACTAAGAACGCTGTAATCAATTGAATCAATAAAAACAGCAAACCCAGCACCAGTAATATTTTTTTAACGTCTTTCATAACCTTACACCCCTCTGATCTTAACGAAGACCGATATAAAATGTTATCCGTCTGCTCATTCTAAAAGCATCAATCGAAGAAATCCCGATAAAAGTGAAGGAGTTGATTTCGTCTAGTCAGTTTTCACGGCTTTGAAAAACTCGATCATCGCTTTGTTTCTTCCTGGCCATTCGGGATGCGGGCCGCTGCCTTCGCAATACCAGGTTTGCACGCCATTTTTACAACCGCTGTAAGCCACGCAACCTTCTACGCCTTGGACGGGGGCGGTATGGGGTAAAGGTTGGCCGATTTTCAGATCTTTGGCTTTTTGTTCAAGTTCGTGCCGGTAATAGCTTTCCCAGCGCATGGGCTTGCCGGATAAGGATTTACGGTCCTCCAGGTTGTACTTTTTGGTGGTGCATTGATTGCAGTTCGCCCACCATTCAATCGCCTCTTTCCCATAATTCGGGAACAGCTTGTCGCGGCGACTGTGCATCATCATGACCGGTATGGGCTTCACGCAATTGCGGTCTGTCAGATCATCCCCACGAATGCCCACCGCGCTGGGCGCGATGGCGGCGGGTATATGCTTGGTGCCGTTGAAAAAGGCGATAGCCATCGTGGTTGTGCCGCCGTCGGAGTGTCCGGTCAGAAAAACCCTCTTGCTGTCGATGCACCATTTTGCTGCAACCGCTTTGGGTATTTGGGCCAGACGCACCGCCTCTTCAGGCGATAACCTGCGGTGATCCGCATACGCGATGATAAAACCTGCTGCCGTGGCTTCCCAGGTCAAATGGGTAAATTCTTCGGCTTCTTCCCGATCCCTGCCGGCCGGCGCATACACCACCAGTAAAGGATGGGCGACGGTATCTTTATAATTGGTGGGTGTCCTGACTGAAAAACGAATGCCGTCATCCGTTTTTTCCTCGTCGCTGGCACCGGCCGAGCCCGGTTTCGAGCCAGGTTGACAGCCTGCCGCAGAGAGGCGATCGGTATAGTCTGCTGCCGCCGGGATCACGTCTTCCTTGGCCGCTTCCACAGCCCCTTCGTCGACGGAAAAATAGGTTTTGCTCGCGCCGGTAAAGCCTGCCATGAACAGACCTGCAGCCAACACGAAAGTCATCAGGGGGTCCGGCTGTTTGCCGCGCCACCTAAGCCATTCGGGTTTGAACAAACCCACCAACAAAACCACGGGCGCCGAAATAATCAATACTCTAAAAAAGAACAGGAGGAGTGTGCTCATCGGTTTACCTCGTCGGTTGACCGTAGTCAAACGAAACAATTAATGAAGAAGGCCGACCCGTACCGGCCCGGTCACCGGCAACAGCGGGGTCGAGTCGGCTATGGTTTTATCGATGCCAATCCCTATGGCCAGCCGATTCATGCCGTTGACGACCGCGCACAGGCCAATTACGTCAAGAAAGCGGCGTTCGTCCCACCCTGCCTCAAAAATGGCCTTAACATCCGCCTGAGAAATCCGTTGCGGGGTTAATGTCAGTTTTTTTACCAAATGCAGGATCGGCTTTAATTTCGCCTCCCCATTCGCCCCGTCAATGTCGGCTTTTAATGGGCCGAAGACGACCGCTTCACCCCCTAATGGCATGGCTGAACGCTGATGCGTCTGATAGCAGAACGCCGACTGGTTGAGTTCCGAGATGTAGGTGACCAGAAGTTCACCCATCCCACTGTCTTGCGGCGAAAAACTCGCCTTGACGTTTTCCAACAGCTTCCACCACAGGATGCCGCTTCGGGGATATTGGGCCAGTAAATCGGCCAGTGTGGCCATCTCCGGACTTGAAGGCAGGTAAGACATAAGAATCCTGGGAACCATTCGCGGTAGTCCGCTTAAAAAATGAAGGTTTCGACTTCCGCAATCAGGAATAAAGGAGGACCCCCGCTCGAGATTTCGATCGCATGCGCTGCCGTTTCCTGGCCTCCGGGTGAACTCAGGCAGTCTTCCAGCGCCTTCATGGAGGGAAAATACACTTCCGCGATCCGGTGATAAGGCGCCTGCTCCCGTCCCGGTGCCGAGGTAATCAAGTTGGCGTCAAAACGGATTTTTCCGGCCAGTTTTTCGACCGCCATCGGCACATGTTCCTCAGCGTAGCGGCGTTCGAACACGGTCACATCGGCAGGTGTGGGATACATGACTATTAATTTTGCAGCGTTCATCGCTTCTCCTTTCATAGCATTTGTTTATGATGGCGGCCATAATAGGTTAGAAATACAAGGCTTGTATAATACAAACTTTCTATGAAAGAATAGGTTTTAGCTATACTGATCTGAGCGAGGCTTATGGAACTGCACCAAATCCGTTATTTCTTGGCGGTCTGCGACCACGGCAGTTTTACCCGCGCCGCCCAATTCAGCTATATTTCGCAGCCGTCGTTGACCCAGGCCATCAAAAAGCTGGAAGATGAATTAGGCGGTGAATTGTTCACCCGGGACCGTTCAGGGTGTTTATTGACGCCGCTCGGCCGTATGGTCGAGCCTAATTTACGGAAAATATACAAAGAAACCTTGGCCACCAAGGCCGAGGCGATCCGCTTTACCCGGTTGAACAGTGTTCCGCTGCGGATAGGCATGATGGAAACCGTCGGCGCCCAACGGTTAGGTCCTGTCTTTGCCCATTACCGACAAGAATTTCCCCATATCGAATTTGAACTGATTATCGGCATGGAGGCCGATTTGCTGAAGCAACTGGAAGCGGATTTGCTGGATTTGGTGATCAGCGCCCCGACTCAACTCTTGGCACCGCCGTTTGAGTCAACGCTGCTGTATACGGAACGCTACGTCGTGGCTTTTCACAGCAGCCACCGTTTTAATCGCCTGTCCCGGATCGAATTGAAAGACATACAAGCGGAAGCGTATCTGGATCGGCTCAACTGCGAATTAAGGGAAAAACTCAAGGCAGTCTGCCAGGATCATGAGATCAACCTCTACGCTTCTTATCGAAGCAACAGCGAAGACTGGATCATCAACCTGATCCGCGCCGACCTTGGCGTCGCCTTGATGCCGGAGTATACCTTGCCTTTGAACGCTCAAGACGTGCAGTGCCGCTATTTAGCCAATCCTGAAATCAGCCGCCAGATTTATGCCATCTGCTTGCCGCAAAGCCGCAAAAAAGCCGACATTAAGGCGTTGCTTGCAAGCTTATCCTATCTTTAACTGATTTCTTGAACTCGGTCTCCAGTCAAAGTTTGGCGACAGCTTTCCAGAACTCTAATGCTCCGCCTCCGACAGCCGATAGAGGTCTTTTCTATCGCGACATCCCAGGCAAGCAGATCGAATCCTGATACGCCACATAATGCCAAAAAATCTACGCTAACTCATGTAAAACATTACACTGATGCGCCAAATAATTCCTAAATCTCTACGCCAAATAATTTAGAAAATTACACCTGATGCGCCAAATAATTCCAAAAATCTACGCCAAATAATTTGGAAAGTTACATCCTGAAAATCATTCTCATTCTTGTGAATTATTTTTTGCAGTTCGGCCAAGGACGATTACAATGCTCGGAAAGAGAACAAAAAGAGAACAGAATTTTTCTGCTTATGAGACCCCCTTCGCCCAACCGTACCGTCTTAACCGATCCCCAGCGCTCCGTCCGCCTGCAGCGGTGGCCACTGCCGTTATTCACCAGCAAGATCGCGGCGGGCTTTCCGTCGCCGGCCGATGATTATGTCGAGAAAACCCTCGACCTCAACGAGCTGCTGGTCACTCAGCCGGCGGCGACGTTTTTCGGCCGCGCCGAAGGCGTCTCGATGATCAACGCCGGCATTTTTCCGAACGACATTCTGGTGATTAATCGCGCGATCGAGCCGACACCGGGCAAGATCGTGATCTGCGCGGTAAACGGCGAACTGACCGTCAAGCGCCTGGGACGCGACGGCGAGCTCTGGGTGTTGAAAGCCGAAAATCCGGATTACCCCGATATTCCCCTCCATGATGATCTGGAAATGGTGATCTGGGGTGTGGTGACGCATGCGATCCATCCCTTGTAAGCCACGCATCGCCTTGGTCGATGGCAACAATTTCTACGTGAGTTGCGAGCGGGTTTTCCGGCCGGACCTGATCGGCAAGCCGGTCGGCGTGCTCAGCAATAACGACGGCATTTTTGTCGCCCGCAGCCAGGAGGTGAAAGATTTAGGAATCAAAATGGGGACGCCCTTCTTTCAGGTGCGGCACCTGATCGAGCGGCACAAGATTCACCTGTTTTCGTCCCACTTCGCGCTCTACGCCGACATGTCCGCCCGCGTGATGTCGGTTCTGGAACAGTTTGCGCCGAGTACGGAAGTCTATTCGATTGATGAGGCTTTCCTGGATCTGACCGGTATCTGCGATCAGGACCCGACCGCCTACGGCCAACGGATCAAAAAGTCCGTTTTCCGGTCAACCGGCATTCCGGTTTGCGTCGGCATGGGGCCGACCAAAACCCTGGCGAAACTGGCGAATTTCGCGGCTAAAAAATGGAAACAAACCGGTGGGGTGTTGGACCTCTCGGACCTGATGCGCCGGGAAAAGCTGATGCGGATCGTGCCGGTCGACGAGGTGTGGGGCATCGGCTCGCGCACCGCCGCAAGATTGAACCGGCTCGGCATCCACACCGTCTGGGACCTGGCCAAGCAGCAGCCCGACAGAATCCAAGACCAGTTCAATGTTGTGGTCGCCCGCACCGTGATGGAATTGAACGGCATCGCTTGCCTGGAACTGGAAGAAATTACGCCGGACAAACAGCAGATTGTCTGTTCGCGCAGCTTTAGCCGCCGGCTGACGGAATACCAGGAACTGTCCGAGGCCTTGGCCGCCTTTTGCAGCCGCGCCGCCGAAAAACTAAGAGTCCAGAATTCGGTGACTGGCTACATCACCATTTTCCTTCGAACCAACCTGTTCAACCCGAAAGAACCGCAATATCAGCGGGCGGCGAGCGCGAGGCTGCCTGCCGCCACACAGGATACCCGTGTGATCATCGGCGTGGCCAATCGTTTATTAAAGGAGGTATTCAGGGAAGGTTACAACTACCAGAAATGCGGCGTGCAGTTAAGCCATATTCAGCCAGCCACGCTTCCCGAACAGATGGATCTATTCGATAGGGAGGCGTTCGCTCATACAGAGAGTGAAAAGCTCATGCAGGCTATGGACCGGATCAACCGCCGCTTTCCCAAGGGCATTGCGATCGCAGCCGCCGGTTTTGATCAAGACTGGCGGCCCAAGGCGGAGCGAATTTCAAAGCGCTATACCACGGATTGGCAGGAATTGGTCGTCGTCAAAGCGAATTGACCGCTCGCCCCGC
>Ga0208269_100254_pt1 | contig 33014 bp, 24 predicted proteins | sample LakWasMe88_LOW11_2_FD_183912 | JGI IMG/M metagenome (GOLD analysis project Ga0208269, IMG submission 183912) | Freshwater sediment methanotrophic microbial communities from Lake Washington under simulated oxygen tension - Sediment Metagenome... | ecosystem: Environmental > Aquatic > Freshwater >...
GTTCAGGCAGGTTCAGACAGGTCCAGACGGGCTCAGGCCTTGAGCATGCCCTTGGTCTCGATGAACTCCACCACCTGGGTCAGGCCGCTGAGGGTCTTTAGGTTGGTCATCACATAGGGCTTCTTGCCGCGCATGCGCTGGGTGTCGGCCTCCATCACCGCCAGATCGGCGCCCACATGGGGGGCCAGGTCGGTCTTGTTGATCACGAACAGGTCGCTCTTGGTGATGCCGGGGCCGCCCTTGCGCGGGATCTTCTCGCCCGCGGCCACGTCGATCACGTAGATCGTCAGGTCGCTGAGCTCGGGGCTGAAGGTGGCGGCCAGGTTGTCGCCGCCCGATTCGACAAACACCACGTCGGCCTCGGGGAACTGGGCCAGCATGCGGTCGATGGCTTCGAGGTTGATCGAGGCGTCTTCGCGGATGGCGGTGTGCGGGCAGCCGCCGGTCTCCACGCCCAGGATGCGTTCGGCGGGCAGGGCGCCGCTCACGGTCAGCAGGCGCTGGTCTTCCTTGGTGTAGATGTCGTTGGTGATGGCGATCAGGTCGTACTGCGGGCTCATGGCCTTGCACAGCATCTCCAGCAAGGTGGTCTTGCCCGAGCCGACGGGCCCGCCGATGCCCACGCGCAGGGGCGGAAGTTTCTTGGTGCGGCCGGGGATGTGGTGCAGTGCGGTGCTCATGAAGGCTCTCGATCAAAGTCAGTGCCGGGGGGCAGGGGTGGGGTCAGCTTCTGAAAAGCCGGGAATACTGGGTTTCGTGGCGGGCCGACAGCACGGCCAGCCTGGGTGTGAAGGCCTGGCGGCCCGCATCGTCCAGGGCCATGGCCCCGGCCACCGCGGCCGGGATCTCGGCCGCCAGCCGGGCCAGGATGCGCTGGCCCGCGCTCTGGCCCAGGGGCACGGCCTTGATGGCGGTCTGGCTCATGTTCTCGCACCAGCCAAAGGCATAGGCGGCGCAGATGTCGGCGGCGCTGGCGGGGCTGCCGGCGGCGGCCGCGGCAAAGGCCACCGGGTAGCTCAGGCCCAGGCCTTGCACGCGTTCGGCCTGGGCGGGCTGCAGGTTGCGCAGCCAGTCGATCAGCGAGCGGCCCATCTGCACGCTTTGCAGGCGCAGCTCGCTGGTCTCGCGGGTGTGCAGCACCCATTGGTTGAGTTCGGCCAGCCGGTCCAGGCGGTCGGCGCGCAGCGCCTGCACGCTGGCCGCCAGCACGGCCAGATCGCCGCGGGCCAGGCCCAGGTGCAGCTGGTCCAGCAGCCAGTCGGCGGCCGTGGCTTCGTTGCTGACCCCGGCCCATTCGACCGCGGCCTCCAGCCCCTCGGAGTACGAAAAGCCGCCCACCGGCAGGGCCGGCGAGGCCAGCCAGATCAGCGACAGCAGGCCGGCTGTGCCGGGGCTGGGCAGGGCCGGGCCAGGGGCTTCAGTGCCGGTGCCCATGCTCGTGGTCGTGGTCGTGGTTGCAGCCCGGGCCGTGTTCATGGCCGTGGTCGTGTGGGTGATCGTGGCTGTGCTCGTGGTTGTGGCTGTGTTGATGCCCGTGCTTGTGTTCGTGCCCATGGTCATGTGCATGGTCGTGGCCGCAGTCCTGCGTGTGCTCGTGCGGGGCGCCGGTGCCGGGTTCGTGGGCCGCGTGCTTGTGACCGTGGTCGTGGTGCTCATGGCCGTGGTCATGGTCATGGTCATGGTCATGGTCATGGTCATGGTCATGGTCATGGTCGTGCCCATGCCCGTGGTGGTGCCCGCCGTGGTCGCCATAGGCGCCCGATTCGGGCTCAAACGATTCGTCCACCGCGTTCACGATCAGGTGCATGCTGCGCAGCATGTCGGCCAGCACGTGGTCGGGCTCGATCTTCAGGTGATCGGGCTTGAGCTCGATCGGCACGTGGCGGTTGCCCAGGTGGTAGGCGGCCCGCACCAGGTCGAAGGGGCTGCCGTGGCTGCTGCAAGGGGTGATGCGCAGCACGGGCTGCGGGGCCGCGATCACGCGCACCAGCGAGCCGTCTTCGGCCACCAGCACGTCGCCGCCGCGCACCGTGGTGCCGCGCGGCAGGAACACGCCCAGGTGGCGCCCGCCCGAGTCGGTGGCGTCGAAGCGGCTTTTCTGGCGCACGTCCCAGTCCAGCTCGAGGCTGTGGGCGCGCTTGAGCAGCACGGGGGCCAGGCCCTGGCCACCGGGGATGATTTTGGAGATCTGCAGCATGGTCGGCAATCCAGACGGGAAAGTGAGAACGGGGGCCGAAACTTTAACGCCTCGGCCCCGGCCCTGGGGGCAGCCGGGTCTCAGAAGATCGGCACGCGCTCAGAACAGGAAGTAGCGCTGCGCCATCGGCAGGCTGGTGGCGGGCTCGCAGGTCAGCAACTGGCCGTCGGCGCGCACCTCGTAGGTCTGGGCGTCCACTTCCATGCGCGGGGCATAGTCGTTGAGCAGCATGTCCTTCTTGCCCACGGTGCGGATGTTCTTCACCTCGGCCAGGGTCTTGTGCAGGCCGTAGCGCTGGTCGATGCCCGCCGCCATGCCGGCCTGCGACACAAAGGTGAGCGAGCCCTTGGCGATGGCCCCGCCAAAGGCGCCGAACATGGGGCGGTAGTGCACCGGCTGGGGGGTGGGAATGCTGGCGTTGGGGTCGCCCATGGCGGCCATGGCGATGAAGCCGCCCTTGAGGATCAGCGAGGGCTTCACGCCGAAGAAGGCCGGGTTCCAGATCACCAGGTCAGCCCATTTGCCTTCCTCGATGCTGCCCACGATGTGGCCGATGCCGTGCGCAATCGCCGGGTTGATGGTGTATTTGGCGATGTAGCGGCGGGCCCGGTAGTTGTCGTTGCGCGCCGTGTCGGCGGGCAGCTTGCCGCGCTGCTGCTTCATCTTGTGCGCGGTCTGCCAGCAGCGCAGGATCACCTCGCCCACCCGGCCCATGGCCTGGCTGTCCGAGCTGAACATGCTGATGGCCCCCAGGTCGTGCAGGATGTCCTCGGCGGCAATGGTCTCCTTGCGGATGCGGCTTTCGGCAAAGGCCAGGTCTTCGGCGATGTTGGCGTGCAGGTGGTGGCACACCATCAGCATGTCCACGTGCTCGTCCAGCGTGTTGATGGTGTAGGGCCGCGTCGGGTTGGTCGACGAGGGCAGCACATTGGCTTCGCCCACCACGCGCAGGATGTCGGGGGCATGGCCGCCGCCCGCGCCTTCGGTGTGGAAGGTGTGGATGGTGCGGCCCTTGAAGGCGGCCACCGTGTCCTCGACAAAGCCCGATTCATTGAGCGTGTCGGTGTGGATGGCCACCTGGGTGTCGGTCAGCTCGGCCACGTTCAGGCAGTTGTCGATGGCCGCGGGCGTGGTGCCCCAGTCTTCGTGCAGTTTCAGGCCGATGGCGCCGGCATCGATCTGCTCGTGCAGCGCGGTGGGCAGGCTGGCATTGCCCTTGCCCAGAAAGCCCAGGTTCATCGGAAAGGCGTCGGCCGCCTGCATCATGCGTTCGATGTTCCAGGGGCCGGGCGTGCAGGTGGTGGCAAAGGTGCCCGTGGCCGGGCCGGTGCCGCCCCCGATCATGGTGGTGATGCCGCTGCACAGGGCTTCTTCGATCTGCTGCGGCGCGATGAAGTGGATGTGCGTGTCGATGCCGCCGGCGGTGACGATCTTGCCTTCGCAGCTGATCACTTCGGTGCCCGGGCCGATGATGATGTCCACCCCGGGCTGGGTGTCGGGGTTGCCGGCCTTGCCGATCTTCACGATGCGGCCGTTCTTCAGGCCGATGTCGGCTTTCACCACGCCCCAGTGGTCCAGGATCACGGCATTGGTTAGCACGGTGTCGACGGCGCCTTCGGCGCGGGCGCGCTGGCTTTGCGCCATGCCGTCGCGGATGGTCTTGCCACCGCCAAACTTCACCTCTTCGCCATAGCTGCCGGCGGCCAGGGTGTGGTCGTGTTCGATCTCGATGATCAGGTCGGTGTCGGCCAGTCGGATGCGGTCACCCGTGGTGGGGCCGAACATTTCCGCATAGGCGCGGCGTGAAATGGAACTCATGGTGTGTCCTTTGCCTGCGGGGTTCAGAGGGCGCCCTGCACCAGGCCGCGAAAACCGTAGATGTGGCGGCTGCCCGACACCGCGACCAGCTCGACGGTGCGCTCCTGCCCCGGCTCGAAGCGCACGGCCGTGCCCGAGGCGATGTTCAGCCGCATGCCGCGCGCGGCCGCGCGGTCAAAGCCGAGCGCCGCATTGGTCTCGGCAAAGTGGTAGTGCGAGCCCACCTGGATCGGCCGGTCGCCGGTGTTGCGCACCAGCAGGGTTACAGTGGGGCGGTCGGTGTTCAGGGCGTGCTCGCCCTCGTCAATGATCAGTTCGCCGGGAATCATGGGGTGGTTCTCCTGTCGCTGTTTTTGAAGTCAGCCGCAGTGCTGCGGAAGGCCTGATGTCCTGAGCCACTGGCGGGCCCACAACAGTCCGATGGCTGCGGAGCAAGCCATGCCAGCAGACACCGCGGAGCTGGCTTTGCCAGGCCGCTGGTGTCGTCTCCCTGGGGTGGAAGGCGCCGCAGGCGACTCAGGGGGGGTCATGGAATCGGCTGGTGGACGGTGACCAATTTGGTGCCGTCGGGGAAGGTGGCCTCGACCTGGATGTCCGGGATCATCTCGGGGATGCCCTCCATCACCTCGTCGCGGCTGAGCAGGGTGCGCCCCTCGCTCATCAGCTGGGCCACGGTCTTGCCGTCGCGTGCGCCCTCCATCACGGCGGCGCTGATGTAGGCCACCGCCTCGGGGTAGTTCAGCTTCAGGCCCCGGGCCTTGCGGCGCTCGGCCAGCAGGGCCGCGGTGAAGATGAGCAGCTTGTCTTTTTCCCGGGGGGTCAATTCCATGGGGATGCCTCGATATCGGTCAGTCTGGATGTCTCCAAATGTTAAAGCAGGAATCTTGCCCGGTGGTGCACCAGGCTGGTGCCCGAGCCCTGTGCCGCCCGCGCGAAGGCTCCGGTAAAGCCTGGGTTTCGGCCTTGTCACGACCTTGAAACAGCGCCCCCGTACGGTGCTGGGTTTACCGAGGACGGAGAACCCACCATGAAACAACTGCAACAGAACCCCCTGGTCTGGCTGGCTGGCTTGTCCACCCTGGGCGCGGCCCTGGTGCTGCCCGGCTGCACCGGCGACAGCTCACCCGACGCCGCCAGCGGCGACGCCAACATCCAGGCTGCCTGGGTGGAGATGGGCGACAGCAACCAGGCCATCGCCCGCGTGGTCACCAGCTATACCCCACCGACCAATACCACCAGCACCACCGGAGCCACCAGCGCCAACGCTGCCTGCCCGCTGCTGGTGGTGGACGGCAATGCCACCCGCATGAACCTGCGCGTGGGCCCCGGCACCGCTGCACAGCGCACCACCGCCAGTGACCCGGTGGACTCCAAGCCCTCGGCCTTCCCGGTCTCGGTGTGCGAAGCCACCCTGCCCGGCGGGGCGCAGAAGGTGGCCGTGGCCAACCGCGTGCTGCCCGTGCCCAAGGCCAACCCCCAGCGCGTGCTGGTGCTGGCCGACACCGGCTGCCGCATGAAAAAGGCCGGCGCCGCCTGGCAGGCCTGCAGCGACCCGGTAGCCTGGCCGTTTGCCAGCCTGTCCAAGGTGGCGGCCTCGATGACCCCCGACCTGGTGCTGCACATCGGCGACTACCACTACCGCGAGAACGCCTGCCCCAGCGACGTGGCCGGCTGCCAGGGCAGCCCCTGGGGCTACGGCTGGGACACCTGGCTGGCCGACCTGTTCCAGCCCGCCGCCCCGCTGCTGGCCGCCGCCCCCTGGGTGGTGGTGCGCGGCAACCACGAGGAGTGCGCGCGCGCCGGCCAGGGCTGGTACCGCTTCATGGACGTGCGCAGCTACTCGGCCGCCCGCAACTGCGACGACCCGGTCAACGACGGCACGGCCAACTACAGCGACCCCTACGCCGTGGCCCTGGGCAGTGATTCGCAAATTGTGGTGTTCGACTCGGCCAAGACCGGCTCGGCCGCGCTCAAGCCCACCGATGCCCAGTTCGCCATCTACCAGAAGCAGTTCCAGACCGTGGGCAGCCTGGCCGCCAAGACCGGCATGGTCAACACGATCTTCACCAACCACCACCCCATCCTGGCCTTTGCCCCGGTGGCGGGCAGCACCCCGGCACCGGGCAACCTGGCCCTGCAGTCGGCCATGAGCAGCCTGAACGCCCAGGCCTATTACCCGCCGGGCGTCAACGTGGCCCTGCACGGCCACGTGCACGACTTCCAGGCCATCAACTTCGCCTCGGGCCACCCGGCCACGCTGGTCACGGGCAATGGCGGTGATTCGCTGGACGTGGCCCTGCCCGACCCGCTGCCCGCCGGGCTGACGCCGGCCGTGGGTGCCACCATCGACCGCATCACGCACAGCGCCAGCTTCGGCTTCATGGTGATGGACCGCAACGCGGCCCCCGCCACGGGCTGGACCTTCAAGGCCTACAGCGCCGCCGGCAAGCTGATGGCCACCTGCGTGCAGTCGGGCAAGGCACTGAGCTGCGACAAGACCGGCTTCCTGACGCCGTGAGGTCGCTGCTCACTGGGCTGCTGGCACTGAGCGTGTCGCTGGGGGCGCTGGCCGCCCCCGACAGCGTGGTGCTGGTCTCGGGCGGTGGCGCGCAGAAGGTGCTGGCCGCGATCGGCCGCAGCCCGCTGGTGGCCGCCAAGTACGACGCCACCAGCGCCCGCTTTGCGCCCGACCCGGCCCTGGTGGCCCTCGGCCGGCGCCTGTTTGTCGAGCCGCGCCTGTCCGAGCCGGCCGGCGCCTCGTGCGCCAGCTGCCACGACCCGGCCCGCGCCTTCATGCCCGGGCCCCAGGCCCTGGCCGGTGGGCCGGGCACACCGCGCGGCAGCCGTGCGGGCCAGTTCAGCCTGCGCAACGCACCCTCGCTGCTGTATGTGCGCTATGTGCCGCGCCGCCACTTTTACCAGGACGACGACGCCCCCTATCCCTCGCCCTTCGGCGGTTTGATGGCCGATGGCCGCGCCGACACCCTGGCTGAGCAGGCGCGTGGGCCGCTGTTCGACCCACACGAGATGAACAACGGCAACCCGCGCCAGTTGCTGCAGCGCCTGCGCCGCAACGGCCTGGCCCAATCGCTGGCCGACAGCGGCGTGGCGCCCTTCGGCCCCGCCGTGCTGCGTGATCCTGAGGCCCTGGTGCAGGCCCTGGGCGCGGCCTTCGAGGCCTACCTGCAAAGCGACGAGATGGCGCCCTTCAGCTCGCGCTTCGATGCCTACCTGCGGGATCGCAAGCCGCTGAGCCCGCCCGAGATGCGTGGCCTGGCCTTGTTCAAGAACCCCGACAAGGGCAACTGCGCCTCGTGCCACGCCTTGTCGGACACGGCTTCACGGCCCGAGCGCTCGTTGTTCACCGATTTCGGCTACGACGCCATTGCCGTGCCGCGCAACCGGGCCCTGGCGCCCAACCGCCAGCCGGGCCATTTCGATGAGGGCCTGTGCGCCACGGCCCGGGCCCAGCATTGGCCCGAGCCGCAGCAATGGTGCGCCTACCTGCGCACGCCCGGCCTGCGCAATGTGGCGCTGCGCCAGAGCTTCATGCACAACGGCGTGCTGCACTCGCTGCGCGACGCGGTGGCCTTCTACAACACGCGCTCGATCAAACCCGGCGAGTGGTACGCCTCGGGCAGCGTGTTCGAGGACGTGGCCCGGGCCCACCGCGGCAATGTGAACGTCAACTCGCCGCCGCTGAACCGCCGCCCCGACCAGCCGCCCGCGCTCAGCGAGCAGGACATCGACGATCTGGTGGCCTTCCTGCGCACCCTGACCGACGCGGCCTACGTGGCGGCGATGCCGCCACCTTGAACCTGTCTGGCGGTGATGCCGCCACCCTGAGAACCCTCACAGGTTCACAGGGGGCAGAGGCTCACACCGCGCTGCCGTCGCGGATGCGGTGGGTCTCGTCGATGTCCACCACCCAGACCAGGCCGTCCCCGATCTGCCCGGTCTGGCAGGCCTGGGTGATGGCCTGGCGGATGGTTTCCACCATCTCGGGCTGGGCCAGCACCGACACCATCAGCTTGGGGCTGAAGTCGGTCAGCTCTTCGCGCACGCTGCGCTTGTCCACCGCGGCCGGGGCGGTGAAGCCCTCGGCCCGGAAGATCGTCACCCCCGGAAAGTTGGGGATGGCGCGCAGCGCGTCGCGCAGGCGGTTCAGGCGGCTGGGCCGCACGATGGCTCGGATTTCCTTCATGGCGGTCTCCTTCAGGCTTCGGTGGGTTTTTCGTCGAACCAGCGGTACAGCGTGGGCAGCACCACCAGGGTCAGCAGGGTGGAGGAGATCAGGCCCCCGATCACCACGATGGCCAGCGGGCGTTGCACCTCCGAGCCCGGGCCGCTGGCAAACAGAAACGGCACCAGCCCCAGCAGGGCCACGGTGGCCGTCATCATCACGGGGCGGAAGCGCTGCACGCAGCCTTCACGCACCGCGGCGGCCACCTCCAGCCCGTCCTCGCGCAGGCGCCGGATGCAGGTCACCAGCACCACGCCGTTGAGCACCGCAATGCCCCACAGCGCGATGAAGCCCACCGAGGCCGGCACGCTCAGGTACTCGCCGGTCACGAACAGGCCCACCAGGCCGCCGATCGAGGCGAAGGGCAGCACCAGGATGATCAGGCTGGCCAGGCGCACCGAGTTGAACAGCAGGAACAGCAGGAAGAAGATGGCCACAATGGTCAGCGGCACGATCACCGCCAGCGTGCCCATGGCGCGTTCCATGTTCTCGAACTGCCCGCCAAAGCGGAACTCGTAGCCCTCGGGCAGGCGCACCTCCTGGGCCAGGCGCTGCTGCACCTCGGCCACGTAGCCGGCCAGGTCGCGGCCTTCCACGTTGGCGCCCACCACCACACGGCGCTTGCCGCTTTCACGGCTGATCTGCGCCGGGCCGTCCACCAACTCGATGCGGGCCACCGAGTACAGCGGCACCTGGGCGCCGTCGGGCGTGGTCAGCAAGGTGTTGCCGATGGCCTCGGCGCTCTGCCGCGCCGCCGCCGGGAAGCGCACCACCACGTTGTAGCGGCGCTCGCCCTCGTACAGGGTGGTCACTTCCTTGCCGCCGATGGCGGTCTCGATCAGGCTGTGCACGTCGGCCACGTTGATGCCATGGCGGGCGATGGCCTTGCGGTCGATGTCCACCGTCAGCGCCTGCTGGCCCGACAGGCGCTCGATGCGGATGTCACGGCTGCCGTCCACGCTTTTCAGCACCCTTGCCACCTGCTCGGACAGGCGCTTGAGCTCACCCAGTTCGTCGCCGAACACCTTGATCGCCAGCTGCGAGCGCACCCCGGTCACCATCTCGTCCACCCGCTCGGAGATCGGCTGCGACAGCACGATCTGCACGCCCGGGATGCTGGACAGGCGCTGGCGGATGTCCTCGTCGATCTCGTCCTGGGTGCGGCCCGACTTCGGGTCCAGCAGCACGATGGGGTCGGACTCATTGGGCCCGGCCGGGTCGGCGGGCGACTCGCCCCGGCCCAGCTTGGACACCACCATGCGCACGCCCGGCACCTCGGCAACGGCCTTCATGGCGCTCATCTCCATGCGGATGGATTCGTCCAGCGAGATGCTGGGCACCCGGTTGATCTGCGGCGTCAGCGCGCCTTCCTTCATGGTGGGCATGAAGGATTTGCCCAGCAGCGGAAACAGCGCCAGCGAGCCCAGCAGCAGGCCCACCGCCACGCCCAGCGTGAGGCGGCTGCGCAGCGTGGCGCCGTCCAGCAGGCGCAGGTAGTGGCGCTTCAGGAAGGCGATCAGCCGGGTGTCGTGGTCGGCCCCGCCCTTCAGGAAGTAGGCGCACAGCACCGGCGACAGGATCAGCGACACCACCAGCGACACGGCCAGGGCCATGGCGATGGTCAGGGCCAGCGGGGCGAACATCTTGCCCTCGATGCCCTGCAGCGTCATCAGCGGCAGGAACACCAGGATGATGATGGCCATGCCGAAGATGGTCGGGGTGGCCACCTCGGTGGTGGCGTCCAGGATGGCGCGCACCCGCGCCCCCATGCCGGCACCGGCCTGGCCCACGCGGTGGTACACGTTCTCGACCACCACCACCGTGGCGTCCACCATCAGGCCGATGGCAATCGCCAGCCCCCCCAATGACATCAGGTTGGCCGAGATGCCATAACGGTTCATCAGGATGAAGGTGCTCAGCGGTGTGATCACCAGGGTGGCCACCACGATCAGGCTGGAGCGCACATCGCCCAGGAAGATGAACAGCACCACCACCACCAGGAAGATGCCTTCGACCAGCACCTTGCCCACCGTGAACAGGGCCGAGTCGACCAGCTCGGTGCGGTCGTAGTAGGGCACGATCTGCAGCCCGTCGGGCAGCAGGCCCTGGCGGTTGATCTCGTCCACCCGGTCTTTCACCCGGCTCACCACCTGCTTGGCGTTGCCGCCGCGCATCATCAGCACGATGCCCGACACCCCCTCGGTGTAGCCGCCCTTGATGATGGCGCCCTGGCGCACCTCGCTGCCCAGCTGCACGGTGGCCACATCGCGCACATACACCGGCACGCCGGCCTGCTCCTTGACCACGATGTTGCCGATGTCGTCCAGTGTGCGGATCAGCCCCAGGCCGCGGATCAGGTACTGCTCGGTCAGCTGCGGCAGGATGCCGCCGCTGGCGTTGGCGTTGTTGCTGGCGATCGCCTGCACCACCTGCTGCACCGACAGCCCGTAGTGGCGCAGCCGCCCGGGGTCGACCAGGGCCTGGTACTGCTTGACGTAGCCGCCCTGCGAGTTGATCTCGGCCACGCCCGGGATCGAGCGCAGCATGGGGCGCAGCACCCAGTCCTGCACGGTGCGGCGCTCGGCCAGCTCTTCAGGGGTGAGCGCGCGCTGGCCGTCGTCGGGCTTTTCGAGCGTGTACTGGTAGACCTCGCCCAGGCCGGTGGAGACCGGGCCCAGCACCGGCACGATGCCGGCCGGCATGCGAGGCGTCACCTCGATCAGGCGTTCGGTCACCAGCTGGCGGGCAAAGTACACATCGGTGGTGTCGGTGAACACCAGAGTGATGATGGACAGGCCGCTCTTGTTGAGCGAGCGCATCTCGACCAGGCCGGGCAGCCCGGTCATGGCGATCTCCAGGGGCACGGTCACGAAGCGCTCGATCTCTTCGGGCGAGCGCCCGGGGGCTTCGGTGGCCACTTGCACCTGCACATTGGTCACGTCGGGGAAGGCGTCCACCGACAGTCGCGTGGCTTCGCGCACGCCAAAGGCGCACAGCACCAGGGCCAGCACCACCACCACCAGGCGCTGGCTCAGCGCGGCACGGATCAGGGAGGCAACCATGGCTTACTCCAGTTCGGCGCGCTTGCGCTCGTTGTTCAGGTGGAAGGCCCCTTCGACCACCACCTCGCTGCCCTCGGGCAGGCCCTTGAGCAGCGGCCGCAGGGTGCCGCTGGCGGCCCCCAGTTCGACCGGCGTGAGGCGGTAGCGCCCCTCGGCCTGGCGCACGAACACGTGGTCGCGGTCGTTCTCGCGCACCACGGCGGCGGCGGGCACGGCCAGCACCTGCTGCGGCGCGGCGGCAATGCGCATGGTGGCCAGCATCTGCGGCTTGAGGTCGCGGCGGGCGTTGTCGACCTGGGTGCGGATGGTCACGGTGCGGGTCTCGGGCGACACGGTGTCGCCCACGTAGACGATCTTGCCCTGCAGGCGCTGGGCGCCCAGGGCGGGCACCTCGATCTCCACCGCCTGGCCCGGCTGCACCGAGCGGGCCGCCTGCTCAGGCAGGCCGCCCACCACCCAGACATTGCCCAGGTCGGCCACGGTGAACAGGGGGTCGCCCGGCTGGGCCACCTGGCCGCGGCTGACCTGGCGCTCGATCACCACCCCCGACAGCGTGGCGACCACGGCCGTCTTGGCGGCCAGGGTGCCCTGGCTGCGCAACTGCTCGATGGCGCCTGCGGGCAGGCCCATCAGCTGCAGCTGGTCGCCGGCCGCACGCAGCTCGGCGCGGGCGATGCTCAGCTCGGATTCACGGCGCTGCAGTTCGGCCGAGCCGATCACATCGGCCTGGATCAACTGGCGGGCGCGTTCCACGGCGCGCTCGGCCAGCTGGCTGGCCGCATGGGCGCGCAGGTAGGCCAGTTGGGCCGTGGTCAGCTCGGGGCTGGCCACATGGGCCAGGGCCTGACCGGTCTTGACGCGGTCGCCCACCTCGGCCAGCACGTCGGTCACGCGGCCGGTGACCGAGGCGCCGATGCGGGTCACCAGGCGGTCATTGGCCTCGATGCGGCCGGACACGTCCTGCGTGGGCACCAGGGCGACCGGGGCCAGTTTCTGCACCTGGAACTGCGCCGCCATCTCGGGCTTGATGCGGACCTCCAGCGGGTCGGTGGCAGGGGTCTCCGTGACAGGCGTGGGCTTGTCGGCGGGGCTGCAGGCGCTCAGGGTGAAGGCGCACAACAGGGCCATTGCAAGGGTGGTCAGGGTGGCCAGGGGCAGGGGAGGGCGCTTGAAGGTGTTCATGATCGGTTTCATGGAATGGGGTGTGGGGCCTCAGGGCTGCTGGGTGGCCGAGGCCGGGTCGGCAGGCGTGGCAGGGGTGAGGGTTGGGGCAAGGAGGTCGGCCTCGCCGTGGCGGCCGGCCAGCAGTTCGAGCTCGATGCGCGCCACCTGCTGCTGGTAGCGCGCATCCAGCAGGTCGGCACGCACGCTGCGCAGCACGCGCTGGGCGTCCAGCACATCGAGGATGCCGCGCTCGCCATAGCGGTAGGCGGCCTGGGCCACGCGCAAGGCGGCCTCGGCCTCGCGCACGGCACCCTGGCTCAGGGCCTCGGTGCGGCCACGGGCCAGCTCCAGGGATTTCCAGGCCAGCAGCACTTGCTGGCCCAGTTCGGCGCGGCGCCCGTCCAGCCGGCCCTGCAGGCGCAGCAGCTCGGATTCGGCCTCGGCGCGCGGGCCGCTGCGCGTGTCCAGCAGCGGGATCTGCACGCTCACCCCGAGCTGGTTCTGGCGGATTTCGGGGTCGCGCGTCTGGCTGTAGCGCAGCTCCAGGCCGGGCCAGCGGCTGGCGCGGGCCTCGGCCAGCCGGGCCTGGGCGCGCTGGATCTCGGCCTGCAGGGCGCGCAGCTCGGGGTTGCGCTCATCGGCCTGGGCGCGCAGCGCGCTCAGGCCGGGCAGTGCCGGCGCATCGTCCAGCGAGGCCTGCAGCCGCCAGCGTTCGGGCAACTGGCCGGCGGCCAGGCGGTTCAGGCTCAGCAGGGCCTGCTCGGCCTGCAGGGCCGCGCTTTGCTGGCGCTGGCGGGCGTTGATGATTTCGGCATCGGCCTTGATGATTTCGTAGCGCGGGGCCTCGCCGCTGTCCACCCGCAGGCGCACCCGCTCGCGCACCTGCTCCAGCAAGGCCAGCGATTCGCTGGCGCTGGCCGCTTCGGCCTGGCGCAGCAGGGCCTCGTAGGCGCGCAGCTGCACCTGGGCAATCAAGGTCTGGCGCGTGATTTCGGCCTGTTCGGCGCTGCCTCTCACGCCGGCCCGGGCGGCGTCCTGGCGGGCGCTGCGCAGGGCCGGGTTCTCGATCAGCTGCGACACCGCCCAGGTCTGCACCTGGCCTGGGTTGGCCGAGGGCAGTCGGGCGCTGTTGTGGCCGCCGCTCAGCTCCAGTCGGGGGTTGGGCAGGGCGCCGGCACTGGTCACGCCGGCCGCAGCGGTCTGCCGCGCCTGCTGGGCGGCCTGCAGTTCGGGGTTGTGCTGCAGCACCAGGCGGGTCAGCTGGTCCAGGCCCATCACCGGGGTGTCCGTCGAGCTGTTATCAAAGCGCGGGCTGCTCGGGGCGGCGGCCTGGGCCCAGAGCAGGCCGGGGCTGGCGCTGCCCAGCGCCAGGGCGGCGGCCAGCAAGGCCAGTCGTGGCAGGCGGGTCAGGCGGGGCAGGGGCTGCAGGCGTGGCAAAGCCCGGCGTTGCCGACGCAGGGGCCCGGGCAGGGGCCGTGGCAGGGATGAATCAAGAGCGTGCATGGCTTGGGCGGCACAGGGCCGTGAAGAAAAGCGGATGGGCCGGCCCGCAGGCGCCAAGCCCGGGGCCGTGCGTGCGCAACGCGCTCAGGCGTTGCGGGTCCGACGCCCGCGTGAGCGGGGGCCGGATCGGCAGGCGATGTCAGTCGACAGAGAGAGGGGGGGGGGGTGAGGGTTTTGCGCCGGGCCGTCAGGCGGGCGCGGGCCTCAGGCGGCCAGGCGGGGCGGGCGCAGCAAGGGCCGGGGGCAGACGCTGTTCAGCCGCACCGAGAAGGGCGCAGGGGCGCTGGTGTGGCGTGGCGTATCGAGTTGGGGCTCTTCGGGGGCCCAGAACATTTCGGTGCGGTCGTCGTTGGTGACCGGGGGTTGGTACAGGCGCACGGCAGTGCGCAGCTCTTCGTCCAGGGTGTCGGGCTCGTCGGCCAGCACCTCGCAGGGCGAGGTCACCAGCAGCACATCACCCTGCAGCAGCTCGGGCTCGCCGGCCCAGGCTGTGCTCTCGCCCTGCAGCAGGGCCGAGCCGAGCAGCAGCACAGAGAGCAGGCAAAGCAAGAGCAGGCGCATGGTTGAGGGGGCTGGATGGGTGTTTGGAGCCAGGGCTGCTCCGATTGTGTTCGCTGCAGCGCACAAGTTCCCGTTCGATGCAAAAAAACCTGGAAACTTCGAAACAATCGGTGCCCGAGCGCCCTGGTGGGCACATGGCATGAATGCTGCACCGCTCTGGGGCATCGCAGGGAGCCGGGGCCGCCACCGCGGCCTGCCAGCCGACCAGACCAAGGAGTTCAGCACGCATGAGGGCATCCGAGACAACGCCAGGGCCGGCCGCATCGACCGAGCCAGACGCCGACACCCCCGCGGGTGGCGATGCCGGGGCGCCTCAGCAGGTGGTCAAGATCCGCCGCGACTACAACAGCTGGGTGGTGCGCGAGACGCTGGAGGACTACGCGCTGCGCTTTGCACCGCAGCGCTTTCGGCGCTGGTCGATCTTCCGGGTGGCCAACACGGCCTTCGGGGCCGCCTCTTTCCTGATCCTCGAGGCGGTGGGCGCCACGCTGCTGGTGCAGTACGGCTTCGAGAACGCCTTGTGGGCCATTCTGGCCACGGGGCTGGTGATCTTTCTGGCCGGCCTGCCCATCAGCGTGTACGCGGCGCGCTACGGCGTGGACATGGACCTGCTGACCCGGGGCGCGGGCTTCGGCTACATCGGCTCCACGCTGACTTCGCTGATCTATGCCTCGTTCACCTTCATCTTCTTTGCACTCGAGGCGGCCGTCATGGCCTATGCGCTGGAGCTGGCGCTGGGCATCCCGCCGTCCTGGGGCTACCTGGTGTGCGCGCTGGTGGTGATTCCGCTGGTGACGCACGGGGTGTCGGTGATCAGCCGCCTTCAGGTCTGGACCCAGCCGCTGTGGATCGTGATGCTGGTGGTGCCCTTTGTGGCCGTGCTGCTGCGCGATCCTGGTGCGTTCGCCGGCATCACGCACTACGGTGGTGAGGGGCGGGATTTTGCGGGTTTTGATTTGCACCTGTTTGGTGCGGCGTCAACGGTGGGGATTGCGCTGATCACCCAGATGGGCGAGCAGGCCGACTACCTGCGCTTCATGCCCCGGCCCGACCCGGCGCACCCGGGGCGGTGGTGGGCTGGCGTGCTGGCCGGCGGGCCGGGCTGGGTGCTGGTGGGCGTGGCCAAGATGCTGGGCGGGGCCCTGCTGGCCTACCTGGCCCTCACCCACATGGTGCCGCCCGACCGGGCGGTGGACCCCAACCAGATGTACCTGGCCGCTTATGAGTATGTGTTTCCGCGCTATGGCTGGGCGGTGGCGGCCACGGCCATCTTCGTGGTGCTGTCGCAGCTCAAGATCAATGTCACCAACGCCTATGCGGGCTCGCTGGCCTGGTCGAACTTCTTCTCGCGCGTCACCCACAGCCACCCGGGGCGCGTGGTGTGGGTGGTGTTCAACACCCTGATCGCCTTCATGCTGATGGAGATGAATGTGTTCGAGGCCCTGGGTGATGTGTTGGGCCTGTACTCGAACATCGCCATCGCCTGGATGATGACGGTGGTGGCCGATCTGGTGATCAACAAGCCCCTGGGCCTGAGCCCGCCGGGCATCGAGTTCAAGCGGGCCCACCTGTACGACATCAACCCGGTCGGGGTGGGGGCCATGGCCCTGGCCTCGGCCCTGTCGGTGAGCGCCCACCTGGGGCTGTTCGGGCCCTTGGCCCAGGCCTTCTCGGCCCTGATCGCGCTGGGCACGGCCATGCTCACCTCGCCGCTGCTGGCCTGGCTGACCGGGGGGCGTTACTACATCGCCCGGCACAGCGAAGCCCCGCCTGTGGCCGGGGCCGACCCCAGCACCGCCTTGCGCCGCTGCGTGATTTGCGAGAGCGAGTACGAGGCCCCCGACATGGCCCATTGCCCGGCCTACCGCGGGCCGATCTGCTCGCTGTGCTGCACGCTGGATGCGCGCTGCGGCGATCTGTGCAAGCCCCACGCCAGCCTGTCGGCCCAGTGGTCGGGGGCCTTGCGCTGGCTGCTGCCGCGCCGCATCTGGCCCTACCTGGACACCGGGCTGGGGCACTTTCTGTTGCTGATGCTGATCATCGTGCCCCTGCTGGCCACGGTGTTCGGCCTGCTCTACCACCAGGAGCTGCGCACCCTGGGCGGCATGCTGCCGCTGGAGCCACTGGGGCAGTTGTCGTTGCGCACCGGCTTTTTGAAGGCTTACATGGCCATGCTGGTGATTGCCGGCATCGTGGCCTGGTGGCTGGTGCTGGCGCACAAGAGCCGGCAGGTGGCGCAGGAAGAGTCCAACCGCCAGACCCGGCTGCTGATGCGCGAGATCGAGCTGCACCGCCAGACCGACGAGGCCCTGCAGACCGCACGCCAGGTGGCCGAGCGGGCGCGCCAGCAGGCGGACCAGGCCAACCAGGCCAAGAGCCGCTACATCAGCGCCATCAGCCATGAGCTGCGCACGCCGCTCAACAGCATCCTGGGCTATGCCCAGCTGATGGGCGAAGACCCCGGGGTGCCGCCGCATCGCAAGCAGGCGGTGAATGTGATCCGGCGCGGCGGCGAGCACCTGCTGACCCTGATCGAGGGCACGCTGGATGTGGCGCGCATCGAGTCGGGCAAGATGACGCTGGAGGTGCGGCCCATGCGCTTCGCCGACTTCGTGCACGACGTGGCCGGCCTGTTCGAGCTGCAGGCGGCGGCCAAGGGCCTGCGCTTTCAGTTCGAGGCCCAGGGCGAGCTGCCCGAGGTGGTGCGCGCCGACGAAAAGCGCCTGCGCCAGATCCTGATCAACCTGCTGGGCAATGCGATCAAGTTCACTGCGCGCGGCCAGGTCACCTTCAGGGTGCGGCATGGCCGCGAAATGGCCACGCTGGAGGTGCACGACACCGGCCCGGGCATGACCGCGGCCGAGCTGCAGCGCATCTTCGAGCCCTTTGCGCGTGGCACCACCGCCAGCGCCGGCTCGGGCGGGGCCGGCCTGGGCCTGACGATCGCCAAGATGCTGACCGACCTCATGGGCGGCGAGTTGTCGGTGGACAGCACGCCGGGCCAGGGCTCGGTGTTCCGGGTGCGGCTGTTCCTGCCCGAGGTGCACGACAGCGCCCTGCAACACCCCCCGGCCCCGGCCCCGGCGGCGGCGCAGCGCAGCGGCTACCTGGGGCCACGGCGCCGCCTGCTGGTGGTGGACAACGAAGAGCCCGATCGCGAGCTGCTGGTGCAGCTGCTGCAACCCCTGGGCTTTGAGCTGCGCACCGCCGCCAGCGGCCACGATGCGCTGGACCTGCTGGCCGCCGGCTACGCACCCGACGCGGTGTTCATGGACCTGGCCATGCCCGGCATCGACGGCTGGGAGACCGTGCGCCGCCTGCGTGCTGCGGGCCACACCCGGGCCCAGGTGGCCATCGTGTCGGCCAATGCCTTTGACAAGGGCCTGGAGAACGACGTGGGCATTGCGCCAGAAGACTTTCTGGTCAAGCCCGTGCGCCACAGCGAGCTGCTGGACTGGCTGGAGCGCCGGCTGGGCCTGGTGTGGCAGGGGCCCGGGCAGTCCCCGCCGGCTGCTGAAGCCCCTGAGCAGGTGGCTCCCGCCCTGACGGCCACGGCGGCCACAGCGCCAGAGCCACTCCCCGAGCCGCTGCTCGACGCCGGGGCCCGCCCGACCGCGCCTCGCCTGAAGGTGTTGCTGGAGGCGGTGACGCTGGGCTACTACCGCGGTGTGATGAACGCGCTGGCCGACATCGAGCGCCACGAGCCCGCCTGTGCGGCTTGGGTGGAGGGCTTGCGCCCGCTGGCGCGGGGGTTCCAGTTCGAGGCGCTGGCCGAGGCCATCACGGCACAATCGCAGTCTTCTGCCTCTGCTTCTGACCCCGCCCGCCCGAACTCTCCGCCATGAACGCGCCTTCTTACGATCAGACCCTGGACCGGGCCAACAGCGATGTGGTGCTGGTGGTGGACGATGTGCCCGACAACCTGGCCATGCTGCACGACGCCCTGGACGAGTCGGGCTACACCGTGCTGGTGGCCACCTCGGGCGAGGCCGCCCTGCAGCGCGCCAGCCAGGCTCTGCCCGATGTGGTGCTGCTCGACGCCATGATGCCGGGCATGGATGGCTTTGAAGTGGCGCGCCGCCTCAAGGCCGAGCCCCGCACCGCGCACATCCCCATCATCTTCATGACCGGGCTGACCGAGACCGAGCACCTGGTGGCCGCGCTGGAGAGTGGTGGCGTGGACTACGTGACCAAGCCCATTAAACCCAAGGAGGTGCTGGCCCGCATGAGCGTGCACCTGCAGGGCGCCCGCCAGGCGCGCCAGGCGGCCCGGCAGGCCGGCCAGGCCCGCAATGCGCTCGATGCCTTTGGCTACGCCAGCATCACCGTGCGCGTGAGCGATGGCCGCCTGATGTGGCAGACCCCGCTGGCGCGCGACCTGCTGATGCGCTACTTCGGCACCGCCGCACCGGTGACGCCCGAGCCGGTGGTGAGCTGGTTGCGCCGCCACCTGCCCGATGCCCAGGCCAGCATCGAGCCCCCCCGCCTCAACCACGACCAGGGCGCGCGCCGCCTCACCTTCCGACTGCACCAGCAAACGGGTGACAGCGAAGGTGGTGGCGACTGGCTGATCGTGATGCAGGAGGTGTCGGACGACGCGGTGATCGAGGCCATGAGCCTGAGCTTCAAGCTCACCGCGCGCGAGGCCGAGGTGTTGTACTGGGTGGTCAAGGGCAAGATCAACCGCGACATTGGCGACATCCTGGGCGCCAGCCCGGCCACCGTGAAAAAACACCTGGAGCGGGTGTACGCCAAGCTGGGCGTGGAAACCCGCACCGCGGCGGCCGGCATGGCCATGAACCGCATCCGCCAGTTGCACCCGCAGTTCGAGGGTTGAGGGTTGAGGGGCAGGCCAGCCGGCCCGGCCTCACTCGGGCTGCAGGTCGAGCTTGCGCACCACGCGCGCCCATTCCGCCATGTCCTGTTCCAGCGTGGCCTTGAATTGCGCTGGGGTGATGACGGGCAGTTCGGTCAGTTGCAAGGCAGCCAGGCGTTGGCGTGTCGCCGCTTGCTGCAAGGCCTGGTTCAGCGCGGTGTTGAGCTGGTGGATGATGCCCGCCGGTGTGCCCGCCGGTGCGAACAGGCCCATCCATGAATAGGCCTTGAACGGGTAACCTGCCTCGTTGAGGGTGGGCACCTGGGGCAGGGCGGGCAGGCGCTCCTCGGCACTCAGGGCCAAGGCCCGCAGCCGACCCTCGCGCACCAGCGCCAGGGCCAGCGAGGTGTCTGCGAAGGCCGCGCCCACCTGGCCGCCCAGCAGGTCGTTGACGCAGGCCGCGCTGCTTTTGTAGGGCACGTGGACCAGGTCCAGGTGGGCATCCTGCAGCAGGCTGGCCATGGCCAGATGCCCGCCCGAACCCTGGCCCCAGGAGCAGTAGCTGAGCTGGTTCGGTCGGCTGCGGGCGTAGCGCACAAAGTCGGCCACCGTGCGCACGGGCAGCCGGGTCGACACCAGCAGCAGTGTGCCGCCCCGCCCGATCTGGGCCACCGGTTCAAAGTCGCGCAGCGGGTCATAGCCCGGCTGGCGGTAGAGCAAGGGGTTCACCATCAGGGTGGAGGCATAGGTGAACAGCAGCCGGTAGCCGTCGGGCCGGGCCCGCGCCACCCAGGCATTGCCCAGCAGTCCATTGGCGCCGGGCTGGTTCTGCACCACAAAGGGCTGTCCCAGGGCCCGGCTCAGGGCATCGGCCACCACGCGGGCGACGGCATCGGTGCCGCCGCCCGGGCTGGTGGGCACCACCACCGTCACCGGGCGTTGCGGGTAGCGCGCTGCCGCCGCGATCTTGTCAGCCGGCACCAGGCAGGCGCAGAACCCCAACAGCACCGCCAGGCCGTGCGCGAGGGCATGAGCTGGGCCACTCGCGGCTGGTCCGCGTGCTTTCAGTGAGGAGCGTGTGACCGCATTCGCGCGGTCGAAATGAGGGCCTAGGGTCAGGGGCATGGGCTGGCTTTATGGCGGTCAGGTGGGCCTGGGTGGCCGGGGCATCGTGCAAGTGGGCGGGCTTGTCGCTTGCTGGAGCAGGCGCGGGCCGACCGGCCGCCCGAGGGGGTCTCGGGCAGCCCGGAGGTGGGGCTGCTTCGTCCTCGGAGACAAGCCGTCAGGGGGGCCGAGGGCCCGGCAGCGTCTGGGCCACCGGAAGCGGAACCTATGATCAAAAGTCACGCCACTCAAATCTGTCAGCGCGCCGACAGTGCTCTGTCTGTGGCGCCCGAAAGTAGCTCATGACCTTTTCTGATTCGGTCCCCTCGTGGCCCGAGGACAGCCACGTCGCCACCACCGCGGTCACGGATGGCGGCCTGATCCAGCGGGCCTTGCGCTGGAACGAATTGTTCGGTCCGTGGCCCGATGAGGTCCGTGCCCGCTTGGCCGCCCACGCCCGTCTGCGGCGCTATGGCCGACGCACCCAGGTGTTGGCCCACGACCGCCAGGCGCGTGAACTGCTGTGTGTGGTGTCGGGTTGCCTGGAGGTGGGTTGCGTCGATGCCGAGGGGCGCAAGTTCGTGCATGGCCTGCTGGGGCCGGGGCACATTGCACCCTTGGTGCGCTTGCTGGAGGACGTGCCGCTGCCTTACGACTACCACGCCCATGAGGCTTCGGTCATCGTGCACCTGAGCTGCGAGGCGGTGCTGGAGGTGCTGGGCAGCCAGCCTTCGTTGTGGCGCGAGGTGGCTCGCCTGGCGCTGCAAAGACAGCGTTACAGCCTGGCCACCCTGCATGAACGGGCCCTGGGCGGCATTCCGCAGCGGCTGGTGGTGACGCTGCTGCGCCTGGCTGCCTTCTATGGCAATTCGGAGCCCGAGGGCCTGGCCCTGCGGGTGCGCCTGTCGCAGCACGACCTGGCGGCCATGCTGGGGGTGTCGCGCCAGACCATCAACCGCGAAATGGGCGAGTTGATCGCGCAGGGTGTGCTGGAGGCCACCTACAACCGCATCGTCATCAAGGACCTGGAGCGCTTGCAGGTGATGGCTGGGTCACCTTGAGCCAGCCCCCGCTGGCGCAAGGGCTGCCCCGGCGCTGCCGGGGCTGATCAGGGCGATCAGGGCGATCAGGGGTAGAGGCCGCGTTCCTGGCGGGCCGTCAGGATGCGTTCGCAGGCCACGGCAAAGGTGGCGGTGCGCAGCGTGATCTTGTGGCGATCGGCCGTGTCCCAGATCTGCTGCAGGGCGTTGCCCATGATGCGGTCCAGGCGCTGGTTGATCTCGTCCTCGTCCCAGAAGAAGCTGGAGAAATCCTGCACCCACTCGAAGTAGCTCACGGTCACGCCGCCAGCGTTGCAGATCACATCGGGCACCACCAGCACGCCCCGGCTGGCCAGGATGTCATCGGCCTCGGGCACGGTGGGGCCGTTGGCGCCTTCGAGCACCAGGCGGGCCTTGAGGCGCTGGGCGCGGGCCGCGGTGATCTGGCCTTCCAGGGCGGCCGGGATCAGGATGTCCACCGGCAGATCCCAGAACTCTTCGTCGGCAATCGCTTCGCCACCAGCAAAGCCAGCCACACCTTTGGCGCGGGACTGGGGCAGGAGCTGCTCCAGGTTCAGGCCGTTGGGGTTGTAGAGGGTGCCGGTGTGGTCCTGCACCGCCACGATCTTGGCGCCCGCTTCGGCAAACAGCTCAGCGGCCACCGAGCCCACGTTGCCGAAGCCCTGCACCGCAACGCGTGCGCCCTGCAGGTTCAGGCCCAGGCGGCGGGCGGCTTCGCGACCGGTGACGAACACGCCGCGGCCGGTGGCCTTGACCCGGCCCAGCGAACCACCCAGGTGGATGGGCTTGCCCGTGACCACGCCGGTGGCGGTGGTGCCGGTGTTCATCGAATAGGTGTCCATCATCCAGGCCATGATCTGGGCGTTGGTGTTCACGTCGGGGGCCGGGATGTCCTGCTGCGGGCCGATGATCACGCCGATCTCGCTGGTGTAGCGGCGGGTGACTTTTTCAAGCTCTTGCTGCGACAGCAGCTTGGGATCGACACGGATGCCGCCCTTGGCACCGCCATAGGGCAGGTTGACGGCCGCGCACTTCACGGTCATCCAGGCCGACAGGGCCATCACTTCTTCCAGCGTCACATCGGGGTGGAAGCGCACGCCGCCCTTGCCCGGGCCACGCGACAGGTTGTGCTGCACGCGGTAGCCCTCGAAGTGGGCGATGCGGCCGTCGTCCATTTCGATCGGCACGTCCACGATCAGGGCGCGCTTGGGGCGCTTCAGGGTTTCCGACCAGCGAGCCAGCGGGCCGAGGTAGGGCAGCACGCGGTCGACTTGGGAGATGTAGGTTCCCCAGGGGCTGTTGGCGGTGGGGTGGACGTAGGAGAGGGGCTGATTCATGCGGGTCTCGCTTGGGTGAACAGAGCCTCTACGGTACGCCCGCGGCCACTGGCCCGCCAAGGGTTATGCACGCCGTGAAGCGGGTTATGCCGCGCCGTTCATGCCGGATGTGCAGAGGGTTATGCGCGAGACGCAATGCCACCCGCATTTTGACTTCTGTCAATTTTGTTCGAGCCCTGAATTGGGACGGTTTCCTAGCCGTTTTCGCGGGCTTGCGGGTAGAGGTTCCACTCTAGAGTTGATGCGAGCGTTTCCTCTCCCACCTACACCCAAACCATTCCCACAGGAGGCCTTCATGGCTGCAGTGATGAGCTCGTTTCCCGTTTCGGACATCATCGTTCCCGACCCTCGGGCCGCCGGTATCGGCCAGGTGCCCGAAGGGGCGGCGTCGATGGCAGTACAACATCTGCCCTTCACGGTGCGGCTGGTGCGCACGGAAGACGAACTGGCCAAGGCCGTGGCTGTGCGCCACGCCGCCTATGCGCGGCACCTGCCGGTGTTTGCTGAGCAACTGAAGCAGCCCGAGTTGTCCGATTTCAACTCAGATGCAGTGGTCCTGCTCGCCGAGTCGCGGCTTGATGGCTCGCCGCTGGGCACCATGCGCATCCAGACCAACCGAAACGATGCGCTGCCGCTGGAGCAGTCGGTTCGCTTGCCTGAATGGCTGCACCGGCGGCGCCTGGCCGAGGCCGTGCGCCTGGGCATCAAGGATGGCGTGGCTGGTCACCTGGTCAAGACCGTGCTCTTCAAGGCCTTCTACCTTTACTGTGTGCAGTCTCAGGTGGACTGGATGGTGATTGCGGGGCGCCCGCCGATTGACCGCCAGTACAAGCGTCTGCTGTTTTCAGACGTTTTTCCCGAGCTGGGCTGCGTGCCGCTGAAACATGCGGGCAATATGCCCCACCGGGTGATGTCTTTGAAGGTGGCTGATGTGGAGCCCCTGTGGCGTGCTTCTCAGCATCCCCTGCACGATTTCTTCTTCCACACCCGTCATCCGGACATCGAGATCGAACAAGCAGAAGGTGCTGTCACGCAAGCCATGCAGCTCTTGTCTGTGCGGGGCTCAGGTGCCGAGGTTCACCTTGCGGCCCAGTGAGCCAGAAGGGCTGAGGTCGGGTTGCAGGCGCCGCTGTTCCTCCAGGCCTGCAACCATGGCCTTCAAGTCTTCGTCCTGGATGAAGTCGGCAGAAGCATCTCCCTGCAGCATGTCGTTCGGATCGCGCGATTTCGAGACAATGAAGCCTTGCACGTAGTCCACGCCAATGTCGGCCAGCGTCTGAACCGTGGCCGGGTCTTCGGCCCACTCGGCGATGGTCTTCATGCCGAGGTTGCGCGCCAGGCTCACGATGGCTTCGACGATGGCCACGTTGGCCGGGTGCTGGTTCATATTGACGATGAAGTTGCCATCGATCTTCAGCAAATCGGCTGGCAGGTCCCGCAGGTAAGAGAACGAGGTATAGCCAGCCCCGAAATCGTCCAGCGCCACTTTGGCGCCCAGGCTGCGCACCTGGTCGACAAAGCGCCGGGTGTTTTCCAGATCGTGCAGAGCAACGCTTTCGGTGATCTCCAGGCACAGGCTGTTGACAATGGCCGCATGCCGCTGAAGCATCTGGAACACCTCCTGCACAAAGCGTTCGTCATTGAGCGAGGCACCGCTGAGGTTGATGCAGACGAACACGGTCTGCGTCAGGCGCCCCTGGTTGGCCTCGATCCAGCTCAGCGTCTGTGAGAGCACCCACCGATCGATCACCCCCATGCGGCCACTGAACTCGGCCGCGGAGATCAGGCGCGAGGTGGGTATCAGTTGTCCCTTGCTGTCACGCATCCTGAGCAGGACTTCGAAATTCAGCGATTTGAAAGGCGCATCCAGCGACATGATGGGCTGCATTTCCAGGAACAGGCCTTCTGGTGCCTCCCCCGTGGCCGAGAGCTGCTCCACCAGGCGCATCTCAGCCTCGTGCTCCTGAAACAGGGGCGAGTTCTTTTCGAAGACCACCAGGTGGTTGCCATGGCTGGCCTTGGCGTCACGGCAGGCGCGGTCAGCGGTCGAGATCGCATCCTTCGATTCGGTACCGGGCCGGACCTCGATCAAGCCGATGGAGCCTCGCACATGGAAGCTGCGGTCGCCTACCTTGTAGGGGCGGCTGCTGATGCTGTTGATGATGCCCTGGCACAGCAGGGTGGCGTGGGCGATGCGCGTCTGCGGCATGGTGACCAGGAATTCGTCGCCGCCGACGCGGCCGATGGACATCTCGCTGGACAGCAGGTGGGTGACGCGGCTGACCACCTGGCGCAAGACCTCGTCGCCGGCCGCGTGTCCGTACAGGTGGTTGATCAGCTTGAAGCGGTCCAGGTCCAGGTAGGCGAGTGCCAGCGATGCGCCCGGTCGCGTGTTCCAGACGGCCTCTTCCAGCACATCCTGGATGGCGGTTCGGTTCAATGCCTTGGTCAGGGCGTCATGATGCGCCAGAAACTGAAGGTGGGCGGTGGCCCGGGAGCGCTCGGTGATGTCCTCCAGCGAGCCTTCGATGTGCTCACCGGCAAGGGTCGCCTTGACCAGGAATTTGCTGGCGCTGTCACTGCGGCGGTCGCGGGTGTTCTGGACCTCGATCTCGGCATTCACCCGGGCGTTGAGCATGTGCTGCAGGCGCAGCCAGGAGTCCGGGCCGAAGTACTGGTCCCAACGGTTGCTCCCTGGCGCCAGCACCGCAGGGCCCAGCGCCGCGATCAGCGTCGGGTTGGCACTCAGAAAGGCGCCGTGGCTGTCCAGCGTGAACAAGCCGATGGGAATGGCCTCATAAGTTTGTTGCAGCTTGGCCTGGGCCTGCAGCCGGCTGGTGTGCTCGTCGCGCATCTGGGCCGCGATGGCCAGGGATGCCAGCAGACTGGACGACAGGGCTGCCGTGACGCTGTTGACCGACCCGATCAGGGACTTGTAGCCCAAAGCTGCAGCAATGACCTCATACAGGCTGGACGCCAGCATCACCGCGATCGAGGCCCCGTACCAGGCAGCCACCGTGGACCGCGTGGACAGCAGGATTCTGAGCAGGTAGAACACCAGCGTTGCACAGGTGATGGTGGCGCAGACCCACAGCATCGGCAGAAAGGTCGGGAAGCCCAGGAACAGCGAGCACACGAGGACGGGCGGACACGACCATTGCGTGAATCGCATCAGCCATGAACCGTCAACCTCCTGCAGGTGTTCTTTGAACAGGCTTTTGTACAGGGTGACCGTGACCACATAGATCAGTGCCACCGTGATCAGCCTGACCCGCTGGATCCATTCCGCTGGAATGGTCATGTCTAGCCATTGGGTGTCCCAACCGGCCGACAAGGCCGCCATGCGGAGGTTGATGGTCAGCCAGACGGCGAACAGCAGGTAGGTGCTGTTGCGGTTGATCAATGCAGTGATCAGGACGAACACCGACAGCACGATGAGGCCCCCGTCGAGCAAGCCTGAGTTGCGCTCGTAGGACCGGGCGGCCATGGCCAGGTCGGCGTCCTTCCAATACTCCACCGTCAGCCGGGCGGGCCCGATGAATTGGGCCTGGCAGGTCAGTTCGAGATCGGTCCTGCCCTCGGGCACCGGGTAGGCAAAACCCCTGCGGGAGGCGATCAGATCGCCTTGAAACTGCTCACGCGTGGCTTGTCCGACCGATCGCATGTCAAGGCGGTCCCAGCATGTCAGGCTTGTCAAATGGCGAGATGGAAACTCAATGGTTTCATTTCTCTCATTTTCTTTTCGGTGCAGGCTGAACTGGAACCAGACCGGACTTTCGGACAGTCTGGTGTCAAAGAACTCAAAGCTGGGCGCCTTTTCCAGCTGGCGGTCGGCTTTCAGTGGGTCTGCCGAGGGCGGCTCCTGCAGCAGGGCCCTGAAAGCCATCCTGTGACTCTCGACCTCCGGGTGTGCGGAGGGCCAGAGCATCATCGCCCAGATGGAAAACAAGGTAATTGCGGCCGGCAGCAGGTAAGCCGAGAAGCCGAAAAGGCCGCGGAAGATCCACCGATCGAGTCGCTGGAATGCAGTGGTGGTCACGGTTGCTGGCAGCGCATGGATCGCTTGGGAAGTGGTGGGGCGGTGGGGATCGCTCGGGACAAGCTTTACTGATGAATATGGCAAAAACGGCTTGAAACATTATGAAGTGTTTGGACGCCATCAGTTCGACAGACGGCAACTTTGATGGGGCTCAAGCTGCGATTTAAGGGTGGAAGTTGTTGGGCAGGCGCCACGCTGCTTTCGTGTGGCCAGGGCAGATCCGATTCGACCCTGAGGCTGCGCATACGCCACCCGGCGTATTTCCGCATCGCCCCCCGGTTCCTACGATCACTTCCGTCGTCACTGATTTCTCTGGCCCCCGCCGCAGTGACGCAACGATCCAACCTCAACCGGAGTCCCCTCATGCAACGTCGCTTCACCCTCAAGGCCCTCACCGCCGCCGTCGCGCTGGCGGGCATCAGCGCCATCCCGGCCCACGCCGCCGAAGACACCATCAAGGTCGGCGTGCTGCACAGCCTGTCGGGCACCATGGCCATTTCCGAAACCGTGTTGAAAGACACCGTGCTGATGGCGATTGAAGAAATCAACGCCAAGGGCGGCGTGCTGGGCAAGAAGCTCGAGCCCGTGGTGGTAGACCCGGCCTCCAACTGGCCGCTGTTTGCCGAGAAGACCAAGCAGCTGCTGACCCAGGACAAGGTGGCCGTGATCTTCGGCTGCTGGACCTCGGTGAGCCGCAAGTCGGTGCTGCCGGTGGTGGAAGAACTCAACGGCCTGCTGTTCTACCCGGTTCAGTACGAAGGTGAAGAGCTGAGCAAGAACGTGTTCTACACCGGTGCCGCGCCCAACCAGCAGGCCATCCCTGCGGTCGACTACCTGATGAGCAAGGACGGCGGCGGCGCCAAGCGCTGGGTGCTGCTGGGCACCGACTATGTGTACCCCCGCACCACCAACAAGATCCTGCGCGCCTACCTGAAGAGCAAGGGCGTGAAGGAATCGGACATCGACGAGAAGTACACCCCCTTCGGCCACTCTGACTACCAGACCATCGTGGCCGACATCAAGAAGTTCAGCCAAGGCGGCAAGACCGCTGTGGTGTCCACCATCAACGGCGACTCCAACGTGCCTTTCTACAAGGAACTGGGCAACGCCGGCCTGAAGGCCAAGGACGTGCCGGTGGTGGCTTTCTCGGTGGGTGAAGAAGAGCTGCGCGGTGTGGACACCAAGCCGCTGGTGGGCCACCTGGCTGCCTGGAACTACTTCATGTCGATCAAGAACCCGACCAACGACGAGTTCATCAAGAAGTGGAGCGCCTACGCCAAGGCCCACAACGTGGCAGGCCACAAGGACAAGCCGCTGACCAACGACCCGATGGAAGCCACCTACATCGGCATCAACATGTGGAAGCAGGCCGTCGAGAAGGCCAAGAGCACCGATGTGGACAAGGTGATTGCCGCCATGGCCGGCCAGACCTTCAAGGCCCCGAGTGGCATCGTGTCCAAGATGGACGAGAAGAACCACCACCTGCACAAGTCGGTGTTCATCGGCGAAGTGAAGGCCGACGGCCAGTTCAACGTGGTCTGGAAGACCCCGGGCCCGGTCAAGGCCAAGCCTTGGAGCCCGTACATCGAAGGCAACGACAAGAAGGCCGACGAACCTGAAAAGAAGTGAGCGCCTCTCTGAGAGCCGCTCTGAGAGCTTGAACACGCTCTGAGGCCTGATGCGGGGTGGACCACCCACCTCGTTTCGACCGACCTGCAACCCGCCTTGCAGGTCCCCTGGGCGCCGCGCCGGCCACGTGGCCGAGTGCGGCGCCCGATCCTGATTGCCGAGGCGCCATGCTGACCCGATTTCTCCTCTTACTTGCCGCCGTGCTGACCAGCCTCCAGGCCCATGCCCTGGAGCCCGCGCTGGCCCAGGCCCTGGCCGCCGGCGACACCGACGCCCGCATCGAAGCCCTGGCCAAGGCCACGGCCAACCCCGACGACAAGACCGTGGCCCTGATCCAGGCCCTGGCCGACGACGCCGTCAAGATCAAGGCCGGCGACAAGTCGGTGCAGGTCTGGCTGCTGCGCGATGGCAAGGGCATCGACCCCGCCACCGGCACCGAAAGCGCGGTGCCCGACGATGCCGAAGACGTCATCAACAACAACCGCATGCGCGCCGAGCTCGATGCTGCGCTGGCCGGCCTCAAGCTGCTCTCGCCGGACGAGAAGCTGCGCCGCGAGGCCCTCAAGACCCTGGAGGCGGAAACCGACGAGGCCCGCCTGCCCCTGATCGAGAAAGCGCTGGCCGGCGAGAGCGTGGCCAGCCTGAAGGAACAACTCACCCTGGTGCGCGCCCGCATCCTGCTGGGCAGCAGCGACCGGGCCAAGCGCCTGGAGGCCGCCCGCCTGCTGGGCGACAGCCACAACGCCAACACCAAGACCGTGCTGGTGGAGCGCCTGAAAGACGAGGCTGACCCCGAAGTCAAAGGCGTGATCCAGGTCTCGCTGCAAAAGATCGAAGCCTCGCTGGTCTGGAGCGACCGCCTGGGCGCGCTGTTCTCGGGCATCAGCCTGGGCTCCATCCTGCTGCTGGTGGCCCTGGGCCTGGCCATCACCTACGGGCTGATGGGCGTGATCAACATGGCGCACGGCGAGCTGATGATGATCGGTGCCTACGCCACCTATGTGGTGCAGGGCCTGTTCCAGAAGTACCTGCCCGGCGCCTTCGACTGGTACCTGCTGGCCGCCGTGCCGATGTCGTTTGCTGCCTCGGCCCTGATGGGGGCCTTGCTTGAGCGCAGCGTGCTGCGCTTCCTGTATGGCCGCCCGCTCGAAACCCTGCTGGCCACCTGGGGCATCAGCCTGATGCTGATGCAGCTGGTGCGCTCGGTCTTCGGCGCCCAAAACGTGGGCGTGGAAAACCCCAGCTGGATGAGTGGCGGCGTGGTGCTCATGGGCAATCTGCAACTGCCCTGGAACCGCATCATCATCATCGCCTTTGCCGCCGCCGTGCTGCTGGCCATGGCCTTCCTGATCGGCAAGACCCGCCTGGGCCTGTTTGTGCGCGGCGTCACGCAGAACCGGCCGATCGCCTCGTGCATGGGCGTCAACACCGCCCGCATCGACACCTACGCCTTCGCGCTGGGCTCGGGCATTGCCGGGCTGGCCGGCTGCGCCCTCAGCCAGGTGGGCAATGTGGGCCCCGACCTGGGCCAGGGCTACATCGTGGACTCGTTCATGGTGGTGGTGCTGGGCGGGGTGGGCCAATTGGCCGGCACGGTGTATGCCGCGCTGGGCCTGGGCATCCTGAACAAATTCCTCGAAGGCATCGCCGGGGCCGTGCTGGCCAAGATCGCGGTGCTGGTGTTCATCATCGTCTTCATCCAGAAGCGCCCGCAAGGCATCTTCGCGATGAAGGGCCGCTCCGCCGAAGCCTGAACCAGGAGCGCACTCCATGACCATGACCCATTCATCACGCAATTCCTCCTCGTTTGCTCTGCCCAAGCCCGCACCCTTGTTGACGGGCGCCGGCTGGGGGGCTTTTCTTCTGGCCCTGATCGTGGTCTGTGCCGTGGCCCCGGCGCTCAACCTGCTGGTGCCGGCGGACAGCGCGCTGCACCTCAGCGACTACGCCGTGGCCCTGGTCGGCAAGATCATGTGCTACGCCATCGTGGCGCTGGCCATGGACCTGATCTGGGGCTACACCGGCATCCTGAGCCTGGGCCACGGCCTGTTCTTCGCCCTGGGCGGCTATGTGATGGGCATGTACCTGATGCGCCAGATCGGCCGCGACGGCAACTACAAGAGCGACCTGCCCGACTTCATGGTGTTCCTCGACTGGAAGGCGCTGCCCTGGCACTGGGCGCTGTCCGACAGCTTTGTGGCCACGCTGCTGCTGATCGTGCTGGTGCCCGGCCTGGTGGCCCTGGTGTTCGGCTTCTTTGCCTTCCGCTCGCGCATCAAGGGGGTGTATTTCTCGATCATCACCCAGGCCATGACCTTTGCGGCCATGCTGCTGTTCTTCCGCAACGAGACCGGCTTTGGTGGCAACAACGGCTTCACCGATTTCAAGCGCATCCTCGGCCTGCCCATCGCCACCCCCAGCATGCGCATGACGCTGTTTGTGCTGACCGGTCTCACGCTGCTGGGCTTCTTCCTGATGGCGCGCTGGCTGATCCGCAGCAAGTTCGGCCGCGTGCTGCAGGCCATCCGCGACGCTGAAAGCCGGGTCATGTTCTCGGGCTACAACCCGCTGCCCTACAAGCTCACCATCTGGACGCTGTCGGCCGTGATGTGCGGCGTGGCCGGGGCCTTGTACGTGCCCCAGGTGGGCATCATCAACCCCAGCGAGATGAGCACCGCGGCCTCGATCGAGATGGCCGTGTGGGCCGCGGTGGGCGGGCGTGCCACCTTGATCGGGCCGGTGATCGGGGCCTTCATCGTCAACGGTGCCAAGAGTTGGCTGACCGTGACGGCGCCCGAGTTCTGGCTGTATTTCCTGGGGGCGCTGTTCATTGCGGTGACCCTGTACCTGCCGCACGGTGTGGTGGGCCTGGTGAAGAAGATTCGTGAAGGGGGCGCCAAATGACGCCAGATCTGTTGGAACAGGGCGCTCGCCGCGTCGAAGCCCGCATGGCCGCACTGGAAAGCGGCAAGAACAACACCGAATCGGGGGGCCGCGCGGCCGGCTTCGGCCGCGTGATGGTGCCCGGCGAGGTGGACGTGAGCCACGGTCGCATCCTGTACCTGGAGGACGTGAGCGTGAGCTTTGACGGCTTCAAGGCCATCAACAAGCTGTCGCTGGACATCGCCCCGGGGGAACTGCGTTGCATCATCGGCCCCAACGGCGCAGGCAAGACGACGATGATGGACATCATCACCGGCAAGACCCGGCCCGATGAGGGCAAGGTGTTTTTCGGCAGCACCATCGACCTGCTGCGCTACCGCGAGGCCGAGATCGCCCAGCTGGGCATCGGGCGCAAGTTCCAGAAGCCCACGGTGTTCGAGCACCTGACGGTGTTCGAGAACCTGGAGCTGGCGCTGAAGACGCACAAGGGCGTGCGCGCCTCGATGTTCTTCAAGCTCGACTCGGCCCAGAAAGACCGCCTGGCCGAGGTGCTGCACACCATCCACCTGGCCGATGCGGTGTCGCGGCTCTCGGGCAACCTGAGCCACGGCCAGAAGCAATGGCTGGAGATCGGCATGCTGCTGATGCAGGACCCCAAGCTGCTGCTGCTCGACGAGCCGGTGGCCGGCATGACCGACGAAGAAACGGCCCGCACGGCCGAGCTGTTCCTGACGCTGAAGGGCAAGCATTCGCTGATGGTGGTGGAGCATGACATGAGCTTCATCCGGACCATTTCCGACATCGTGACGGTGTTGTGTGATGGGTCGGTGTTGGCGCAGGGCACGCTGGACCAGGTGCAGGCGGATGAGCGGGTGATTGAGGTTTACCTTGGAAGGTGAGGGCGTGTTGATGTTTGGCGTCTGCCCTTCGCTGTGCACTGAAGCTTCGGCTGGTCAGTGGATGACGGGCGCTGTGACGTCTCCAGTCGGGCTGCAAATGGATGCCTTGCTTTGTCCACTCGTTGTGGGGTCTTTGTTGCCGCTTCGCTCTGATCGGGCTGCTCTTTGGTTGAGGGCGGAGGCCGGGGGGTCGTCCCGGCGGCCGAGCCACTTTCTTTTGCTTCGCCAAAAGAAAGTAGCCAAAGAAAAGGCGACCCGAAGTCAGGGCCACTTCGTGGTTCCCTGCGCTGCTCGCGCCAGGTGGGGTCTCGCTAAACTCGCTTCGCTCAAACAGACGCGAGCCCTTATCCACCTGTCACTCCGCTGCTCGGCCCTGCCCCACGGGAAAAGCGGGATCGGGAGCGGGCGAGCTTGCGAAGGCACCGACGAAATCAGTAACCCTGGTGCATCCAGCAGTGCTGGTGTACCTATGTTCATTGTGTTGGGCAGAGCGCCCATGCGCCCCCGCGCTGCGAAGCAGCCGCGCCCTCCGAGTGAAACAACGCGGCGCCGCTGCGCAGCAGCAGCCGTCGGCTCCCGCTCCCACCTCCCGTTGGGCACGGCGAGCAGCGCAGACTTGGGCGGAAAAAGGGCTCGCGTCTGTTTGAGCGTTAGCGAGTTTAGCGAGACCCCGCCCAAGTTGAGCAGCGCAGCGGACC